>JACXTT010009105.1_pt1 | contig 13601 bp, 10 predicted proteins | sample 9270951 | NCBI WGS metagenome assembly JACXTT01 (sample SAMN15532306, study PRJNA645909) | rock metagenome | isolation source: weathered quartz diorite | place: Puerto Rico | collected 2017-06-21
GAGCAGGCGGCGCTGGCGGCAGCGCAAACGGCTGCGGAGTAGGATACCGCCGTCTGCTCTAATTCTGACTGTGCTGCTGCTTCTGCTTCGCGATGATCTCGTCCAGCACAGGCTGCCACAGGCCTTGCTGCTTCTGCACGAATGCCGTCGCTTCGCCCGCCGTCATCGGTTTGGTGAAGCTGCCGAGCGTCGCGAGCTTCTGGCCGAGCTCGGGTTCGGCGGTAACCTTTTTGAGGGCACCGCTCGCCTTGCGCACGATCGCCTCCGGCGTACCGAGCGGCGCCACCAGAATCGCCCAACCGGTCGCCTGGAATCCCGGAATGGTCTCAGACACGGCCGGCACGTCGGGAAACTGCGGCAGCCGCGTTGCGGCGGCCGTCGCAATCAGTTTGATCTTGCCCGAACGCGCGGCTCCCACGATACCGGAATAGCCTTCTATGATCATTGATACGCGCCCGGTCGAGACGTCGCTGACCGCGTGCGAGGGGCCGCCGGTGTAGGGCACGAGCAGCAGTTTGATTCCGGCTTGATGCTGCAGCAACTCGCCGGTCAGATGCGTCAGGCGGCCGATGCCGGTCGTGGCATAGGAGATTTCTCCTGGCTTCTTCTGGGCAAGTTCGATCAGCTCTTTCAGATTGTTGACCCCGAGGGTCGGCGAGACTGCGACGAACATCGGATTCTCGGTCACGAACCCGATTGGAACGAAGTCCTTGGGCACATGCAGCGGCACGTTGGCTGCCGCTGGATGCAGCGCCACGAATGTCGACAGCACCGGCTGATACAGTGTGTAGCCGTCCGGCGCGGCGTCCGCCGCCGCGCGCGCCGCGACGCTTCCGCCAGCGCCGGGCTTGTTGACCACCAGCACCTGCTGGCCCCAGATCTGGCTGAGCCGCTCAGTCACGAATCTCAGCGCGACGTCGGGCGTGCTGCCGGCCGACGAGTCGGCCAGCACCTGAACGGGCCTTGTCGGATAGTCTTCGGCCTGCAGGTCTGCGGATGTGACGGCGAACATGGCCAAGAGACATGCGGTCAGGAGCGAATGTCGAAATGCTTTCATGGTGCCCTCCAAGCTTGGCGTTCCGCGACGGAAACACGACAGGGCATTTCGATTGCGCCGCGCACGGCCTGATAGCTGCGAGGCGTCGGGCTCGCTCTTCAGGCAGACGGCGCATGGTTCAGTCGCGCTGTCATTTGACGCGCTTGTTGGAAGGCTACGGGACGATGCAGAACCGGCCAATGGGTCCATTCGCCGCGCCCATTCACGCCGAACCGTCCGCTCCAGCTCGCCTCCGAGCCCGACGGCGGCCGATTAACCAGCACGCTTGCTGCGGCGGCAGTGCCGCCTTGCATTGCCTGCCTGGAAAAGCCGATCCTCAAACGTCGTTGGACCAGGATTGAAAAAATGCTTTTTCTGACCGAGCAGGATGTCAAAGACGCGCTGTCGGGCGGCGATGCCTACAAGGAAGCGGTTGCGGTGATCGAGCGCGTGCTGGCGCAGCAATCGGCCGGAACCACGCATCATCTCAAGCGCACCACGATGGTGCATCCGCAGCATCCCGGGCACCTCTGGCACAATATTCGCATGCTGCCCGGCATGGCGCCGGACCTCGGCGCCGCTGCTGTGCGTTTGTATTCAGGTTACCGCGGCACCAATCGCTCGGAGATCATCTGCCTGTTCGACTGGGATGATATGAGGATGTCGGCGATCATTTCGGACGCGTACCTGCACGCGATCCGAACCGCCGCGCCTTATGGCGTCGCGGCGAAGTATCTGGCGCGCAAAGGCGCCCGCACCCTCGGCATCATCGGCAGCGGCCGCTACGCGCGCGGCATGGCGCAGGCGGTCTGCGCCGTATGCCCGATCGAGACGATCAAGGTCTACAGCCGCAACCCGGACAACGTGCGAAGCTTTTGCGACGACATAGGCGCGGCGCTCGGCATTGAGGTTGTCGCCTGCGCGTCCGGCCGCGAAGCGGTGCGCGGCGCCGATATCATGGTCACCGCGACCTCGGGCAATCAGATCGTGTTCGAGGCCGACTGGCTGACGCCGGGCACGCTGTTGATGTCGCTTGCGCCCGGCGAGTTCGGCGAGGAGACGGTGCTGCGCTCGCGGGTGTACCTGTCAGCGCCCGAGCAGGTGCTCGGCGACGATCCGCCGCGCAAGCCGTTCAACACGCTGGTGGCGAGCGGAAAGTTCGGGCCGCAGGACGTCGTGGCCGACATCTGCGACGTTGTGACCGGCAAGAAGCCCGGTCGAAAGTCCGACGACGAGATCATACTTTATGAGTCGGCAGGCCTTGCGCTGCTCGATGTCGGCATCGGCCACTGGGTCTATCAGCGGGCCAAGAGCCGCGGCCTCGGCACCGAAATGCCGTTTGGTGAACACTGAACGGCGAACTGTAGAAGGAGTATGCGTTGAAGCGTCGTGAATTTCTGCAATTGAGCGCCTGTGGTGTCGCTGCTGCACTCGTCTCTTATCCTGCCGCGGCTCAGGGCAACTACCCCGAGCGCCCGATCAAGCTTGTCGTGCCGCGCGCCGCGGGCGGCGTGGTCGACATTATCGCGCGGGAGTGGAGCGGCAAGGTTAAGGGACTCGGCACCATCTACGTCGAGAACATGGGCGGAGGCGGCGGCACCATCGGCGCGGCGTCGGTGGCGCGCGCACCGGCCGACGGCTACACGCTGCTGCTCGGCACCACCAGCGAGCTCGTCATCAGCCCATTGCTCGGGCATCAGGCTTACGATCCGGTCGCAAGCTTCGAGCCGATTGCCATCATGTGCGATTCTCCGGCTGCGATCGTCGTGCATCCGAGCGTGCCGGTGTCCAATCTCAAGGAGCTGGTGGCCTACGCGAAGCAGAACAGGAACCGCTTGAACTATGGCTCCGCCGGCGCCGGCACGGTGTCGAATCTCGCGGGCGAGCTGTTCAAGCAGGTCGCCGATCTGCCCGACATCGTGCATGTGCCTTACAAGGGCGGCGGGCCTGCGGTCGCCGATGCCATCGCGGGCCAGGTCCCGATCTCGACGCCAATGATATCCGAGCAGATCTGGGAGCTGCATCGGCAAGGCAAGCTCAAGGTGCTGGCGGTGGCGTCGGAGCGCCGCCTCCGAGCGTTGCCTGAGCTGCCGACGGCGGTGGAGCAGGGCTATCCCGATCTCGTGGCCCGGCTGTTCTTCGGCCTGTTCGCACCGGCCAAAACGCCGAAGCCGATCGCCGGCAAGATCGAGCAGGCGACCAAGACCGCAATGCAGGACCCCGATCTCAAGAAGAATTTCGAGGCCAGTGGTTTCGAAATCCTCGACACGATCGACTCGGCCGCGGCCGCGAATTATGTGGCCAAGGAGGTCATGCGCTGGAAGCCGATCCTGGCGCAGTTCAAGCCGCAGTGACGCGCGGCTCTATTCCTTCGCCTTGCCATCCAGCAGCCAGCCGAACTTCTCGCGCGCCTTGCGCGCCACCTCGGCGCTCGGCGTGTTGGTCGGCGGAAACTTGTCGCGCCACGCCCAGGGCCGGCAGGCGTCGATGATCGCCACCGAATGCGTCATGTCGCCCTTGGCGCGCTTCTCCGGCGGCAGCCGCGGATCGGCCGGCGAGTCCCACGATCCTTCGATGAACTGGATCGATTCCTTCGGGTCGGTGCGCGTCAGCATCGCCCAGAGGAGATGATCGAGGTTGGTCACGTCGACGTCGTCGTCGACCACCACGATGTATTTCGACGCATAGGCTGAGGCGCCGCATTGCGCCGCGATGTGGCCGGCTTGCACGGCGTGTCCCGGATAGCGCTGCTTGATCGACACGCCGTGGAACATCCGCGCGCCGCCGATCTCGTGACACCACACCTGCTGCACCTCGGGCACGCCCGCGTTGGTCATGTTCTGCTTGATGGTCGCCGACCGCATCACCGCGCGATAGCGCGCCATCTCGTCCGGCCCGCCGCCCATCGGCGGCACGCCCAGCATGATCGGATCGTTGCGATGGTAGATCGCCTTGATGTCGAGCACCGTGCAGGGCTTGGCGCCGCCGGCATAGTGCCCGGTCCATTCGCCGAACGGGCCTTCGACCACGCGCTTGTCCGGCGTGACATAGCCTTCGAGCACGATCTCGGCGTGGGCCGGGAACGGCAGTCCGGTAACCTTGCCCTTGACCATCTTCATCGGCCGGCCGCGCAGGCCGCCGACCACGTCGATCTCGAACACGCCGTAGGGGGCTTCGAGCCCGCCATAGAAGAAGCACAGCGGATCGCCGCCCAGCACCATCGCGACCGGCATCGGTTCGCCGCGCTTGAAGTATTTCTCGGCATGGATCGCGGCGTGATGGCCGGCCGCCATCAGGATGCCGACTGAATTCCTGTCGTGCACCATCGCCCGGTAGGCGCCGGCGTTGAGCCAGTTCTCGTCTGGATCGCGGGTGATGCTGTAGGTGCCGGTGCCGATATAGCGGCCGCCGTCGAGCTCGTGCCAGACCGGCGAGGGAAACTTGGTCACGTCGACGGCGTCGCCGGTGACGATGTTCTCGAACACCGGCCCGTCTTCGACGATCTCATGCGGGATCGGCTTGTTGTCCTTGAGATAGGCTTCGCGGAACGCGTCGCTCAGCTCCCATTTCGTCAGATGGTCGGGAAAGCCGAGCGTCATGTTGCGCCGGACGCCGGCGAACATGTTGAGCAGCACGCGGAAGCCCTTGGGTGAGCCCGGCACCTCGTCGAACACCACGCAAGGGCCGTTCTCGGCGCGAAGAATGGCCTCGGCGGCGAGCCCAATGTCCTCCTGCCAGCTCGCGCCCTTGATGTTCTTCACCTCGCCCAGAAGCTCGGCCCGCGCGAGCCATTCGCGCAGGTCGTCATAGGCGATGCGGGCTTCGATGTTGCGTCGTTCGGACATCCTTGTTTCCATCAGTTCTGCGCGGTTGAGGCGACGCGGCGCGCGGTCGGCGCCCAAAGCGCCAGCTGGCCCTGCATATAGGCGGTGATTTCCTCCGGTGTCATCGCCTTGGTCTGTACCATCTCGGTCTCGAGATGCTTCTGGACCTCCGGCAGCGTCATCGCCTTGTTCACCGCGGCATTGAGCTTCGTCACGATGTCTCGCGGCAGTCCCGCGGGGCTGGAGAGCGAATACCACGTCGTGACCACAAGCTCGGGATAGCCAAGCTCCGTCAGCGTCGGCAGGTCGGGAAATTCAGGCAGCTGCTTTTCGCTGGATACCGCCAGCGCCTTGAGCTTCCCGGCCAGGATATGCGGTCGCGTGGTCGACAACGTCATGCTGCCAACCTTGACGTGGCCGGCGACGAGATCTTGGATTGCGGCGCCGCCGCCGCGATAGGCAACGTGCAGGAGCTTGACCCTCTCCTTGTCGGCCACGTACTCGGCCACCAGGTTGCCGACAGCACCAACATTGGGCGAGACATACTGCAGTCCGTCCTTCTCGCGCTTCATCAGCGCCAGCAATTCCTTAAAGCTGTTCACGCCGAGCGACGGGTGCACCACGAACACATTGGGTGGACCGCCGAGATAGGCGATGTGGGTGAAGTCCTTGATCGGATCGACGCTCGTGCTTTTCGTCATGATCGGCGCGAGCACGTGCGACGGCAGGCCGGAAACCTGAAGCGTATAGCCATCGGGCGCGGCGCGCGCGACAGTCTCGGTCGCGATCATGCCGCCGCCGCCCGTCCTGTTCTCGACAAAGAATGACTGGCCGAAGGTCTTGCTGAGCTGGTCGGCGAACACCCGGCCGAGCAGGTCGTTGGCGCCGCCCGCCGCATAGGCGACGATCATCCGAACCGGCTTGTCGGGCCATTCGGCCCGCGCGGCGTCGTGGCAGCCCATCATGGCGGCAAAAACTGTGATCAAGGCAAAGGCAGCGCGGCGCACGTCTCACTCCCGATCGATTTTGTTATTGTCGCCCTGCGCATCATAACGCATCAGCGCGATCTGTCTTGCCGCACGGACGCATTCGGAACCGGACCGCGGCGCGGAACGGCGGTTACTGCGCGGCTTTCATGCCCAGCACCTTGGCGATGCCGGCGAGCTGATCGCGAAGCTCCTTGATGCCGGCGGCGAACTCTGCCGGCCCGCGAAGATCGATGACCTGCCCAGTGGCCTGAAGCTTTGCGGCGATGGTGGGATCGCTCGAAACCGCAGCTCGTACGTCGGCGGCGATCTGCTCGCGCGCGGCGAGCGGCATGCCACGCGGCCCAAAGATGCCGCCGATGCTTTCCATTTCCAACGCCGGGAATCCGGCCTCCCGGACGGTCGGGATGTCGGGGGTGCTTAGCGCGCGCGTTCGGCCGGTCACTGCCAGCACCTTGACCTTGCCGGCTTGCATCAGCGGCACGACGATCGCAAGCGATGATGACAGCAGCTGGATGCGATTTTCAGCGAGATCGTTGGGCGCCTGCAGGATGTCGCGATAGGGCGTCTTGGCGACCTGCAAGCCGTTGCTCTTGAGGAAGCCGGACATCAGGAAATCGGCGTTGCCGTTGGCGGCCGCCCAGTTGAACTTGCCTGGGTTGGCACGCAGCAGGTCGACGAGCTCGCGCAGCGAACCGACATTCAACGCGTTCGACACCGTGGCGGCGAGAAACAGCGAGGTGACATTGCTGATCGGCAAGAGATCAGTCTCGGCATCATAAGGCAGCCTGTCCTTTTCGTAAGGGTGAACCGCGAAGGTCCCAACCGGAACCCACAGCAGCGTGTGATCGTCGTTCGCGGCGACGAACGCATTGATCGCGACGAGGCCGTCACCGCCGGGACGGTTCTCGATCACCGCGGGCTTGCCCCAGCGCGCCGCGAGCCGGTCGGCGACCAGGCGCGCGGTGATGTCGGTGCCGCTCGCTGGTCCGAACGGCAGGATGAATTTCACGGTCCGTTGCGGATAGGTTTGCGCCGAGGCGTTATCGGCAGCACCGAAGCACGCGGCGCATGCCGCGGCCATCGCGATCACCAGACGCAGCATGGCAGCTCTCCACCCCATCGCTTGTTTTGATCATTCTGCCTTGGTGCAGGCCGTCTGCCCAGGCGCTACCGGCCGCTACTTTCCGCCGCGGATCAGCTTGAGCAGCCGCTCGGGCGTCAGCGGCAGATCGCGGATGCGCACGTTGAACGGCCGCAATGCGTCCTCGACCGCCGAGACGATCGCGGCGGGCGCCGCAATGGTGCCGCTCTCGGCCGCGCCCTTCACCCCGAGCGGATTGAGCGGCGTCGGCGTTTCCATGTGCACCACCGCGATGCGCGGCACAGTGTCGGTGCTGGGCAGGAGGTAGTCGCCGTAGTTTACGGTCTGTGGCTGGCCTTCGCTGTCAAAGCGCATCCACTCGTAGAGCGTCGCGCCGATGCCGTGCGCTACCGCGCCGGTCACTTGGCCGTCGACGATCAGCGGATTGATGATCCGCCCGCTGTCATGGACCACCACATAATTGAGGAGTGTGACCGCACCGGTCTCCGGATCGGCCTCGGCCTCGCAGACGTGACTGCCGTTGCAGTAGGTCAGCGCTGGAGCTGGAAAATCCACCGACGAAGCGAGCCCGGGCGTGATACCGTTCGGCAGGGCAAAGCCCGGCACGCCGCCGATGGCATGCGCGATCTCGGCGAGCGTCTTGCGCAGCTGCGGCACGCCTTTGACCTGCACGGCGCCGTCCTTCAGCTCGAGATCGTGTACCGAGGCTTCCAGCAACTCGGCCGCGGCCTTAAGGGCCTTTTCGCGGACCTCGATCGCTGTGCGATGCACGGCGTTGCCGGCGGTCACGGCCTGGCGGCTCGCAAAGGCGCCGAAACCCATCGCGGTGCCTGCCGTGTCGCCTGCGATCACCGAGATGCTTTCGGGCGGCACGTTCAGCACGTCGCCCACGATCTGCGCCAGCATCGATTTGGTGCCCTGGCCCTGGGCGCTCGCGCCGGTCGTGACGACGATCTTGCCCGATGCGCCGATCCGGAGCGTCGCACTTTCGAACGGGCCGCGGCCGGTCGCTTCGACGTAGTTCGCGAGCCCCAATCCGATGTAACGGCCTTCGCGCCGAGCTGCCGCTTGCCGCGCCGCAAAATTCGCCCAGCCGGCGGCGTCGAGCGCGCGGCGTTGGCACTCCGGATAGTCGCCGCTGTCATAGGTCATGGTCGAGCCGTCGCGCTGCTTGATCGGCGTCGGATACGGCATCTGCGACGGTTGGATCATGTTCCGGCGTCGCACCTCGTCGCGCGGCAGACCGAGCTTGTTCGCGATGGCGTCGAGCATCCGCTCCATCACCAGCATGCCCTGCGGGCGGCCGGCGCCGCGGGTCGGCGCGCTGGGCACGAAATTGGTCAGGCACCAGTTGATGTCGAGCCGATAGGCCGGCAGCACATATGGCCCGATCACGTTGGTGCCGGCGTTGTAGGCCATCGCCACGCCGTAAGGCGTGCAGGAGCCGTGGTCGTGGCAAAGCCTGCCGCGCAGCGCGAGCAGCCGGCCGTCGGCGTCGAACGCGGCTTCCATGTCCCACACCTGATCGCGTTCGCCCACGGCAGCTACGAAGTTCTCGCGGCGGTCCTCCATCCACTTGAGCGGCTTGCCGAGGAGGAGTGCAGCGGCCGGCAGCGCGAGTTCTTCCGGATGGAACGCAGCCTTCGGGCCGAAGCCGCCGCCGCTGTCCGGCGCGACGACACGGATGCGGCTCTCCGGTAGGCCGAGCGCCGCGACCAGAATCTGTCGCGCGCGATGCGGCATCTGGGTGTTGGCGTAGACTGTCAGTGTTTCGTCGACCGGATCGGGACGCACCGCGATGCCGCGCGTTTCGATCGAATGCCCGCCGCCCTTGTGCAGCCGGAAGCGTTCCTTGATGCGGTGCGCAGCCTTGGCGAAGGCGCCTTCGATGTCGCCGTAGTCGATGCTCTGCCGGGCGACCAGATTGTCCGGGCAGTCGAGCCGGGCCTTGGGCGCACCGGGCTCCAGTCCCGCAAACGGATCGGTCACGGCCGGCAGCGGTTCGACGTCGATTGCGATCGACGTCATCGCGTCCTCGGCCAGCCGCCGCGACTGTGCGATCACCATGGCGATCGGCTCGCCCACATAAGTCGCTTCGTCCTTCACCAGCACCTGCGGATCGACATCAAAGCGGATCGCGCCGGACGGCAGTGCCTGGGGAATGCGGTCGGAGGTGAGCAGTGGCCGCAGATCGGCGAAGATCAGCACCGCATGCACGCCGGGCTGCGCTTTCGCGGCGCTGACATCGATGCTTTTCAGCAGCCCGTGCGCCACGGGGCTGCGCAGGAACGTGACATGCAGCGCGTCGGGCACGGCCAAGTCGTCGACGAAGCGGCCCTGGCCGCGCAGCAGCGGTCCGTCCTCGATCCGCACCATGCGGCGGCCGATCAGTTGCGAATGCTCCGGCACGGTGTCCAACAGTCTCTGCAGTGGTCTTGCCGACATGCACCGAAAGGCGCACGCTCAAGATTAGAACGCCCTCAATCTGGTGAATACAAACCGGCGGGCAGGCCAAGGAGGTTAGCATGAGCGATCCGGATTCTGGACCGCAAGGTTTTGCACGCCGCGATTTCCTGAAACGCGCGGTGGTCGGCGGCGCGGCAGCGGCTGCGGGCACGGTGCCGGCCGTCACGCCAGCCGAAGCCCAGGCACAGCCCGCAACTGCAACGCCCGCAGCGCAGGAGCAACCCGGCTATGCATTCCTCAACATCGAGGAGGCGGCGTTCGTCGAGGCGCTGGTCGATCACATGGTGCCGGCCGACGATCTGTCGCCGAAGGGCACCGACATCGGCATCAACATCTATATCGACCGGGCGCTGGCCGGCGGCTGGGGCAAGGGCGAGCGGCTCTACATGCAGGGGCCGTGGAAGCGCGGCACGGCCAACCAGGGCTATCAGCTGCCGCTGACGCCGGCGCAGCTCTATCGCGCCGGCATCGAGGCCACTAACGTCTATTGCCGCAAGACCTATGGCGGCAAGCCATTCGACCGGCTCGACGCCACACAGCGCGAGGAGGTGCTGATCGGGTTGCTCCGCGGCAGGATCACGTTCGAGAACGGACTGCCGGCACGAGTGTTCTGGGCTACTGTCTATCAGACCGTGATGGAGGGCATGTTCTCCGACCCGATCCACGGCGGCAACCGCAACAAGGCGGGATGGAAGCTGATCGGCTTCCCCGGCGCGGTCGCGGTGCATCGCGAGCACGTCGAGCAGTATCGCAACAAGCCCTACACCGCCGACATCCTCGGCATTTCGGATTTGAGCTGAGGGGAGGGCGAGATGGCAACCAAGCTGAAAGACGTCGATGTCGTCGTCGTGGGGCTCGGCTGGACCGGCGGCATCCTCTCCAAGGAGCTGGCGCAAGCAGGCCTCAAGGTCGTCGCGCTGGAACGCGGCAATCATCTCAATCCCGCGAACGACTTTGCGGTGCCCAACATCCGCGACGAGCTGCGCTATGTCGTGCGGCACGAGTTGATGCAGAACGCTGCGCGCGACACGCTCACCATCCGCAATAACGTCTCGCAGGAGGCGCTGCCGATGCGCCGGCTCGGCTCGTTCCTGCCGGGCGAGGGCGTCGGCGGCTCGGCGACGCATTGGAGCGGCCACACCTGGCGCTGGACCGACATGGAGTTCAAGGCTCGCTCCATGTACGAAGAGCGCTACGGCAAGAGCTTCATTCCTGGCGACATGACGATCCAGGACTGGGGCATCACCTATAGCGAGCTCGAGCCCTATTACGACCGGTTCGAATACACCGCGGCGGTCTCCGGCAAGGCCGGCAATCTCAAGGGCCAGACCGTGCCGGGCGGCAATCCGTTCGAAGCGCCGCGTGCCAGAGAATATCCGCTGCCGCCGCTCACCCCGATCTATTCGAGCGTGATGTTCACGGACGCCGCCAAGAACCTCGGCTATCACCCGTTCCCGCGACCGTCGGCGAACGCGTCGCAGCCCTACACCAATCCGGACGGCTCGCATTACGGCGCCTGCCAGTATTGCGGCTATTGCCAGCGCTTCGGCTGCGAAGCCAACGCCAAAGGCAGTCCGCTGGTGTCGGTCATTCCCATCGCGATGCGCAACCCGAACTTCGAGCTTCGCGCGAATTCATGGGTGACGAAAGTCATCAAGGATTCCGACGGCAAGAAGGTGACCGGCGTTGCCTATACGAACGTGCTGACCGGTGAGGAATTCGAGCAGCCGGCCGGCATCGTGCTGCTGTGCGCCTATGCGATCAACAACGTCCACCTGATGCTGTTGTCCGGCACGGGACAGCCCTACGATTCCAGCACGCAGACCGGCGTGGTTGGAAAAAACTATTGCTACCAGAACGGGGTCATCGCGCGGCTGTTCTTCGAAGGCAGGTACTTCAATCCGTTCATCAGCGCCGGCGGTTCAAACGTCACGATCGACGACTTCAATATCAATTGGGGGTTCGACCGCGGCCCGCACGGTTTCGTCGGCGGCTACAATGTGGCCGGCGGCTTCAACACGGCTTTGCCGATCGGCAATCGGCCAGTGCCGCGCGGCACGCCGCAATGGGGCAGCGCCTGGAAGGCTGCGACCAAGAAGTGGTACCAGGCCGCCATGACCATCACCTCGGCCGGCGGCGTGATGGCGAACCGCAACAACTACTATGATCTCGACCCGACCTACCGGAATGCATTCGGGCAGCCGCTGATGCGCATGACGTTCGACTACAAGGACAATGAAAAGAAGATGGGCAACCACTCAGCGGCGACGGTCAACAGCATCGCCAAGTCGATGAATCCCACGCATATCATCGAAGCAACGTCGCGCGACAGCTGGACTGTGGTGCCGTACCAGTCGACGCACAACACCGGCGGCACCATCATGGGGACCAATCCGAAGAACAGCGTCGTGAACAAGTACCTGCAGAGTTGGGACTGTCACAACCTGTTCACGATCGGCGCCAACGTGTTCCCGCAAAATGCCGCCTACAACCCGACCGGGCCGGTCGGTGCACTGGCCTATTGGACCGCGGACGCGATCAAGAACCGCTACATCAAGAGTCCCGGCCCGCTGGTGCAGGCCTGAAACAATAGCCATTCCGCACACGATGGCCGCCATGGCGAGAACCAGCCTTGAGGCTGGTTCTCGCGCGGCGCCGTCTTGTTGTATGACTGGCTTGAGATAAGCGAGACAGCCAAGACCAAGGGAGGATTTCATGGAGCGCATCCCGCAACCGATCATGGACAAGCGCGGCGAGCCCCATATGAAGCGCTTCGAGGAGCAGCGCTGGGTGCTCGACAACATCGTCCGCGCCAATGGCATCGACTGGGACCAGCCGCGCTCGATCTACATCTCCGGCCCTTGCGGCATGGAGGGCCAGGCCGACATCCACGGGGTGCGCGAGCGCGTCAAGAAGATGGCCGATATCGCGCCGGCATTCGAGGCGGTCGCGGTGCGCCGCGAAGCGAAAGCCAAGGCCGCCGAGGAGGTCGGCAGCATGGTCACGGCGCGCGACAACTACTTCATGGCGGCGGTCTATTGGGGCGCGGCGCAGTGGCCCTACGACCAGAACGACGAAGAAAACGTCCGCTGCCATCTGAAGAAGCGCGAGAACTACACCAAATATGCGGCGCTGGCCGATCATAAGGTCGAGGCGGCGTGGATCCCGTTCAAGGACACGGCATTGCCGGCCTGGCTGCATCTGCCGCCGAACTACAACGGCGGCAAGCTGCCGGTGGTCATCAACGTGCCCGGCATGGACAGCTACAAAGAAATCCAGACTGCGCTCTATGGCGACCGCTTCCTCAACCGCGGCTTCGCGGTGCTCAACATCGACGGGCCCGGCCAGTACGAGTCGCCGATGCTCGGCATCTATTTCTCGATGGACAATTGGATTGCGACCGGCAAGGCGGTCTGCGATTGGCTCGCCAAGCGGCCCGAGATCGACATGGGCAAGGTGGTCTGCTCGGGCACGAGCTTCGGCACGTTCTTCGGCACGCTGCTCACCGCCTACGAGCCGCGTGTCTCGGCCTGCGCCGCGATCTCGGTGTGTCACGAGCCCGGCTGCCACACGATCTTCCAGGAGGCCTCGCCGACCTTCAAGAAGCGCTTCATGTACATGTCGGGCATCACCGACGAGGATGAGTTCGACAAGATGCGCCAGGGCATGACCTGGGAGGGTCATGCCGACAAGATCAAGGTGCCGTATCTCTGCGTCGCGGGCGAATTCGACGAACTGTCGCCGATCGAGCATTCGAAGCGGCTGGTGGCGTCGGTGAAAGGCCCGAAGCGGATGGTCGTCTATCAGGAATCGCGGCATTCGGTCGGCAACGTGCCGGCCGCCAATCTCGGGCCGTTCCCGCCGATTCTGGTGGCCGACTGGCTCGCCGACCGCGTCGCCGGCAAGCCGTTTTCGAGCGAGCAATGGTACGTGCGCGGCAACGGCACGATCGACAAGAAGCCGTTCTAGTTTCGCTCCGCCCTCGTCCAACGCAGCCGCCGCGGTGCTAGGATCGGTGCGGGGTGACTTCGACGATTTAACGACCAGGGAATGTTGTTATAACGGTCAGGATGCCACTTGCCACCGCTGCCACGCTCGCGTTGCTTGGCACATGTTCCGGTAACGCCCAGGCCGCAGCGCACTACCCGCATCCCCACGACCCCCCGGCCGAGGCAGCGCCACCC
>JACXTT010009106.1_pt1 | contig 13599 bp, 12 predicted proteins | sample 9270951 | NCBI WGS metagenome assembly JACXTT01 (sample SAMN15532306, study PRJNA645909) | rock metagenome | isolation source: weathered quartz diorite | place: Puerto Rico | collected 2017-06-21
GCGACGACCGGGTGGCGGGTGTGTCGGAGACCTTGCCGCTGGCTCCTTCGACCGAGGTCGAGCGTATCACCGCGATCCTGCTCGATGTGTTGAGCACCAGCACCCATATGAGCCCGGACAGGGCGCCGGCCACCGAGGAGCGGGTGCGTCGCATGGTGCGCCGGCTCAAAGTGTCTGCCCGTGACGCCGAGGCTTGGCTCGGAATTCTCCGTCAGATTCTCTGGGAGATGCGGTATGGGAGACGGCCGGCCGGCTGATTATTCCGTCGGGGTTCTCCTGGTTGCAGAATCATTTACACTGAAGTGGCATGTCTGATCACATTGTGAGTTCGTGTGTTACGTGTCCCAAGTGCGGTACCTGGGTGGTCGTAGAACGGGAACTTACCCGGGAAGCGAATAAGGAAAAGGTCAATACGACTTGTCCCGCGCCGGAATGCGGCAAGCAATTCTCCTTTGCCGTGGGCGAGACTAAGGTCTTCGAACTGCCCATGAATCTTTTTGAGCGTCGGCACTTCTTCCGCTCGGAATTGCCGTGATTGCCGCCCCCAGCGGTTACGAAGATCCAAAAAGACTGTAAAGCAGAATCGCCAGGACCATCGTCGCAAATCCTACATACATGCGGTCGCGTTCGGCGGCGAACCCTAGAATCGACAACACGACTCGCGCAACCGGCGTTGCGATCAGCAAGAGTAACCCCAATTGCATGATGCCCCGGCCTTGAAACGCGAACGCCTCACGCAAAACCCCGGGGATGGTACGAAGCTGGTTCGCCTCGCCGTGGAACACCCGATAATCGGCCGGTTCCGCTCCGTGCCTGGCCAAGTACACCACCGCCCCGCAGAACACTACCAACGCGGCCAAGGTCACGCCCGCGCGCAGCAGGTTTCCCACCAGATCCTCGACCTTTCGGTCCGTCCAGACGGGCAGCCCCATCGCTTTCATATCGTCCCGTTCATATCTTGCCCGCCGCCCCGTTGTAGAGCATCTGTGCTCCCAGGAGCAAAATCACGATGCTGAAAACCAGCCGGAGCCACCTGGTTTCCGCCTGCACCAGAATGCGCGTGCCCACGAGCGAGCCCGCCAGAACTCCGAGCATGACCGGCATGGAAAGCCCGGGATCGATGTAACCCCGGCTGAGATACACCCCAGCGCTGGCCGCCGCTGTCACGCCAATCATGAAATTGCTGGTGGTAGTGGAAACCTTGAAGGGAATTCGCATGGCCTGGTCCATGGCCAGCACTTTCAAAGCGCCCGAGCCAATCCCCAGCAATCCGGAAAGCGCACCCGCACCAAACATGAGGCTGAATCCCGCGGGCACGTGGTGAACGAAATAATGGCGAATGCCTTCCTGGGTGGGGAAGCTTCCGTTCAGCCGCAACCTGGTAGCCAGCGGATCAGGTATTTCGTCGCTCTTTGATCGGACCCGGACGCGCGCCGAGAGATAGGCTGAATAGAACAGAACCGCGCCGAAGATAATGGCGATCGCGGAAGTCGAAACCTTGGCGGCGAGGAAGGCCCCCAGCACCGCACCGAGCGTGGTGGCAATTTCCAGAAACATTCCGATGCGGATATTGGAAATCCCTTCTTTAACGTAGGCCGCCGCCGCGCCCGAAGACGTGGCAATCACAGAAACCAGCGAGGCCCCGATGGCGTAGCGGATATCGACTTTGAAGAACAGAGTGAGAAGGGGAACCAGCACCACACCACCGCCCAACCCGGTGAGAGAACCGAGAAGACCGGCAATAGCCGACCCGATCCACACCAGGAGAGTCAGTTCCCAAACGCTCATCGCTCCCGCGGTCATGGTTTGCGTTGCTCTGCCTGCGCCTCCTCGACCAGACAGTGTGCCATAGCGACGGCGCAGTCTCGCAAAAAATGGAATCTCGCCGAACCTGACTGACCAAGGTACATGGGCCGTTTTGCAGCAGTTCCACTGGCCAGCGGTGTTAAAATCAGGAACAGAGGAGCGTCTATGAGATTCGAACTGCTGGCTCTTTACGGTGGTCCCGATCAGGTGATGACGGTGACCTCCGGGTTAGCCAGCGTGCTTGGCCTCCTGCTACTTTTCTGGAACAAAGTGGTGGGAGTTTTCTTCAAGATGATTCGCATGTTCCGCCGCTCCGGCGCTCCTGCCACCTTGGAAACCGCGAAAAAGTCTCCCCAAGGTAAGCCGTAACCTCGGACCTGTTTCTTGCGCAGAAAAGTTATCGCCATCGGATTGGACGGGCTTGAGCCTGGCATTGTGGAAGCGATGCTGGGCCGAGGGGATCTTCCCAATCTCGCGAAGATTCATGCCGTTGGCAGCTATACCCGCGTGAAAACAACCTATCCGGCACAGACTCCCGTCGCTTGGTCGTCATTTGCGACCGGAACCAATCCCGGCGGGCACGGAATTTTTGACTTCATCAGCCGCGATCCGGAAACCTACCAGCCCGATGTGGCCTTGACCCGCTTTGAGCGGCCGAAGAACATGCTGGCCCCGCCCCGGGTGGTCAACCGGCGGCAGGGAACCGCCTTGTGGCATGCCTTGTCGAAGGCGGGTGTGCCAAGCACCATTTTGCGTTTTCCTTGCACCTTTCCCCCCGAAACGTTGCAGGGACGAATGTTGTCCGGTGTGGGAGTTCCGGACCTGCGCGGCAGCCAGAGCAAAGGCACGTTCTACACCCAGGATCGGACGGTGGCTGCCGAGGAGAGCGAGCAGCTTGTTCTCCTCGACGCAAAGAGGCTGGATTCGGGCGTGCAGTTGACCACGCGAGTGATCGGCCCGCGCAACACGAAAACGTCGCCGCCCTCGGACACCTTTTGTGAAATCAGCGTGCAAGTGGATCATGCGGCGCGCAAACTCGTGATTCACACCGGAGGTTCGCCTTCCCGGATCGAAGTTCCCGAAAAAGGCTGGAGCGAATGGGTGCGGTTCAAGTTTAAGGTCTCCATGCTCCAGTCGGTGAGTGGCATGGCACGATTTTATGTGCGCCAGATTGAGCCGCATCTCGAGTTCTACGCTTCAGCCGTCAACTTCGATCCGACAGCGCCGATGTTTCCCGTCTCCGCACCCGCGGATTATGCAAAGGAGCTGTCCGACAAGATCGGCCTGTTTTCCACGCTGGGCATGGCGGAAGACCACAATGGTTTGAACAACGGACGGCTGGATGAAACCGCCTACCTGCTTCATTGCGAGCTGGTGCTCGGCGAGCGGGAACGCGCTATGCTCTTCGAACTTGGCCGATTTAGCGAGGGGCTCTTTTTCATGCTCTTCGACACCCCCGACCGAGTGCAGCATATGCTGTGGCGGTTTCGCGATCCTGAACATCCAGGTTTCGAACCAGACCTCTCGCCCGGACTCGCGACCAGAATCGAAGAGCACTATCGCCGATGTGACGCACTGCTCAGCGCCGTGCTGGATAAGGTTGACGAGAACACGCTGCTGATCGTGCTCTCCGATCACGGCTTTGGAACGTTTCGCCGCGCCTTCGATACCAACCCCTGGCTTTGGCAAAACGGGTTGCTCGCGCTGAGCGATGGCCGCCAGCCCGGTGACAACCCAAGCGAAGCGTTTGCCGGTGTCGATTGGTCGAAGACCTACGCCTATGCGGTCGGGCTGGGAGGCATCTACCTCAATTTCAAGGGCCGCGAGAGCGGCGGCATTGTTGAGGAAGGCAGCGAAGCGGAGCGCGTGCGACGGGCGATCCAAAATGGCTTGGCGGGCTTTCCCGACCTGCAGACCCAGCTACCTGCAATTCGCGGCGTGTCGCGCCGCGAGGAGTTATACTCGGGTGCGTTTGCCGCGAATGCGCCCGATCTGCTGGTAAATTTTCATCGCGGGTTTCGCGTGTCCTGGCAGAGCGCAGTTGGCGGATTTTCGCGCTCCCTGCTGGAGGACAACCTGCGCCGCTGGAGCGGAGACCACATCGTCGATCCGGAATCGGTTCCCGGTATTCTGTTCATGAATCGCGCGCTGCGCGAAGGTCAAGGGACGGATCGAGCGCGAATTATTGACCTGGCGCCGACCATCCTGCAGTACCTCGGCGTGGTTGTGCCGGACGCGATGGAAGGCACAGCGTTGCTGTGAATAGCACTACGTTGACCCCATGAAAATCTGCGTGTTGGGATTGGATGGCGCGGTGCCGGAAGTGATCTTCGGCGATGAAAGGCTGACAAACTTGCGCCGCCTGATGGACCTTGGTGTGTACGGACGCCTGGGGAGCGTAATCCCGTCCACTACCGTTCCAGCTTGGATGTGCATGACCACCAGCCTCGATCCGGGTTCGCTCGGGGTATACGGGGTCCGCAACCGTTCCGATCATTCCTACGACCATCCCGGAGTTGTGAACTCGGCTTCCGTCGATATGCCGGCGATCTGGGATCATTTGGCGGGGAAAGGGAAGAAGTCCATCATCGTCGGCGTCCCCCCGAACTATCCTCCGCGGCGCGTACACGGCATCAGCATTGGCTGTTTTTTGACGCCAGATACCGTCAAGGCCGGCTTTACCGAGCCGCCATCGCTGAAGGCCAAAATCGCGGAGCTGGTCGGGGAATATCCCGTCGATGTAAAAGACTTCCGCACGCGTAGTCAAGCATGGCTCAAAAAAGAGATTTTCGACATGAACGGCAAGCAGTGGCAGGTGGTGCGCTGGCTCCTGGCCGAACAGGAGTGGGACTATTTCCACTTTGTGGACATCGGCCTCGACCGCATGCACCGCGGCTTCTGGGATCACTTTGATCCCATGCACCCGCGCTTTGAGCTGGGCAATCCCTATCAGGACGCGATTCCGGAATACTACCGCCAGCTCGACGAGCAGATTGGTAGCGTCATCGAACTACTCGACGAAGATACCCAGCTGATGATCGTCTCCGGCCACAGTGCGCAACGAGTGGACGGCGGTTTCGCGATCAATGAATGGCTGATTCGCGAAGGGTTCCTGGTGTTGAACGAGTATCCGAAAGCGCCGGTGCCCTGGGAAAAACTAAACGTGAACTGGAGCCGGACCAAAGCGTGGGGCGAAGGCGGCTGCGATGCCCGAGTGTTCTTCAATGTGCAGGGACGCGAACCGCGGGGAGTAATTCGAGCGTCCGAGTATGACTCGTTCCAGAACCAGACGAAAACCAAACTTGAGGCGCTGCCGGGCCCGGACGGCCAGCCCTTGAAGTCGCCGGTCTTCAAGCCTTCGGAAATCTATCGCAAGCTACACGGCGTGGCCCCTGACCTGATCGTCCATTTGGGCGAGGTTTGTTGGCGTTCGGTCGGCACCGTCGGACACTCGAGGATTCACCTTCAAGGAAACGAGGCTGGTCGCGATGCCTGCGACCCCGCGCAGTACGGGATGTTCATCCTTGCCGCTCCCAATTGTCCTCTTAGCGGAGAGTATGAAGGCGCTTGCCTGCTGGATGTTGCCCCAACTCTACTGGATCTGGCAGGCTACGAGATTCCTGAATCCATGCAGGGACGTTCCCTGGTGGCTGGAAGGGAAAAGAAACCGCGCGGCGGTTCGGAGGACGAAACCGCGAAAATCGTGCATGACCGGCTGGCGGGGTTGGGATACGTGTAGCGGTTGGAAGAGAAGCGGCGTTCTCCGTGAAAAGCAAAGAAGGGCACGGGTTCAGCCGCCCCCGCAGATGAAGGACGACCTCGTTTCGGAGGCATCATGCTAAGAAAGTCGCTGTTATCGATTTGGGCTCTGTTCGCCCTACTTCCTGCATTCGCGCAGCATGATAGCCCGCCGTCATTCGACGGGAAAAGCTGGTGGGAGCACATCACGGTGCTCGCGGCCGACGACATGCAAGGCCGCGATACCGGTAGTCCTGGCCTGAGAAAGGCGGAAGCGTACACCGTCCATCAATTGAAGGCCTCGGGCCTCCAGCCCGCCGGGGTCAAGGGCTTCTACCAACCGGTGAAGTTCGAATCGCGCCAACTGGTGGAAGCAGAATCGAGCGCGGCCCTGGTGCGCGCCGGCAAAGCCGATCCCTTGGTTTTGGGCGAGGATGCGATTTTCAGCACGCGCGTGGATTTGGCCCCCTCCGTGGAGGCCCCCCTGGTTTTTGTGGGCTACGGTTTGAGCGTTCCGGAGGGCAATTTTGACGACCTGGCCGGGCTTGATCTCAAGGGCAAAGTGGCGGTGCTCATCACCGGTTCGCCTGAGCAAATTCCATCGGCTCTGGCCTCCCATCACCAGACTGCCTTAGAGCGTTGGAAGTCGTTACGCCAGGCGGGTGGGGTCGGGGTCATCACCATCCCGAATCCCGCGTCCATGGACGTGCCCTGGTCGCGCACGGCCTTAAACCGCCTGCACCCGAGTATGGAACTGGCCAGTGCGGAATTCAACGAAACCCAGGGCCAGCAACTGGCACTCTATTTCAACCCCACCCGTGCCGACAAATTGTTCGATGGCTCCGGCCACACCTTCCAAGAGCTGGCTGATTTGGCAAAAATTCGCCAGCCTTTACCCCACTTTCCGTTGACGGCTTCGATCAGAGCCAAAGCCAAGGTGAGAAAGAGATCAGTGGAATCGGCCAATCTTGTGGCCGCGCTCCCGGGGAGCGACCCGCAACTGAAGAATGAGTATGTGGTCTTGTCGGCGCACATCGACCACGTGGGCATCGGCGAACCGGTCAATGGCGACCGCATCTACAACGGTGCCATGGATAACGCCTCCGGAGTCGCGGTACTGATCGACGTTGCGGCCTCGCTCAAAAAGTACCCCGAAACCCTGAAGCGGTCTCTGCTGTTCGTCTTCGTCACCGGGGAAGAGAAAGGCCTGCTCGGGTCAAAGTACTTTGCGGCGCATCCCACGGTGGCGCCGAAGCCGATGGTGGCGAACATCAACATCGACATGTTCCGGCCGCTCGTACCGTTGAAGATGTTAACTGTCTTGGGATTAGCCGAATCTGACCTGGGTGACTCAGCTCGGCAGGTAGCAGAATCGGCCGGTGTTTCCGTGCAACCGGACCCGCAGCCCTTGCGCAATGTGTTTGTGCGCAGCGATCAGTACAACTTTATTCTTCACGGAATTCCCGCCCTGGCGATGGATATTGCGCCAAGTACGCCGGAACAGGAACCGATCTACAAGGATTGGCTGACGCATCGCTACCATGCTCCCTCGGACGACCTTGACCAGCCGGTCGATCTCGCTTCTGCCGGCAAGTATGAGGACATCATCCGCCTGCTCACGATCAAAGTCGCGAACGACCCGCAGCGTCCGCAATGGAAGCCGGACAGTTTCTTCCGGAGGTTTGCCGAAACGGCGAAGCGTTAGAGTTCCGGTCACCACTGACTCAGAGCTTGGCCGGCAAGTACGCCTGCACCAGCGCCAGTACTTCGTCGCGCAGGGCAGGTGCGCAAGCCAGCAGACCGGAGAGCAGTGGCGACCGGTTGTTGCAGCGCAAGGGCAAGTTCTCTGGGGTACTGACGAATCCACCGGCGCTCGCCACCAGCGCCGCCCCTGCCGCGATATCCCATTCGTGTTTTGGGCTAAGGGTGAAAGTGGCGTCGGCCAAACCAGCCGCCACCAGCGCGAGTTTGTAAGCCACAGAACCGATGGGGCGGATATTGAGCCTTTTTTGAAATCGCTTCCACTCCCCGCGCTTGGTTTCGCTGCGGCTGGCCAGGACGAGCGCGCCCTCGAGCTGCGTCCGCTGGCTGGCGCAGGCCGGTTTGCCGTTGTAGGTGATGCCGGAGTCCAGAGATCCCAGGAAAATCTCGTTGGTGGCGGGATTGCAGATTCCTCCTGCTACCGGAATTCCTCCTTCCACCATCGCCACCGAGACGCAGAACTCGGGAATGCCGGCGATGAATTCGCGGGTGCCATCGAGCGGATCGACAATCCAGACCCGGCTTTTCTCAAGACGTGACGGGTCGTCTACGCTTTCCTCGGAAAGCCAGCCTTCGCCATTGCGAAGCAGCTCCCGCCGTAGTATGGCGTCGATCGCCTTGTCGGCCTCGGTCACAGGATCGTGGCCGGCCTTGTATTCCGCTTCGATCGCTCCAATCGTGAAGCGGGTAAACACCTGGCGTGCCGCTTCCAGCGCGGACTGGATGCGGTGCAGAGTCTCGGCTTGGGAATGGTCGCTCATGAATGAAATACACGGTCCGTCGACACCCTAGAGTCTGGCGGCGAATCACGAGTCTGCGGCGTTTCGCCCTTTCGTGGTCTGGACTAGGCTGGCTCTCCGATCGCGCCGACGAAGCCTTCTCGCTCCAGGTGCAGAATGATCTCCTGGGCGGCTTCCTCAGGGGTTAACTCTGCTGTATTGATGACCACCTCGGCATCTGTCGGTTCCTCGTAGGGATCGGAAATTCCCGTGAATTCCTTGAGCACACCGGCCCGGGCCTTGGCGTAGAGTCCCTTGCGGTCACGTTGTTCACAGTCTTTCAGGGAAGTGGCAAGGTGTACCAGGATGAATCCGCCCAGCGGTTCGATCAGCCCGCGCACATGTTTGCGGGTCGCGTCGTAGGGGGCGATGGGAGCGCAAATTGCGATTCCACCATTCTTGGTGATTTCAGAAGCTACGTAACCGATGCGACGGATGTTGATGTCGCGATGCTCCTTCGAGAAACCCAGTTCGGACGAAAGGTTCTTGCGCACCAGGTCTCCGTCGAGCAACGTCACCGGGCGTCCCCCCATCTCCAGAAATTTGGTCATCAGGACATTGGCGATCGTTGACTTTCCCGAACCGGAGAGTCCGGTAAAGAAAATCGTCAAGCCTTGCTTGTGGCGAGGGGGATAGCTGCGGCGCAACTCCTGCACCACCTCCGGATAGGTAAACCACGCGGGAATGTCGCGTCCTTCATTCAGGCGCTGGCGCAGCTCGGTGCCGGAAATATTCAGCACGCGCGCTCTCTTGGGCACTTGATCGTCGGGGTAATATTTGTCTTCGTCTTCCAGGTAGACCATCATGTTGAAGGGCACCATGGCGACGCCGATATCCGCCTGGTGCTTCTGGAATACTTCCTGGGCCTCATAGGGACCATAGAAGGGCTTGCCGTCGGTATCTTTTCCCGGCCCGGCGTGATCGCGGCCCACGATGAAATGGCTACAGCCGTGATTCTTGCGGATTAGGGCATGCCAGATCGCCTCGCGGGGGCCACCCATACGCATCGCGAGAGGCAGCAGAGACAGCTTGACCGTTCCCGCCGGATATTTGGAGGTCAGCAACTGGTAGCAGCGCACGCGGGTGAAGTAATCGACGTCGCCAGGTTTTGTCATACCCACCACGGGATGGATCAAAAGATTGGCTTCCACCTGCTTGGCCGCCCGGAAGCTCAATTCCTGGTGAGCGCGATGCATGGGGTTGCGGGTTTGAAAGGCCACAATCCGTCGCCAGCCGAGTCGCGCGAATTCGGCACGAAGCTCAGCCGGAGTCAAGCGCAGCGCGCGGAAGTCATAATGCGAAGGCGTCTGGAGGCCTTCGATCCGTCCCCCTAGATACCAGGGATTGGCCTTGTTCATCACGTAGTCCGCGCCGGGGTGAGCTTTGCTGGTGCTGTTGAAGACACTCTTGGCTTCGGCTTGACGGTCGGGCTGCCAGACGTCTTCCAGGTGCAGCACAGCCAGCATCACTCCTTCGGGATCGCGCAATGCGACCTTGCTGCTGCCCGGCTTGAGCGACTTGGCAAAGTCCTCGGTGACGTCCAAGGTAATCGGCATGGGCCAGAGAAGTCCGCTGGCCAGTCGCATGTTGTTACACACGCCTTCGTAGTCGGAGCGGTTCATGAATCCGCGCAAGGGCGAAAAACCGCCGCCCAGGAGCAGTTCGAGATCGCACACCTGGCGCGGGTTGAGATCCCACGAGGGCCATTCACGCGAGGCGGTTTTCTGTTCCTCGGCTACCTCCGGCTGAGCTAAAAGATCGACAAGTTCTCCCCCGTGTGGTGGGATCAGATGACTACTCGAAGTGGTCAAGCCCTGTGGCCTCCTGGAAATTTGTGTGAATCTGATATCTGCGCGGATGTGGCGTTGCGGCAGGGACTACAATCCTGCATTAATTGATGTGGGAAGGCTGTTTCGGTTGCACTATCTTTGGCAATGGCTCTTCGTCCGCCGCCGAAGCCTGCAAAGCGACAACAGGCTCTGTGACGGAATACTTTAACAGGCACCACAGGGCACGAAAACCGTCCTTCCAGCCGATTTTTTTGCCCTCTTCGTAGGTGCGGCCCCAATAGCTGATGCCGACCTCATAAATTCGCAGGCGCCGCTTGGCGATCTTTACCGTGATCTCAGGTTCAAAGCCAAAGCGCTTTTCCTCGATCGGAATGGCCTGAATAATCTCGCGCCGGAATACCTTGTAGCAGGTTTCCATGTCGCTCAGGTTTACGTTCGTCAGGCAATTCGAAAGCAATGTAAGCAACCGATTGCCCACCGAATGCCAGAAGTACAACACCCGATGCGGCCCGCCGCCCAGAAAACGCGAACCATAGACCACATCGGCCTTTCCTTGAAGCAGGGGATCAAGCAGGGCGGGGTAGTCCGCCGGGTCGTATTCCAGATCGGCGTCCTGAATGATCACAAAATCTCCCGTGGCTTCCTGTATGCCGCGGCGCAGAGCTGCACCCTTTCCCATGTTTTCGGGCTGTAGGAAAACTCGCATTTTGGAGTTGAGATTTTGCAACTCGCTTAGAATCTCGCGCGAACCGTCCCAGGAACCATCGTCCACACAGATCAGCTCCAGGTCGAGAGGAACCGTCAGCACGCGATCAATGACCGCGCGCAAGGTCTTGCATTCGTTGTACACCGGCATGACGACGGACAACTTCATAAGCGGAGCGATTCCAGTTTAAAACAACTTGCAGGTTCAAGCGCCCCCACAACAAAGCAAAATCGGGTCGGCGCCAATCAACGATTCCACCTGTTCAACCTCCGCTCGAAGATTGTTACCTACACGTTATCTTGCGAATGTGACTCGGGGTTGACATCAGGTCATCAGGTAAAAAGTGTAATTTGTTCCAAGTATGCCCTTAGATCGGGGAAAATTTTCCCGCCGGTTGTTCGCGTTAGCATGTAGATAAAGAACTTAACGCCTTCCCCGAGAGTATGTGACCGTGCCGAAAGGTCGGCAGTCTCGGCAATTTGTAGTCTAAATCTGAGACTGCGTGCTAAAAATAGCTTTCAAATCGGCAATGTCTGGGCCAACTGGCTCGGTCCGCTTTCTCGCCCGCCCCCGCACGGGCTCATGAATCGCTCTGCGTTGCTATGCTAAGTATAAGAAAAAATAATATGTTATAAGTATCATGTCATTGTTCTACTGAAGCCAAAAAAGTCTCCATCTTTTCTGCCGAAAGGTGAAATCCACCGCGAGCTTGGCAGCATGCATGCTATGGATTTCGGGAGAAACCCAAATATTTGGAGTATTCAGTGTCCGGATGCCGCCGCTCGCACCGCGCACGAGTTACTTCGATCTTAGCTAACCTGCCCGACTCGGGCCCAACCACAGCATCAGGGGGAAGTCGGAATGAAGGAGAGCTCTATTCGGCTAGGTCCGCGCGAGCAGCAAATTGCGGAACTGCTGCTCCAGGGTTGTGACAATTCGGAAATTGCCCGGCAACTTAAGATGGCCCGGCGCACGGTCAAGGCGCACTTTAATCGTCTTTTCTTACGCTTTGCAATTACTGGCGGTATCAAGCGAGTCAAACTCGCAACTATTCTTTATCGGAGGCAAGCATGTTCGGAGAGCAGCGTTACGGAAACCGAGTTCCCAGCAAGCGAGAAGAGCAAGTTATCGAACTCGTCGCCCAAGGCCTTAAAAACCGAGAAGTCGCGGATGCCATCGGAACTACCGAACACGTCGTCAAAAATTACCTCCGAATCATCTATGACAAGCTTGGGCTCTGGAACCGAGTCGAACTGGCCCTCTGGTACGAAGCGCGCCGGCAGGAGAGCGTCGCGCACGCCTGAGATTCTGGAGACTTGGGAGCACAGTATTCTCAGTCTTGAAACGGGGAGCCGCCGCAATCTTCTGCAGCGGTAGCGGAACCTTCCGTCGTAACGCTCAAGCCGTAAAAAGAAATGACCTCGCGACGTCGCGGGGTCTTTTGCTTAATCGCAGTCTTGACTTCCTACTGCCCAATTGCCAGCCGGGCTATCGACAACCGCGCGCCTCTAGGTCGCGCAACTGTCCGGCCGCTTGGGGGAGGCCGTGCTTAAGCGCCGCCACCAGCAGAAGGCGTGCCTGATCGCAGCTCTTGGGCACCCCATCCCCGCGCGCGTAGAGCTGGGATAGTAGCATCGCTGCCGTCGGGTTCTGCTGCCGTACCGCTTTCCACAGCAGCTTGGCGGCTTCTGTGGAGTCCCTGGTGCCCATGCTGCCCCCCAGATAGCGCTCGGCGAGCCTCAAATCGTTGTTTCCCCCGTCCAGAGTCTGCTGTGGCTTTGCGGTCGCAGGAGAAGCGAGCAAAACAGTTGTCTGCGGCGCCGACCGAACTCCTGTGGGCATCTTGGGCTGGTTACGGTCCTGCGACTCCGGCCCCTCAGACTTTGCGCGCGGAGGTTGAGCTTGTGACGGTTTCGGACCCAGGTCTGACACCGACGGTTGGGGACGCGCCGAAGCCACTTCAGGTGCCACCCGGTCTGCGGCGGGGAGAGATCTCGGTCGTGCCACTGGCGACGCCGGTTTAGCGACCTCCACCGCCGCTGGAATAGAAGGGGTGGCCGAGGGATTGGCAGACCACTTCATATAAGCAAAAACCGCCAGCGCGATGGTGAGGCCTCCGACCACATACATCCATCCCCGCCGAGGCGCTTCCGGCTCGTACATACTCGTCAGTGAACGATCTCGCAGCCACTCCACCTGGCTCTCGAGTGGCTCCCCAGGCATCCCGCTCGCGGGTTGTCGGTAGTCAAACCGCCAGGCCTGCGTGTCTCTGCCCTCGGACGCTGACGGATACAGGCCCCCTCCGCACTGCCCACAGAATCGATGCCCGGGAGGATTGATGTGCCGGCAGGTCGAACAGATGACATCCCGTGAGTCTCTGAGGCTGCCCTCCGCAGATGCTGTGCCCGCGAATTCCCTCGAAACCGGCATCTCGGAAGAGGCTCGTTGGGCTCGTTCGGCAATGAGAATCTCGGAAGTCTCGCTCTTAATTTCCTGCAGAAGTCTGCTGATCGCTTGTTCCCGCTCTCCCGGAGGATTGCTGAAATATGCCTGTGCCCAGCGGCCCAGATTCCGCTCAAGAACAGGATTGGTCAGGGGGTTCAACTCCGGCTGGGGCAGAGTGTCCGGCGTCTTATCCCAGAAGTATGGCAAGTTCATCCTCCCCACTTATTGTATTAAAAATGTCATCCCGACTGGGGCTTGTCAAACCCTGAGATGTGGAAAAAAGTTCCGGTAGGTGGAAGCCCTCCGCCGGGGCTTATGTCGGGGCGGGCCGGAGCGTCCAGTGGCGGTGGTGGACTCGGTGAGAAGCCTTTGCAGGAAAACAATTTGCGTAGGGGACAGACCCGAATCGCTGCGCCTGGACCAACCGCGCCACGTCCACCGCGCGTGCTCGCAGACCGAAGTTCATTGCTGGCCAATCTAGTCGGTTTCCCGCTTGCGCGCGACGAGACAGGGCAAACCAGCCGCACGGCTTCGCACCCGAAACGCTTCCCGCAAGACCCGATCCTTGTCGGCG
>JACXTT010009107.1_pt1 | contig 13598 bp, 13 predicted proteins | sample 9270951 | NCBI WGS metagenome assembly JACXTT01 (sample SAMN15532306, study PRJNA645909) | rock metagenome | isolation source: weathered quartz diorite | place: Puerto Rico | collected 2017-06-21
ATCCTGGGCGACATGTTGGTCGAAACGACTTATTCAGACTACAAGGATTTTGGCGGCGCGAAATTCCCAACTAGGATCGTCCAAACGCAGGGCGGGCACCCTGTCTTGGAGCTGAACGTGAATGATGCTCGGCCAAACGTGGAAACCAACATCCAACCTCCACCACCGCCCCCGCCAACGCAAGTGGAATCAAAAGAAATCGCCAAGGGAGTCTGGTTTCTGGCCGGAACACCTGACCCGAACAGCATGGCGGTCGAGTTCAAGGACTACACTGCTCTGATCGAATCTTCCTTCACCGAAGCGCGCGCTCTTGCCAACATCGCGGAAGTGAAAAGGCTGGTTCCCGGCAAACCAATTCGCTACCACATTAACAGTCACCATCATTCCGACCATGCGGCCGGGCTGCGCGCTTTCGTGGCCGAGGGTTCCACCATTATCACGCACGAAATGAATAGGTCATACTACGAGCATGTTGTCTTGCGGAATCCTCACGAACTCGAGCCCGACATGCTTTCGCGAAATCCAAAGCCGGCTAAATTTATTTGGGTGAAGGAGAAATACGTTTTGACGGATGGAGATCGCATGCTGGAGATTTATTGGGCCCACGACGCCGGGCACACAGCGAACCTGTTGATGAGCTACATGCCCAAGGAGAAGCTGCTGTTCATCACGGACATCTTCAATCAGTTCGGCGAGCCGCGTCCCAACGATCCTCCGCCCGGCATCGTCACTCCTTACTACGCGGCTCTAGGCGACAACTTGAAGCGGCTGAATCTCGACGTCGAGTGGATCGCACCATCTCACGGCAAGGGTGTTGTCTCGGTAGACGTCTTGAAAAAGGCGCTCGTAGGCACAGTTCAACCGCCGACTGTCCAGCCGACGGGCTACTAACCGAAGGCCTTGCGCTTGACGCGACGGGTCAGGCGGGCTAGGCTCTCGGGCAAACGGTCGGCCCAAAAAGGAAGTTCCGGCCAAAATCCATCAAGAGAAGAAAGGAGCACAGCCATGCTTGGTCCGCAGATCGAAGAAGGACGAGGCCAGCGTACCGCGCGCCGCGTGATCGCGACCGATCCGCATCTCAAAATAGAGGCTTCAGCCGAGGAAAGGGCGACGTTCTTGAGTGTCGAAGGAGTGAGCATCATAACCTACACCGCCTACACCAAGCCCGATGGCAGCCTGCATGGCGAAGGCGAGGGAGTCTTTGCGTCGCTCCAAGGTGATACAGTTACCTGGAAAGGCATCGGCGTGGGGCGGTTTGGCGAGGGCGGCTCGATCCAATACTGCGGTTCTCTGAGCTTCACCACCACGTCCCAGAGGCTCGCCCAGTTGAACGGGATCTCCGGCGTATTTCAATGGGAGATTGACGCGGAGGGCAACACGCACTCCAAGATCTGGGAACTGGCGCCCGCCGCTGCAACCTTGGCCGCGGGAGCCTAGCCGATGAAACGATCGCGCGGATTCCTAGTGGGCGGGGCCCTCGTTTTGAGGCTCGCCATTGCGCCATGTGCGCAAGCACAGGCACCGATTGCGGGAACCTGGGAAAAAGCCGCCCCATTCCCTGAACCGGAAGAGGAACTCTACAGCGCTGCTGCCAACGGAAAAATGTACGTGGAAGGCGGATTTGGCCCAGGCGGCCACCCCGTAGGAATGATGTGGGAGTACGATCCGGCTACGGACAAATGGACCAAGAAGAAATCCATGCCGGTTCCCGCGCACCATGCCGCGATCACTGAGTACCACGGCAAGCTCTACATTTTTGGCGGATTCAAGTTCTACCCTGTAACGAATCAAACTTTTGGAGGGTGGGAGCCCATCGACAACGCGTGGGAGTACGATCCCGCGGCTGATTCCTGGAAAGCACTCGCGCCGATTCCGACCAAGCGCGGCTCGCCCGTTGCGGTTGTGAGTGGCAGCAAGATCTACGTAATTGGTGGCGCGAGCAATCAAGGCACGAACAGCCCTGCGGTTTTCCAGAACGGACCCGCTCGTTCGCTCACTGCGAACGAAGCGTATGACCCGGAGACGAACAAGTGGGAATCGCGGAATCCGATGCCCACGCCGCGCAACCACGCCTATGCCGGCTCGGTGAACGGAAAAATCTATGTGATCGGCGGGCGTGCCGCCCATCCCTTTATTACTGTCGCGAGCAATCTGGACATCGTCGAGGAGTATGACCCCGCGACCGACCAATGGGGCCCACAGAAGGCTCGAATGCCTACGGCGAGGAGCGGCGGAGGCTTCGCCACCTACAATGGCCGAATTTATGCGGCCGGCGGCGAGGTCCAGACCCCCCAATTGCTGGGCGCGTTCAGAGCCCTCGAGGCCTACGATCCCGCGACCAACACGTGGGCCATACTTCCCCCTATGCCGCTACCGCGGCATGGAGTTGCCACGGCCTTCCTGGGCAATCGCCTCCACCTCGTAAGTGGCAAGATAACTTCCGGCGGATACACTCCCGACGTGCAAGTCGCCACAGTCGAACACGACGTCCTCGAAATTCGCGACAAATAAGGAATGCCATCCAGGTGGCACTGACATTCTGGGGTCGCGGACTTGTGATCGCATTCTTGCGGCAAGCGGATATGTGATCGTTCACTCTTGCGTTGTAGGCTGGTGATTATCATCCCGAACCCAGCCCCGTCTTCGGGGCTGGGTGAGGGATCTGCTTTTTTTTTCTCTCTAGGCACCAGAAAATGAGCCGCGCCTACAGCGTTTACATCCTAGCCAGCCGGTCGCGAACCCTATACATCGGCGTAACCAACGACCTCCAGCGTCGAATGATCGAACATCGCCAAGGGCTCGTCCCCGGATTCACTGCCCGCTACAGAATCTTCCGCTTGGTCCATTTCGAACAATTCGCCAACATTCTCGACGCGATTGCGCGCGAGAAGGAAATCAAGGGTTGGCGCCGTGAAAAGAAAATCTGGCTAATCGAGCGGGAGAATCCCACATGGCAGGACCTTGCTGAACACCTCGCTCCTCCCCGAAAGCAGATCCCTCACACCGTCCCCGCCACGGCGGGGCCGGGTTCGGGATGACAGCGCGACCTAATTTGAGGGTATCCAGGCCAAGCATACGGACCACGGATGCGCCGACAACCACTTACTAACAGTCCAGGGTCGCCAGCTTGCGATCGCATTCTTACGGCAGTCGATGGGCCTTATCGTTGGTCTCGGCGTAATTGCCTTGCGATTGTCATCCCGAACCCAGCCCCGTCTGCGGGGATGGTGTGAGGGATCTGCTCTTGCTTTTTCACCCGTTACCTGAAAAATGACCCAGCTTTGAATATCAAGGCCGGCTCAAGGAAATCTTGTGGCCGGTTCCGCTTGCGAGGATGATGTCTCCGGTCATCTGTTTGCCATCCGCGGAAAGCTTGCCAACAAGATTCGTCCCATCGGCCGTGATTGCTGTAATCGTTCCACTAGATGCGGTCAAGCTCTGAAACTCATATTTGATCGAACCAGAAGGATCGGCCACGGTAATCGTTCCTGTGGATGCAGGAGAAAAAGAAGCTGACGCGGACAGCGAGCGGCCATCCGCGAAGAGGATGGTGCCCTTCCAATCACCCACGATCGATTGAGAGTTCCCCGACTGCGCCGCGACGTTAGCGGTCTGCGTTCCCTTTGTTCCGACCTTTTGTTCGAACGGCAGGAAGCTAACCCGGTTGTCTTCGCAGATGTACTCCATGATGTTCCACGTAGGCTTCAAGATGTACTTGCGTTGCGCTTTCAGAGGCATCGTATAGGCTTGCGGGTCATCGACCGAGATATCGATCATCAGTGTATTGTGGTCCACGCGCCGGAAGCGCTCTGTCAGATGCAAAGCCTCGGAATGCGGGTGACCGCTGACATCCAGCCAACTCTTGTCATTGAAGCCGACCGAATCAACAACCAGCGTGTCTCCCTCCCACTTGCCCGTGGAGTCGCCAAACCACGTTGGATTCGCGTCTTTCACGTGCTCTCTTCCATCGGTGAAAACCTGGCGCACGTAGTGATCGTATTCGAAGAGGATGACGACGCGGCCCGGCACTTGGAGGAATTCAATTGGATACGCGTGGGTATAGATGTTCGGCACGCCTGGCGGAAGACAGCTGAAATTGGGGTCGTTTGAGGTCAGCGCGGTGTATTCACCGCCGATCGGATGGTTACCCTTGAATCTCTCCTGCCCCCAGCCAGTCATGGGCATGTCCTTCACGGGCTGGCCCTGCAGATCAGACCAGATGAAATTGAATGTGTTGACTGAGGAAGGATACCAGACGCCGGTTAGATCCCCCGTGTGCGCGGTCTTCTGGCTTTCCTTCCGGGTTTGCGCCAGCAGAGCGGATGAAAACGTGATCAGTGCAGCACACGCTATCAAAACGAATCGTTGAAGTCTCATTTGGAGGAATCCGGCGGCAACACCGTTCCAGGAAGTTCATGGCCATCGGGGAAGACCAATTTTTTCACCTGCATCCCTTTCTCGCCGTTTTTCGCAAGAGCGCCTATGACCGTGATTTGATCGCCGGGCTTCACCGTGCTCCGACTCCAGCCCCTGCGGCTCAGAAGATTCGGACTCGGGAGTTCACCCTGCCATTCAGTCGTCTTGCCGGTGTCATCCTTTACGCTGAAAACAAGCAATGTGTGCGGATTGACGAACTGGAGTTCGGTCACAGTCGCTTTCAAAGTGACGATCTTCGTCATGTCATATTCCGAAGCGCCGTGGTGCGCCCACACGGGAATCACGCTCAGAAACAAACCAATCGCCGCTACAACGCTTGCGATTCGCGCACTCTTCATGCGACCCCCTCGCACAATCTGACCTGACCTGTCGAGACGTGGCAGAAATCGCTATGGCCGATTGCTTTTTGACCGCCTTACTAGTCCCCAGTATTGGTCCATGCATATCGTGACCGATAGCGTAGTGTCAATCATTTTCGACCGAATTAGACCATGAATTCACCGGGTGCTCCTGGCGTCACTCATGAAACACGGACCGCAGCAACCATTTGACTTCACGCGACAATAACGCTAGTATGCGCGGCTGATGTTATAAAAGAACAATATAATTACTGATAAAAGTTTGAAATGCTCGGACCAAAGAAATTAGGCGCAGCTGTGGCGGGGAAAACAAACAGCAGATCCCTCACACCATCCCCGCAGACGGGGATGGGTTCGGGATGACAACGTTCCACTCGGTTCCACTTGCGCTCGCAACCTGGTTCTTGGGCGCGTCTGCGGGTCTGATTCCGCCCGTCCACGCACGCAGTGCGTACTGCGAAGAATTGAAGGAGGAGCTATGACGAAGGGCCTGGACAGCTTGCAGCACATCGTCGTCCTCATGATGGAGAATCGCTCCTTTGATCATATGCTGGGAGACCTTAAGCAACAAAACCCCGCGATTGATGGCCTGACCGGAAATGAGAGCAATCCTGATACGACTGGGGCCCAGATCAAGGTATCGCCGCAAGCGCAGTTCCAAGGCCAACTCGACCCTGATCCTGACCATCACTTCCCGGGTGTCGACCGCCAGATTTTCGGGGGGCAGCAAGGCAACAACCGCCAGGCCAACATGCAGGGTTTTATCCAAAGCTACTACGAACAGCAACGAAATGTCGGCCAGTCGCAGAAGATCATGTACTACTTTCCGAGTCAGAAATTGCCTGTTCTCACGGGCCTGGCGACCCAGTTTGCCGTTTTCAATGGGTGGTTTTCGTCGATTCCGGGCCCCACGATTTGCAATCGCGCCTTCGCGCACTACGGAACCTCTTTCGGCCAGGTGGGCATGGACATTTTCTACTGGAAGGGTCCATTCCTCAGCATCTATGAGCGGGTTCTCCTGGCCAAGCGCACTGCCAAGATCTACTACTACGACAGCCCCAGCTCCACGATGGAAATTGTCAATCTCCTCAGAAACCAATCGCGAATCTTCGGCACCTTCGACCAGTTCCTCTCGGATTGCAAGTCAGGCGACTTGCCGACGTACAGTTTCGTGGAGCCGAACTATAGCGACCACGACGACGGAGGTGGCGAAGAAATCGCCTCCGACCAACACCCTGACCACAACGTGCAGGCAGGGGAAATCTTCATATCGCAGGTATACAACGCCATCTTCGAGAATGCCGATCTCTGGCCGCGAACGGCTCTGCTGATCACTTACGATGAGCACGGCGGCATATACGACCACGTCGTTCCTCCGGATTGCACCGCCGATCAATTCACCGCTTCGGGCCAGGATACCGGGACCGGCACGCCCTTTGCCTTCGATCGCCTCGGAGTACGAGTCCCCGCCGTGCTCGTTTCTCCATGGGTCCACAAGGGAACCGTCATCCCAGGCCCCTCTGCTCAGAATGGCCGCACGTTCGAGCACGCTTCGATCCCGGCGACGGTGATGAAGTTCCTGCTCAAGGATTTCGATCCGAACACGCTGTCTGCCGCTGATTCTCAAAAGTTCCTGGGCGCCTCGCCGCGCGAGAAAGCGGCAGATACTTTTCTCGATCTGCTCACGGATGATGCCCAGCCGGACAACGACTGCCCCTTTTTCAATTTCAGCTAGTGGAGATACGACATGCCCCGAACTACTAAGATCATCAAAATCCCCAAGCCCGCCCCGGGCTCCTTCAATAAGAATCGGCCCGCTGGGGCCCTCTTGCAGGCCCAGGCCGCTCACCTTCAGAGGGCCCTGATGAAGCACCATGCTGAGGTCGAGAGACTCCTGGCGATCGACCTCAGGGAAATAACGACCGAAGGCGAGGTGGCCAACTACGCCATGAAAATCACCAGGCTCCTGCACCCGCACCACCCCAAGCAACGGGCCAGGTGAAGGAGGGCCAATGCGATTCAAGATCTTGTGTTTCGTCGTTCTCACGGCAGCCGGCACCGCCCGCGCTCAGAACGAATCCAAGCTCGGCGCTGATTTCCGTAATGAAGGAAAGCGGTTTCACGACGGCTGCCTGAGTTTTTCCATCGGGAAATGCGGGGTACTCCTATTCACGGACCACCCTCTTCATATCGCGGTCGGCAGCATCGCTCCCCAAAATGGATTCGGCGCGGGCGGCGCATTTGTCGCTCATGCCACTCCCAGTGAAAGCTGGCGCCTGAGTTGGGACCTCGACGCTGTAGGTTCCTCAAACGGATCCTGGCGCGCCGGTCTCTACATGAAGGCTATTTACACTCGCGTGGAAAGCGAAAAGACGACCAAGGGAAGACCAACCGATTCTGGAGAGACGACAACAAAGGGCAGACCAACTGATTCCGGAAAAAAAGGGACCCCCAAAAATCAGAAGAGGCCCTACTTCAACCTTTACACCCAAGCGATCTCCTTGAACAAGATCGACTATTTCGGCCTCGGTCCGGGGACCAGCTCAACGGGCCGGACATTCTTCGGGATGCGCGAGATCATTCCAGGCGTCAATGCCATTGTTCCTATTTCCGCAGCAGGATGGATGAATTTATCGCTCTATGGTGAAGCGAATGGGAGGCTTGTTGCGATCCGCGGTAGCTACGGCCAGCCCAGCCCGTCGATTGAAGTACTCTACACAAACGCAACCGCGCCTGGGCTCTTGAACCAACCCGGTTTCGCCCAGTTCGGCGAGGGAGTTCGCCTGCAACCAGGCTACGGGGATCACATTCAGCTTAACTATTTTGTGGCGCTTCAAGAGTTCTTGGCGTCAGGCAACTCGCAGTTTTCGTTCCGTCGATTCACCGCGGATTTGTCGCACGAATTTCCAATCTACAAGACGGTCCGCTCGGTTCAGCCGAAGGACCACAACGGACCAGATGATTGTTCCACGGGCGTAGGCGAACATACATGTCCGGCCATCACGCATGATCGCGAGGGCAGCATCGCCTTACGGCTGCTGATTTCGGAGTCCATCGCGCCGGCAGGACACGTCGTACCTTTTTATTTCCAGCCTACCCTTGGAGGAGGAGATCTCAACGGCAATCTCTCGCTCGGCAGCTTTCAGGATTACCGCTTTCGCGCGCCGAACGTCATTCTCCTTCACGGAGCCTTCGAGCATTCCCTGTACGGCCCATTGGGATTCAGCTTCGGCATCGACGAAGGCAAGGTGGCTTTGACGCGGGGCGCCATCGGTTTTACGCACCTCGCCCACAGTTTTTCTACTGGGCTGACCCTTCGAGCAGGAGGATTTCCGCAGGTATTTGTGTCCTTCGCCTGGGGAGGACACGAGGGTACCCACACGATCGGAGCGATGAACACCTCGCTTCTGGGAGGAAGTGCACGCCCATCATTGTATTGACGTATTGAGTTTATAAGTCCCGCCTGGAATGTTCCTCTTGCATGGCGCGGCTTTCCATCTTGAACATCGTGCTGCAACGTACACGCTTTCTCCGCCTTGCAAGTTGCCTTTGACGGGTAACCGCGCGAGTGGTAATGTCCGAAGCTCGACAAAAACCTGAGAATTTCCGAACCCTCGAGGCGAAAACGAATGAAGACTGCTGTCGCGGCCCTGTTCTCCCTGTCCGTAGTTCTGATTCCCTCCGCTCGCGCCCAATCCGGCCTGCCCCTGAAACTTGTGCAAACGATTCCCTTGCCGGATGCCGAGGGGTACCTCGACCACATGGCCGTGGACGTCAAAGGGCAGCGGTTGTTTCTTCCGGTCGAGCAGCAAAAAGGCATCGAAGTCATCGACGCGCGAGCGGGCAAGGTGATTCACACGATCACGGGATTCGGAAAATATCCTCGCAAGACGGTCTATCTTCCTGCGCCGAACCAAATTTGGGTGGATGACGGCGACGGAACGGTCAAGGTTTTCAGCGGCGACACCTATCAGCTCGTGAAGACAATCCCTCTCTACGAAGCAAACGACAAGCCCGATCCGAGTCTCATCCCGGACAACGGTTTGTACGACCCGTCTTCAGGGCGTTTCTACATCGCAATTACGTTCGACTACCTAAATCGCGCGAACATCAAACAGGCAGCGACGGGCAACGTCGCAATTGTCGACACAAGGGCCGGCAAGTTTCTCGGCGCGATCAAAGTGAACGCCACCGATCCCGCAGGAATGGAGGTCGATCCCTCGCAAGGAAAAATGTTTGTAATTCTTGGCGACACCGGAGAAGTCGCCGAAGTCGACTTGGAAAAAAGGAAAGTGGTCGCCACTTGGCCCATCACCGGAGGGCCGCAGCCCCACACGATGTCGCAGGACGCAGCTCATCACCGCCTGTTCATTGGCAGTCGCGTCAAGCCAGGGCACCTCTATGAGCCGGGCAAAATGGTCGTCATGGACTCAGAAACAGGAAAAGTGATTCAAGCGCTCGACAGCGTGGGCGGCGCCGACGAAATCCAGTACGACGCCGCGAGTCAGCGGATATATCTTTCCGGATCAACCGGTTACGTCGCTGTCTTCAAGCAGCTCGATCCCGACCACTACAAGATCATCGGGAAAGTTCCAACGGGCGCCCTGGCGAAGACCGGATTCCTCGTGCCCGAATGGAAGCGCTACTACTCGGCAGTTCCCAAGCACATCGTTTTGACTCCCCCGATTCCCCAATCGGAGGAAGCCGTCGTCGAGAGCGCCAAAATCATGGTCTTCGGCGTCGTGCAGCAGCCAGTCACGGCGCAACGTCGTAGACGAGGATTGCCGCCTCCTGCTGCTTGTCCTTCACCGCCGGCACGCCGACGTAATACTTGCTGAGTTCCGGCACAAACCGCGCCGTCTTCGCCCCAGGCTTGGTCGGAACCGTGGCGACAACCTTGTAGTCGTCTGCTCCCATTTGCGCAACCACTGAGACCGCGCCGTCGCCGCCTCCTCCGGGCACGTAAAGCCGATGATGCGCGGCATCGTAGGCCAAATCGTCGACGTAGTCCGCCACATCCAGACTGCTGACTTCCTTCCCTGTGTCTGTGTTGACGACCACCAGCTTCGAAGGTTTGCGCGTCACCACAAACAACCGGTGCGTAGACTCGTCGTATTGCATCGGCACGTTGTCCTTCCCCGCTGTGACGGGCCAAGTCTGGACGACAGCGCGCTTCTCGCGATCCACAACTCCGATCGTGTTAATGCCCGTCATGTTGACGAAGAGCCGCGATCCTGATTTTTCAATGGCCATGGATTCCAGCCGATTCGTCTCGAGTTTCATGTCCGCGAGTTTCTTGTCGCTCGTGGTGTCCACAACGCTGATCAAGCAGTACGGGGTCTTCGCCTCGCGCCCGCCGTTCACGACATAGAGATACTTGGAAACGGGATCGTACACCTGGGGGTCGGAGTCGATCGTGAGCGCGATCCGGCCGATCAGCTTTAGCGAATCATAGTCGAGGACTTTGATCTCCGACGCCTCACCGTCCACGACATAGATTTTCTTCATGTCAGGAAACGGCACGACGTTGTGCGGCTCTTTGAAGTCCTTGAGCGTCTGAAGATGCTTGTTGGTCTTCAGGTCGAACACCTCGACGGCCGGCTCTTCCTCGGAAGTAACAAACAGCCGGTTCCCCTTCAGGTCCACGCCAAAATGGTCCCAATGGCGGTTGGCTCCCGGCACGGCAACCGTCTGCACCAGTTTCAGCGGTGCTTTCTCCTGCGCCGCAGTACTGACCGTGAAGATCAAAGCCGCCCCTAGAACGAAGAATGCCTTTTTCATTGAAGCTCCTGATCCTTCAAATTTCTTCATGCAGATTACACCCTTTCCCGATTCGCACTGGAATTATGGATTTCTGAGCTTAAGAATTCCTGAACGCTGCGGGTTTCGCCAGGACTGACGTATACTCGCCGCGGTTCATGAGCGGTGCCCAGGCCTTCATCTGTGAGGGCTGTGCGTGGCCCAGGCTATTCCGGGAACGCCAATCTCCCGATTGGCGCGGCGCGACGCCATTCAGGAGAATGGCGTTCCCGGGGAAGGAAAAGCACGTTCGCGAACAAACCTCCGCGGTTCAGGCGAGCTCTTCGGAAAATCAGGCCGGCACGCGTGCCGCAGCGATCGGCATGTATTGTGTGCTGCTCCTCGCCTATAGTGTTAATGCCGCCGACCGCCAGCTTTTTCCTCTGCTTGCCCATGACGTCCGCGTCCAGTACGGATTTTCCCTCTCCGACACCGGGCTCCTCACCACGATTTTTACCCTGGGCCTCGCCGTCGCAGGATTGCCGACCGGTTATCTCCTCGCGCGTTTTTCGAGGAAGACCGTGCTGCTCGTCGGGATCACAATTTTTTCCGCGGCGACGGCGCTCACGGTGCTGGCGTTCGCATTCCCCGACATGCTCGTCTACCTGGCCGCGACCGGCATCGGCGAAGCGATGCAGCTCACGGTGATGATCGCCATCGCCGCCAACTATTTTGTCGGCTACCGCGCCGCCGCCATCGGATCGATGAACGTTTTCTTCGGCATCGGCGCCTTTAGCGGACCGATCCTGGGCGGCCTCCTGCTGACTTCGTATCAAACATGGCACGCTCCCATGATCGCGTTCGGCGCGCTTGGTTTTGTCATGATCGCGGTGATCGCCGCGACCGTGCGTCCCTGGTTCAGCGAAACGCATCGCGCCGCCGAGGTGAAGGACGACCTTCGCGGCGCGCCCTCCCTTCGCAACAGAAACACGATCATCTTGACAGTGCTTAGCGTAGTTGCCGGCCTCGTCCTTTACGGCTTTACGGGGATGTACGCAACCTACTTGCGAGAGGCCCTGCACTACGCTCCGAAGGACGCAGGATTTGTCCAGAGTTGCTACGGCGCGGGAGCGCTGCTCTCGATTTTCGGCGGCTGGCTGGGCGACCGCTTCTCACCGCGGCTTGTCTTAAGCGCCGCGTTCTTCTCTATCGCGAGCCTAGGTTATATGTGCTTTCACGGATCGTCAGCGATCGCTCCCCACGTCATTCTGACCTGCGCCTACGGCGCGATCGGCAGCGGCACGATTTACGTCAACCTTGCCGCGTATCACGTGAAAGCTGTGCGAAGCAGCCTGTCCAGCCGGGCCTCCGGCATGTTCGTAACCAGCCTCTACGCCGCCGGCGCAGGAGCTGGGGGTTTGATGGGCAGCATCGCTAGCCACGCCAACTGGCCCACCGCCGGTGCGCTGCAAATTTCGCTCCTCTCCGCAATCGCCGGAGGCCTCGCCTTGACCCTGCGCCCAGATCAAATGTCCCTTTAGATTGCCCAGCAGCTTGTGAGAGCAGGGAGCACAAGAATCTCCGCAATCCAAGAAGATTCGCAGCCCCGCCTAAATTCCTTCAGAAGCGAAGCAACGGAATATTGACTTGATAATTTCGAATCGCTAAAGTCTCGCAGCAGATCGTCCCCGATGTTTCCGGTTTCCGGAGGTGCCTCAATGTGGGGAGATTCTCCGTGCTGCTGGATCGTGTTCTGCAAGAATCATTTCTACCATATGAGACAGAGTCTCTTTCACAGGCACAGGATTCCGTTGGGACTGACGGACTATGTCGCCTCACGGCCCGCGATCGATTCTCGGTTTCGCGCACGCTGTGACGATTGTGGAAAGGAATACACCTATCGGCCATTAGACGTTATGCGATATGAACAAGAACTGCCCGAGTCCTTCCAGCCCCATCCCTTGTTTCGCGACGAAGACTGATTCTCCGTGCACGACGTACGTGATTTTGACTTTCTTGATCCGCACCCTTTGGTTTTTAAGGGTGCGGTTCTTGATTTGCGAGTTCGCGATTGACGAGGCCGTAAGGCGTTCCTCCCTTGAGACAATCGAGCGCCTGCGTGATGGCGCGGAGCTGAAGCGTCTCGCGAGCCTGCTCGCTCAGCCACGCTGTGTGCGCCGTGACAATCATCTTAGGATGATTGACTAGCGCACTCCGCATGGGGGTCACACTGGTTTCGGATTCCAAAACATCGAGGGCTGCGCCGGAAATTTGTTCCGCGTCCAGCGCGGCAAGAAGCGCCACTTCGTCGATCAAGCCGCCGCGTGCTGTATTGATGATGAAGGCAGCTCTCTTCATCTTGCCAAAAGCCGCTGCTCCAAACAAATGACGCGTATCGCTCGTAAGCGGCGCGTGCAGCGAAATGAAGTCCGCACGCGCGAGCAGTTCGTCGAACGTGACGAGTTCCGCGCCCATTTCGCGCGCGCGGCCCTCGCTCAGATACGGATCGAAGATGATCACAGTCATCCCAAGAGCCGATACTTTCCCAGCGAGGAGCGAACCGATTCGCCCGCACCCAACGAGCCCGCACGTCTGGCCTCGGAGCCTGTGCACGGGCGGCATCTTGGGAATCCCCCACCGCTCTTCCCGGGCCAGGGACATAGCGGGAATCATCTGCCGGCTCAGCATCAGCAAAAGTGCAAGCGCGTGATCCGATACTTCGTCGAGGCAATAATCGGGAACGTTGGCGACCATGATGCCGCGTTCGGTTGCTGCTGGAATATCCACCGTGTCGAGTCCGATTCCGTAGCGCACGATGATGCGGCAGCGTTGCATAGCGGCAATTACGCTCCGGGTGATTGGCGCGCGCACAGAGAGCACGCCGTCCGCATCGCGGCAAAGCGCAGTGACCTGCTCTTCGTCCGCAGCGTCTCCAACGATCAGAGTGCCGCCCGCCGCTTCGACAGCCCGCCGCTCCTGCTCCACGTCCGGAAACCGGTGATCCGTAATGACAATCTTCAATCTAATTGCGTGCTCCCACGATGAATCAGGGTTTTAGTAGCA
>JACXTT010009108.1_pt1 | contig 13597 bp, 13 predicted proteins | sample 9270951 | NCBI WGS metagenome assembly JACXTT01 (sample SAMN15532306, study PRJNA645909) | rock metagenome | isolation source: weathered quartz diorite | place: Puerto Rico | collected 2017-06-21
AGCACTGCCTGGAAACCCTGCTGCGGGCCGACGGCTACTTGAGCTGAACCCCCGGCGGCAAGCTGCCCGGTTGCGCCGGGCGGACGCTGGTCCTGCGCCCGAGCATCACGGTGACGATCACGCCAGCGGCAAACAGCCAGGTGATCGGCTCGACGTGTTCGCCGAAGAACAGTGCCGAAAAGGCAATGGTGAAGAAAATCTGCAGCAACTGGATCTGGCTGACCCGGGCGATGCCACCCAGGGCGAGCCCGGCGTACCAGGCAAAAAAGCCGAGGAACTGCGAGAACATCGCCACATAACCGAAGGCCCACCAGGTCTTGGCGGAAATCGCGCCCTGGTGCTGCCAGGCCAGGTACAGTACCGGACCGATCAACACCGGCACCGACAGCACCAGCGCCCAGCAGATCACCTGCCAGCCGCCCATCTCCCGGGCCAGGCGCCCGCCCTCGGCATAGCCGAGGCCGCCAACGGCAATCGCCCCGAGCATCAACAGGTCGCCGGCCTGGATACTCCCGGCACCGCTGATCAACGCATACCCCAGCACCAGCGCACTGCCCAGGGCGGCGCAGGCCCAGAAGGCCCGTGACGGCCGTTCGTGGGACAGCCAGGCCGCGTACAACGCCACGCACATGGGTTGCAGGCCGTTGACCAGGGCGCCGTGGGAGGCCGGCAAGGTCTGCATGGCCCAGGCCGAGAGCACCGGAAAGCCCAGGATCACCCCGGCGATCACCAACCACAGGCCCTTGAACTGGCTCCAGGTCGGCCACTTTTCCCGACGCCAGAGCAGCAGGGCCGCCGCCGGAATCGCGGCGGCCAGGGCCCGGCCGAGGCCGTTGAGCAGCGGGTGGATTTCCTGCACCACGATACGGGTGAAGGGCAGGGTCAGGCTGAAGATCACCACACCCAGCAGGCCGAGCAGCATGCCGGTGTTTTCACGGGAGGACATAAGTATTGACCGGGAATCAGGGAAACAGGGCCTGTCATCTAGCCATAAAGGCCCGACGGCGCGCTGTTACAGCTGGCTAGAGACTTGCCCGTACAGTTGTCATCCCGGAGGCGTAGTAGCCGGCGATTACCCGTCGGCGCGCACAGGGTCTACCTTGACTACTCTTGTCTGCCCAAGCGTTTACCCAGAGGAGTTCACCCCATGGCCGCGAAAAAGATTCTGATGCTGGTTGGCGATTACGTCGAAGACTACGAGGTGATGGTACCGTTCCAGGCATTGCTGATGGTCGGTCACCAGGTGCATGCCGTCTGCCCGGACAAGGGCGCCGGCCAGACCGTACGCACCGCGATCCATGACTTCGAGGGCGACCAGACCTACAGCGAAAAACCGGGGCACCTGTTCGCCCTGAACTTCGATTTCGCCAAGGTCGATGCGGCCGAGTACGACGCCCTGCTGATTCCTGGCGGTCGTGCGCCGGAATACCTGCGCCTGAATGACAAGGTCGTGCAACTGGTGCAGGCTTTCGACCGGGCCGGCAAGCCGATTGCCGCTGTCTGTCATGGCGCGCAGTTGCTGGCGGCGGCGGGTGTTCTCGACGGTCGTGAGTGCAGTGCCTATCCGGCCTGTGCACCTGAGGTGCGGTTGGCGGGCGGTCGTTATATCGATATCGACGTGACCCAGGCCCATGTCCAGGGCAACCTGGTCACCGCTCCGGCCTGGCCGGCGCACCCGAGCTGGCTGGCGGCGTTCCTCGGGTTGCTGGGTACCCGGATCACTTTGTAAGCGAGGGTTGGGTCATGTGTGAGCTCTACGTCAAGGCCGATCCGATTCTCTACGAATCGCGTTCTCGTTCGTTGCGTATCCGTGGCGTGGTAACCACCTTGCGCCTGGAAAACCAGTTCTGGGACATCCTCGCCGAGATCGCCGAGGCTGACGGCATGACCACCAACCAGTTGATCACCCGGCTCTACGAGGAAGTGATGGATTTTCGCGGGGAGGTGCTGAATTTCGCCTCCTTCCTGCGGGTCAGTTGCACCCGCTACCTGAGCCAGCGTCGGGTTCAGGTGGCGGATCTCAGCGTGGTCCGTTCGAACGCGCGCTGAAAAATTATTTACGGCTTTCGATCCTCACCTGGCCGTCTTCCAGGGGCACGGTTTTCACCGGGATCAAGGCGGGCAGGGCATTGAGCAGGGCGTCAGGGTCGGTCACGTCGAGGCTGGCGGAGACCTTGAAGTGCGCCAGCGGGCCCTCCGCCAATTGCACCGGTTTGCTGCGGTACAGGCTCAATTCATCGATCAGGCTGTCCAGTTCGCGATTGCGAAAGGTCAGGTGGCCGCTGCGCCAGTCGGCGATTTCCTCGTTGCTCAGGGGCTGCAACTGCAGCGTGCTCCTGGCGTACTCGAAGGTGGCTCGTTGCCGGGCTTCGAGCAGGGTGGCGTTGCTCGGATCGCCTTCGGGCTCGAAGGCCACCTGGCCATGGGCGACGCTGACCACCAGCTGGCGCTGGCCGCGGCGCACATCGAAACCGCTGCTCACCCCCCGCACCCGGGCGTTGCCGGCATGGACCCAGAGCGGGCGTTCCTGGTCGGTGGCCATTTCCAGGTAGAACTGGCCCTGATCCAGATAGATGTCCCGTTGCTGGGAGCGGAAGTTGATCCGCAGCCGGGTATTGGCGTTGATGTACAGGGTGCTGCCGTCCGGCAGTTTCAGCGTGCGCATACCCTGGGCATGGGCGGCGACCTGATGCCGATAGGGCATGTTCGGTGCGCCGACGCTGACCGTCAGCAACGCGCACACCAGCGCGGTCGCCGTGGCCAGGGCCGGTCGCCAGAAGCGCTTGCGCCGCACTGGCAACACCGGCGGGGTCGATTGACGTCGTTGCGCCAGGTCCGTCCAGAGCGCTTCGAACCCGGCATAGGCCTGGGCATGGGCCGGTGTCGCGCGCCATTCTTCGAAGGCCTCGTCCAACGGCTGCTCGGGGGCATCGCGGTGGCGGGCGAACCAGCTCGCGGCCTGGGCGTCGATGCTGTCTCCATCGAGTGCGGTGTCGATGACGCGGCTCATGCTGGCTGTTCTCGTTCGTCGGTCAAGGGCGTGTGTCTCAGGCCTCGGGGTCGACCCGCAATTGCGGGTTGCCCAGCGGGTGGCTCTTGGCATCGAAAAACCGCAGCGTCACCTCCCGACCCTCGAACAGCTGGCTGAAGTGGCGCTTCTGATGCTGGATAAACGCCTGGCTGCGTGGGTAGATCGAAATCGCCAGGGTCTTGATCCGCGCATCCAGCAAGGCCTGGACGATATGCCGGTCCTGCTCGCCGAGGTCGTGGCCGAAGATGCACAAGGCATCCTGATGCCCGGCCAGTTGCCCATGGCAGTACGACAGGTAGTCCGAATGACGGATCGCCTTGAGCTTGTCCTGCGCATTCCCCTCGCTGACGAACAACGGCACGTCGCCCAGGGTATTGACCGCGAAACTGCCCAGCAGGGTGCTTTCCGAGGAGCTCAGCTTGCGGGTGCTGCCGTCGAGGTTTTTCACCAGGTGCAGCCCGCCATGCAGGTACAGGACGCGGGTGCCTCGGCTGTCGGTGTCGCCGAGGTCGAAGGTCGAATCGTCAGAGTGGAACAGGTCGTCGAACGACTCGGGCGCCTGCATGATCGCCCAGTAGGTGAGCAGGTCATAGTTGGTGGAGTAGAGCGTCCGGTAGCGGCTCAACTCGGCATTGATCCGCGCCAGGCTCTCGGGCTGCACGAGTTTCCACGGGATGTGCACCGAGCGAATCGCATGGATCAGCGCTTCCTTGATCGCGAAGTAGCGATTGCGCGGCGACGACGAACTGATGGTCAGGGCCGCATTGACCCTGATGGTGCTCTTCAGGGCACTGAGCACCTGTTCGAAGTTGCTGGTGTCCAGGGCCTTGAACACCGCCAGTTCGCTGAGCCCCAGCGGGCGGTTGCGGGTGGTCTGGGCTTTCTCGAACAGCGAGTCGTAGGCGAATGCCTGCCACATCGCCCGGCTCGCGCCGTTGCCGATCAACAGGCCGCTGAAGGGGATTTCGGCACGCAGGGCGCTCCAGTCTTCCAACGCCGTATCAAATACCTGGAATTCCATCGTTGCCATTCGTCGGCTGCCAAATCTAAAGAGGATCAGCGGCGAACTTTAACACGGGGTTTATTGAGTCACTCGCCCATTCCGTAAGCTACGATTTTTTGCACGGGTCGCTTTATGTGGTGATATCGTAATGATATCTCTTTTGGCTGTTTTTCCAGTGCAATGGAATGCCGTACAAGGGGGGATCGATATGTCAGTCAGAAACCTGAAAAAGGTGGTCATGCAGTTTTCGATCTGAGGTCTTGGCGATTGTCCTTGACCCTTTATTTGACGCATCCGTTCGGAGACGTGAAATGGACCCGGATATTTGCAAAGGCTGTATCAGGATCGACGTGGCCCGGCTGGCCATTGGCATGCAGATCGAAGCCCTGGACCGACCCTGGGAAGAGACGACCTTTTCGTTTCGTGAGTTCCGCATACGACACGAGGAAGAGCTGCGCCTGCTGCGTGAAAACTGTACGTATGCCTGGGTTGATATCGCCAGCGCCGCGGGGGCCGATGCGCTGCCGATCGAAACCCCGGCTGAATGCGTGAATGAATGCGCGGCGTTGGTCGAGCCGGTCGAGTTCAATCGTGAAATGGTCCAGGCCGAGCTTGCCTGGAGTTCGGCCCGGGCGCAGTCCTGGCGTATCCTCGAAGCCGTCGAGCTGGGTGAGGCGATAGAGGTGGGCGCGGTGAAAGCCGTGGTCAAGGATTGCGTCGACAGTATCCTGCGCAATCCTTCGGCCTTGCTCTGGCTGACCCGGATCAAGTTCCAGGACGATTACACGGCCGAGCATTCGCTGCGGGTGGCGATGCTGTCCATTGCCCTGGGGCGCGAACTGGGGTTGCCGAGCCCGGAACTGGAGGCGATCGGGGTCGGTGCCATGCTGCACGACGTCGGCAAGCTCAAGGTGCCCGCAGACATCCTGAACAAACCGACGGCGTTGTCGGAGCAGGAATACGCCATCATGAAAAAACACCCCATGGATGGCTACACCTTGCTCGCCAGCCAACCTGGGGTACCGTTGGCGGCGCTTGATGTGGCGCTGTCGCACCATGAGCGCGTCGATGGTACGGGCTACCCCCGGGGCTTGAGTGCCGAAGCGATTCCGTTTTATGCGCGGATCGTCGCGGTGACCGATGCCTATGACGCCATCAGCAGTGATCGGGTCTACAGCAAGGGCCGTTCGACCCTCGAATCCCTGCGCATCCTGTTCAAGGCGGCCAACAGTCATTTCGACGAGCGGATCGTCAATGCCTTCATTCGCATGATCGGCCTGTACCCCAGCGGTGAAATCGTCGAGCTGACCAATGACGAAGTGGCGATCACCCTCGGTGCTCCGGCCTGCAATCGACTCAAGCCGCGCCTGTTGCGGGTGCTGGGGGCGGACAAGCGCCGCTGCCCGGAGCGGGTCATCGATCTGGCCGGCTGCGCGTTCGATGCCATGGGCCGGCCCTATGGGATTCGCCAGGTCTGTTCGTCCGGGGCCTTTGGCGTCGATATCGAGTCCTATCGGCGGCGCGGCTTGATCCAGATAAACGGCGGCTGACGAACGGCGTTTCGGATCCAGGATTTTCTTGCGCCAGGTCAAGGTGTGCGGTGGGTCTTCGACTGAAGCTGGGGGCAGTCAGTCAGCTAAAGGAGGGCTTACCGTGAGCAGCACTTTTTTTATCCCCGCAGTGAACATCATGGGCATTGATTGCCTGGACGAAGCCATGACCGCGATTCGCAAGCAGGGTTTTCGCAAGGCGCTGATCGTCACCGACGCGGGGCTGGCGAAGGCCGGCGTCGCCGCACGGATTGCCGGCATGCTGGCGATGCAGGACATCGACTCGCTGCTGTTCGATGGCGCCAAGCCGAATCCCACCATCGACAATGTCGAGAAGGGGTTGGCGGCACTCAAGGCCGGCCAGTGCGATTTCATCATATCCCTGGGCGGCGGTTCGCCCCATGATTGCGCCAAGGGCATTGCCCTGTGCGCCACCAATGGCGGGCATATCCGCGACTACGAAGGCGTCGACCGTTCGGCCAAGCCACAGTTGCCGCTGGTGGCCATCAACACCACCGCCGGCACCGCCAGCGAGATGACCCGCTTCTGCATCATCACCGACGAATCGCGTCACGTGAAAATGGCGATTGTCGACCGCAACGTCACGCCGCTGCTGTCGGTCAACGACCCCGCGCTGATGGTCGCCATGCCCAAGGGCCTGACGGCCGCCACGGGCATGGATGCCTTGACCCATGCCATCGAAGCCTATGTTTCCACGGCGGCAACGCCGATCACCGACGCCTGCGCGATCAAGGCGATTGAACTGATCAGCGCCAACCTGCGCCAGGCCGTGTTTGACGGCGCCGACCTGCAGGCCCGGGAAAACATGGCGTACGCACAGTTCCTGGCGGGCATGGCCTTCAACAATGCGTCGCTGGGCTTCGTGCATGCCATGGCGCACCAGTTGGGCGGTTTCTACGACTTGCCCCATGGTGTGTGCAATGCGGTGTTGCTGCCCCATGTGCAGAATTTCAACGCGCAGGTTTGCCCGCAGCGCCTGACTGACGTAGCCAGGGCGTTGGGCGCCGAGGTTCAGGGCATGAGTGCCGAGGAGGGGGGCCAGGCGGCCATTGCAGCGATTCGCAGCCTGGCGAAGGATGTCGAGATCCCTGCCGGTTTGCGCGAGCTGGGGGCCAAGCTGCAGGACATTCCGATCCTGGCCAGCAATGCCTTGAAGGATGCTTGCGGCCTGACCAACCCGCGTGCGGCGGATCAGCGGCAGATCGAAGAGATTTTCCGCAGCGCGTTCTGAGGCAAGAGCCCATCACCCAGCGCCGTCCCCTCTGGGGGGCGGCGCTGTCACGACCAGCGGGCTTGCAAATAAGCGTTCATACGGGCTTAATTGAGTAATTACTCATTTATAGCTTGAGCGCTGCTCTCCATGGTCTGTCCCAAAAGCGAAGACAAACGCAACACCATCCTCAGCGCCGCCATCGATTTCATTCACCGCGAACCGGATCAGGCCGGGCGCTGGATAGAGGTCAGTCGTGCCGCCGACTACCAGTGCACCTGTCGATCTGCCGGCGTTTCCGGGCCGTTGAGAGGTTGCCCATGAATATTCTGTTGTTCGGTGCCACCGGCATGATCGGCCAAGGGGTGTTGCGTGAATGCCTGCTGGCGGACGATGTGCGGCAGGTCAGGGTCGTTGGCCGCACACCGGTGAGCCAGGTCGATCCGAAGCTCAGCCAGGTGGTGCACGCCGACCTGTTCGACTACCGCAGCATCGAGTCAGAGTTGCAGGGCTTCGATGCCTGCTTCTTCTGCCTGGGTGTCTCGGCGGTGGGCCTGGACGAGGCGCAGTACACCCGGGTGACCTATGACCTGACGCTGGCCGCCGCCGAGACCTTGTCGCGGCTCAATCCGGGCATGACCTTTGTCTATGTCACGGGGGCGGGTACCGACAGCAGTGAAAAGGGCCGCAGCATGTGGGCCCGGGTCAAGGGTCGCACCGAGAACGCCTTGCAGCGACTGCCGTTCAAGGCGGTGTATTTGATGCGCCCCGGTGCGATCCAGCCGTTGCACGGCGTGCGCTCCAAGACCGCGCTCTACCAGGCGGTCTACAGCCTGGCCGGACCGTTGATGAGCCTGCTGCGGCGATTATGGCCGGATACCATCCAGACCACCGAAACCATGGGGCGGGCGATGTTGGCGCTGGCCCGACAGGGCGCGCCGCAGGCGATCCTCGATCCTCGGGCGATCAATCAACTGGCGGCAAAGACCTGAAAGGGCGATATCCTCGACGCTTCGATTGAGTCGTCGCCGAGCCTGCCATGCTGCAAAAAAGCCTGATCCGCCGCCTGGACCTGATCACCCTGCAACTGTTTGTCGCCGTGCACGAAGAGCGGACCCTGACCCGCGCCGCCGCCCGCGAGGCCATCGCCGTGTCGGCGGCCAGCAAGCGCCTGATGGAGCTGGAGGAAGCGCTGGGCGTGGGACTGTTCGTGCGCCAGGCCAAAGGCATGGCATTGACGCCGGCAGGTGAAACCCTGCTGCATCATGCCCGGCAGATGTTGTTCAACGTCGAGAAAATGGGCATGGAACTGGGCGAACACACCCAGGGCGTTCGCGGCTATGTGCGGATGCTGGCCAATCTTTCGGCGATCATCCAGTTTCTACCTGAAGACCTGCGGGACTTCTCCGAATGCCATCCGCAAGTGAAAGTCGACCTTGAAGAACGCCCCAGCAACGGCGTGGTGCAAGGTGTGCTCGACGGTGTGGCGGATCTGGGTGTCTGCTCCTGCGACACCGATACACGAGGCTTGTCCAGCGTGCTTTATCGACACGACCAACTGGTGGTGCTGATGCGCCCCGACCATCCGCTGGCGGATCGGCAAACGCTGGCCTTTGCCGACACGCTGGACAGCGACTACGTCGGCCTGCACTCGGCCAGCTCGATCAATATGCGTACCCACGCGGCGGCTCGGGCGGCGGGCAAAGTGTTGCGCCTGCGGATCCATGTGCCGGGATTCGATGCCATGTGCCGGATGGTCCAGGCGAACATGGGGATCGGCATTCTGCCACTGAAGGCCTATGAACTGTTCGGCCGGGCCCTGGGCTTGCATGCCGTGCAGCTCAATGACGAATGGTCGGCGCGCCGCCTGATCCTGGTGGCCCGGGATCAGGCGGCGCTGTCGCCAGTGAGCCGCTTATTGTTCGAACACTTGAGTGCATCGGCCTGAGCCTTCGCGTTTCGCGAACGAAGCTTGCCGAGTGAAGGTTGGATTCAGCGCCCCGTGCTCCACTAACCTTGGCGACAAATTCCAAGAAAGTGAGGTACCGGCGATGACTGCTCCCCTGAGCGGAATCAAGGTGATCGAGATCGGCACGCTGATTGCGGCGCCCTTTGCGGCACGTATGCTCGGCGAATTCGGTGCCGAGGTGATCAAGATCGAATCCATTGGTCAAGGCGACCCTCTTCGCAAGTGGCGAAAGCTTCACGAAGGTACGTCGCTCTGGTGGTACCTGCAATCGCGGAACAAGCAGTCCCTGGCGCTCAACCTCAAGTCCGAGGAGGGCATCGAGCTGGTCAAGCAACTGGCCGCAGGCGCCGATGTGCTGATCGAAAACCTGCGCCCCGGTGCCCTGGAGAAACTTGGCCTGGGCTGGGACGTGTTGCATGCACTCAACCCGAAGCTGACCCTGGTGCGCATTTCCGGCTATGGCCAGACCGGCCCTTATCGCGACCGTCCGGGATTTGGCGCCATTGGCGAGGCCATGGGCGGCATTCGCTACACCACTGGCACACCCGGTTCGCCACCGGCGCGGGTCGGCGTCAGCCTCGGTGATTCGCTGGCGTCGTTGCATGGGGTGATCGGCGCGCTGATGTCGTTGTTGCGGGTCAAGACCGGCCAAGGCGAAGGGCAGGTGGTCGATGTCTCGCTGGCCGAAAGCGTGTTCAATGTGATGGAAAGCCTGGTGCCGGAGTACGATTTGCTGGGCCATGTCCGTGAGCGCACGGGGGGCGCCTTGCCGGGCATCGCGCCTTCCAACACCTACCTGACCGCTGACGGTGCCTATGTGGTGATCGCCGGCAACAGCGACCCCATCTACAAACGCCTGATGCAGGTGATTGGTCGTGCCGATCTGGCGGAGGCGCCGCAGTTCGCCCACAACGATGGCCGGGCGGCGCAAAGCGGGCTGCTGGACGCGGCGATCACCCACTGGACCAGCAGCCTGCCGATTGACGAGGTGCTGGTTGCCTTGCAGGACGCCGAGGTACCGGCCGGGAGGATTTACTCCGTGGCCGATATCGTCGCCGATCCCCATTACCAAGCCCGTGATATGTTGCTCGATGCGCAATTGCCGGGCGGTGTCCGGGTAAAAATGCCGGGCATTGTGCCGAAACTGTCCGAAACCCCGGGCGTGGTGAACTGGCAGGGGCCGAGCCTTGGCCAGCATACCCACGACATTCTCGACGGTCTGGGGCTGACGGGAGCCGACATCGAACGTCTGAAAGCTGAAGGAGTGGTGCAATGATCCGCGATTTTTCCGAACGCCTGATCGTCCAGGAAGTCTCGCCTCGCGACGGCTTGCAGATCGAACCGAGCTGGGTGGAAACCGTCGACAAGATTGCCTTGATCGATGAGCTGTCGCTGGCGGGGTTCTCGCGAATCGAAGGCGGCTCTTTTGTGTCGCCCAAGGCGATCCCGGCGCTGCGTGACGGGGAAGAAGTCTTCCGTGGTATTCGCCGTCAATCGGGCGTGATCTATGTAGCGCTGGTGCCGAATCTGAAAGGCGCCGAGCGTGCGCTGGCAGCCGGAGCCGATGAACTGAACCTGGTGATGTCCGCCAGCCAGACGCACAACCGGGCCAACATGCGCATGAGTTGCGAAGCATCGCTGGCGGCATTCGGCACGGTGCTTGAACGGGTTCGTGGGGAGACGGTGCTGCTGAACGCGAGCATCGCCACCACCTTCGGTTGTCCGTTTGAAGGCGTGATCGATGAAGACCGCGTCGTGCAGATCGTTGATACCTATCTGGAGATGGGTATGCAGGGCATCACCCTGGCCGACACCACCGGCATGGCCAACCCACGTCAGGTCCAGCGGCTGGTCAAGCGCGTGCTGAGTCGCCTGCCGGCCGACGCCTTGACCCTGCATTTTCACAACACCCGTGGCCTGGGGCTGTGCAATGTGCTGGCCGCGTATGAAGTCGGTGCCCGGCGTTTCGACGCGGCGGTCGGTGGGTTGGGCGGTTGCCCTTTCGCACCCGGTGCCTCGGGCAATATCTGCACGGAGGACCTGGTCAACCTGTGTGACGAGATGGGCATCGAGACCGGTATCGACTTGCCAGGACTGCTGGCGATTTCCCGCCGCCTGCCCGCGTTGCTCGGACATGAACTGCCCGGCCAGGTGGCCAAGGCGGGGCGTAATTGCGATTTGCATCCGACACCGGATTTCAGCGTCGGGTCATAGCGCTTCACGTTTCAGACACCTGTACCAGACAACAAAAACAATCGGATACCTACGGGCAGTCCGCCTGGAGAAACACCATGAGCCTGAATGTCCTGGAGGCGGGCGCGAGCCCCGCTGTTTTGCAACATGCCGAAAAAGCCCTGGTGAGCAAGGTCGCCTGGCGACTGATGCCGCTGATCATGGTCTGCTACCTGTTTGCCTTCTTCGACCGGATCAATATCAGCTTCGCCAAGTTTCAGTTACAGGCGGACCTGAGTCTCAGCGACACCGCCTACGGGCTGGGTGCTGGGCTGTTCGTGGTGGGTTATGTGCTGTTCGAAGTGCCGAGCAACATGCTGCTGTACAAGGTCGGCGCGCGGCGTTGGATTGCCCGGATCATGATGTCCTGGGGCGCGGCGACGGCGGCGATGGTTTTCGTCAACAGCGAGTGGCAGTTCTATGCGCTGCGGTTTGTCATTGGCGCGATGGAGGCCGGTTTCGCACCGGGTGTGCTGTATTACCTGACCCTGTGGTTTCCCCAGCATTATCGCGGGCGTATCACCTCGATGTTGTTTCTCGCCTCGGCGTTCGCCGGGCTGGTGGGCGCACCGTTCTCCGGGTTGGTGCTGGAGCATCTGGACGGGGTCTTGCAGATGCGCGGCTGGCACTGGTTGTTCCTGCTCGGCGGCCTGCCGTGTATTGGCCTCGGTTTCTTGGTGTTGACCCTGCTCAAGGACCGTATCGACGATGCCCACTGGTTGACGACGGCCGAGAAGGCCCTGCTGTCGAGTCGCATCGCCGAACATGAACCGCACCAGTCTGGTAGCTCTCTATTAGCGGCGTTGCGCATTCCCGGCTTCCTGACGCTGGGGCTGATCTATTTCCTGATCCAGGTCGCATCCTATGGCTTGAATTTCTGGGCACCGCAGTTGATTCGCAGTGCGGGGACCCAAAGCCCGGTAACGATCGGTTTGCTCACGGCTATCCCCTACATCTGTGGCGCTATCAGCATGCTGGTGGTCGGTCGCTTGTCCGACACCAGTGGCGAACGGCGCAAGTTTGTCTGCGGGCTGGTGGCGTTGGGAGCGGTAGGATTTTTCTGTGCGGGGATCTTCGCCGATCACACGCTGTTGCTGATCGTTGCCCTGAGCCTGCTGGGGGCCGGGATCATCGCTTCGATCCCGGCCTTCTGGACCTTGCCGCCGAAACTGCTGGCCGGTGCGGGCGCCGGGGCGGCGGGTGGCATCGCGGTGATCAATACCCTGGGGCAGTTCGGCGGCATTATCAGCCCGGTGATGGTCGGCCGGATCAAGGACCTCACCGGCAGCACGACCCCAGCGCTGTACGTCATCGGTGTTGCCAGCCTGATCGCCGCCGCGCTGTTGCTGTGGGGGCTGCCGCACAAACTGCGAACCCTGGACAAGCATCAGGCCGAATAAGCAGGTGGCGCCGCCGACGGTTGGATGTTGGCGGCGGATTGGCCGGATCGACGCGCGAAAGGGGCGTGTTTGCGGTTCTTGGAGGATGTTTCGCTTTCCCTTGACTGAAGTTTCCCAGAAAATCCAGATCGCTTGCGCCGGGAAAATCACGGGACTAGGCTTTGGTCCGTCACTGCTATTTCAGTGATCGGGTTTAGCAGCCCGACTGACTCCCAGGCGCACAGAAAGCGCCCATATCCATTTGGCTGGCGCTTTTTTCATGCCCGCTTCATGCGTTGTGGCGGCTGTGCGTGGGGCGCCCTCGGGCGCGCTGGGTTCCTGGAGTCCCGGTCTACCAACCCGAGTCCGGCCACCACCTATGAATTACGCTGGCAATGTCAGTTGAGTAATCGTGGCTAAAATCCCAACGCTGTTTTCCAGGCAATAAAAAAGCGGCCCGGATAAACCGGGCCGCTTTTTTTACCTGCAACGAAAGTGCTTACTGCACTTCCACCGCCAGGCTGTCGCTGATCTTCTTCTGCCAGATCGCAGGGCCGGTGATGTGCACCGACTCGCCCTTGGCATCGACCGCTACCGTCACCGGCATGTCCTTGACCTCGAACTCATAGATCGCTTCCATGCCCAGTTCGGCAAAGGCGACGACCTTGGATTTCTTGATCGCCTGGGCCACCAGGTAGGCAGCGCCGCCCACGGCCATCAGGTACACGGCCTTGTGGTCCTTGATCGCTTCGATGGCGGTCGGGCCGCGCTCGGATTTGCCGATCATGCCCAGCAAGCCGGTCTGGTCGAGGATCTGCCGGGTGAACTTGTCCATGCGCGTGGCGGTGGTCGGACCGGCTGGGCCGACGACTTCTTCACGCACCGGATCAACCGGGCCGACGTAGTAGATGAAGCGACCCTTGAGGTCCACCGGCAAGGTTTCACCCTTGTTGAGCATTTCCACCATGCGCTTGTGCGCAGCGTCACGACCGGTGAGCATCTTGCCGTTGAGCAGGACGGTTTCGCCCGGCTTCCAGCTCTGCACGTCTTCCGGGGTCAGGGTGTCGAGGTCGACGCGACGGGCCGACGGGCCGGCTTCCCAGACGATTTCCGGGTAGGCGTCCAGCGGCGGCGCCTCCAGCGAGGCCGGGCCGGAACCGTCGAGCACGAAGTGCGCGTGACGGGTGGCGGCGCAGTTGGGG
>JACXTT010009109.1_pt1 | contig 13596 bp, 11 predicted proteins | sample 9270951 | NCBI WGS metagenome assembly JACXTT01 (sample SAMN15532306, study PRJNA645909) | rock metagenome | isolation source: weathered quartz diorite | place: Puerto Rico | collected 2017-06-21
AACACAAGGGCAGGCCTGAACCGTGGCGTCCCTGAGAAACCGTCCCCTGCTCCCCCGCGACGGTCCACACCGTCTCCGGTGAAACGCTGTCTCCCGGCTACGTGCTCACGAAGGGGGCGAAGATTCTGTCGGTTTCCAAGACTGCTCCCGCAGCCAAACCTGACCGCACGGTGGACTTGAAGGGCCTTCAGCTTTTCCCCGGCATCATCCTGCCAACCAGCTCGCTCGGCCTGACGGAAATTTCCGCCGTGCGCGCCACTCAGGACATGACCGAGACCGGCACTTTCACGCCGGACGTGCGCGCGTGGCTGTCGGTCAACCCGGACTCGGAGCTGATCCCCGTCGCGCGCGCCAACGGCATCACGCATACGCTCGTGCTGCCGCTCGGCGGCACGGTGAGCGGACAGTCCGGCGTCGTCTCCCTCGCCGGCTGGACGATGGAAGAAATGACCGTCAAGGCCCCCGCTGCGATGCACGTCTTCTGGCCCGCGATGAACCTGACCATGACCCCCAAGGAACTCGCCCGCGGCACCAAGGCCAAATCTCCCGAGGACCAGGCCAAGGAGCGCGCCAGGCGGGTGAAGGAACTCGAAGACTTTTTCGCCGAGGCGCACGCCTACGCGAATGCCCGCGGCATCACACCCAAGGACGGCAGGGCGGCCGCGAAAGTGCCGGCGTGGGAAGCGGTGCTTCCGGTCGTGCGCGGCGAACTGCCGCTCATCGTCCACGCCAATGACGCGCGCCAAATCAAGGCCGCCCTCGCATGGGCCGCCGCGCGGAATTACAAAATCGTCATCGCCGGCGGACGTGATGCCTGGCGCGTGGCCGAGGAGCTGGCCGCCAAACACGTCCCTGTCATCTTCGAGTCCACTTTCGACCAGCCCGCGCGGGACACGGACAGCTACGACGCGCAGTTCAAGGGCGCGGCCATGCTGCACAAGGCGGGTGTGAAAGTGCTGTTCAGCGAGGGGCCGGGAGCCAGCGGCGCGACCTTCGCGCGCAACGTCCCTTACACTGCCGCGCAAGCTGTCGCCTTCGGTTTGCCGGAAGCGGAGGCGCTCAAAGGTTTGACCCTGTATCCTGCGGAAGTGCTCGGCCTCGCAGCGCAGCTTGGCTCGCTCGACGCCGGCAAGGAAGCCACGTTCTTCGCCAGCGACGGGAACATCCTCGACCTGCGCGCAAGCGTGAAGCGCATGTGGATCGCCGGGCACGAGGTGCCTCTCGACAGCCGTCACACGCGCCTCTACGAGAAATACAAGAGCCGTCCCAGCCCGGCGGCGAAGTGAACGTTTGGCCTGCGCCAGCAGGCGGAGACGGCGCTGTTCCTTGAGTGCGCCCCTGTGCCCTGGTGTCTGCTTCCACAGGAGGCAAAGCGGTCCGCGCTCCGCTCGCTGGCCAGGCCAAACCGTCAGGCAGCCTTCGTTGCGCCGGCCGCCAGCAGCAGGCGCGTCTGCTCCGGGCGCGCGGGCGGGGCGGGCTGCCAGTCCATCGCCTCGTCCACCGCCTTGCGCATCTGGTCGAACCACCAGTGCGCGCCGGGCAGGCGGCGCTGGCGGCGGAGCGAGCGGCGGAAGGTGGGAGCCGGGGTGGCGAGGGAGAGTTCCATTTGATGCTTCATAGTTCGTCTTTCTTTTGAAGCAGGCTACGCAGTGCGCCCGGACATTCGCTGTCCGTGCCGAAAGATTTTACTGGCGCAGCGAGGCGGCGGGTTGGCCGGGATTTTTCCTTCCCGAAGGGCCAGCCGGGCCGCACATTGAAACACCGTGAAACCGTCAACCGTCCATTGCCCTGCTCGCCACCCTGTTGGCTGGGCGCTCGCTTGTTTCCTTGCCGTCTTGCCCGCCGCTTTCGCGCAGTCTCCGCTCGCCTCGCGCGACGAGGCGCTGGCTGCGAAGCTTGATCTTTGGGGTGAGGCTGCGCTGCGCCAGCCCAACGGCCCGAGCTACGAACTCTTCGCCCCGCTGCTCCCGCCGCTGCGCTACGTCAACGCGGACTTCCTCCATTATCCCATCGTCTTGAGCGCGCCGGGCGCACCGGTGAAGGCGCGGCTCATCTCGAACGGCAGCGGCGTGAACCTGCGCGGCGGCACGCGCAGTTGGAACGACGTGGGCACGCCGGTCATCTTCCGCGTCGGCCCGGACGAGCTGCGTTTCGGCGAGTTCATCGAGCGGCTCGCCGGCCCGCGCTATGCCGAGGGCTGGCTGCCCATTGTGCAGCTTGATTACGCGCACGACGGCGTCCGTATCGCGCAGGAAAGCTTCGCCAGTGTGGAACCGGCGCTCGCGGAGCACGGCGTCGTGCTGGTGAAGTTCCGCCTCGCCGAAGGAACCAAGGGTGCGGTCGCGGTTCAAGTGGACTCCAAGCCGCCGCCGGTCGTGCAGCAGGACTCCCTGTGCGACGAGCAAGGCCGAGTGCTGGTGTGGTTTGACCCGGCTTGGAAGTGGCAGCGCCAGCGGCTGGTCGCCAACCTCACGGACAAGAACAGTGTCACGCTCGCCATTGCCACGACGCCGATGGACGCGACAACGCCGTCGCCGCTCGCGAACGGCGGCTTCGCCCGCCAGCGCGAGGCGTGCGTGAAGACGTGGAGCGAACTGGTCGGACGCGGAATGCAGTTGTCCGTCCCGGAACCGGTGGTGATGAACGCGTGGCGGTCGCTCCTCGTCGGCACGCACGCGCTCATCCGCAGCAACCGGATGCACTACAGCGCGGGCAACCAATACGACCGTCTCTACCAGGCCGAGGGCTGCGACGCGCTGCACGCGCTGCTTTGGTGGGGGCACGAAGTCCGTCCGCTCGCCATCTCGCAGCTCGACTTCACACGCAAGGGGCTGGAGTTTCATCAGGCCGGCCACAAGCTCCAGCTCATGACGCACCTGCGCGACTTCACGCGCGACGATGCCTTCATCCGCGAGATGCGCCCGCGCTGGGAGAAGGAGGTTCGCCTCGTCGTGAACAGCCGGACCAACACCGAGGGCTTGTTTCCCCGCGAGCAATACTGCGGCGACATCGCCACGCCGGTCTATTCGCTCAACTCCAATGCGAAGTCCTGGCGCGCGTTGCGTGACTTCGCCGCGACGCTCGACGCGATGGGCGAACGCGACGAGGCGAAGCGGCTTGCACAGGTCGCCGCCGAGTTCAAACAGCGCATCCTCGCCGCCGTGGACAAGAGCACACGGCCCGCGATGCCGGGCTTCGTGCCCATCGCGCTGTCCGGCGAGGAGGAGCCTTATGAAACCATCACAGGCACGAAGATGGGCAGTTACTGGAACCTGATGGCGAACTACGTCCTCGGCACCGGCATCCTGCCAGAGCCGCGCGAGCGCGGCCTGCTCGACTATCTCCAGCAGCGCGGCGGCCTCTGCATGGGCATGACTCGTTCGCGTCCGAACGTCACCTTCTGGACCGGCCCGCACAGCGCGAACCCGCTCTACGGCACGCGCTACGTGCTCACGCTGTTGCGACGCGACGAGCCGGACCGCGCGCTGGTGAGCTTCTACGGGATGCTGGCGCAAGGCTTCACGCGCGACACGTTCATCGCGGGCGAAGGCGGCTCGCTCACGCCGCTGGACGCGCATGGCCGCCTCTTTTACTGCCCGCCGAACAGCGCCGGTGACACCCACTTCCTCACGATGCTCCGGCATTTGCTCGTGCAAGACTGGGACGCGGACGACGACGGGAAACCCGACACGCTCCGCCTCGCCTTTGCCACGCCGAAGCGCTGGCTGGAGGACGGGAAGGAAATCAAGGTCGAGCGCGCGCCCACGGCTTTCGGAGAAATCTCCCTCGGCCTCCGCTCACAGTTGAACCGTGGTGAAGTGCTCGCCGAGTTCACGCCACCCGCGCGCGTTCCGAAGCAAGCGTTCCTCCGCGTCCGCGTGCCGGACGGCTGGCAGGTTGCCTCGGCACGCGCGGGCGAGCGGGAGCTGAAGTTGGACGCGACTGGTGCCGTGGACATCTCCGCCTTCCGCACGCCGACGACGGTGCGCTTCATGGTGAAATCAGCGAAATGAAACGGACATTCACCGCTGAGGCACAGAGGACACAGAGAGGGTCAGGAAGGCATGGAAGAACATTTCCCATCCGTGTTTCCTCCGTCTCCATCCGTGACTAAAAAGTCTTCCTTTATGCCTCTGTGGTTAATCACCCCGTGCTGATTGCCTTTCACAAGCCCTACGGCGTGTTGTCGCAGTTCACGCCGGAACCCGGCTCGCAGTTCCGCACGCTGGCGGACTTTGCTTTCCCCAAAGCGGTTTATCCCATTGGCCGGCTGGACGCCGACTCGGAGGGTTTGCTGCTGCTCAGTGACGAGGCGGAGTTGAACCAGCGGCTGCTCCATCCGCGCCGCGCGCACGAGCGCGAGTATTGGGTGCAGGTGGAACGAATTCCTTCCGTCGACGCTTTGCGCATGCTGGCGCAAGGCATGATCATCCAAGGCCATCGCACCCTGCCCTGTCGCGCCCGACTGCTCGATCCGCAGCCGCAGATACCGCCGCGTAATCCGCCCATCCGTGTCCGCAAGAACGTGCCGGATTGCTGGCTCTCGTTGGAACTGGTCGAGGGGAAGAACCGCCAGGTCCGCCGCATGACGGCGGCCATCGGACATCCAACGTTGCGACTGGTGCGGGTGCGGATTGGGGGTTTCCGGCTGGGAGACATGGCGGCGGGATGTTGGAAGAAACTGACAACAGACGAACGGAAGCTGGTGCTGGGTTGAAGGGTGCTCCCATCCTGGGCGATGAAGGTGAAGCTGCATTCCCTTTAACGCAGGGTTTGGCGAGCACGACAGGGTTCATTTTTGAGCGGCCTTTGACGGTCTTTCTCTGCGCAACTTTGCGTCCTCTGCGACCCTGCGTTGAAGCTGGGTCTTCCGTTTTCAACGCCAGCGTCCGGCCAAGCCGTGCTTGCCGGACAGTGGCTTTGCCTCTTTAATCCGCCGCGTGACCACGACATCTCGCACCATGAAACGCATCGCCTTCTTCAAGTTTACCGCCGCCCTGTGTCTCGCCGCTGCCACCGCGCAAGCCGCTGACGCTTGGAAGCCGGAACCCGGCTTCACCAGCCTCTACAACGGCAAGGACCTCACCGGCTGGGGCTATCGCGACAAGGACTTCAAGCCCGCCGAGACGTTCGACGGCAAGACCAACGCCAGTGACGAGCGTTATACGGCCAAAGGCGAGTCGCTCACGGTCAACCCGTTCACGGAGGGCAAAGGCCCGCGCCTGCGCCAGCTCTACACCACGAAGGAGTTTCCGAAGGACTTCATCCTCAAGCTGGAGTTCCGCGCCGCCGTGAACGCGGACAGCGGCATTTTCCTCCGCAAACCCCAGCTCCAATGCCGTGATTATCTCGTCGCCGGCCCCTACAAGGAGCTGAAGAAATACAAGGCGCAGGACTGGAACGTCATCGAGGTCGTGGTGAAGGACGGCGTAGCCCATTGCACTTGTAATGGCGAAGTGCTTGAAGCCGCGCTCAAGCTCCCCCCCACCGGCCCCATCGGCCTCGAAGCCGACCGCGGCACGATGGAGTATCGGCGGATTCAAGTTAAGGAACTGCCTTGAGCCGACTTGACAAGCAACTCGAACGGCTCCGCGTCGCCCAGCACGACGCCAACTGGAATTTCGACGAGCTGTGCGGCCTGCTCCAGAAACTCTGGATTTGAAACGCGCGTGAATGGGAGCCATCATTTCTTCCGTCGGCCTGGTGTGCCGGGCGTGGTGAACCTGCAACCCATAGGCCGGCAGGCGAAGCCCTACCAAGTGCGGCAGGCGCGCACGGTCTTGCAAGAACTCGGACTGCTATGAACAATCGCTACGAAATCGTCGTGTATTGGAGCACAGCGGATGACTGCTTTCTCGCCGAGGTTCCCGAGCTGCCGCGCCTCATCACCGACGGTGCGACCCGGGTGGAAGCCCTGCGGAATGCGGAGCAGATGATTGACGCCTACCTCGAAACTGCCCGGACAGAGCTTTGGGCTGTGCCGGAGCCAAAGGGACGGCTGGCTTTCGCCTGAGACGATTAGGAGCAGGATTAGGATTACGAGCAAGAGGGAGGCACCGCGCCTGCCTTTCCTGCTCGTAATCCTAATCTTAACCCTGCTCCTCCTCTCCCCGCCCTTTCGCCTTTGACGCACCCCCGCCCATCCCGTAGCTTCGCCCCTCTTTCGAATATGCTCGGAGACTTTTTTAGAAAACTTTTCGGCTCGCGGAATGCCCGCGAGTTGAAGCGCCTGTGGCCGCTCGTGAAGCAAATCAACGAGCTGGAGGCCGCTCTCCAGTCGCAGCCGGAGCAGGTCCTGCGCGACAAGACCGCCGCGTGGAAGACCCGGCTTTCCGCCATCAAGGACGACGCCGAGCTGGCGCGCGAGCTGGACGCCATCCTGCCCGAGGCCTTCGCCGCCGTGAAGAACGCCTGCCGCCGGATGTGCGGCCAGGACGTGACGGTGCGCGAGCATCCGCTGCGCTGGGAGATGGTGCCGTTCGACGTGCAGCTCATCGGCGGCATGGCCTTGCACAAGGGCATGATTGCTGAAATGGCCACCGGCGAGGGCAAGACGCTCGTCGCCACGCTGCCGACTTTCCTCAACGCCCTGTCCGGGCGCGGCGTCCACGTCGTCACGGTCAACGACTACCTCGCCGCGCGCGACAGCGAGTGGATGGGCGCGGTCTATAAGTTTCTCGGCCTGACCGTCGGCTGCATCCTGCACGACCAGCCCCCCGCCGTGCGCCGCGCGCAATACGCCTGCGACATCACCTACGGCACCAACGCCGAGTTCGGCTTCGACTATCTGCGCGACAACGGCATGGCCACCACCGCCGCCGATCAGGTTCAGCGCGGCCATTACTTCGCCATCGTGGACGAGGTGGACAGCATCCTGATTGATGAGGCGCGCACGCCGCTCATCATCAGCGGCCCGGCGGTCGTGGCCCGCGACAACCAAGTTTACGCCAACTACAAGCCCGCCATCGAGGGACTTGTGCGCGCGCAGCACCAGCTTTGTGACCGCTATCTGCGCGAGGCGGAAGAACACTTGAAGAAGCTCCATCCCGCTGACGGCTCGCAGCCGCAGGGAGCCGAGGCGCTGGAGAAGGAAGCCGGTCTGTTGCTCTATCGCGTGAAGCTCGGCCAGCCACGTTCCCCCGGCCTCGCCCGCCTGCTCGAAGAGCCGGAGCACATCAAGCTGATGAACAAGGCCGAGCTGGACCTCCACCTCGACCAGTCGAAGAAAGACCTCTACGCGCAGAAGGAAGAGCTGTTCTTCGCGATGGAGGAGAAGAGCCACGAGGCCGACCTCACCGAGAAGGGCCGCAAGCATCTTTCCCCGAACGACCCGGACGCCTTCATGCTGCCGGACATCATCACGGCGTTCCACGAGATTGACAGCGGCCCGGTCGCGGACGCGCACAAACGCCTCGAAGCGAAGCAAAAGGTCCAGGCCGACTTCGAGGCGAAGGCGGAAAAGATCCACGTCATCTCCCAGCTCCTCAAGGCCTACTGCCTTTACGAGAAGGACGTGCAATACGTCGTGCAGGAAAACAAGGTCATCATCGTGGACGAAAACACTGGTCGCCTCATGACGGGCCGCCGGTGGAGCGACGGCTTGCATCAAGCGGTTGAGGCGAAAGAGAACGCCATCATCGAGGAGGAGACGCAGACCTACGCGACCATCACGATTCAGAATTATTTCCGCCTTTACCACAAGCTCGCGGGCATGACTGGCACCGCTGAAACCGAGGCGCAGGAGTTCTTCGACATCTACAAGCTCGGCGTGCTCGTCATCCCGACGAACCGCCCCATCGCGCGCAAGGACCAGAACGACTCCGTCTATAAGACCAAGCGCGAGAAGTTCGAGGCCGTGCTCAAGGAAATCCAGACCATCCACGCGCAAGGGCGGCCCATCCTTGTCGGCACCGTCGCCGTCGAGACCAGCGAACACCTCTCCCGCATCCTCAAGCGCGCCGGCCTCATCCACTCCGTGCTCAACGCCAAGTTCCACGAGCAGGAGGCGGAAATCGTCGCGCGCGCCGGGCAGAAGGGTTCCATCACCATCGCCACGAACATGGCCGGCCGTGGCACCGACATCAAACTCGGCCCCGGCGTCGCGGATGCCGGCGGCCTGCACGTCCTCGCCACCGAGCGCCACGAGGCCCGGCGCATTGATCGGCAGTTGCGCGGTCGCTGCGCGCGCCAGGGCGACCCCGGCTCCTCGCACTTCTTCATCGCGCTCGAAGACGACCTCATGCGCCTCTTCGGCTCCGACAAGATCGTGAAGGTCATGGAACGCGTCGGCCTCGAGGAAGGCCAGGAGCTGGAGCATCCGCTCTTGAACCGCTCCATCCAGACCGCGCAGAAGCGCGTCGAGCAGCACAACTTCCAGGCCCGCAAACGCACGCTCGAATACGACGACGTGATGAACAAGCAGCGTGAGATCGTTTACGGTTTCCGCAACGAAATCATCCGGGGCGAGGAAGTCCGCGACCGCCTCATGGACATCATGGAGGAGGTCGTCATCGCCAAGGTGGACGAGTTCACCGCCGCCGACACCGAAATCCCCGAGTGGAACATCCGCGGTCTGGCCGACTGGGTGAACCTCAACTTCCCCATCGGCGTGCCCGAGGAGAAAATCCTCAAGGTCGCCGAGGACGGCGGCGAGACCCCCGTGGCCGGCTCCGCCTTCGACGGCCTGAGCGCCGCGCAGTTCGCCGTCTGCCACTACATCGCCAAGGCCGTGCGCGACTCCTACGACCTGAAGATCAAGTTCGAGGACGCCGAGGCCCTCAAGAACGTCGAGCGCTACATCGTCCTGAGCGCGATTGACAAGCTCTGGCAGGAGCACCTCTACAACATGGACTCACTGCGCACGAGCATCGGCCTGCGCGCCTACGGCCAGCGCGACCCGCTCATCGAATACAAGGCGGAGGCGTTCACGCTCTTCGACGACCTGATGGTCAACATCAAGACCGAGATCTGCCACAACATCTTCCGCAGCGCCTCCTCGATGATGGCCTTCGAGAACTTCCTGAAGAACCTCCCCACCATCACCAGCCACAACGAGCCGGGCGCCTTTGGTGGCGCGCAGCCGCCCGCGCAGGGCAAAGCCTCCGACATGGTCAGCGACGCGGCCAACGCACTCTCCAAGCCGCCGCCCAAGCGCAGCGGCCCCAAGGTGGGCCGCAACGACCCGTGCCCCTGCGGCAGCGGCAAGAAATACAAGCAGTGCTGCGGACGGTGAGCGGCGTTGTGGCGCTCCGGTGACGGTTGTGCCATGCTCGGGCCATGAAACTGCCCCGCCTCCTCCTGCTCCCCGCCCTCGTGGCCGCGTTCACCCCGCTGCTGGCCGCTGACAAGCCGGCCACCGACCCCAAGGCCGCGAAGGCCAAGCCTTACATCCTCAAGATGTGCCTGGTGAGCGACGAGAAGCTGGACAAGGGTGACCCGACGTTCATCTACAAGGGGCGCGAGATCAAAGTGTGTTGCGAAGGCTGCGTGAAGGACTTTCAGAAGGAGCCGGAGAAATACCTCAAGCTGATCGAGGCGGCGGAGAAGAAGCTCGCGGCGGAGCAGGCGAAGCCGCCGAAGAAGTAGGCAGGTGCGGCAGGCTGCTGCCGCGCCGTTCAAGGCAGCATTTCGTGCCCATCGAAGAACGCGTTGCTCACCGGTGAATCCCAAGGGACGGTGGAAGGCCCAAGATTGACGGTGCCGCTGTAGGTGGCGAAGAACTGGCCCCAGACGATCTTGCTGCCCAGCTTGGTTTCCGCGTGGCCGTCGAGCATCACCAGCGCCATGCGGCTGTTGTGCTTCTTGGGCTGCTCCTGGAAGCGGTAGTTGCCCATTTGCAACCCTCTTGCCGGCCCCGCTGGAACGGGCGTCGTTTGAGTCGGGTAGCAGCGGGCCGTCCACCAGGTGTCGAGCCAGGCGGCGTCGCCCTTGCCGTCGTTGGTGTCGTTGGCGTCATCGTTGCCGCCGCACTCGGCGATGTAAATCGTCTCCGAAGACTGCGGATACTGGGAGGAGCGCTTGGTGCCGCCGTTGCCATTGACGACGCCAACGTAGTTGAAGCCATAGGAGAGGAAACCGGTCACGGAGGGATCGCCAGTGATGGTCTGGCCGCTGACGAGCTTGCAGGTCAAGCCGCGCTTCTTGAGCGGGCAGACCCAGGATCTAGGATTGCCCACGAGGGGATTGAGGAGGATCGCGGGCGTGCCGGTCCACTCACCGCCCCGCGCCTGCCCCGCTTGAATGTCCGTGTAGTGAGAGGCGTTCCAGCTCATGCCGGCGACCTTGTCGTCGTTGTCAGAGGCATACATGCCCATGCCGATGGCAAGCTGCTTGGTGTTGTTGAGGCAGGCTGCGCCCGTGGCCTTGGTCTTCGCCTTGGAGAGCGCGGGCAACAACATGCCGGCCAGGATCGCGATGATGGCGATGACGACGAGGAGTTCAATGAGGGTGAAACCGTCTGGCCTGGTCTGCCGTTCGGAAATGTGCTGCGAGTTCAGGTGGGTTTGGGTTGGTTGCTGGTCGGGAGCTTACTGCATTTTCACGCCGTTGGCCTGGCAAAATTTCTCGAACTCGGCGCGCAGTTCCGGCGGCTGGCTGGCGATTTCCGCGCGGGCCTTGCCCTTGTCCGCCGACGTGCCGCGCACGAAGGCGGCGGTCCAGCGCTTGAACAGCCGGTCCTTGTCCGCCGCCTTGCGGTCGGCGGCCGAGCCGGCGTCATAGACTGAGGGGGCGGCGGGGGGAGTCGAGCCATCGACGGTGACGGGAGCGGGCGCGGGAACGGGGGAAGGAGCGGAAGCCGGGGTTCTCTTCCTGCATCCCAAGGTCAGGAGAAGAACCATCGCAACACTGATGGTTATGCAGCGGGCGCTCACGGCAGTCGCTCACCACTCTTCTACGTCAGCGGCCGCGCGTTGGCAAGCAATGGGCGAGTCGCAGGGTGACACAACGAAAAGGGCCGGCAGCGATGCCGGCCCTTTTCGCGTTCGATGAAGTTCTGGCCTTACGGGACGACCATGTCCGCCACCGTCCGACCCGCCGGGATGAAGGGCAGCACGTGCTCGGTGTAGGGGGTGATGATGTCGAGGAGGTAAGGCTCCTTGGAGTCGAGCATCCGCTGCATGGCGGCGCGGAGGTCTTTCTTGAACATCACGCGCTCGCACGGGACATGGAAGCCCTTGGCGAGCTGCACGTAGTCGGGGTAGATGGCCTTGCGGTTCTCCGGGTCGCCGAGGTAGGTATGGCCGCGGTTGCCTTCGTAGAACTTGTCCTCCCATTGCACCACCATGCCGAGGTGCTGGTTGTTCAGGATCATGGCCTTGGCGGCAATCTTCTCAATGTGCGCGGTGGCCAGCTCTTGCACGTTCATCAGGAAGGAGCCGTCGCCGTCAATGTCAATGACCTGCTTGTGCGGGCAGGCGACCTTCGCGCCCATCGCGGCGGGATAGCCGTAGCCCATCGCGCCCAGGCCGGCGCTGGTGAGAAGCTGGCGCGGCCAGGTGTATTTGAACCACTGGCCGGCCCACATCTGGTGCTGGCCCACGCCGGTGGTGATGATGGCGTCGCCGCCGGTCAGCTCGTAGAGCAGCTCGATGGCGTATTGCGGGAGGATGATCTCCTTCTCCTGGCCGGTGAGGTGGTCCTTCATGTGCTGGGAGGTCAGCACCTCATGGTTGACCTGATAACGGAAAGGCGCGCGGGCCTTCCACTCGGCGCACTGGGCGACCCACGGGGAATAGGTCTTCGACAAGGCGCGCTTGCGGAGCATGTCGTTGAGCTTGCCGAGGGCGAACTTGATGTCGCTGACGATGGGGAGGTTGGCGGGCTTGTTCTTGTTGATCTCGGACGGGTCAATGTCTATGTGAACAATCGTCCCGCGCTCGCAGAACTTGTCCACCTTGCCGGTCACGCGGTCGTCGAAGCGCACGCCGAGGGCGAGCAGGAGGTCGGCGCCGGGCTTCACGGCGACCATCGGGTCGTTGAAGGTCGCGCGCTTTTCGTATTCGCCGCTGACGGCCCAGTTCGCGGCGGCGGAGCCGTGCATGCCCAGCCAGCGGAGGGAAAGGGCGTGCGTCTCGGGGAACGCGCCGCAGCCCATGATGGTGGTGGTGACGGGAATCTGCGTCAGCTCGGCGAACTCGCGGAGTTCGTCAGAGGCGTTGCCGCTGATGATGCCGCCGCCGGCGTAGATGACCGGGCGCTCGGATTTCTCCAGCAGGCCGATGATTTCGTTGAGCGCGATGTCGCTGGCGCGCTTGTCGGGGTTGTAGCCGCGCAGATTGATTTCCTTCGGATAAACCGGCTGCGTCTCCGCCTGCTGGATGTTCTTCGGCACGTCCACGACGACGGGGCCAGGTCGTCCGGTCTGCGCGATGTGGAAGGCCTCCTTGATGATGCGCGGGATGTCGTTGATGTCCGTGACGAGGTAGGAGTGCTTCACGATCGGCAGGGTCATGCCGAAGAAGTCGGTCTCCTGGAACGCGCCCTTGCCGATCATCGCCTGCGGCACCTGGCCGGTGATGGCAACGAGCGGGATGGAATCCATGTAGGCATCGGCGATGCCGGAGATGAGGTTGGTCGCGCCGGGGCCGGAGGTGGCCATGCAGACGCCGGCCCGGCCGGTCGCGCGGGCGTAACCCTCGGCCATGAAGACGCCGCCCTGCTCGTGGCGCGGGAGGATGGTGCGGATCTTCGAGCGGGTGAGCGCCTGGTGGAACTCCATGCTCGCGCCGCCGGGGTAGGCGAAGATGGTGTCCACGCCCTCGCGTTCGAGGCACTTGATGAGGATGTCGCTGCCCTTCATGCGCGGGCCGATCTCGGCCTTGTCGGACGCGTGGGCCTTTGCTTCGGCGTGTTCTGCGGTTGCTTTGCTCATGACTTGCGTTTTGGGTTTGGCGGGCGGCGCGTGGCGAACAAAAAAACCCACGACTGCTGCCAGCCGTGGGTTCTTGTCGAAAACTTGCCTATGCCCGACAAGGCCCGCCGGCGTCGCCAATTACGACGACTACCTCAAGCAGGACTTGTCCGACAGTGCCAAACATTGGCGGGAACGTAGCCACCGTGAAAAAGCCGGTCAAGTGTGGATTCGGGCCGGGGAAGGAGTGGAATCGGGGCAGTGCTCCAAGGGCGGCCTCCGGCTACGGCAACGGCACGGCGCGATAGTAGCGCTGAGTGCGGCCCGATGAATTGGGGTCAATCACCAGACATGGGTTGGAAGGCAGCGTGACATTGCCAGCAGCATCCAGATCGAGCCTCTTACTCGGGATCCAAGACTTTTGTGACATTGCCTGCGGCATCCAGATAAAATTCCTTTTTTGAATTACCAAGGCACCGAGCCCATTCTTTGCGCGGAACCTGCATTTGTGCGGCGAGTGCGGCAGGGCGATCACCGCCGAGGTGCAGAAAGGTCACACCTACTACCGGTGCACGAAGAAATCCAAAATGCACCAATGCTCGCAAAAGTTCGTCCGCGAAGAAGAGTTGAACACCCAGCTTTCGGCGATGATGCGACCGTTCACGCTCCGCCCCGGTTGGGCCGAGAGGATGACCGCCCTCATCCCGAAAGAGGGACCCGAACTTGGCCAATCAGCGCCCCCCCCG
>JACXTT010009110.1_pt1 | contig 13596 bp, 15 predicted proteins | sample 9270951 | NCBI WGS metagenome assembly JACXTT01 (sample SAMN15532306, study PRJNA645909) | rock metagenome | isolation source: weathered quartz diorite | place: Puerto Rico | collected 2017-06-21
GCGTGTAGCCGGCCACTGCGCCACCGCTCTCCTTTCCTTCGTAAATCGCGCGCCAAAGAAAAAGGACGGCCGCGAGGGGGACCAAGGCGAACACGGCGCGAAAGAGAAAATTCACGCGGTACACCAGCGTGTTCTGAATTCCGATGTTGATAACGTGCCAGTATTTTCTCATGTCAACCGCAGCAGAAGGGTGCGCTATCGGTTCGTAAACAGCAAGTGACCGAGAGGTTTGCGATTCATGGTCAACCGAGCGAGAACGCTCGCCCTTCCCGCCGGGCTCCGCTATAGTCCCTGCGATGCGTATCGGTTCGCTCGAACTCGAATCAAATCTGTTCCTGTCGCCGTTGGCGGGTTACACCAACCTGCCATTCCGACTCACCTTGCGGGAAGTCGGCGGGCTCGATTTGGCCACGACCGACCTGGTTAATGCCCGCTCGTTGCTCGAAAGAAATCCCAAGGCCCTCAAGCTCATCGAGACTTGTCCTGCGGACCGGCCGCTGGCAGTGCAATTGTTCGGTGCGGTACCGGAGGAAATGCGTGATGCCGCCCAATATCTCGAATCCAACGGCGTCTCTGCGGTGGACATCAATATGGGCTGCCCGGTGCGCAAGGTTTGCCGAGTCGGAGGCGGCTCGGCCATGATGACCGAGCTGGACAAAACGGCCAAGCTGGTCGGAGGCATGGTGGACGCGGTGAAAATGCCGGTCACGGCGAAGATGCGTCTGGGCTGGGACGAGCAGAACCTGACCGCGCCTGATTTGGCCCGTGCGCTCGAAGCGGTGGGTGTCGCGGCGATTTTCGTGCACGGCCGCACGCGCGAACAGGGCTTTGGCGGGGCCGTCAACCTCGCGGGCATCCGCGCCGTGGTAGAGGCGGTGGAACGCATTCCCGTCATTGGCAACGGCGACGTCACCACGCCCGAGGCCGCGAGGAAGATGATCGAGATAACGGGTTGCGCGGGCGTGAGCATCGGACGCGGCGCGTTTTACAATCCATGGATTTTCTTGCACACACGGCACTACCTGGAGACGGCTGAGTTGTTGTCGGAGCCGGGTTTTGAAGAACGAGTACGCGTGATGTGCCGGCACCTGGATTGGATGGTCGAGGTGTTCGGCGACGCGCACGGCAGCCGCATGTTCCGCAAAGTGGCGCCGTGGTATTCCAAACGCTTCGGTCCGGCGAGCCTGTTCAACAAACGCGTGGTGACGATTTCCTCGAAGGCCGAGTTTCACAAGATCCTGAGCGACTATCGCGGCTGGCGGCAACCGTTCCTCGATGAGCGCGGCGAATTGAAACCACAATATCAACCCACGCCGCTGGTGGCCTCGTTCATGCAGGAGTCGGCGGTCGCGCGGCCCGAACACATCCCGGTGCCAAAAGGGCCGGTGGAAGTCTGGTGAAAAGGCGTCGACTCATGCTCATGATCGGCTTGCTGTGTATCGGCGGCGTGCTTCTGCTGCTGCACTGGCGATCCGCGCGTGAACCGGTCTATCAGGGCAAAACCATTAGCGTCTGGGGGCGGGACCTGAACAGTCCCGATCCTCTGGCGCGCAGCAACGCCACGGTAGCGCTCCACGCGATGGGGCCGTTGGCCGTGCCGTTTCTGGTTCAATCCCTCAACCGGCGAGATCCGATCGTGAAGCGGCCTTATCGGTGGCTGGCGCCCCAATTGCCGCTCTGGCTGCGGCGCTTCGTGGTCCAACGGTTCAAGCCGTTCGACGCCCTCAACGACCGGCTCATGGCCGTGCATGCCTTGGGCGCTCTCGGCACGAACGCGCCCGTGGTGCCGCTGGTAAACGCGTTGCGTGACCCGGAGCGGATCATTGCCGCCCCCGCCGCGACCGCGCTCGGCGGCATCGGCCGGTCCGCCGTGCCGGAGTTAATTCGCGCGCTGAATGATCGCGAGGGCCAGGTCCGTGCGCTGGCGTGCTATGCGTTGAGCCTCATCGGGCACAACGCCAGCAACGCCGCTCCCGATTTGGTGTCGCGCCTGTCGGACAAAGACAGCACGGTCGTGTCCTCGGCAGCCTACGCTCTCGGACGCCTGGGCAAGCCGGGCATCGCAGCGCTTATCGCATCGCTCAAAAGTCCGGATGAACCCGTCCGAGCCCAGGCGGCGCGCGGGCTAGGGAATTTGGGGCTGCCGGCCAGGGAGGCTGCTCCCGTTTTGATAGAACTCACCCGAGATCCGGCCCCCACGGTCCGCCAAAGCGCCATCGAGGCGATCGGCACTGTCTGGCCGTATTCTGCCGAATCGGTGGAGGCGCTGACAGCTTCCCTGAAGGACGAGAACGCTTTGGTGCGCCTGAAGGCCGCACAAGCATTGGCACACGCAGGCCGTTTCCGCGAGCGGCAGATCCCGGACTTGATCGAAGCACTCAACGACAAGGATCCGCTGGTCCGCGGCGCCGCAGCCCAGACGTTGGGCCAAATCGGCGAAGCGGCGAAATCTGCCCTGCCCGCGCTGACCGAACGCCTGAGAGTGGAAAACGGAATTGTTCGCGCCCAGGCCGAGGAGGCTTTGAAGAAAATCGAGCCGGAGCGAGCGCCGGAGTGAATTGTCCCGTGCGGCGAGATGACTCCGTCTCGTTGTTGTAGGTGACGACGTCCGGCGGACAGCTCCCGTCGAGCGCGCTGGGAATTCCGCTCTCGACACTCGCCGTTCGACGCTCGACAGTTGCCCGCGATGAGTTGGTTCTATCGGAAGCTCGTCCGACCAGCCCTGTTCTCGCTGGATTCCGAAGAGATTCATAATCGCACGCTGGACGTCCTGGGCTGGCTCGGCCGGCAGGGCGTGCTTTGCGAGGCGCTGGCATCCTTTTACGGCGCACCCGAACTGCCGGTTGAGTTGTTCGGTCTGACATTTCCCAACCCGGTCGGCCTCGCCGCCGGCATGGACAAACAGGCAGCGGCCGTGCCCGCATGGGAGGCCCTCGGCTTCGGCTTCATCGAACTCGGGGGCGTGACCTGGCAGCCGCAATCGGGCAATCCCGCCCCGCGCATGTTTCGCGCTGCGGCGGACGAAGCGCTCATCAACCGGATGGGGTTCAATAATCCCGGCGCGGAAGGCCTCGCAGCGACCCTCGCTGCCTGGCGCGCGACGAGCCGCTGGCCACGGCATCCGGTGGGCCTCAATCTGGGCAAATCCAAGGACGCGCCCTTGGAAGCTGCGGCGGAGGATTACGCCCGTTCCTTTCGTGTCCTTTGGCCGCACGCGGATTTTTTCGTCGTCAACGTCAGTTCGCCCAACACGCCGAATCTGCGGCAACTACAGGACCGGGTGGCGTTGGATGAAATCCTCGCGGCACTTCAAGAAGTCAATCGTCACTTGTCAGTTGTCAATCGTGAGGGGTCAGGGGTTCCAGCCATTCCGCGCTCCGCACTCCGCGCTCCGCATTCGGCAAAGCCGATTCTGGTCAAAGTCGCTCCGGATCTTTCGTTCGAGGCATTGGACGAGATTCTGGAACTGGCCGGACCGCGTCAGTTGGCCGGCATGGTCGCAACGAATACCACGATTACGCGGCCCGAGACCAACGATCCCGACCTCAAACGCGTTTACTCCGAAGCGGGCGGCCTGAGCGGGCGGCCATTGCGCGCGCGCAGCACGGAGGTTGTTCGACATCTTTATCGCCAGACCAAAGGCGCATTGCCCATCATCGGCGTGGGGGGGATCTTTGGCGCGGAGGACGCTTGGGAGAAAATCACTGCGGGCGCGTCGCTGGTGCAACTCTATACCGGCCTGGTGTATCGCGGACCGGGCGCGGTGAAGGAAACGGTGAAAGGGTTGCAACGACGGCTGGAAGAGTCGAGCCTGGGTTCATTGAGCGAAGCGGTGGGCACGGATGCCATGTGAGGACGGTTGCGGATTGCGGCCACGCGTTCCGCATCACGGGAACGTCGTCTTGTCCTCGCACGGTTCCAGTTTCGCGATCTCCGTCATGATTTCGCCTGCGACTCGTTGATAAATCTCCTTGAGTCGCTCTTTCGAGCAGCTCTTGGCTTCCGCGCGGAGCGCCTCGAAAAGCATCGCCTGGCCGTATTTCACGGCGATGGGATGCGGGCGTGGAAATTTCAAATGACGCCCATACGCCTCGAAGGTTCCAAAGACCCGCACCGGCACAACGGGCGCACCCGACCGGATCACCGTCAGGCCGATGCCGGAACGGGCTGGTTGCAAGCGGCCATCCCGCGTGCGCGTTCCCTCGGGGAACAGAATGATCCCACCCCCGGCCAGGAGCCGGCCGAGGATCGCTTTCAGGCCGGCCGCGCCGCCGCCATCGCGATCCACGGGTACCGAATTGACCGCCCTCAACGTGGCGCCGACCACCGGAAAGCGGAAGAGCGATTCGCGGGCCAGATAGTTGATTTCCCGACGCAGGCCGGCACCCACCAGCGGCGGGTCGATGAAACTGGCGTGGTTTGCGGCGAGGATGACCGGGCCACAGAGGGGAACGCGCTCCGGATGATAAACGCGCCAGCGAAAGTAACCGGCAAAAACGACGCGAAAGAAACACCAGCCGGAGCGGTAGACTAGTTTCATTGCCTCTCAGCGAGCCGCCGTCTGACCTCACTGAGAATGAGGCCGCTGGTCTGATCTGACGTCAGATGCGAGTTGTTGATCACCCGCGCGCCGAGCGGGACCATGAGCGGCGCGGCCGCGCGCTGGCTGTCCCGCTGATCTCGGGCGGCGAGATTTTCCTGAACCCCTTCCGCCGCGCGGCGTTTGGTGCGCTCATCCAGGGACGCGTCGAGGTAAAACTTGAATTCGGTTTCCGGAAACACATGGGTGCCAATATCCCGTCCTTCCATGACCAGGTTGCCGAACTGCACGCATTCCCGCTGGCGTCGGACCATCCAATCCCGCACCTTGGGTATCGCAGCGACGTGCGGGACCGCGCCGCTGACTTCGGCGGTGCGAATTTCCTTCTCCGGATAATATCCGTCCACGAGCAAACGCACGCGGCCATCAACGCAGTCCAGTTGCGTTTTCCATTTGCGCATCAGGCGGGCGGCGGCTTTGGGATCGTGAACGTCCACGCCCTTCTGGAGGCAATACCAGGCCAATGTGCGGTACATCGCGCCGGTATCGACGTAAACATAGCCCAGCGCCTGGGCAACGCGCCTGGCGTTGGTGCTCTTGCCGCTGGCGCTCGTGCCATCGATGGCAATGACGACGGGCTCTTTCATCAGGGTGTTTCGACATTCAAAACCTTGACGCCCGTGCGATTCAATTCTTCCGCTGTAGGCTCACTCAGCAAACAACTCTTCTACAGCGAGCCTGCGCCCGGAGGATGCGTCGAGGATGGTCGTACCCAGGCCGCGGGGAGGCGGCGTGGCCAGTTTTTGAAAAAAATTCGGAAATGTTTTTTTCACGCACGCGGGATTCTTGATTTTTACGCCCGGGACTTTCAACCCAAGAATTGCGAAACACATCGCCATGCGGTGATCGTTGTAGGTTTCAATCTCCGTCGCGCGGCCATGAAAGCGGCAAGGCAGGACGCGCAGGCTGTCCCCGTCTTCCAGGATATGTTTCTCGGGTGCGACCACCAGTTTCCCGAGTTCCGCGCGGAGGGCCTTCACTCGCTCGGTTTCCTGGAGCCGCAGAGGGCTCAACTCGCTGGCGGTTGTGCCGCGGGCGGTGAGAGCGGAGTCCGGCGCGTTCGCATCGCCCGGCCCGGGGTCCTGGTTGCAAGCCGCCAGGACAATGAGCGTCATGATGCCGTCACCGAGCTGATTCTTTCGAGACACTCGATGAGGCGGTGGCAGGTATTTTGCGAAGTGCTCGTCGATCTGCCACCCGGACTGCGGCCACTCCCGTACGGACACAAAGCGGTCGGAACCGGTTTGCGATCCAGCCAGCAGCCAGTCGGCGCCCAGGAAGTAGGTCCCGCTGGAGGCGTCCGGCTCGATTTGAAATTCACCTCCGCGTTTGGGAAACGTCTGGATCAGCTGCGCCGTCATCACCACGTAAGGCGATTCCTCGGCTTGCTCGCCGACCACGTTCACGCGCCAGCCGCCGGCCCTGGCGCACAACAGCAGCGCCGAGGCGAATTGCGAGCTCTCGGAGAGGCTGACACAACAACTGGCGCCGGGCTTTGGACCGCTGCCGTGGATCGTCGCCGGCAGTCGGTCGCCCACCGAGTCGATGCAATAACCGAGCTCGCGCAAGGCGTCGAAGAGCGCCTCTTGCGGCCGTTCGTGCATCCGTTGGACGCCCTTGAGCCGGTAAATCCCCGGTCCCAGACAAACCAGGGTTGACAGAAACCTGGCCGCCGTGCCGGCGTTGCCGACGAACAATTCCAGCGGCTTGTCCGGCGTGCCGCCGGACGGAATGCGGCCGCCGAGCCCATGAACCGTGATCGCGCGATTGCAAATCTCATCCGGCTCGCGCTCGACGCTTACGGTGAAGCCGAGTCGTTCCAGGCCCTCCACCATCATTTGCGTGTCCTCGCTCCAGAGGGCGCCGCGCAACGTCGTGGCGCCTTCGGCAAGGGCTGCCAGCGCCAGGGCGCGGTTGGTGATGCTCTTCGAACCAGGCACGGTGATTTCCGCGCGAACGGGTTTCTTCAACGGGACAAGTTCGATTAGATCGGGAAGGGGCACGAGTTCAAAGCTCCCAATACCAATCACCAACCTTCAAAGAATCTTCAAACTCCTGATTCCAAATCTCAAGGAAAGCACGCGGCGGGCTGGTCTCTCTGCCCTGAGGTATTTGAGGCTTGGTCATTGAAGCTCCTTGAGTCGTTGGATTTTGGAATTTGAAGGTTCCTATTCCGGCGACGGCGAGGCGGTCTGTCCGCTCCAAGCGTCCCGCCGCCGCTTCGCGGCTTCAAAGAATTCTTCGATGGCGTTCGCGTCCGCGTTTTCGAGCGCGAGCTGGAATTCCTTCAAATCCTCGACCAACACGCCCAGGACGCGGGCGAGGTTCTTGCGATTCGCCAGCGCAATATCGCGCCACATCTCCGGCGAACTGGCGGCGATGCGCGTCGTGTCGCGGAATCCGTTGGCGCACAATAACGCCTGCTCTTTCGGGTGCACCGGGCTGAGGACGTAGTTGGCCAATTCGGCCGCGACCACGTGCGGCAAATGGCTGGAGCGGCTCACCAAATCATCGTGCGCCTCCGGCGTCAGGATGAGCGGATTGGCGCCGACCGCTTGCCAGAATCTTTCCACGCGCGCGACGGCTTCGGGCGACGACTGTGGCGTGGGCGTGATGACGCACACCGCATTGACGAACAGATCCGGCCGCGCCGCGGCGGGCCCCATCTTTTCCGCGCCGGCCATCGGGTGGCTGCCGACGAAATGGCCGCCCGCGCGTGCAACGAGCGGTTCCAGTTCGTGCACGACGCTCGCTTTCGCGCTGCCCACGTCGGTGACAATCGCATCGCGTTTGAGCCCGGGCAGCATTGGTTGGAGAACTTCGCGCATCCGGGCGAGCGGGGTGCAGAGAACGATGAGATCTGCGTCTTCCACCGCGCGGAGCGGATCACAGGTGGCGTGGTCAACGACGCCCAGCTTCTCGCATTCGGTGATGCTGGCGCTGCGGCGAACCAGGCCGTCGACCTTCTTCGCCAGGCTGCCTTTTTTGACGGCCAATCCAAGCGAGCCGCCAAGCAGACCGACGCCGGCCAAGGTGATTTTCTGGAATTGCACGAAGGGAGTTTCGGGTTGGAGGTAGTTGGTTGCAAGTTGCAAGTTGTAAGTGTGGCGTCCCCGTCTGTGATTCATTTTGCTTCCGAGCACAGGTGTGCGTTCGATATGTTCAAGCCGATGTCGGCCGACACGAAACGGTTCAAAGCGCTCCAAATGCTGGTGGTTGCCACCGCTCTTTGGGGCCTGAGCTTCCCGACGACCAAGGCCCTGGCGGCGGCGCAACAGGCCATGCTGCCGGACGGCAACAGTTGGTTTTTGGCAGCGCTGTGCGTGGTGGTTCGCTTTGTCGTCGCCACGCTTGTCATGCTGGTGCTCACGGCGGGTTCATTGAGCCGGTTAACCCGGCTTGAACTGGAACAGGGCATGGGTCTGGGCCTGTTCGGCGGTGCCGGCATTTTACTTCAGGTCGATGGCCTGGCTTACACGTCGGCGTCCAACTCCGCGTTTCTGACCCAATGTTATTGCGTATTGATTCCCGCCTGGGTTGCCTGGCGCGCGAAGCGGTGGCCGTCGGCGCGGGTGTTTCTGAGCTGCGCCCTGGTGATAATCGGCGTGGCCACGCTGGCGAACCTGGACTGGCGGCAGGCGCGACTCGGCCGCGGCGAGTGGGAGACCCTCGCCGCCTCGGTGGTTTTCACCGGACAGATTCTCTGGCTCGACCGGCCTCGATACGCGGGAAACCGCGTGCGGCATTTTTCGCTGGTGATGTTCGCTGTCATGGCTGCCCTGGCCCTGCCAGTGGCATTCGCCACCACCCGGCAGTGGGGGGACTGGTTGGAGGCATACCGTTCCGCGCCGACGCTGGGTTTTCTGGGGATCCTGATTTTCCCCTGCACCTGCGGCGGTTATCTCCTGGTCAACCACTGGCAGAGACACGTGACCGCGACCGAGGCGGGCTTGATGTATTGTCTCGAGCCGGTCTTTGCCAGCGCTTTCGCATTGTTCCTGCCGGCCTGGTTCTCAGCCTGGGCGGCTGTGTCGTATGCCAACGAAACCCTGGGCGTGAACCTGCTCGTCGGAGGCGGGTTGATCACGGCGGCCAACGTCCTGCTGCAGCTGCCCTCGGCCACGCGCCGGCGGCCGGCGGCGAACCTCGCGCTGCCGTCCACGGTCCAGCGCGACGCTCGCGTTCCTGGCCAGCTTGACGACACAACTTCGACATAAGATTTTGTCCAAACCGGATGCCGCCCGAGGCTGCCAAGTCGGTTTTCGAGTTCAGAGCGTCTCCCATCCACGGGCTGGGTACGTTCGCCGCCGCACCGATTCGCGCCGGCCTGCTCTTGATCGAGTACGTCGGTGAAAGGATAACGAAAACCGAGTCCGTTCGCCGCTGCGAAGCCGGGAACCCGTTCCTCTTTGAACTCGACGACGTCTGGGACATTGACGGCGGAGTGGGCTGGAATCCGGCCCGCTTCGTCAATCACAGTTGCGCGCCGAACTGCGACGCCGAATATATCGAGGGACAGATCTGGATCGTCGCCCGGCGCGACATTGCTCCCGGAGAAGAACTGACCTTCAATTACGGATACGATTGGGAAGATTATCGCGAGCATCCCTGCCGTTGCGGGGCCCCGGAATGTGTCGGCTCCATTGTGGCGGAAGAATTCTTCCCGATGCTCCGGCAAGCAAAACCGATCGAACTGGCTTCGGGCGCCCCGGCCCTGGCCGCAGTCAATGAACACCACAGCCCGCGCCCCTGAACGTTCCGGGCGTATTCGGCACATGACGCAACTGGCTCTCGATGCAGTTCACGACTTCCTGGAAATCGACTGGCTTGGCGATGAACGGAAGCCCGCCGATGCGCCCCTGATGGACGGCGATCTCGGTTCGCTTGACGGCCGCCGTCAAGAACACGATCGGCGTGTCCTTTAACTTCGAACTGGCTTGCATGCGCGCGGCGAGTTCCCCGCCATCCATGCCCGGCATCATGACGTCCAGAAGGATCAGGTCGGGCGCGAATTCGCGGGCGACCGCGAGCGCCCTGGCTGGGTCATTCACGGTCTCCGCGGTGTAGTGCCCGGTATGATGCAGGTTCAATTTCAGCATGCGCGTAAAGCTGGCTTCGTCGTCGATGATTAGCACGCGCTTTTTTGCGGTCGTCATAGTTCTCCCCCTTCTGTTCTCTTGGAGCTAATAGCGAAGTTCATAACGGTTGAACGTTTCGCTTCGCCGGGAAACGCCGGTGGATGCCGCGGTCGACGGGGAAGCCCCATTGTGTGAGGCGACGCGATGCAGGGGCGCCCCTCGATCGAGCCGCTGCTCAATTTGCTGAATGATTTCCTCGACACTGGAGGGTTTGGCGAGGAACGGGAAACCGCTGATGATGCCATCATGTTTTTTCAGGCTGGTCCGGCTTACTGTTGCGGTGAAGAAGACAATCGGCGTGGCCGCCAGATTCGGGTCGGCACGCAGGCCGGCCGCGACATCGCCGCCAAACATTCGCGGCATCACCATGTCCAGCAGAATCCGGTCCGGTCGAAACTCGCGCGCCGTCGCCAGAGCGCGTTCCGGCCAGTTCTCGATCTGGACGTTGTAGTTGTTGGTTTGTTCAAGAGTCAGCTTCAGTAGGCGGGTAAAGCCGACCGCATCATCCACAACCAGGATACGTTTTCTGTCCATGTCACCCTCCGTTTTCCGCTTTCAACATCAGTGTCACCTGCACGCCGCCGGTGGAGGCGGGCCGGATATCAATCGTTCCGCCGTGCAAATCAATGATTTGTTTGGTGACCGGTAAGCCCAGACCGGTGCCGACTCCGGTTGGTTTGGTGGTAAAGAACGGCTCGAAGATCCTCGGCAGTTTGCCCTCCGGAATGCCCATCCCGGTGTCCTGTATTTCGACCACAGCCACCCTTTCATCCGGGCGGAAACAACTGGTCGGCCCGTCCGGCCGCATCCTTTCATTCAGACTCGCCGCGCAAGTCTTCACGGAGAGGATTCCCCCGAGCGGCATGGCCTGAATGGCATTCATGAACAGGTTGATGAACACCTGTTCCATCTTTGCTTTGTCCAGCCGGACCCGCGGCAGATCGGCCGCCCATTCCGGCGCCAGCGAAATCCGCGAGCGGGTGAGCTCGAAATTCACGAGCCACAACGAATGCTGGATGACGGCGTTGAGGTCTTCCGCCTGGATCTCGAGCTGCTTTGCCGCCGAAAGATACAAGAGGTCGCGCACGATCGCGTCCGCCCGTATGACCGCGTCGCGCATGTCCGTCAGGACCATCCGGAGAGTCTCGTCGCTGGAGGGAATGTTCTTCGACAAGTACGCCAGGCCCATGAGGATGGTTTGAAGCGGATTTTTTACTTCATGGGCCACGCCGGCCGCCAGGGCCCCGACTGACTCCATCTTTTCCGCCTGGATCAATTGAAGCTGCGTGGCTTTCAATTGCTCGTGTGACGCCTGGAGGTCGGCCAGGGCCTTGCGCAAGGCCTCCTCGCTGCGCGCCAGCTCCTCGTTCGTCTCCAGAAGCTCGGCGTTCGCCTCGACCAGTTGGCGCCAGCCGGCCGTCGGTTGGCCCTCGCCGCTCGGTGAGCGGTCCGTGATTGCGTGGGCCTCCGAGTGAACCGTTGTCATCAAATTCAATACGTGCAGCGGACGGGGATTCTTTCACAGACGTTGTCCCACCGTGTGTTCCTGGCATTCTTTGTGATGCCGCGCAAGTTTGTCCGGCAAACGCAAAGTCTGATTGGATTCTCCTCTTTTCGCTCACGGACCGTCGCTGCACGAGCCCCGGAAGCGCATTTTACTCAAAACCCCTCCGCCTGGGCTCGCCTGCCCTGCCCACACGCTCACTTTTCGATGCGATAGAGATGGGTTCTCGTCCGCAGAAAAAAAGCATTGCCCGCAACGGCGGGCGACGCCATGAACCCGTCCGCCAATTTGCTTTCCGCGAGCACCTTGAACTGTCGCCCGGCTTCGACCACGGTCGTCTTGCCTTCCTCGCTGAACAAATAGATGCGACCTCCCGCGCACACCGGGGATGCCGAGTAATTTCCCCCGACACGCTCGCGCCAGACGTCCGCGCCGGTTTTCGCCTCGAGACAGGCCGCCACACCGCCATCGTCGATTCCGAACAGCAGATCTTCCACGAGCAGCAGGGACGGTTTTTTCGGCGTATTGCGCTTGGTTTTCCAGGCGATTTGCAAATGGCCGTCCGCGCCGCCGGCGGACTCCGTGTTCGCGTCGATCACCTCGCCGGTTTTGCCCGGTTTAATCGCGAGGATCTGTCCTTGAGACCATCCGGTCGGAACAAAGATCATCCCGAACCCGACGAGCGGCCGTGTGCCTCCGGAATGGCTGGTGCGCTCCTCGACGCGCCAGAGTTCCGCGCCGGTGAGCGGCTCATAGGCATAGGTCGCCTTGGCCCCCTGGCTGAGGAGGACCGATCGGCCATCGATGTTCGCCACGTGCGGCGTGGCAAAGGCTTTGCGCAGGTCGCCCTCGGTCTGCGGTTTGCCGTCCGCATCGAGGTCTTTGAAATCGATTGAGCGCTCCTTTCTCCAGACGGTTTTGCCCGAGCGTTTGTCGAGCGCGACGACAAACTGGTGATCACTTCCGTCGAAATTCATGAGCAGCAGTTCGCCGAAGAGAATCGGGGACGAGCCCGCGCCGCGAAAATGATTGCACACGAAATCGCGGCGCTCCCAGAGCACCTTGCCCGTTTTCGAGTCCAGACAAGCCGTCCCGGGCGAGCCGAACGTCACATAAACCCTGCCCGGTTCAACGACCGGCGTCGGTGAGGCGTAGCTGTTGAACTGATGACAGAACTGGGGCCGCTCCACCTCGAAAATCTCTTCGTCGCGCAGAATCCGGCCCGTACCACGGTCCACGCAGACGACGAACAGGCCTCGGCCGTCTTCGGTCGCGGTCGTGAGCCAGACCTGGCCGCCCAAAACCACCGGGGACGACCAAGCCCTGCCGTGCACCGGGGTCTTCCATTTCACGTTCTCCGATTCGCTCCAGGTCAACGGCAAATCGCGAGAGTCGGACCGGCCGTCACCGGTCGGTCCGCGGAACTGCGGCCAGTCTTCGTTCGCCCAGGCGGAGATTGCCAGCGCCGCCGCGGAGAGGATCGTAAGCATTCGCGTCATAGACGTTAGGAGCGTCGACCAAACGCTGTCGCGTCCGCGAAGACGAGTTGCTCCATGCCGGCATTCTGCGTAAGCGGGACGATAAACACGATACAGTCGCCGGGCGGCGCAGGCGGGTGGCCCGTGCCGCGCCCGGCCTTCAGCCTTTCGCCGGTCTTTCCAGTTTCAAAAAGTTCCTCATGATCTGGCGCCCGTTCTCGGTCAGGATGCTTTCCGGATGGAATTGAACGCCCCAGATCGGATAGTCGCGATGCCGGACACCCATGACCTCGCCTTCATCCGTCTCGGCCGTTACTTCCAAAAAATCCGGCAGCGTGGCGCGCTCGATGACCAGGGAGTGGTAACGCGTGGCATTGAACGGATTGGGCATCCCCTGGAACAAATCCCTCCCGTCGTGCCGGATCGGCGAGGTTTTGCCATGCATGATCCGATAATTCACCACGACGGATGCGCCGAAGGTGTGGCCAATGCACTGGTGCCCGAGGCAAACACCAAAGGTCGGTATCCTGGGGCCGAACTCGCGGATGATGTCGTTCGACAATCCAGATTCCCGCGGCGAGCAGGGGCCGGGTGAAATGAGGATCCGCTCCGGGTTCAACTCGCGAATCTGATCGAGTGAAATCTGATCGTTGCGGTGCACTTCCATCGGGACGTTCAACTCGCCGAGATACTGGACGAGGTTGTACGTGAAGGAATCATAGTTGTCGATGACCAAGACCATAGCGATCGGGGGCGACTCTAACAGGCTGCTGAAAAATTGTCGTTTTCGCTCGTCTCCGTTCCCGACCTAGCTTTTCTCGATTTGAAATCAGTCTTCTCCATTAGTCTTCAGCGGAAATTTTTGCTCTTTTCCGC
>JACXTT010009111.1_pt1 | contig 13596 bp, 10 predicted proteins | sample 9270951 | NCBI WGS metagenome assembly JACXTT01 (sample SAMN15532306, study PRJNA645909) | rock metagenome | isolation source: weathered quartz diorite | place: Puerto Rico | collected 2017-06-21
GACTGGCCATAGACGCTCGGCGAGCCAGGCTCGTCGTCCTGTGTATAAAAGCCTTCCTTCGACCCATCGAACACATAGTCCGTGCTGATGTGAATGATCTCCGCCCCAACATCGCGGCAAGCGCGCGCAAGGAACCTTGGGCCCTTCGCATTGGTTGCGAAGGCCCACTCAGGTTCAAGTTCGCAACGGTCGACGTCGGCGGTGGCTACGCAGTTTATCAAAACACTTGGACGAATGCTCACGACCGAGCCCCGCACATCTTCTTCTTTGGTGATATCCAGGTCGGCATGCGCTAAGGCAACGACTCGCCAGCCCGAATGGGTGAGGCGCGCGCTCACCGAGCGACCTAACAAGCCGCCAGCGCCGGTGACCATGGCGGTTCTGGGTTCGGATAACATGAGTTCGCGGCTAACGAGAGGGCGGACCTCTCGGTCGACCGCGGTTTCTACTTCGATCAACGATGATTCGCTCACACCACTACCTGGGTGAGTGTGCATAGAGTCGTCACCTGCTTGCGAACCAAAGGCTGTTGAAGAATCTCTCATCTTCCGCCGTACATGCGTTCGTAATAGTCGAGGTATTCGCCGGAACGAGTTCGAGCGACCCATTCGGTGTTGTTCTGGTACCAACGTACGGTCTTTTCCATCCCGCTTTCGAACGTCTCTCGAGGGTGCCAGCCGAGTTCTTCCTCGATCTTTGAAGGGTCCGTCGCGTAGCGCCGGTCGTGTCCGAGGCGGTCGGTGACAAACTCGATTAGAGAATGAGGCTTGGAGAGCAGATCGAGCAGCGTGTGCACGATCTCGACGTTGGTTTTCTCGGCGCGCGAACCGATGTTGTAAACCTCGCCGCTTTTGCCGGAATGCATCACCGCGTCAATCGCGCGACAGCAGTCTTCCACGTAGAGCCAATCGCGGACGTTAAGTCCATCTCCGTAAACAGGAAGCCGCTTGTTGGCGAGCGCGTTCGTGATCATCAGCGGGATTAGCTTCTCGGGAAATTGATGCGGACCGTAGTTGTTCGATGCGCGCGTGGTCACTACGTCCAGGCCGAAGGTGACGTGAGCCGCGCGAACAAGGTGCTCGGCGGCGGCCTTGGAGGCTGCATACGGGCTGTTGGGCTGTAACGGGGATGTTTCAGTAAAGTAGCCGCGCTCTGAACACGACCCCATTACCTCATCTGTTGAGATCTGAACAAAGCGCGAGACTTGCGCCGCTCTGGCCGCATCGAGCAACGTCTGAGTCCCAACCACATTTGTCTCGATGAAGTCAGCGGCGCTCTCGATTGATCGGTCTACGTGTGATTCGGCGGCGAAGTTTATTACGGTGTCGGCACCGGCGATGGCCGCGTCCAGTGCCTTGCGATCGCAGATGTCACCGCGGATGAATTCATAATTGTCCTGACCATCTAGATCGCGAAGATTGTCAAGATTTCCGGCATAGGTAAGCTTATCGAAATTGGCAATCCTGTAGTCGGGTTGAGTCGTCAACATGTGCCGGATGAAGTTTGATCCAATGAATCCTGCACCGCCTGTTATGAATAGCCGCATCAATAACCTCTTTTGTCTGATGATCGCAGATTGTAGTCACCCGCGCGCGCTTTTATCAACTAGTGGTTGTTCGCCGCAAGTGCCCTAATCCATCACGTTTTTGTTGGAACGCGCGCGGGGCTTGTGTTATAGTGCGGCCTCGTAAGGATCGCGTGCAGGCCTAATCATCAAAGTGCATTAGGACAGGGGTTCCACCCCTGACTTGTTTGGCAGGCTAGTATAGTGAAGCCGTCCGCAGCGGGACCGCCCGAAGGCGTGGACGTACTTACCTCACTAGTCGCTCCGTTCCCTCACAACGCTACGCCGCCATTATGCAGGCGGGAACACACCAAAACGGTTGGAGGAGGAAAAATGAGAAGATATATCGCTTCGGGTATCTTGATGGTACTCACGATTGCGTCGGTAGCATCTATCATGATGCGCTCGGCGAGAGCGGACGCCGTGTTTTTCCAAGCTCAGCTATTGACATCCAACGAGGTGCCGCCAGTCAGCAATGCCGATCTGAACGCGTTTGGAAGCGTTTCAGTGGCGCTTGATACCACCAGCAACACCGCGACTTTTCTCTGGAGCGTCAACGGGTTGGCGGCTTCTCAGATAATCCTGTCGCACATTCATGAGGGGCCGGCTGGTGTCAATGGCCCTGTAAGGGTGGACTCACTGATAAGCCCGGGCAGTCCTGTCGCGGTAGTGAACGGCAGCGCCAATTTCAGCCGTAGCGGATTAGTCACCACCGCCGCGCAGATCCAGGCGATCATTGCGAATCCCGCCGGTTTCTATTTCAACATCCATTCGAACCTTAATCCTGGGGGCGTGGTGCGCGGTCAACTTGTGCGTATTGCGGTGCCAGCGTCCTCCGGGGTTCCGACACTCTCGGAGTGGGGTGCGATATTGATGGGGCTGCTCATCATCGCCACCTGCGTGTTCTTCCTCGCCGGGCGAAGCAAGAGTTCTATGGCGCTAGCCGCAGCCGCGCCGTCACCGGTAGTTCAGGGACCGATGAAGGCGACAGATAGGCGGCTGCTTGCCAAGGTAACGCTGTACGTCGAAGCGGCGACTGTGCTGGCTCTCATCGCGTTGTCTGCAGGACCGGTTGATGTAGCGGGCGCCCTGACCTCCGGCTTGGTGGTCGCGTTCATACTGCATCTGTTGATCGGCGGCGCGCGGAGACGCTAACTTAGACGGTCAACCCTTTAAGGCTCGCTCCCCCGGAGATGTTGATGGTTATTGCCTCCGGGCGAGCGAGCCGTTGATGTTGGCACAACCGGATGCGTAAGAGAGAGCAACTAGTTGGCTTCCTGAGCGCAAACAGCAAGGTGTTCCGATTTCTTGCGATATTCGCGCTCGCATTCGGCACCTGTTATTTTCTCTTCGGTATTGCGCCGGGAGTGAAAGCCGGTTTTATCACGCCATACACCCACTTTCTGGCGAGGGCGGTCGCGGTCGTGATCAACCTGTTCGGGGCGGGGGCAACGGCCGGCGATGCGCAAGTCACGTCGCCGCGATTCTCGATTAGCATAGCGACGGGCTGCGACGGCGTGGAAGCATCGAGCTTGTTTTTCGCCGGTGTCATTGCCTTTCCGACTCCTTGGCGAGCAAAAGTGATAGGATTCGCGCTTGGGATTCCGGCGATTCACGCCATCAATCTGTTGCGGCTGGTCGGGCTATACTACGCCGGCGTATATTTGCCGTCCGTTTTCGAAGAACTGCATGTCTACGTTGCTCAAACCATCGTCATCCTCCTCTCAACCGGAATACTCTTTCTCTGGCTCGAGCGATTCGCTGCTCAACATCGGCAACCGCAGATGGATTAGACTGCTCCCCCTCACCGTCGTTCTGTACCTGGTGTTTCTTCCGCTGTGGTGGTACTCGCTCCATTTGCTTGCGGCTGTTTCGGGCGTAGCCGCGAACTGGATCTATCAATTATTTGACTCGCGGGTATCGATCAGTCCAGATGGGAGACTTGTAAGGGTAATAGTAGCTTCATCCACCGGCGACGCGTCTTCTTCCGCCCTGCGATTGGATACGGTGACGTATGGCTTACCAATGCTCGCTGCGCTGGTGAGTGTGACCCGCGCGGACTCGGTACTTGCAAAGATACGAGGGCTTCTGTTGGGACTCGGAGTGATGGGGGCGCTAACCGTGCCCGCTGTAATCGCCTTTGCCAAGCTAACAAGCCTGCAAGTTGAAGAGAGGATCGCACCTTGGAGCGGAGACCGAGCGAGCTTAATATTCGACGCCATTCACGGGTATGCCTTCACTCAACCGGTCCTGGCGGTAATCGTATGGTTGGCCCTGATGATGCTTGGATTATTCAAAGCCAGATCGACACAGCAGACGCCGGTCGTCGCGATAGCGCGAAATGCTCCCTGCCCCTGCGGCAGTGGCCGGAAGTATAAGCGCTGTTGTGGCCGCGTGTCCTCGTAAAAGAGCCGCCAACCATTTTTGTCGTCCGCGATGCAGGATCAATTTCCAGATAACATCGAGGCGTTTATCAACACGCTGCCCGACCCGACTGCAGCACGCGTGTTTCTCAACCGGTTCGAAGCTCTCGATCCCGCGCTCCTTGGTCTCTCGAAGAGAACCCCCGTGTTGCTGTCCCGCCTTCTAACGCTTGCCGGTCATAGTCCGTTCCTGGCTGAAACTCTCTTGGGACATCCGGAAAACATAGGCTGGCTCAAGGCTCAGACGGAACGCGCCTTCGACCGCGTGAAATCAACCGAGCAGTTATCCGAAGAACTCGCGCGGTTCGCAACCATGACAATCGAGGTCGACGACGCGACGCGGCTGGCGCGCTTCAAGCGTCGTGAGCTGCTCAGAATCTATCTGCGCGACTGCCTTGGCATTGCCACCCTGTCGGAAGTGACCGAGGAGCTTTCAAACCTGGCGGACGTAATACTTGGTTATGGCCTGTCGCGCGCAAATCAGGAGATGGTCAACCTTCACGGCGCGCCGTTGGCGCACGATAAACGTGGACGCTTCGAAAAAGCCGAATTCGCAATCGTGTCGCTCGGAAAGCTAGGGTGCCGCGAGTTGAACTATGCTTCGGACATCGACCTCCGCTTTCTCTTCTCGGGAAACGGCGAAACAACGGGCGACGCCCGGCGCCGCGAATCAGCGATCAACAACAAGGAATTCTTTGCGGCGGTCGCCGAGCGAGTGGTTCAAATGATCGGCCGCCGCTCTGGCGAAGGTGCAGTCTATCGTATCGACCTTCGGCTGCGTCCATATGGTCGCGACGGCGAACTGGTATGCGAGACCGAGCTCGCCGCCGACTACTACCGACAACGCGCACACAATTGGGAGCGCCAGGCGCTAATACGCGCCCGTGCTTCCGCCGGAAGCGAGCGGGTCGTAGCGCGCTTTCTTGCCATGGTGCGCGATGTGATCTTCACTCAGGACGCCCTACCCGATACGCTCCAGGTAGTCCGGCGGGCCAAGGAAAGGATAGACCGCAAAGAAGCGGCGCGGATGCGCGGTTTCAACGTCAAATTGGGGCCCGGCGGCATTCGCGAGATCGAATTCATCGCGCAGGCGCTTCAACTAAAGCACGGCGGCCGCGAGCCGTGGGTGCGGTCAGCTCAAACATTGATTGTGCTCGCGCGGCTTGCCGAAAAGCACTACTTGACCGAGCCGGAGCGCGCGCGCTTATCCGCGGCATACACATTCTTGCGAACCACCGAACACCGCTTGCAGATGGAGCACGGAGCACAGACGCACTCGCTGCCAGCATCGCAATCAAAGCTGGAGCTTCTCGCGCGGCGTTGCGGGTACATTCAAGTGGATGACCCAGTCACTCATTTTGTGCGTGACCTCGAGAGGCATACCGGTTCCGTCCGCGCAATCTATGAGCGGGTGTTCACTGAAACCGCACCGACGCAACCGGCGATGGAAGTAAGTCGCGGGCCCGCAAATACCGAGGCCCTGGACGATGAAATCGCGCGGCTCATCAAGCAAACCGCTGCCCGGTTAAACAAAGTGATCGGGTCGCGTCCCGGCGAACCCGCGACATTTCTCCGCGGCGGCGCGAGCCTTGAAAGTGTGCTCACGTCGGCGCTCCCCAATTCAATCAACCCTTCTAGAGCGCTTCGGAACCTGATCGCCTGGGCTGATTCGCTGGCGACTTATGGCCCCGAACAAATCCGCGCAGCCGGCTGCGACATCCGCGGTGACGATTGGGCGCTCCTGACCGAGCGGTTGATTGTGGTGCTGAGCAGCCAGTACCTCTCGCACCTGCTGGTCTCGCGGCCGTTGCTTGCGAGGGCGCTTCTCGTGGATCAAGCTGCGCACACCTCAGAGGAGTTCACGCGCATAATTCGTGACGCGGTTGACGGCGAAGACACGATTTCTAAACCAGACGTGTTGCGACGAGCATGGTACCGGCTGGTGATCTCGATAGGCTACGAGGACATGTCGGCGGTCTATCGGGCGGAGGGGCGCCGGAGCAGAGAAGAACAGGAGCAGAGGCGCGGAGGAGAGGAGGAGCAGTGCATCCGATCCTCTGCACCTCCGCTCCTCAGATTCTCGACAGCCAAGCTCCCCACCTTTTCCGCGCGTCTTCGTCTCCGCACGAGCAATCTGGCTCAGACCGCCCTGGCCGAAGCCGTGCTGCAGATCGCTTCTGAGATCGCGCTGGAGTCGATCGGCATCACCGGCGTGCAGCCGAGCCAACTGCCGTTTACGATCCTCGGGCTTGGCAGGCTGGGCCACGCCGGCATGGACTACGGCTCGGACCTCGACCTGTTGGTCGTATTTGACGATGAACAAACGTGGCCTCCACGGGTTTTGTCGGAGTCGACCCCCGGCATGGCCCCTGACCTAACTACGCCACAAGAGTTTTTCGCGAAGCTTACTGCGCAGATCGTTCGCGTACTATCATCGATCACGCGTGAGGGCCTTCTCTATCGCAGCGACCTCCGGCTGAGGCCCGAGGGTAAAGGCGGCCCGGTTGCGATGGGGCTCAGCGGACTGGTTGCTTACATCACGGACCGAGCGTCGGCGTGGGAGCACTCGGCGTACCTCAAGGCTCGCGAAGTCGCGGGCGATTTGCGGTTCGGCCAGCGGGCACGACAGGCGATCTGCGAAGCGAGCTTCGATGCGGCGGTGCGTAACGAGTTGCTTCGCGAGGAGCTTCGTGACATGCGTTTGCGACAGGTGAAGGAGAAGTCTCGCGGTTCCCGCCCGAATATCAAGTGGGGCCGCGGCGGAATGAGCGAGGTCTACTTCGTGACGCGGTACTTGCAGCTTCGCGACCGAATTTATTTTCCCCCCGAACAAGGCACGACCGCACTGATCGCCCGTCTGGGTGAGTTAGGGGCGCTCGACGATGAGTCTGCAAATGCGCTGTTCGGCGGGTACATTTTTCTGAGAAGGCTAGACCACTGGATGCGGCTTCTTCTGGAACGGCCGAGTCCGATCCTTCCGGTTTCGTCGGTGGCGTTGCAGGACATCACTCTCGCATTGGGTCTTGCGTCGATTGAGGAGTTCGAGTCTGCGTTCACCCGCTATACATCCGCGATTCGAGAAGTTTTCGATCGCGTCTTTGGCGAGCCTCTGGATCCGGATCGCGCCGATCTCTAGCAGCTATTTCAGAACCATCACCGAACCAGCGCCGACTTTGAATGACGTACTCCGCCATGCCAGCTAGCACTAGCCTGGTTGGGTGACGTTCACGAGCAGCGCCTGCGCGGCGCGATCGACATCTTCAACCTCGACGCGAGTCATACAGCGATGGTCGATCGGGCAGTCGCGCAGCATGCATGGGGAGCACTCCACATCGTGACGAACCACCGCCGCGTGCTTCGAGAGCGGGCGAGTTGAAACGTGTTCCGTTGGACCGAATACGACTACGGTCGGAACGCCAAGGGCCGCCGACAGGTGAGACGTTCCGGTGTCGTTTGAAATCACAAGCCTTGCGCAGGCGAGTACGGCTTTCAGTTCCGCAATAGAAGTCTCTCCGGCAATCACTGCCGAGCCGGTACGCATTAGCCGCGCAACTTCTTCGGCTACCTGTTTGTCTGCCGAGGCTCCGACGATGACGGTCTGAAAGCCCTGGCGCTCGTGTAGGCGGTCTGCGGTTCTCGCGAACCTCTCCGCGGGCCATCGTTTCGCACTGCTGTTAGTGGCACCCGGATTGATTGCGAGAAGCCGGTCCCGAGCTCCCGCGACGCTGAGACCAAATCGTTCGAGCATTGATCGCGCGTTTTCTCGCTGGTCGTCGCTCACCACTAGTCGTGGCTCGCAGCGCTGAAAGTCGACTGTGCTGTTTCCGGTGATTCTGGTCTCGAGGGATGCCGCGATGTTCAAGTAATAGCGAACCTGATGGAGCGTCTTGTAGCCGGGTTCAAAGGGAATCACTTGACTGAGCAAAAAGCGCCTGGCATCGGTCGGGTAGCCGGCCACGTTTCTCGCGCCGCCGGCGCGCGCCGCCAACGCGGTTCCGAAGGAATTGGGAAGCAGTACCGCACAATCGAATCGCTCGCCGCGAAAGCGGCGAGCCTCGCTGACGAAGTTTGCAGCGCGTTCGAAGTAGCCGCTCGCATCGGTGAGCGGCATGAGATCGTCGGCGAGCCGCTCGCCGTAAAAGAGTCCCAGGACCCAGGTGCGTCCGGCGATGGTGATGCGCGAGCCACCAAAGATCCGGCGCAGTTCTCTAAGAGCCGGGACCGCCATCACCACATCGCCTACCCAGTTCGGAGCGCGGATCAGGACTCTCGCAGGGGCGGGGAGTTGGGTATTGGCGGATGGGGGATGGTAGTTAGCCGGCCGTGAAGAAACTAGGGGCTGCGGCGATTCTCGGCTCATCTCGGTGTTCACTCAGGCAGGCGGAAGCCGGTTGTCACCCCGACCCCAATCCCTAACCCGCCAACCTCCAACCCCCTATCCCTGGCTCCCGTCGGGCGCGGTGCTATAGTCGGTCACAACCGACTTGTCGCCAAGCACAGCGCCCTTGATCTCGACAGAGCGGCCAATGTGACAACCCTTCCCGATCACCGCGCCCTTAAGCGTCGAGCCCGCGCCGATGCGCGTGCCAGCGCGAATGACCGAGTTCTCTATTTGCGCTCGCTCTTCGATGTAGCAGTTGCGGCTCACGACCGAGTTGATGATTCGTGCGCCTGCCTTCAAGGTGCAGCTAGCGTCAACCAATGAACGCGACTCAATTTCGGCGGTCGGATCGAACTTCTGACCCTTTTCAGCCGACGGGGTCGGTAACAACTTGACGCGCCCGGCGATCACATCCAGATTTGCCTGGAGGTAGCTCGATGCGGTACCGATGTCTCTCCAGTAGCCTCGCCAGGTATAAGCAAAGAACGGCTCCTTGCGCTCGAGCAGTTGGGGGAAGACTCCGTACTCGAACATGAATGGCTCGCCTTCGGGAACATAATCAAGAACGCGCGGCTCGAGTATGTATATGCCGGCGTTGATCGTGTCGCAGGTCACCTCTTCGGGCTTCGGCTTCTCGAGGAAGCGGCGCACGCGGCCGTCCTTTTCCGTCTCAACCAGCCCATAGGCCGTGGGGTTTGGCACGGGCGCGAGCACGATGGTCGCGGCGGCCTGGCGCTCGCGATGGAACCGAATCACTTCGTTCATGTCGATGTCGGTCAGCACATCCCCGTTGAACACGACGGTCGTTTCGCTTATCAGGCTCGCGGCGTTGCGATAGGCGCCGGCCGTACCGAGCGGCGAGGCTTCAACCGCGTAGCTGACCCGAACGTTGTAGTCCGTGCCATCTCCGATTTTGTCTTCGATCTTCTGCGGCTGATACGAGAGAGACAGAATCACGTCGCGCACGTCGGCCCGCTTAAGCAGTTCGAGTTGATAGAGCAAGAACGGCTGATTGGCGATTGGAACGATCGGCTTGGGAGTGTGCATCGTGAGCGGCCGGAGGCGAGTGCCTTTGCCGCCAGCCAGTATTAATGCCTGCATCTGAGACTACAGCTCCTAAAGAATTGTGTGTGCCGTCTCAACAGTTCTCGAAGTCTAGCATCGGCCAGCTTGATCTGACAAACCACGTGGTCGCCGGCGTGAGTCAGATTTCTTCGGAGTGCAGGAGCAGGTCTTCGCGCCCCCGCTTTGGGTCGTCCGATCATTCCAGGTTTACCGACAGAAAGCGGGGCCGCGAAGACCTTGCCCCCGCACTCCAAGAAATCTGATTCACCCTTTTCGGAACAGATCGATTATTCGGCTCTATCACGCTGTGATAGAATCACATGCTAAACCGGCGGAGTGATTATTCAGAGGAAGAGACCATGACAGATGCATTCATTCTATCGGGTGCGAGGACGCCGGTCGGGAAACTGCTCGGTGTGTTTAAGGATTTCACCGCGGTTGATCTCGGGGTTATCGCCGTGCGGGCCGCGATCGAGCGCGCGGGCATCGATGCCAGTCTTGTCGACGAAGTCATAATGGGCAACGTCGTTCAGGCGGGCAACGGACAAAATCCCGCACGGCAGGTCACGCTGCGAGCAGGCATCCCCGACAGGGTGGCGGCACTGACAATCAACAAGGTCTGCGGATCCGGGTTGAAATCAGTAATGCTTGCGGCCAATGGAATCAGGCTGGGCGAGATCGATATCGCGGTCGCCGGCGGCATGGAATCGATGACTGGTGCACCCTACTTGTTGAAAGGGGCTCGGCAAGGCTACAGAATGGGAAACCAGAAATTGATCGACGCGATGATAAATGATGGGTTGTGGTGTGCCTTCGACGATTGGCACATGGGCTGCATGGGCGAAGTCGTCGCCGAACGCTATCGGATCTCGCGTGAAGAGCAGGATCAATATGCTCTGAATTCTCATCGCAAAGCGGTCGCCGCAATCAAGGAAGGCCGCTTCGATCGAGAGATCGTTCCGGTTGAGATCCGACAAAAGAAGGGCCCCTCTCTGGTCGTTCGAACTGACGAGGGTCCACGCGAAGAGACCTCGCTCGAGGCTCTCGCCAGATTGAAGCCCGCCTTTAAAGAAGGTGGAACCGTAACTGCAGGCAACGCGCCAGGCGTGAACGACGGAGGCGCGGCGGTGGTGGTTGCCTCGGCTGAGGTTGCGCGCAAACTCGGCCGCAAGCCGATGGCTCGAATCGTTGCGCAAGCTACGAGCGGCGTTGAGCCCAAGCTGGTAATGATGGCCCCGGTTACTGCGATCCAAAAGACCGTCGAACGCGCGGGGTGGGACCTGGCGGACATTGATCTGATTGAGTTAAATGAAGCGTTTTCGGTGCAAGCGGTTGCGGTCACCCGCGAGCTTGGGATTGATCCGGTAAAGTTGAACGTCAACGGCGGCGCGGTCGCGCTCGGGCACCCGATCGGAGCAAGCGGCGCGCGCATACTCGTTACCTTGCTTCACGAGATGCAGCGGCGCGATGCTAAGCGCGGGCTTGCTGCGTTGTGCCTGGGCGGAGGCAACGCAGTTGCGATGGCTGTTGAGAGATAACTACAAGCTGATCACAAGCGTCACGCGGTTGGTAGTCGGCCTTCCGGCGGAAGTCGCACAGACTTTAGTCTGTGTACCGCAACCTCGATTGATGAGATAGACATCAGACACAGACTAAAGTTTATGTCCTTCCAGCCTGAAGGCCGGACCACGACGCCTGTCCACAGGAGAAACGATGCCCAAAAGAATGATCATGTCGATAACGCAGGTGCTGATGATCGTTGCGTTCCTCGCGCCCCTTGGAGTTTCCGGCAGGACCGCGAAACCTATACCTCCGGATCCGCGATCGGCAGGACCATTTCCTGTAGGTGTGACCACGACGGTGTTCGTCGATACGAGTCGCGCCGACAATTTCACCAAGCAGCCGCGTACGCTGGTGACTGAGATTTGGTATCCCGCGACCGACGACGCGCGGCGCATGCCGAAGAACAAATACTCGGACTTTATTCCTGGAGGCGTGACCCCCGAGATCGACGATCTGATCAAGAAGACATACAAGATGAGCGTAGCGGAGATGGATAAGGTCTACTGGAACGAATCGCATCGAAACGCCGCCGTGCGGAAGGGAAGATTTCCGCTGGTGATCTTCTCGCACGGGAACGGTGGGTCGCGCAATCAAAACACCTTCTGGTGCGACTATCTCGCGAGCCACGGCTATATCATTGTCTCGGCTGATCACACGGGCAACGCAAGATGGACGATTATCGACGGCAAGCCCGTGGTGTTTCAGGGCGGCGAACGGAATAACTCTGCTAAGGACCGACCGCTCGACGTCAGCTTCTTGCTCGATCAGATGATTAAGTGGGACAAGGGAGCCGACAAACGATTCACCGGCCGTATTGACACCGGGCACGTAGCCATCACCGGAATGTCGTTCGGGTCATTCACCGCGCACTGGGCGGCGGATCAGGAGCCCCGCTTCAAAGCGGTGATCGCGATGTCCGGAGCTCCGGCATCTCATACGAACCTGACCGTGCCGTCGCTGCGCATGTTGGGGACTGAGGACCGAACGTTGGGCGTCGCTGGAAACAACGCCATTCGCGACAATCACGCCAAGCATACCGGCCCGTCGTATCTGCTAGAGCTGAAGAACGGCGGCCACTATTCGTTCACCGATATGTTCAAGATCAACAAGACCTTCGGCGACGGAGTCGGGGCAGGGAAGCGGCGCGACACGAATGAGCCGTTCGAGTTCACCTCGATGGAAACGACTTACAAGATTGTCAACTCGTACAGCGTGGCGTTTCTAGGTTGCTACTTGAAAGGTGAGAAGGAGTACGCGAGCTTTCTTGGTGAGAACCACTGGCCCGATGTGATTGTCTGGGATGTGAAGGGTGTGCCGGGCGAAACGAGAGCAGCGAGTGGATCCAAGCCGTAACCAAACCCCGATCAGCTGCTGCTTCATTAGGTCAGATCGTCCGAGGTGGCGTTCGGCCTCAACTCAAGAGGCTTGCCTACAGGATCAGCAAAGGACGTAGCAGGCTTGAGGTCGGGGAGGAGGGCTTGCCCCCGCGCCCTCTCAAAGTCTATGTCGATTCAACGGCGAGCGGGGGAAAGCCGACCTTCCCGACCCCGAGCGTGCTAGCCACTGTTGTCTTTGAAGATCAAACTCGTGCAAGACACACCTGCCTCTGCTTTCTGCAGCTCAGACACATCGATTGTCCGCACAAGGAATCCCTGACGCTCAAGAAGCACTCGTGTCCGAGGAAAGGACGTAGGAAGGAATACAACGTCTTTGACCAGCAGCGCATTCGCTGCGGGCGGCTCGTCATCAGGGACTTCGATCAACTCAAATGCCTGAAGCGGCTCTGCGTCTATCCAGGATCGATTTACGAGAACTGTGTGCCGACCGACGAATGAGCAAGCGCTCTTGAGATGAAGACAGCCCGTGACTTCCACCGGGATGACCTGGTAGTCGTAGGGCCCAAGGATCTCGCCAAGCTGTGCAATGCCCGCGTGATTGGTGCGCCTGGATGAGCCAACGAAAACCGTCCGTCCTATTCGCATTACGTCTCCTCCATCCAGAGTGGCGGGCTCGCTGAGAGACGCGATCGGCCGGTACCGCGAGAGCGTATCCGCCAGACTCCTGGCTTCGGGCCTTCTGCTGGGCGCTCCCATGAATGAGATGATTGCGACTTCGTCGACAACGACCGCCGGATCTTCCACGAAGACGGCATCTGGCAGATCTGGTTCGGCGGGAAGCGACACGATCCGGACACCTAACTCGGCGAGGCACTCTTCATAGGCTTGATGCTGGGCGATCGCTTTCGCAACATCGATTGGTTGCCTATGGTGAAAGGACAGCTCGCACTGATTAATGCTAGGACTGACCTGACGAGTTATCGCGGTAAGCATGGTCGAGCTGGCTCACCTCTGACAGGCGGCTGAATCCGGCTTCTTTCCTTCAAGCAGCGCTGCGGCGGTGCACGCCCATCTGGCCGCAAGCTGCGAGCTTGCGGCGTTAGTCTCATGATAGTGATCGGGCGCGCCGGCCGACTTGCACGGGTCCTGCGCCTGGCGAAGCCCGCGCGCAGGGTCAGGCGACGGCGCCAGAAAATCATAACCCGGCACGATGTAGCCGAACTCGTCCGGGCACAATCCAAAAACAAACTTGTATTTCTTTGT
>JACXTT010009112.1_pt1 | contig 13595 bp, 14 predicted proteins | sample 9270951 | NCBI WGS metagenome assembly JACXTT01 (sample SAMN15532306, study PRJNA645909) | rock metagenome | isolation source: weathered quartz diorite | place: Puerto Rico | collected 2017-06-21
AGCTCAGCTCAATCGCATTGCGCGCCAACTCAACGAGCGGCCGCGAAAAACCCTGGACTTCCATAGCCCGGCCGAGCGATTTAGCGCTTGTGTTGCGTCGATCGGTTGAGCTCGCCGAGCACGCCAGCCATTCGCAAATAATGGGCGACTGGGCAGGGCGGGCCCTGAACCGCCGTTGGAGAACCGGCGGACGTTTATAGCTGAAACCAGCTTCACTGGCTCAACTTCGACAGGTAATCTCCAGGTCGGGGGCTCCGGTGAATCAAAGCAAGATTCTCATTGCACTCGCTGGCTTCGCACTGGCGGCGGCGACTTTGTCTGCATGCTCGCCACCGACAGGCGAAGAGGTCCGTCTGGAGCGCAGCGTTTTCCAGAAGGTGCATGATGGACAGCTAGCCGACGTAGAGGAGCATCTCGAGCCTGCTGAGCAAAACAACACCGTAGTCCACGCTGCGCTTGTACAAATTCAGCACGATGTGATCCCGGCGCGGGCGCCAACCCGCATCGACCAAATTCAGTGGTCGGTTACGCAAGTTACGGGCGGTACACGCAACATCGACGTTGTTGACCGATACACTTACCCCGACCGCGTGCTGGACGTGCAAACGGCAATCCAGATTCCCAGCAGCGGGCCCTATGTTTTGCTGGGTTTTCATGTGCAAGCCGCAAGTGCATCAGTTGCAGCGAATGCTGCTGCGAGCAGTTTCGCATTCTCCGGTAAATCGCTTCATCAGATCGTTTTTTTTGGCGTATTCGTTGCGGTCGTCATTTTGATGATCGCGACTGTGATCGGCGTCATCTTCACAAAAGGATTCAAGCGCAAGTGGCTCTGGGTGATCATCGCCCTGTGTGGAGCGCCGGTTTATACAATGAATTGGACAACCGGCATTTGGGAGCCATCGTTTGTGTTAGGTCTCATTGACGCCGGCATCACGCGCGGCCCTTCAGTGCTCGATCCCTGGATCATAACGTTTCACGTCCCGATCGGGGCCTTCATTACTTTGTTTTTTCTCATCCGTCGTTGGACGGGATATGGCCCGGACAATTAGACGTTCGCAAGCAGGTGTTGAGCCGCTGCTGCCAAACGCGCCGCGGCCACGTTCGACAAAGTGCGACACTCGAGAAAATCATCGCTACGCTCCCGTTTGGCACAAGCAGACCCTGCGGTTACGGGCGCAGGTAAGCGAGCAGCGCCAGCGCCAGTGAGAAAGGCGCCGCGACTATTGCAAAGCCCGTTAGTTCGGCATTGGTGCGACGGAGCGACAAACCGGAATGCGCGGCCATCGCTATTTCGTTTGCACGTCGAATTGGCGGAACAGCCCAACTAATGAAATTCGCGAGCAGCGCTGCGAGAGGCCGAGTGCCGACCGTGATCGCCAGAACCAACGCGATTTGGCTCACGGCGTGTTTGAAATGGGAGGCGCCGAGCGTCCGTAATGCTCCGAGGAACACTATCAGTATCAGGCCGCCCCAAACCACGATTAGGATCGTCGATTCGGCCGAGCGAACCCAAGCGGGAAGGCTTGATTTGAATTGCTGCCATGTCTGGCGCTGCCCGGTCTGCCTTCGCCGCCTGCGAAATGCAGCCAGGCATCCGTACATCACCGCGATGAGTACAAGAAGGCCGCCTAGGCCCACCACGTCCATGCCACTCCCTCCGCGCCACGATTTCGGTGCTGCGTGAGCGCGGTGTCAATGGTCGTTGTGAACGGCGATCATCGCTCGTTCGGAGTGACACTCACAGAGTGTTGGGACGAGGATCGGTCGTCGCAGAACACGGACTGTGTTAGACATCAGCCATGCGCAATGTGCCCATCGCCTGCCTAATCGCGCTCGTCGCCGCAACTTCCGCCCGAGCAGAACCAGCTAGATCGACTCAGTGGATCACTGGCCGGCCGATTTGGATACAATTGCCGGAAAACCGATCCGGCGGACCATGGCCGCCACCTGTCGAACATTTTCCTTGTCGCGCGATGGTGGTCTTGGATTGCCTAGTTTGGACGGACGGGACTCTAACGTGCTCGCTGGAGCGCGAGACGCCTGGCGGCTGGGGCTTTGGCAAATATGCCCTCCGGTTATCACGCGAATACAGGATCGGGCCGCGCACCGAAGAAGGGCAGGCGACGTACGGGCGGCACTATCGACTGAGAGTGCCGTTCAGATCGGAATGATCTTGGTCGGCGACAGCAAAGCCTCATCGCCTCGGTCACTGCCTAAGGGGCGATCGCGAGCGCGCCGGACATTCGAGAATAATGGCAACCAGGCACGCCACGCCCCTAGGCGGTCGCCGATGCGGGTCCAAACCCAGAATCTCACAACGGCAACGACTCAAACCATTGCCGGAACTCCGTAGAGCGCCAACAGCCCCGTGTCGCCCAATATGCTTGGATTCCCGGCTGACTTCCGAAATCGGAAATCTGGAAGACCGCATGCTCCATCCAGTCGCGTTCGCTACCCGTAGCGTCGCTTCGGCGCGTTCGTTTGACATTGGCCGTCCAACCAGGATGCTCCAGTCGATCACCGCCACCAAAATTGGGAATAATCAACGTTGCGGTAGGGAGCCAAGCTGGGAACGTGTTTCATTTCGAGCGCGTTCTATAACCCAACCAAGCTCTGGCGGGCGGCAATTGCCCGAACATTGTGGCGCAACGTGACCATAGCCAATAATCAGCTTGTAAGCCGCATCGGTTTGGCGACGGCGCTGGTGGCGCTGGCGGCGGCCATAGCTGCAGCAATTGCTCTTGCGCTTTTTCCTCACTGATTGGCGTAACCGCGCCGACAAAATCGGGAGCGCCATCGCACGATGATGTCAGGAAAGTCGACAACGACGTTGCCATCCTCAGCGCGGGAAGCGGTCCCGTCTGTATTTGGCCCAATTTCCAAGCCCCAACGCATCTTAGAGCCTACCGAGGAGCTGCATTCGTTCCCGATCCTAATGCCTACGAGGCACGTTCGCCGTTCGCCGGCAGCATGCGAAACGCTGGCGCCCGGGCGTCGGCTTCGCGCACCCTTCGATCTGCATGCCCTGTACGGAACTGGCGCTCGCGAAATCACGCGCGTCTGTCACTCGCTAGGCTGGAGCCTTGACGAAAGTAATAGGGCGCGAGTGTTGGTGAAATTCGTCCGCGTCGATTGAAGACGCAAATGGCGGGTTCGGCGACAGTGCGCCGAGCGCGGACTATGCGCGGAAGAGGGAAGAGGGAAGAGGCGGCTTTCGAGCGCGTGAGACAGTCATCGAAACTGCGGTTAGGCTCGCGTCTGGCCCCAAACTGGACGTTCGGCAGCGCTGCGGAAAAGGCGACATTCGCCGCCGATATGCCGAAAAAAAAGCCCCGGCGAAAGCCGGGGCTTGCAATCTCTAAGGCTTTCGTCAGCTGCCGAGGAAGGCGCGCTCGAAAGGCCCGGTGATGTGGTCGAGATTGGCGCCGGAATGGTCGCGCTGCAGGAGCGTGCCGCCGCCAAAGTTCCATCGGGCGCCGATCATCCAAGTGTCAGCCTGAGTGTGCGAGCCCGATCCGTCCAGCCGACCTTGGGAATAGCCTCCGTAAATGCTGATCGGTATTGAATCGAACTGCCACTCGGCGCCGACGTCGCCACTCCAACCGTGCGCGGAGCCCGACCCGCTCAGCGTTTCATAGCCAAGACCGGCATAGAGGTCGAAATTATCGCTAATGAAGAAGCGACCGTCGCCCGCGAGACGCCATGAGTGCGAGGAGGAGTGAGAGATGCTCTCCCGCTGATAAGCCAGGCTTGCCCCGAGGCTCGAGCTCGGCATGAACCAGCGCGCTTCGCCGGCGCCGGTCCATGTGTGTACGGTGCCGAGCCCGTCTAGTTTGGTGGAATTGTAGCCGAGCGCGCCGCCCCACTGCCAAGCGGCATCGCGGTGATAGAGGTGAGCATCTACGCCTGTCGAATTAAAGCTCGTACTGCCGATGCTGTTGTCAAGGTATGTGACGCCAACTTGTGCGCCCAGACCTCCACCGAGGTCGAATGCAGCGACGCCATCACCTGACCAGCCATGGTAGTCGGTTGAGCTGCCAAAATGAAGTTTTCCGTTGTCGTAGGCGGCGCCGACATGGCCAGAGACTTGCGCCGACGCCAGACTCGGAAATGCCGCCGCTAGAACGACGGCCGCGCCGAGCAACATGTTCTTCCGCATGAAATCGCTCCCCTGGTTATGAAGCCCTTGTCTTTATGCTCCCATGAACGCTCATCTTATCGCGCGGTTGGCCGCGTATATAAAACCCGAACCGAGTATTCCGGATGACTTCCTGGCCGGGCGGTGCGCAGAAGGCACACTGCAAGGGCAAAGCGCTCGCCAAGGTCGCGCAAGCCAAAGCCAACCGCGATAGCGAGCGCCGCAAGGTCCGAGGCTTATGACGATTTTCCGGAGGAGATGCACTGCGCGAACGATGGGCCCCGTCGGCGCCAAAATCCAGCCGCTGTCACCTGGACGACCGAAATGGGTGGGCTCGGACATCCGTCGATTTCCTCGATAGGGTGGAGGCTGGATGGGGTGGACGCCCCCCAACGGCATCGCCAAAGTGGAAAAGTTATGATGGCGACCTTGCGCGCGAGGTTGCGGCTTCTCGTTCAAATTACCCAAACATAACAGGCGAAACGAGCATAGCCCCATCCAATCGCCACTATCGGCTGGGTTAAGCGGAGTCCAACTTTTTGGGAATCAAGAACCCGCATGTGTGCTGAGCCATCCGACTTCGTCAGGCGTGCGCCCTAGATCCTAATGAACGGCCACTCTCAGCGGACCAGCCCCTTGGCGGATTTCGTCGATCGGTGCGACGCTGGCCCAAACACGACGTTTGACGTAAATCTGCGTTCGCGCGCGACGCGCCTTGCAAGTGACCGAAATCGACGATCGGGTCGCAATCGCGAGCGCTACATCGCAAGCAGCGGAAGATGGTTGCGAAAGCACCGAAATCTCGCACCTTTGTAAGGTTGGGTTGAGGCGGCGTACACGTTCCAGGTCTTCTTTGCGAGCGGTCAGGGCGCGGAGAGTTCGAGATCTAAGATGGTCGCAACGAAATGGCGCGGAACAGTCCCGAACAGCTTGTTGTTGCTTGCTTTGATTGCAGCAGTGGGTACGGCGGCCGCGGCGCCAGCGCCCGCTCGGATAAACCCCCAACCAGTCATACAACCTGGACCGCCTCGTACAGAAAGTCTGCCCCTTGGCTTCGCTCCGGTAGCAGCCTTGGAAGTTCAGAGGCGAAGGCGCCCCCACACGGGCGTGGTATCTCACCTGGCGCGCTTGTCGCCGACGCAGCTTGCGGCGCGAACGGCCGCCATTCATTTGAACACTGGCGGCCCGCCAAGATGGTCGCCTGCGCAAAATCCCAATGCGACACTCGAATATGTAGTAACCGGAGCATCTCAGGCCATTTTCGGACCGGGAGCAGCCGCCACAGAATATTCTGTGAACGCCGCCAATCGCAATGGAAGCCTGGAGGTGCAATTCCAAGGCGCTTCCGGCGCCCTTTACATTCTCGACTGTGCCGTACAGGCCAATCAAACCTACCAAGTACAATCCTCATTTGAGGGTTCCTCGGGGATGCACGGCAGCGTGTCGACGCCCGATGGCCACCTGATCATTCCATTCCCGCGCGCTCCATCCGGTGGGTCGGACATCGCGTTTGCCAACATCGATGGGCCGGCATTCGAATTCTACGGCTGCCAGGTGGATGTGGCGCAATGACAGACCAAAGGCGCCAACCTGCTGCCGAATAGCCCGACTGCCAACGTCGCTCCTCAGATCGGCGTGCATAATCGCCGTGACGAAACGTTCGAAGCCCATTTCGCCGGTCTAATCTCAGGCAAGTTTGCGCCCTCGCCCTCTAGCGCCCACGATTATGAGCTGGGCATGGATGGGAACGGCACGTTGAAAACCAGCCGTTTTCAAGCACGGCCTTCGCGATGCTGCGGGGCTGAAGCATGATGTCGCCGGGCATGATTTCGAGGTACTGAACAGGAAGATGCAGCACGATCCCTGGACGCCACGCGTAGCTCAGTAATCCGTAAAAGGACGAATTGATGTCGGGCGCCGCCGTGCTGTCCAGGCAATGTGGGCTGGGACCGGTGGAGGAGGCGAGCATGCACTGCGCAATCGGAGTCCAGGCGCCGCTGTGCAGGTGAACCACGCCGCCGACATCGGTCTGCCAGCCGTAGATTGCATGGAGGCGGGGGAAGAAGTGCTGTGGGTTTATCCACGGCATCCGTTGATCGACACAGCGCGGGGTGGAGCATAGCGTTAGGTTGGCGGCGGGACCATTTGGATTCCAAAAGCGATCGGCCACATCGTCGGACTGGAGTTCGAGGGGCGCGCCGCTGCCGATTGAACTCTGATAGGCCGCCAGATCGAAGGTGATCTTCCTGAACTCGCCGCCTGGTCCAAAAGCGTTCGCAAAATCCGGCAAGTCTACATGGTTGACGTTGTTGAGCGCGCTGAGCCCAACGGCGCGGTCGGGGAAATCGTCGATGAAGGCGCGCGCAATCGTCTCGAAACCCTCAATGAGGTTTGTCGTCGCGGCGCGTCCATTGGCGGCGGGGAACTCGCGATACCCAAGGTCGTTAATGAGAGAGTGGGCGCTGTTATCGTAGGCGACCGCGTTCGTAGCCCAGTCGTCGCCAGTTGAGCGACGGCTGGTCGCGCTTCTCCCGTCGGGGCACCTGACATTAGAGGTGGGGAGTCCACGGGCGGGCGTCATGAAAGAGAGTTCTTCGTCAAATGCGCTCAGGCCAGGAAGATGAATGAGCGTGAGCTCATGGTAGACAGACCGCTCACGGTTCTCGCAACGCTCAAGCCTGCCGTGCAAGTAACAGCTGCTCCGAAGATGATCGGCCAAGGCGTCCGCCAGCGCTCGCCAGAACATCTGCACGTTGGGGTTCCACGGGATGGGCACCTTGAAGCTCAAGCAGATCTGAGTGGGGTACCAGATATCAATCGTTGGCGCACAGGTTGCGGGGGTCCAAGGGCTGGTGGTCGAGCCGGCGGCAAACGGTAATGGATAGTAAGAGGCGTTGTTTGCGGGGTTGCAAAGCGGCTCAAACCAACTTGGTACCGACTGCTCGAACGCGGGCACCAGGAACGGCCGCGGGGCGTGAGGAAAATGCGCCTGCAGAAATGCGTCCGCCGCTTGCGCGGGCAGTTCGGTTGAGCCGGCGTTCTGAAAGCCTACGACCACCCCCACCGAATAATGTTTTCGATTTCTAAGCGCCGTGGCGATGGTGTTGTCGAGATAGGCCCAGTTCCAGGCCTGAAATGCGGGATGACGCGGATCGAAGAGCTGGCGCCAGGTCAGACCCCGGAGCTCGACGGGAAGCGGGTCTGGCAGGAGGGTCGAAAGGGGCGCGTAGATTGCTATCCCGGCGATCGCCTCCGACTGGAAAGTTGGGTTCGTTTGAAGGTCGATGGGGAGGGCGGTGGATCCGTCGGGAGCGGGATTATTCGAATAGTTTGACGCTGCATAGAGCCCCACAGGGGTTGGAACGGCGTTATCCTCCGAGCAAGCCGGCCAAGCGTAGGCCGAAGCAAACACGAACGCGAATGCAGAGATCAAAAATCTGAGCTGATGTCTTCATCACGACTTCCTCCGGCGTCGGGGTCGCGCTTCTGGTTTAGTCGTATTCCAAGCGTTTGGACAAAATTTCGGCGCCGATGGTAAAGCGGCCAGAGGTCGGATTTCCATTTTCGGCGGGACGCGACATTCGAGGAATGGCGCTGCGCTAGAATTGGACCTAGAACGACATTGGGTGAGGTGGGGACGCATGAGGATAGCGCTCTCGTGTTTGTTTCTAGCGGCGTTGACGGTTGCGTCGGCCAGCGCCGAGCCTGAGGCCGTCCCACCAACATCCAACGCCCAACACGTTCTGGAGGCTGCGGACGCTGCGTTCGGCCGACACGATTATGCCGGGGCCGAGCGACTGGCTCGCAGCTTGATGGCGGATCATGACTTCGACCAGCTCGACGCTGCTACCAAACATGAGGCGCGGCAATTGTTGGGTGGGGCGCTGTTGGCCCAGCGCCAATGCGAGGAGCCGCGAAGGCTATTCGAACGCAACGTAGCTGAGTCAAACGTCACTTCATGGGATTGGCAGCGGCTAGCCGATGCCGATCATCTCTGTCGCGACGATGCGCGAGCGGCAGAGGCGCTCGCGGCAGCTGTACGGCTTGATGGAGTAGACGGCCTAAACGGCATACGCGCTGAGTTTGTTGCCCAGGTCGCGCACTACAGTCGCGATCCCCAGTTCTTGTCATTTCTAGTCAATGGGTCATGGCGGCCGGACGACCCCACGCTGGATCTCTCCTCGCTGCGTCTCGACCTTGTTCGCCTTCTGTTGGAACACAATCAGATCAATGAGGCGCGCGAGATCGCCCAAGGAATGATAACTAGCGGTTCCTATGACTTCGGGACAATTATCATCCTGCTGTCGGACAAGATATTCGACCCGATTACGACCTCCGACCCGCACGCATTTGACATCAATGCGATTCTGGACTGGCAACTAGCTAACGCGCGGGCGCACATCGACTCGCAACCGGGCAGGCTCGCGGCAGTGAATGATCTTGCGCGTGCGCTATACATGCGCAATCGCCTCGACGAGGCGAAGGCGCTCCTAACTGATGCACTGCACCGCATCGAGTCCGCACCTCACGAATCTCCACCATACAGCGATCTCGACGATCAGCTTGTTTGGACGCATAATCAGCTCTCCGACATTGCTGATGCTCAGGGCGATCCGCAACAGGCTCTCGAGCGCCTGCGCCAATCCGCACAGATGCAGGAGCACGGACAGGCGAACATCAGCCAACGCCTAAACTATGCTTCCATGCTCGTAGATGCTGGTCACGGTGCAGAGGCGCTGGCCGCGCTTGAGGGTTTTGACGCATCAAATGCGAGCCCATACGGCGCGATGGTTCTGAGCAATGTTCGCGCATGCGCCTATGCGCAGATAGGCGACACGGCACACCTAGGGGCCACGATCGCTGATATGCGCGCGCACGCCGAAGATTCGTATTTCGGATTGGTCGATGCCGCGCTGTGCGCGCGCGACGATAATCTGGCTGCGGCGACCTTCTTGCGAGCGCTCCGGGAACCCGCATATCGCGGCGGCGCAATCATGCGCGCTCAAACCTTTATTCGCGATCCACCGATTTCCGCGTTCCAAGCCGAGATGCGCGAGCGCTGGCGCGCGTTGTTTCAGCGTCCAGACGTGCGGCGCCAGATTGAGCGCGAAGCCCACATTAACTCGTTTCCTATTCGAGTATTTTTCTGACGGCCGGAATCGGCGAGGTCGGGCCACGCCTCGGCGCCATGCCCGATACGGCAGGTCTGGCGTGTCGGTTCAACCGGTCGACGCAACACCTACCCTGGATCGAGGTCGTGGGGCGGATCACTGCGACTGCCGGGAGGAGACGCCTGCGCCATCGGTGCGCGCAAATCTGGTTTGAGATGCTCTGACAATCTTGTCGCTCAGGCTGTTCGCGTAGCCAAGACGCGCGGCTTGCGCAAAACAGCGTTCGGCTTCTTCTGGCTCATCGTTGTTAGCGTGAAGAACACCCAGATTGAAGAATGGAAGCGGACATAAGCCGTCCATCCGGATGGCCTCGTTCAGATGAGTTTTCGCGGAATCGATTTCCCCCAATCCGAGCTCCGCCGCTCCAAGATTGTTTAGCGCGAGGACTTCCGGGTCGTGTGAGTACGCTGAAGATCCAAGCCAGACGAGATGCTTAATCCACGGGCGTCTGCGAACGTCTTCGAGAAATAGCTCGGAATGACGTTTCGACTCGGCGAATTGGCGGGCGTTGAGCAAGCGGAGGCCGCGCAGGAGGTCTCTCCAATAGAATCCCAGGACACGCCCAGGAATGAGAAGCGCGATGAAAACGAGAACAAGCGAAACACCTGAGAATCTGAAGTAAATCAGCGCGGCCAGCGCCAAAGCGACAGCGAGCAACAGCATCCCGAAGTAGTGCGCCTTGTACAGCGTGGTCCTGGTCATTGCTCTCTCGCAGGTCGAGGCTACCTCTGACAAGGTTGCGGCTTTTGGGCAATGCGCGGATTATGACGAGTGAAATGTCGGTAGTGGAATTGGCGCTTTTGATACGGCGCTTCTTGGACGGAAGCACCGACGCGTGGGAATGGGACGATTTCATCTCGATAAGGAGCGGAGATCCCGCCGTCGAGCAGTACAGGTCGATGATCGCGGCCGTTCCCGATCGCCGAAGGCAGGAGAGGGCCGACTAAATCACTCGCAATTTTCCGCGGTAGGCGCGACGATGGCCCAACTCAGAACGTAGGCGGGCGTCCTGGCCAATCGCGACGGGGAGACAGGTGTGGGCCGTATTATCGCGGCGTCGCAGTTGCCGGCGGCGTCTGCGGGGTCGGCTCCTGAGTTGGCTCCGCGCTCGATGCGGCGGTCGTCTCGGTGTCTTTCTTCGTTGTCGGGGCGATATCGCCATCCTCGTGGCAATAGGATGTCGGTGCTCGGGGCAGCTCCGCTCCTGTGGTGATGCTCAATCGCGACAGCACCCAGCCGCGGAACAACTCGTGCTGAAATCGCGCTAAATAGCTGCCCGCGACGTGACTTGGGTCGGAGGGATCTCTCAAGACCCAGAGAGCCTCAGCCGTTGCGCCGTCGCCGGAGCGAATAAACGCGTCAGGAGCTGGAACACTTGGCGCTCCATTGTTAGCGAGACGCCGCGCCAGAGGGTCGCTGACCGATCGTACATCGCCATGCTGACCGTCGGCTGTCCAAGACTGTCGTCGATGATCGCCGGAAAAGGACCTCGACACATTTGCAGCAGCTGATGCCGAGGCGCTGGTAACATAGCTCGTCATCGTTCTCATTGCGCCGTCCCGCGCCGAGGCCATTGCGCGGTCAGGGAAATTCGTCAGCCCGCTCAAACACGCCCGCTCTGCGGCCTGGGCGTTCATGTTGCTCATGGCCTGACCGATGGTGTCGGCGGTGATCGAGGCCCACGCTCCCTGTGCATGGGCAGGTGCGATGATGAGTATCGAAATCAACGCGGCAGCAGCCAACACCCTCATCGCACCCTCCGCAGTTGGACGGTCACGATCCAAGCGCAACTCTCCAGGTCGGTCAACTCGGAGCACAACTCCGCCGATGACCGGATCGTGGCGACTAAGCCGGTGGCGAAATTATCTCGATCGGCGCGAGGTGGCCCAAGCGCGCCACTCAACTTGCGTGGTTGTGAGGTGAGTGTGGGGCGCGCGTAAGGAGGGGCTCGCATCTATAGGAATGGGCCGTTAGCGGCGCCGGCGCGGCTCACTGGAGTGCGCTCATGGATCGCCGCAACTTCCTGCAAAAATTCGCGGGCGCCGCCACTGCCAGCGGCGGGGTCCTCTTCTTCGGCAAGGCGTTCGGCGCCCAGGCCCCGGTGCGCTGCGCGCCAGCCGCTCCTGGGTCAGGCGCCTCACCGCTCTTCTTGCCGACGAGCGGCGGCCAGGCTGCCGGGCAAGTGTTCGCTGACACGCCGGATTGGTTTCGCGACGAACCGGGCATTTACGTTGGGCCCGAGACGAATGATGCCGGCGCCGGATTGCTGTCGTTTCCCGATCAGGGGGCGACTGTCATCAATGATTTCACTGACCACAGCAAACTTCTTGAGCTCTTCCAACAAGCCCAATCCATTGGGCTCAACATCGTCTACCTGACGGCGTGGTATGAGCCGAGGACGGAGGGCGACTATGTGGCCAAGCCGGGATTGCAGGGAGCGATCGCCGCGCTGCAAGCCGCCGGCGGCCGTGTAATATTGCGCATCGAGGGACTCCTTGTTCGCACAACGAGTGCGATTGCACAGGCCACGGTTGGCGGTGTGGCCAATGGAGCTGCGTGGTCGATTCTAACTCCTGACTTGCAGCCTATTTCGTTGGGGCCCGGGGGCTGGTACCCCGGCTATTATAAGATGTGTCCATTCGCCCAAGGTTGGATGGACTGCCTTACCAATTTCGCCATCCGGCTTGCAGGTTACGGGGCGGACGGAATTTACTTCGACGATTGGGGCGATCCTCCGCCGGCGCCGCCAGCCACCGAGGCTTGCTTCGGCTCACACGCTCAGGGCCACAACCATCTGCCCGATCCGGATGTGTCGACACCGAACGCATTCAACCGCGGTCAGGTCGCTCTCGCGCGGAGAGTTCGCACCGCGATCCGCAATGCGAGGCCCGACGGCATGGTGATGATCACCGAAGGGGCCGCCGACCAGCGGCACGGCCTACTTCAGTACATTGATGGGTGCCTCGGATGGAATCCGGAATCGTTCGTCGCTGATTGGCTGTGGGACGCGCAGGGCGACACGGATACATTCGTGCCCGGCTACAGCATCGATGTTTGGCATCAAATTCTCGCAATCGGCGCGAAGCTCGCGTGCCCCTACGAATACTTGCAGCCACCGCCCGGGGGCTCGGCGGCCGAGTTTCTCAACGGCGAATTGGCGAGGAAACCCAGCGACGTCACGGCGAGCACCGTGAAGCAGTTTACGAAGGCGGTGCTGTGGGGTCTCAATCGCTGGCGCAATGCCGGCCTTCTTCTTGGCGTGCAAATGCCGAGCTTCGCCGACCTGATGCCGCTGCCAGTTTTGTCCCCGTCGGACCAACTGGATCTCTTGGCGAGTCTCGCCACACGCGCTTCTCAGATCGACTGCGCGTTGGCTGGAATGCCGCTGCCTCCGATCGCCCCTTATTTGAAGCGCCTTCTCGATGCGCGCCGTCAACTCTGTCAGGTGATAGATCACGGTGCGAGCGTCGAACGCGTCGGCGGGCACGCAGCGTCGGTTGGTTGGCGTTTTTCAGGTCCCGGCGGCAATGCGCTCACCGCCGTCAACGTCGGTGACGCGCCCGCAACCGTCGTTTTCGACCGCTGCTTTGGATTATGGCGCGAATACGTCGCTGGAACGACGGCCACTGCGGTGCGTGGGATCTTGCAGGTGAGGGTGCCCGGCCACGCCGTTTGCATGCTGCGACAAGTGGCGCCGTTTGTGCCGCCCCCGCCCAATCCAATTCACAGTCCCGGTCACACATCGACCAGGCAGTGAGTTCGCCGGGGATCACTCGCGACCTATCTCGCTAAACGATCGTCACCCGCGGACGGGGCGTAGTTTGTGCGCGAGATTAGCCACTTCGTTGGCGCGGCGATGAACAGCGATCGGGTGGGTGGCGCTATTCGGTCACTCAAGTGTTTTCAAGGCCAGGGCGTTTTGTCGACATTGCCCCTAAGGGCGCGGGGGCTTCGCAGACTGCCCACAATATTCGCATGTCTCATTCGTCTCCATATGAGTGGAGATGGCTTTGGCGAACCCCCGGCCCTTGGCTGCCCAGAACCGGCGCATCGTCGATGCGCTCCGGGAGATCGGCCCAGGTCTAACGCGTTTCGTGCGGCAGCGCGTGAGCGCTGACGACGCCGAAGACGTTCTCCAAGATGTGTTCTCCGAATTGATCGTCGCGGCACGCGCTCTGACGCCGATCGACGAACTCGCCGCCTGGCTCTTCCGGGTCGCACGCAACCGCATCATTGACTTGTCCCGAAAGCGTCGGCCCGAGCAATTTCCCGAAACGCCTGAAACC
>JACXTT010009113.1_pt1 | contig 13595 bp, 10 predicted proteins | sample 9270951 | NCBI WGS metagenome assembly JACXTT01 (sample SAMN15532306, study PRJNA645909) | rock metagenome | isolation source: weathered quartz diorite | place: Puerto Rico | collected 2017-06-21
GATATGTGAGCGCGCGCCAGGCGCCGCCGACGCGGCCCGCGAGCGCGCGGCGATGGGCGAACCGCCGGCCGACCGCCGCGCAAAATGCCGCGGGATCGTCCGCCCCGCCGTCGACCGTCTCGGTGATCCGAATCTCTCGCACGGCGTGATTATGGGGCCGGCTCCGCCCCGCGGTCAGCCCCCCGATCGCGAGTGAGTCTTATTTGTTTCGGGGAGCCGGATCGCGCCCGAAGCGGACGGCTTCGGAGAGTCGCCGCTCCGCCCGCAGTGTCAGCGCACGGCCCGTGACCGGATGGACTAAATCGAGTCGCGCGCACTGCAGCTGCAGCGGATGCTCGAAGTCGGTTTCGGGCGGCAGCCCCTCCGCGTAGACGCGGTCGTGGACGATCGGCAGCCCGTTGGCGGCGAGATGGACGCGGATCTGGTGGGTCTTGCCGGTGCGCGGGCGGACCCGGACCCACGCGCGTCCGTCGCGCTTTGCGATCACGAGCACCTCGCTCTCGCTGTCGGGTTCCCCCTCGCGAGCCAATTTGCGCTTCCAGTGGGGGATCTCGACCTCGATGCGGCCGCTCACCGTGAAGACGCGCGCCGGCGGCGACTCGCGAAGCTCGCAGATCGCGCGGTAACTCTTGCGGATGCGGCCGGGCAGGAAAAGCGCCGCGAGCGCGGCGCGGCTCTCCGGCCGTTTCGAGAAGCAGACCAGCCCGGTCGTCTCGAGGTCGAGCCGGTGGAGCGGCACCAAGTCGGCGTTCCCGGTCGCGTCGCGCAGCAGCGTCACCAGCGCGCGAGTGACGTAGCGGCCCGAGGGCATCACCGGCAGCGCGTGCGGCTTGTCGACCACCAGCAGCTCTTCGTCCTCGTGAACTGGCAGCCAGTCGACACGCACCGGCGGCTCGGGCCGCCACCCCTCGCGGTGGACGAACAATTCCAGCCCCGGCTCATAGGGCGAATCGGGCGCGAGCGGCCCGCGCGCGGAGTAGATCAGGCCGTCGTTGAACCGTCTCGCCCAGGTCTCAAGCGGCACTTTCGGCATCCGCCGCGCGAGGTGGTCGAGGATCGTCGCGGGGGGATCCGTCGGGATGCGGGGGAGCGTGTGGCGGGTGGGGTAGGGCGAGACGGGGCGATCGTTCGGGGGGACGAAAGACGAACTTCGGCCGCCAGGCTGCGGAGCATCGCCAGAGTTCCGAGGGACGAACCATGAGTTCCGGGCGGGCTTGCGCATGCGTGACTCGGAACCCGGAACGCCGCGCCGGGAACTCATTCAGTGCTGATGCCCCGCGTGATTTTGCTCCGTGAGCGGGGCCGCCGCCTGCTCGGCCGTCGTCACCCCCGGCGTGAACGGAAAATCGAGCGCGAAGCGGAAGCCGATCGTCGGGTGGAAGTAGCCGGGCTGGCCCGAGGTGCGGAAATTGCACATCAAGCCGACCGGCGGCAGCGACCAGGCGTTGCCGCGGATCGCGAATTGCCCCTTGACCGGGTCGTTGTCGGAAGCGCCCGGGTTGTAGAGCGAGCCGGTCCACTCCGCCGCGCCGCCCGCGAGGTTGTGGACGCCCCAGACCGATTCGTCGCGGTTCTTCTTCCAGCCCCACGAGATGCCGGCGCCCGAGCCGCCGCCGTAGCCCTGCGTCACGGTCGCGAAGCCGATCGCCGGCTGGTCGCCCCACGAAAACTGCCGGCCGTCGACGCCGCGACAGGCGAGCTCCCACTCCCAATCCTTCGGCAGGCGATAGGGCAGGTTGTCCTTGGCCGAGCGCCAGACCAGGTAGGCGCGCGCGTCGTCGAGGGTCACACCCCGCACCGAGGACTTCGCGAACCCGGCGATCTTGGCGTCGTCGGTCTCCGGGGCGCACTTGTTGCGGAGGTCGTTGTTGCAGGGAACCAGTGCGTCGCCCTTCAGCCGGGCGAGATCGACGATCGCGTTCCCGGTGCCGAAGTCGTGCGGGAAATGTTTCGCCGCCTCGGCCGGACTTTTCTTCGCGAGGTCCGCGAGGAACGCCGCGTACTCGCCCATGGTGATCTCCTCGCGGGCGATCAGCGAGCCGGCGACCGACATCGCGTGCCAGTCGAGAGCGCCCGCGTTCATCGAGCGGTATCCACCGACCGGCCCCTGCCCGCCCGGCGCGATGAAGACGAATCCGCCGGGGAGCTGCGCCGCCGCGGGCACCGCGATCTCGCGCGAGACTTTCTCGCCCCGGTCGAGGGTGAAGGGAACCCGGATCGAAACCGCGCCGTTCTTCAAGTGCAGCAGGTAGCTCCCCGGCGGCAGGCCCGCAACCTTGATCGGGGCCGCGCCGGAGCCCAGCTTCGCCGCGTCGGAGTCCGCAAAGCGGAAGATCGAATTCTCGCCCGGCAGGAATTCCGGGCTGTCCGACGCCCACCGCTTCTGCTCCTCGAGCAGCGCCTTGCGGTCGGCGCTCCGGCTTTTCCAGTCGTACGGAACCGGCACCCAGCGCGTGCCGCTCGCGCCGGCGCCGGACTCCTTGAACGGCTCGAAACCGTAGAGCCAGGCCTCGGCGCCCGGCGGGGAGAGTTTCAGCTCGAAGCTCCCCCAGCCGTTCAATTCGTCTCGGTATTTGTCGGTGAAACGCTCCACCTCCGCGCGCGTCGCCTGCATCAGGGCCTTGTTGTCCTCGGCGAGCGCGAGCCGCCACTGCTCCATGAAGGCGTCGGCCAGCAACGATCTCGCGCCGGCGTGGCGCGGGCTCAGTTCGAGCACCTTGCGCCCGCCGCCGACGACCCCCTGCAAGGCGTCGCGGTAGATGCGCGCGCTGTCTCCCCGCATCGCCTGGAGGATCTGTCCCGCGTACGGATCGTTCCGATTCACCGCCGCCGGCCCCGCACCCGCCTTCTGGTGGACGTCGCGCGCCGCCTTGAAGGCGTACTCGGCGTCGTACATCAACTGCGCGATCTTCGCCCGCTTCGCGCCGTAAAGCGCGCCCGCGGTCCCGCCGATGACGACCGCCGCCGTGGTTCCCGAGACCAGCAGCAGGCGCCGGTTGCGGCGCGCCCACTTGCCGAGTTTTTGCAATACGGTGTCGGGCGCCGCCTTCACCTCGCGGTGCTCGAGCCACGCCTGCAAGTCGTCGCGCAATTCGACCGCGCTCTGGTAGCGGGCCTCCGGCGCGCGCGCCATCGCCTTCTCGCAGATCGCCTTGAGTTCGCGCGGGATGCGCGCGAAGCCCGGCCCGCCGGGGTTCTTCAGCGGCGGCGGCGGCCCCTGCTTGACCCTCTCGACCACCGCGAGCGCGCCGGGGCCGCGGTAGGGGGCGCGGCCGGAGAGGATCTCGTAGAGCAGCGCGCCCAAGGCGTAGACGTCGGTCCGCTGGTCGAGTTCGGCGACCTTCCCCTCGGCCTGCTCGGGCGCCATGTAGGCCGGCGTCCCGGCGACCGCGCCGGCGACGGTCTGCGCCGATTCGTCCTCGGAGCGCGAGGTCGCCACCAATTTCTCCATCATCTCCTCATCGCTGGCGCTCGGGCGGCCCACCACTTTGGCGAGCCCCCAGTCCATCACCAGCACCTCGCCGAATTTGCCCAGCATCACGTTGTCGGGCTTGAGGTCACGGTGGATGACCCCCTTCGCGTGCGCGTAGGCGACCCCCTGGCAGATGTCGATGAGGATGGCGATCATCCGCTCCGAGTTGTACTCGTCAGCGTAGCCGGGGCCGTCCGGGCGCGCGGAGTCGAGCGGCGCCTTCTCGATCCGCCCCTTGAGCACCTTCTTGAACGAATCGCCCTGCACGAATTTGAGGGTGAAGTAGACCTGCCCCTCGGCGTCGACCCCGAGGTCGTGGACGGGAACGATGTTGGGATGCTCGAGCTGGCCGGTCGCCTGCGCCTCCTCGACGAAGCGCAGCAGCGCCCCCGAGGAGACCTCCTTGCCGCCGCGCATCCGCTTGAGGGCGACCTCCCGCTTGAGATCCTTGTCGACGACCTTGAGGACCTCGCCCATGCCCCCCTTGCCGAGCTCGCCGACCGTCTCGTACTTGTCGACGCCGCGGCTGACCCCGGGCGCCTGCGCGCCCACGCCGAGCGCGGCGAGCACCGAGCGGCGCGCTTCGCCCGCGGCGAGCGAGCCGGTCATGCTGCCTGGCGAGCCGCCGCCCGAAGAAAGGAATTGCGTGGGTGCCTGCTGTGCGGCGGGAGTCGGGGGAACGGGCCGCGCGGGGCTCGCGCCCGGCTGCGTCGAGCCGAACGCCCCCTCCGCCGGATCGCCCCCGCCCGGGATCTCGACCGTCATCTTGCGCGCGGTGGCGAGATCGACCGTCTCGCTCGCCTGCTCGGCCCGCTCGAGCGGGCTGCGGTCGTCCGGGCAGCGGTAGCGCGCGTCGGGTTGAGCGGGGTCGCCGCGGAAGCGGCGCCGGCATTGCGGGCAGACGAGGACGAAGGGCGGGTTCGGCGACATGGACACACCTGTTCAAAGATGCAAAAAAGCAACCGGGCCGGATAATAGGGGGCGGCGCGGAATAATTCCAGCGCGTGAAGGGCCTCACGCGGGCCGGGGATCGGCGGGCGGAGTCGCCGCTGAAGCCGTCGCCTTCCGCGCGGCCATCGAAGTTCATGCCACCGTCCGCGGAGCGGCGGGCGCGCCGGAGGCGTGAAGGGCGTTTCGGACGATCCCGGCGGCCAGTTTCGTGAGCTAGCGCAGAAGATGCCAGATCGCGGGGCGCCGAACCCGGGCGCGTAACCGTCCCCGAACTCGCCATCGAGGCTCTGCCAGCCGCTCACTCGCCCGAGCAGCAGCAGCTCATGGGGTGGATCGAGCTGGCCGGTCAGACCCGCCTCGAACAACCGTTGTTGCATATCCGTCGGACTCGATCCCATCGCCATTGTCCGCTTTTTTAAGAGGGTTCCGCTATAAACACGGACACTCTAGGACATGCTTTTTCTTGTTACAATCGGGTGAGACTGTATTTATTGAGCGTCCATTAATGACTTGACGAGTCAATGTTGATGATCTCCACTCTGTGGAGCGACAACCTGCGGTTGTCAACTCATTAGTGGATCATCAATAGAGGGTTTTTTAGCAGCGACGACGCTGGCGGGCTGGAACAGCACCTGACCGCGACCGGGTGAGGACAGTTCCCATCCGCCACTTCGCCACAATCGCGCCTGCAACTGCGGATTCTGCTGAAGAATCTCAATTGTGCAAAAGAATGTAAAGACTAGTATATATATTTATTGTAATAATAACACAAATATTGATACAAGTTATTATTATATCTTACAGAACACATTCAATTCGCATACATGTATAGTGCACCATTCACATCATGATATGAATAATATTCTGATATATCCGTCACCTTACCATTGGTTCCCTCAGAAACAGGATTATTTTTTTGTAAGCTCTACTGACCTGCCCCCTGAAGTGGGGCCGGGGGTTGCGAGAGTTTTCGGGTGGGCGGGACATGGGTTTCAGGCCTCGCGGCTGCCATGATGTTGGCAGATTCGTCCGGGTCGAGGCTGCCCGGCCCGCGAGGCGCGAAAAAGCTCGTCGGCGCAGAATCCATTGCGCGATCATGCGAGGCCCTGCAGGCAGAATTTCCCGCCGTTCCGCCCGCGAAGCCCGCGTCGGGGCGCGTCGCCCCGCCTTAAAATGCCCCCGATGAAACGCGGCCTCTTCGTCACAGGCACCGACACCGGGGTCGGCAAGACCTTCGCCTCCGCGCTGATCTGCGCCGCGCTGCAGCACAGCGGGGCGAACGCGGGCTACTTCAAGCCGGTGCAGACCGGCGAGGAGGACGACGCCGCGGAGGTCGCGCGCCTCGCGCCGCTCGACGCCGGCGGGCTGCCGCGGCCGGTCTACCGGTTCCCCCTCCCCGCCGCCCCTTGGCGCGCGGCCGACGCCGCCGGGGAGACCATCCACCTCGAGACGATCGCCGCGCGCTGGAAGGCGCTGGGCGACCGCAAGTGGGTGATCGAGGGGGCGGGCGGGGTCATGGTGCCGCTCACCCGCCACGCCACCTTCCTCGAATTGCTGAAGCTGACCGGGCTGCCGGTCGCGCTGGTCGCCTCGACGCGGCTGGGCACCATCAATCACATCCTGCTCACGCTCGGCGCGCTGGAATCCGCGGGCGTCCCGGTGCAGGGGATTCTCCTCAACGGCGAACCCGATCCCGGGCTGAAGGTGACGCTCGCCGCTTTCAGCGAGGCGCCGGTGCTCGCCGAGATCCCGCCGCTGGGGACGCCGGACCGCGTCCGCTTCGCCAACGCCGCCCTCGACCTCTTCCCCCCGCGCGTCCTCGCCCGCCTCTTCGGCGCGGTGACCGGGGCGGTGTGAGGCGGAGATTGCATGAGGAGGGCCGCCATCGGGCCGTTAATCTCGGCGTCACGCGAAACCGGCACGGACTGCGCGAAATTGGAGATTCGAGATTCGAGCCGGCCGGAACGCCTGCCGTGACCTCGTCCGACTCCCTGCCCGCTCGCGACGCTGCCGTGCTGTGGCACCCCTACACCCAGCACGCGACGGAGGGGGAGGCGCTGCCGGTGGTCTCCGCCTCGGGGGCGTGGCTGACGCTCGCGGACGGGCGGCGGCTCCTCGACGCGGTCTCGTCGTGGTGGGTGACGCTGCACGGCCACGGCCAGCCGGAGATCGCGGCGGCGATCGCGGCCCAGGCGCGCGAATTGGAGCAGGTGATCTTCGCCGGCTTCACCCACGCGCCGGCGGTCGCGCTCGCCGAGGGGCTCGCGGCGGACGCGCGCGCGCTCGGGATGGCCGCGCCGCGGATCTTCTACTCGGACGACGGCTCGACCGCGGTCGAGGTGGCGCTCAAGATCGCGTTCCAGTTTTTCCAGCAGCGGGGGGAGACGCGGCGGCGCCGCTTCATCGCGCTGCACGGCGCCTATCACGGCGACACGCTGGGGGCGATGGCGGTGGGCGAGCCGGAGGGCTTCCACGCCTTCTTCCGCCCGCTGCTGCCGCCGGTCGATTTCGTTCCGCCCGACGACCTCGCGGCGTTAGACCGATTGCTGAAGGAACGGCCGGGCGAGCACGCCGCCTTCATCTTCGAACCCCTGCTCCAGGGGGCCGGCGGGATGCGGATCCATTCCGCGGAATTCCTCGCCGCCGCGGTCGAGCGCTGCCGCGCCGCGGCCATCTTCTGCATCGCGGACGAAGTCTTCACCGGCTTCCACCGCACCGGTCCGCGCTTCGCCTGCGAGGCGGCGCGCGTCGCCCCCGACCTGCTCTGCCTCTCGAAGGGAGTCACCGGCGGTTTTCTTCCGCTCGGGGTGACGGTCGCCGCGGGCGCGCTTTACGAGGCGTTCCTCCACCCCGACAAAGCGCGGGCGTTTTTGCACGGCCACTCCTTCACCGGCTCGCCGCTCGCCTGCGCCGCGGCGCTCAAGAGCCGGGAGATCCTCGAGCGGCCGGAGACGCGGGCGCGCCTCGCCGCGATCGGCGAGCGGACGCGCGACCGGGTGGCGCGCCTGGGCGGGCACCCGCGCGTCGCGCACGCGCGCGCGCTCGGCACCGTCGGCGCGATCGACCTGAAACCGCCCACCGGCGACGCGGGCGGCTACTTCTCGGCACTCGGCTCCAAACTCCGCGCCGCAGCCCTCGCGCGCGGCGTCCTCCTCCGCCCGCTCGGCAACACGCTCTACGCGGTGCCGCCCTATTGCGTCACCGACGACGAGCTCGACCGGATCTATGAGGTCATGGGGGAGCTCGCGGGGCTGTCGCTTTAGCTTTTTCGCGTAGAAGCGCGAGAAAAGGAAACGCGCGGAGGATGCCTGTTGCTCCGCGGGTTCCGCGCCCCCTCCGCGCCTCGGCGCGAAAATCCCCGACAGCATCGCGGCCGGTAAAATCCGCGCGATGTCCACCGCGGTTCCCCTCCCCGCTTTCTCCCTCGATCCCGCGCCGTTGCTCGCGCGGATCGTCGAAAAGCCGGCGCTCCACGGCCGCTTCCTCAACACCCTCTCGCTGCTCGAGTACGTCGGCGCGCGCAAGATCCTCAAGAGCCAGCCGGCGGAGATCTTCACCGCGCAATTGCTGGCCCACGTGCAGGAGGAGGTGCGCCACGCGCTGACGCTCAAGAACCTCGCGCTGCGGCTCGACCCGGCGCTGTCGTCTTATCGCCCCGAGCACCTGCTCGAGCCGAAGGCCGCGGAGCATTACCTGCAGTCCATCGACCGCGCTGCGGCGGAAGACCTCGCCGATGGCCCGGCGGATGGGCGCCGCGCGTGGATCAACTACCTCTACACCACGCTGCTGATCGAGGAGCGCGCGGGACAGTTCTACCCCGCCTACGCGCCGCTGCTGGAAAAACTGGGCCACGGCGGCTGGATCGAGGCGATCATCCGCGACGAGGAGGGCCACTTGCGGCAGATGGTCGAGGCGCTCCACCGCGACGACCCCCGCGGACGCGACCGCTACGAGCGGCTCCGCGCCGTCGAGGAGCGCGCCTTCGCGGATTGGTTCGATCGCCTGGAGACCGTGGTTCAGTAACCGGGCGCGACCTTTTCCCCGAAAGGCGCTCCGGTGATTGCGGGCGTCTCCGGGGTCGCCGCGGCGCGTCACGCCCGCGTCGTCGAACCGCGCAGCAATTCCGGCCGGTCGGCGGTCCGGTCGAGGCGGCGCAGCAGCCAGGCGCCGAGCAGACACGGCGGGACCGTGGTGAGCCAGAAGCGCGGCTCGGAGAGGCGGGCGTGGAGCGGCAGGAAGACGAGCGGGCAGAGCGCGAAGGCGACCGACCAGCTCGCCTGGTAGACGCTGAGGTAGCGGCCGCGGCTCGCGGGGGGCGACCAGTCGGCGATGAAGGCCATCATCTGCGGCGAGACCGCGATCTCCCCCGCGGTCCAGAACACCACCGTCGCCGCGAACCAGCCCCAGTGGGGCAGCAGGCCGGTGGACCCGAAGCCGGCCGCGAGCAGCAGGACGCCGAACGATGCGACGCGCAGGCGGCGGAAGCGGGGGCGCAGCCATTCGACGATCGAGAGTTCGAACAATCCGATGAGCAGGCAGTTGAGCGCGACCAGCCAGCCGAAGACGCGCGGCCGGTAGCCCGCGGCGGCGACCGTGAGCGGCAGCGTGGTGATGTGGTTGAAGAAGACGAACGAGAAGAGCAGGCTGATGAAGGTCACGACGAGGAACGCCGAATCGCGCCACGGCGAGTCGCCGCGCGCCGGCGCCTCCGGCCGCCCCGCCGCGGCGACCGCGAGCGCTTTCGTTTCGGGCACCCCCGAAAGCACGATCAATCCGTAGAGGATGCTGGTCGCGCCGTCGCCCCAGAAGAGGATGCGCCAGTTGGCGTCCGCGAGCAGCCCGCCCATCGCGGTTCCGAACGCGAAGCCGAGGTTGACCGCCAGGCGCAGCGCCGCGAAGCCGGCCGGCCGCTGTTGGCTCGGCAGCAGGTCGCCCAGGATCGCCGAGGCGGCGGGGCGGTAGAGCTCCCCGAAGAAGCCGTACGCCATCAGCAGCGGCAGCAGCGCCCCGAAGCGGTCGACGAAGCCCATCGCGATCGCCAGCGCGCCGCCGGCGGCGAGGCTGCCGGTCAGCGTGACCCGCCGTCCGATTTTGTCGGTGAACCAGCCGCCCGCGAGGATCGAGAAGATCGTCCCGACGCCGTACGCCGCGAGCAGCCATTTCAAGCGGTCCTCGTCGAGCCCGAAGTCGCGCTTGAGGATGATCGACAGGAACGGGATGATGAAACCGCCCGCGCGGTTGACGAAAGTCCCGAGGATCAGCAGCCGCACTGGCCCCGGCAGGCGCTTCAGGATCGCGATCGGGCCGGCGGACATCCGGGTAGTTTACGAGCGGCTCAAGCAGCGGGCCCCATTTTCAACACTTGAGGACGCGGAGAATTCACGGAGAGAACACCCGGGGACGAAGAATCCGGTTCAGAATCCTCCCACTCACCCGCCCCCGATTTTCCTGTGCGGGGCATAAGCCCCCCCTCCCCCGAGAAAATCGGGGGAGGGTCGCCGGAGAACTCGGGCCCGTTGCCGCTCGCCGGCGCTTCGGGTTGCCCGCGCTCGCGCGCGATCCGCTCCGGCGCGCGCAGGCCATGCGCGTCTAACCGCAAAAAAAAGCCCGGCTCGCGCCGGGCTTTCTCGTTCAAGGGTCGCGGTTCAGGCCGCGGCTTCTTCGCCGAGCGCGAAGCGGGTGAAGCGCTTCACGACGATGTTCTCGCCGAGCTTGGCGGGTCTTTCATCGCGAGGGGACCGCTGAGGCGCGGTCCCCTCGCGCGCCGGCGGAGCCGGGCGCGCTCACCCCTTCCGCTCAGAATCCCGCCCGAAGCAATGAAAAAGCCCGGCTCGCGCCGGGCTTTCTCGTTCAAGGGTCGCGGTTCAGGCCGCGGCTTCTTCGCCGAGCGCGAAGCGGGTGAAGCGCTTCACGACGATGTTCTCGCCGAGCTTGGCGATCATCGCGGCGATGTGGTCCTTCACCAGGACGTTGGGATCCTTGACGAAGGGCTGGTCGAGCAGCACCGAGTCTTCGTAGAATTTCTTGAGCCGTCCCTCGACGATCTGGTCGATGACATGGGCCGGCTTCTTGGCGTTCTTCTCGTCCTGCATGAGCTGCGCCTTGTAGATCTCCTTCTCGGACGCGAGCGTCTCGGCGGGGACCTGCTCGACGCCCACGAAGCGCGGCGCCGAGGCGGCGACGTGCATCGCGAGGTCGCGCACCAGCGCCTGGAAGTCGTCGGTGCGGGCGACGAAGTCGGTCTCGCAGTTGACCTCGATCATGACGCCGATCTTGCCCCCGGCGTGGATGTAGGAGCCGACCAGGCCGTCCCTGGCGGAGCGGCCGGCCTTCTTGGCGGCCGAGGCGAGCCCCTTGGTGCGGAGGATCTTGACCGCCTCCTCCATGTCGCCGTTCGCCTCGGTGAGGGCCTTTTTGCATTCCATCATCCCCGCGCCGGTCTTCTCGCGCAGGTCCTTGATCTTCTCGCTGGTGATTTCAGCCATGGGAAATACTCCGGGGATTTTTTCTGAGGTCCGCCGCGCGCGCGGCCCGGGGAAGGGCGGCGCGCGGGACCGGGATTTGGTCCGGCGAAAAATTTAGCTGGCGACCGACTTTTTGACCGGCGCCTTGCGCTTCTGGGTGGTGGACTCCTCGGCGACCTTGTCCTTGGCCTCGAAGTCCGCGTACTCCTCGAGCGCGCGCGCCTGGAGCGGCAGCGCCTCGACGGGCACCGCGGCGGGAGCGGGCGCGGGCGCTTCGCCGCCTTCCGCGGCCGGCTGGGCGGCCATCGGCTCGGATGCGGGCGCCTCGCCGCCCTCGCGGGACGCCTGCTCGCCCGCCGACGCCGCGCGCCCCTCGAGGACCGCGTCGGCGATCTTGCCCGCGAAGAGCTTGACGGCGCGGATGGCGTCGTCGTTGCCCGGGACGATGTGGTCGATGACATCGGGGTCGCAGTTGGTGTCGACCACCGCGACGACCTTGATCCCCAGCGCGTTGGCCTCGGCCACCGCGATCGCCTCGTTGTGGGGGTCGATCACGAAGATGGCGTCGGGCAGCCGGTTGAGGTCGCGGATGCCGGAGAGGGCGCGCTCGAGCTTCGCCTTCTCGTTGCCCAGCTCGAGCTTCTCCTTCTTGGTGAGGTGCTCGTAGCGGGGGGTGGTCTCGATGGTCTGCAATTCCTTGAGCCGGTCGATGCGGGTCTTGATGGTCTTGAAGTTGGTGAGGGTGCCGCCCAGCCAGCGCTCGGTGACGTAGGGGACGCCCGCGCGGACGGCTTCCTCCTTCACCGCGTCCTTCGCCTGCTTCTTGGTGCCGACGAAGACGATCACGCCGCCGCCCGCGACCAGGTCGCGCACGAAGGCGGACGCGTGGCCGAAGCCGGTGACGGTCTTCTGCAGATCGATGATGTGGATGCCGTTGCGCTCGCCGAAGATGTAGGACTTCATCTTCGGATTCCAGCGGCGGGTCTGATGGCCGAAGTGGACGCCCGCCTCGAGCAGGTCTTTCATGTTGAGTTCAGCCATGGGATGCCTCGCTGCGCCGGATGCGGCGCGCCGTCAACGTTTCTCCCGCTGCCCCGCCGGAGGGGGTGGCCGCGCTGGCTGTCGCGGCGATTGCCCAGGCGATTGAAGTGGCGGCTTGACGCCGATCGCCTTAGCCCGGCGGGTGTCGCCCGGCCGGTTTGACGGCTGCGGGTGCACCGGGGAAAACTGGGCGTCGCGGGGGATGGAAATGCGCGACGGGCCGCGGGTGACAAAGCCGGGGCGGCCGCGGCCGCCCCGGCGATGAAGCAATGACTAGCGCTTCGAGAACTGGAAGCGGCGGCGGGCGCCGGCCTTGCCGTACTTCTTGCGCTCGACCTCGCGGGGGTCGCGGGTGAGGAAGCCGGCCTGCTTCAGCTTCGGGCGCAGCTCGAGGTTGTACTTGAGCAGCGCGCGCGCGACGCCGTGGCGCAGCGCCTGGGCCTGGGCCGAGGAGCCGCCGCCGACGAGGCGGACCTTGAGGTCGAACTTGCCGAGCGTCTCGGTGACCTGGAAGGGCTGGATGGCGATCTGGCGGAGCAGCGGGAGGGCGAAGTAGTCCTCCATGGCGCGGCCGTTGATCGAGGACTTGCCGGAGCCGGGGCGGAGGTAGACGCGCGCGGTGGCGGTCTTGCGGCGGCCGACGGCGATGTATTGGAGGGGCTGGGCCATTTTGAGGATTCCTTCTGGCGTCTTGAAAAAACGATCGCTCAGGCGTTCGAACCGGCGAAGGCCTTGGGCTGCTGGGCCGCATGCGGGTGGGCGGCGCCGCTGTAAACCTTGAGGCGGACGATGCGGCGCTTGCGCAGCTTGTTCATCGGCAGCATGCCGTGGACCGCCATCTCGATCACCTTGGCGGGGTTCTTGGCGGTGACCTCGCGCAGCGAGGCGACCTTGAGGCCGCCGGGATAGAGGGTGTGGTGCTTGTAGAGCTTCTGCTCGAACTTGGCGCCGGTGGTGCGGATCTTCTCGGCGTTGATGACCACCACGAAGTCGCCGGTGTCGGCGTGCGGGGTGTAGTCGGGGCGGTGCTTGCCGGTCAGGACGCGGGCGATGCGGCTCGACAGGCGGCCGAGGGTTTCGTTCTCGGCGTCGACGAGGTACCAGTCGCGCTTCACGTCGTGGCTGGCGACAAACCGGGTGGTGCGGGCGTTCATCCGAATGACTCCGGGGGAGATGGGGAAAGGAATGATTTCGCCGGGGCGAATCGACGCTTCAATGCTCTGAAGTGTCTGTGGCGGGCGAATCCCGGACGACACGCATCCCGCGCCGCTTCAAACAACGGCGGCGGACGATATGAATCGTCGGGGGGCGGAATTATAGACGCCAGTCGGCGGGGGGTCAAGGGCGGCTCGAGGGAGCGTAAGCGGGCCGCCTGCGCCGGGTTAGCGGGGATTTGCTTCGAACCCCCGCCCGCGAATCGGTCGCCGCCAGCGGCAGCGGCGCAGAATGCGGGCGAGAACCTCGGGCGGGGGGGCGGGGGCGGCGGCGAAACGGGCGTGCTCAAGCCGGTCGCACAGGGCGCGGGCGCCGGGACCGGCGATCCGCCCGGCCTGCACCGGCAGCGGTGCGGCGCGGGTCCCGGCGTCCACGTAGGCGGCCAATCCCCCGCGCAGCCAATCGGAGAGCGCCTCGGGATCGTCCCCGGCCGGCCCGCCGCGCAACGCGCG
>JACXTT010009114.1_pt1 | contig 13594 bp, 9 predicted proteins | sample 9270951 | NCBI WGS metagenome assembly JACXTT01 (sample SAMN15532306, study PRJNA645909) | rock metagenome | isolation source: weathered quartz diorite | place: Puerto Rico | collected 2017-06-21
CCTGGCGCTGACGCCGGTGAAATTCGGTATCTCGTTCACCGCCAGTTTCCTCAATCAGGCCGGCGCGCTGGTGCACGTCTACACCGACGGCAGCATCCACCTGAACCACGGCGGCACGGAAATGGGCCAGGGCTTGAACACCAAGGTCGCGCAGGTGGTGGCCGAAGTGTTCCAGGTGGAAATCGACCGGGTGCAGATCACCGCCACCAACACCGACAAAGTGCCGAACACCTCGCCCACCGCCGCCTCCAGCGGTGCCGATCTGAACGGCAAGGCGGCGCAGAACGCCGCCGAGATCATCAAGCAACGGCTGGTGGAGTTTGCCGCGCGACAGTACAAGGTCAGCGAGGCCGACGTGGAATTCCGCAACGGCCATGTGCGCATACGCGACCAGATCCTGACGTTCGAGGCACTGATCCAGCAGGCGTATTTCGCCCAGGTGTCGCTGTCGAGCACCGGCTTCTACAAGACGCCGAAGATCTACTACGACCGCAGCCAGGCCCGTGGCCGGCCCTTCTACTATTTCGCCTACGGCGCGGCTTGTGCCGAGGTGATCGTCGATACCCTGACCGGCGAGTACAAGATGCTGCGCACCGACATCCTGCATGACGTCGGTGCCTCGTTGAACCCGGCCATCGATATCGGCCAGGTGGAAGGCGGCTTTGTCCAGGGCATGGGCTGGCTGACCATGGAAGAGCTGGTGTGGAACGCCAAGGGCAAGTTGATGACCAATGGCCCGGCCAGCTACAAGATTCCGGCAGTGGCCGACATGCCGCTGGACCTGCGGGTCAGGCTGGTGGAGAACCGCAAGAACCCGGAAGACACGGTGTTTCATTCCAAGGCCGTGGGCGAGCCGCCGTTCATGCTGGGGATTGCCGTGTGGTGCGCGCTCAAGGATGCGGTGGCGAGCCTGGCGGATTACCGGGTTCAGCCGAAGATCGACGCACCGGCCACGCCGGAGCGGGTGTTGTGGGGCTGCGAGCAGATGCGTCAGGTCAAGGCGGAGCAGACTGCGCTGGCCAGCCGGGAAACGGTGTCGTCATGACCGGGCGCTACGCACCCGGATCGCCAGCAAGCCGGCCACCACAAGGTGTCTGCTTGCCGACTGCGCACGACACAAAACCTGTAGGAGCCGGCTTGCCGGCGATAGCGGTCGAACAGACGACAGAGAGGTGTCTATGAACTACTGGATCAGCGCCCTCGCCGACCTGCAGAACCAGGGTGAACCCTGCGTGCTGGTGACCATCATCGAAGAGCTCGGCTCGACACCGCGCAATGCCGGTTCGAAGATGGTCGTCAGTGAGGCCAGTAGCTTCGACACCATCGGCGGCGGTCACCTGGAATACAAGGCCATGCAGATCGCCCGGGACATGCTCGCCAGCGGCCAGCAGAGCACCCACCTGGAGCGTTTCAGTCTGGGTGCCAGCCTCGGCCAGTGTTGCGGCGGGGTCACCGTGCTGCTGTTCGAGCCCATGGGCCAGGTCCAGGCGGAAATCGCCGTGTTCGGCGCCGGGCATGTCGGTCGTGCCCTGGTCCCCTTGCTGGCGAGCCTGCCCTGCCGGATACGCTGGATCGATTCCCGCGAGCAGGAGTTTCCGGCGCAGATCCCCAGCGGCGTGCGCAAGATCGTCAGCGAGGAACCGGTGGACGAAATCGAGCATTTGCCCATGGGCAGCTACTGCATCGTCATGACCCACAATCACCCGCTCGACCTGGAACTCAGCGCCGCGATCCTCAAGCGCAACGACTTCGCCTACTTCGGCCTGATCGGCTCGAAGACCAAACGGGTGAAGTTCGAACACCGCCTGCGCGAACGCGGCTTCGACAACAGCGTGCTGCAACGCATGCGCTGCCCGCTGGGACTGGCCGAAGTCAAAGGCAAATTGCCGGTGGAAATCGCCATCTCCATCGCCGGCGAGATCATCGCCACCTATAACGCGAATTTCGGCCAGCACACCGCGAGCGCCGAACCTATTGCCAAACTGCTGCCGGCTTCGCGCCGCAGCCAGGCCACAAATTGAGAGAAACCATGCCTTCGACCCGCAAAGCCTACCGCACCGCCCTCCTGCACAGCCTCGCCGATCCGGCCGAGGTCGGCATCGAAGCATCCTATGAATATTTCGCCGACGGCCTGCTGGTGGTCGAGAACGGCCGCATCAGCGCCCTCGGCCCGGCCAGCGAGTTGCTGCCGACCCTGTCCGCCGACGTCGAGATCATCCACCACCGCGATGCGCTGATCACCCCGGGCTTTATCGACACCCATATCCACCTGCCGCAAACCGGCATGGTTGGGGCCTATGGCGAGCAATTGCTGGACTGGCTGAACACCTACACCTTCCCCTGCGAAAGCCAGTTCGCCGACCCGGCCCACGCCGAGGAAGTCGCGGATATTTTCATCAAGGAACTGCTGCGCAACGGCACCACCACCGCGCTGGTGTTCGGCAGCGTGCATCCGCAATCGGTGGAGGCCTTCTTCGAGGCCGCCGGGAAGCTCGACCTGCGAATGATCGCCGGCAAGGTGATGATGGACCGCAACGCCCCGGACTACCTGACCGACACCGCCGAATCCAGCTACCTGGAGAGCAAGGCGCTGATCGAGCGCTGGCATGGCAAGGGTCGCCTGCACTATGCGGTGACACCGCGTTTTGCGCCGACTTCAACACCGGAGCAATTGACCCTGGCCGGTCAACTGCTGGGCGAATACCCGGACCTGTACATGCAGACCCACATCAGCGAGAACCTGCAGGAAGTGCAGTGGGTCAAGGAGCTGTTCCCCGAGCGCAAGGGCTATCTGGATGTCTATGACCATTACCGGTTGCTGGGCGAGCGCTCGGTATTCGCCCACGGCGTGCACCTGTGTGACGATGAATGCGCGCGCCTGGCGCAGACCGGCTCGGCGGTGGCGTTCTGCCCGACGTCGAACTTCTTCCTCGGCAGCGGCTTGTTCAACCTGCCGATGGCGGAGAAGCACAAGTTGAATGTCGGCGTGGGCACGGACGTGGGCGGCGGGACCAGTTTCTCGATCCTGCAGACGCTGAACGAGGCCTACAAGGTGATGCAATTGCAAGGGGCGCGGTTGAGCCCGTTCAAGTCGCTGTACCTGGCGACCCTCGGCGGCGCCCGGGCGTTGCGCCTGGAAGACCGGATCGGCAGCCTGCAACCGGGCAGCGATGCAGACTTCCTGGTGCTCGACTACCACGCCACGCCGCTGCTCAGTTATCGCCTGAAGCAGGCGAAGGACATTGCCGAAACCTTGTTCGTGTTGATGACCCTGGGGGATGACCGGACGGTGAAACAGACCTATGCGGCGGGGAACCTGGTGCACCAGCGCTGAGCGCACCCGATCCCATCGACGACACAAAACCTGTAGGAGCCAGCTTGCTGGCGATGCGGTCTGACAGTCGACATCGTTGTCGCCTGAAAAACCGCTATCGTCGGAACGCCGCCCGCAGCAAGCTGGCTCCTACAGTGACCGACGTTGCAAATTAAATGTCCACAGGACCGTACCGCCCTACAGCTTCGCCGCAGGCCGCCCCGGCTTCTTGGTCTGCAACAGATGCGAGAACACTGCATGCAGGTCGTCCGACGCACTCTCCTCGTCGAGGTTGAGCTTGCTGTCGATATGGTCCATGTGGTGCATCATCAGGTCCACCGCCAACACCCCGTTCCGGGCCTCGATGGCGTCGATCAACTGGGTGTGTTCATCGTAGGAGCAGTGCGAGCGGTTGCCGCTTTCGTACTGGGCGATGATCAACGAAGTCTGCGAGACCAGGCTGCGCTGGAAGCTGATCAGCGGGGCATTCTTCGCCGCTTCCGCCAGCTTGAGGTGGAACTCGCCGGAAAGGCGGATCCCCGCCCCACGATCACCCCGGGAAAAACTGTCGCGCTCGTCGTTGACCAACTGCCGCAACTGGGCCAGCTCCTCGGTCGTGGCGTGCACGACCGCAAGCTCGGTAATCGCCTTCTCCACCATGCGCCGGGCCAGGAACACCTGGCGGGCTTCCTCGACACTGGGACTGGCCACCACCGCGCCCCGGTTCGGACGCAGCAACACCACGCCTTCATGGGCCAGGCGCGACAAGGCGCGACGAATGATGGTCCGGCTGACCCCGAAAATCTCCCCCAGCGCTTCTTCGCTCAACTTGGTCCCGGGCGCCAGCCGTTGTTCGAGGATCGCCTCGAAGATATGCGCATAGACCATATCGTCCTGGGTCCCGGTGCGGCCGGCCTTGCCGGCGCGCGGTTGTTTCTTGAGGGGCTGCAACTGTTCGTTCATGGGCACTCGGATCGGAGACGGCGGCGAATGGACCTCGACTGGCGAACGGCACAGCGGGTCACTGACAAGTAGCGCGTAAAAGCATGGCACATTGTACACAAACCTGGGTGCCAACACGACTGTACGGCTGTTTGCCACGGCGGCTGTATTGCAATCAACGGTCACCTTTACGTTTAGTCTACCTAAACTGTTACCGCTCGTTTTCCCTGTACAAGGAATGCCCTTCCATGACCGACCTGACCCAGGCGCGCCTGCGCCCCCTGGCGGATACTTCGCCTTCCGCCGTGGTCGCCGGCTTCATTGCGATGATGACCGGCTACACCAGTTCCCTGGTGCTGATGTTCCAGGCCGGACAAGCCGCGGGGCTGAGCAGCGGCCAGATATCCTCGTGGATCTGGGCCCTGTCGATCGGCATGGCGATCTGCAGCATCGGCCTGTCCCTGCGTTATCGCACGCCGATCACCATCGCCTGGTCGACGCCTGGCGCCGCCCTGTTGATCACCAGCCTGTCCGGGGTGACCTACGGCGAGGCGATCGGCGCCTATATCACCTGTGCGGTGCTGGTGACGATCTGCGGCCTGACCGGCAGTTTCGAGAAGCTGGTCAAGCGCCTGCCCTCTTCGCTGGCAGCGGCCCTGCTGGCGGGCATCCTGTTCAAGATCGGCAGCGAGATCTTCATCGCCGCGCAGCACCGTACCGGACTGGTGCTGGGGATGTTCTTCAGCTACCTGATCGTCAAGCGCCTGTCGCCGCGTTATGCCGTACTGGCCGCGCTGCTGGTCGGCACAGCCCTGTCGGGAATGCTCGGCTTGCTGGACTTCAGCGGCTTCAACCTGGAGGTGGCGAAGCCGGTGTGGACCACGCCGTCGTTTTCCCTGGCCGCGACCATCAGCATCGGCATTCCGCTGTTCGTGGTGGCCATGACCTCGCAGAACATGCCCGGCATCGCCGTGCTGCGCGCCGATGGCTACAACGTGCCGGCGTCGCCGTTGATCAGCGTGACCGGGATCGCCTCGCTGCTGCTGGCGCCCTTTGGCTCCCACGGGATCAACCTGGCCGCCATCAGCGCGGCCATCTGCACCGGGCCGCATGCCCATGAGGACAAGCGCAAGCGCTACACGGCCGCGGTCTGGTGCGGGATTTTCTACGGGATTGCCGGGACCTTCGGTGCGACGCTGGCGGCGCTGTTTGCCGCCCTGCCCAAGGAACTGGTGCTGTCGATCGCGGCGCTGGCGCTGTTCGGTTCGATCATGAACGGCTTGAGCCTCGCCATGACCGAGCCCAAGGAGCGGGAAGCGGCGCTGATCACCTTCATGGTGACGGCTTCGGGGTTCACGCTGTTTTCGGTGGGTTCGGCCTTCTGGGGGATCGTCGCGGGGGTGTTGACGCTGATGATCCTCAATTGGCGCAAGGCCTGAGACCTGAGAACAACATACAACCTGTGGGAGCGGTGCTTGCCCGCGAAGCTGACACCGCGGTTCGTCAGGAAGACCGCGTTATCGTTTTTCGCGGGCAAGCACCGCTCCCACAGGATAGGCACCCAGGCCTGACTGATCGCTGGGATCAGATCCGGAAATGCCCCACCATCCCCTTCAATTCCATCCCCAGTTGCGCCAGCTCGATGCTTGACGCCGCGTTGCCCTGCATCGCCACCGCCGACTGATCGGCACTGGCGCGAATGCTGGTCACGCTGCGGTTGATCTCTTCGGCCACCGAACTCTGTTCCTCCGCCGCCGCCGCGATCTGCTGGTTCATCTGCTGGATCAGCGACACCGCCGCGGCGATGCTGCCCAGCGCGCTCTCGGTCTGCAACGCGTCGCTGACCGCCAGCTTGACCAACTCGCCACTGCTCTGGATCTGCTGCACCGACGTCTGCGCCGCCGTGCGCAGGGCACTGACCAGGCGCTCGATCTCTTCGGTGGACTGCTGGGTGCGCTTGGCCAGCGCCCGCACCTCATCGGCCACCACGGCAAAACCGCGGCCCTGCTCGCCGGCACGGGCCGCCTCGATGGCCGCGTTGAGGGCCAGCAGGTTGGTCTGTTCGGCCACGCTCTTGATCACGCTGAGCACCGTGCCGATGTTCTGGATTTCCGCACTGAGGCTTTCGATGCTATGGCTCGCCGAGTTGGCCGAATCCGACAGTTGTTCGATACGCTGCATGCTCTGGCGCACCACCTGCTGACCGCTGTCGACCTTGTCGTCGGCGGTCTGCGCAGCCTGGGCAGCCTCTTCGGCATTGCGCGCGACATCGTGCACCGTGGCCGTCATCTGGTTCATCGCGGTGGCGACCTGTTCGGTTTCTTCCTTCTGGGTGCTGACTTCCAGGTTGGTCTGCTCGGTGACCGCCGACAACGAATGCGCCGACGTCGCCAGTTGCTCGATCCCCGCCTGCAGGCCACTGACGATACCGCTCAAGCCAGCACCCATCTGCTGCATGGCAAGCATCAGTTGGCCAATTTCATCGCGGCGCTTGACCTCCACCTTACCGGTCAGGTCACCGGCGGCAATCTGCTGGGCTACCCGAATGACACTGCGCAACGGCGCGACAATCAGCCGGGTAATCACCAGCGCCGCCACCAGGCCGACCAGCAAGGCCAGGGCAGACGAGCCGATGATCATCAGCGAGTTCTTCTTCAGCTCGGCCTGCATCGACAGGTCCTCGGCGGCGTAGGCCTGGTTGACCCGCTCCACCACCTGGGCCGCGCGCTCATGCAACTGCTGGTAAACCTTTTTCTCCTGTTCCAGCAGGCCGGTGTATTCGGTCAGTTTTTCACCAAAGCTTGCGATGTGACCACCGACCTCGGTGAGCACCGTCTGGTAGCCGGCGTCCTTGACCGAGCTCTTGAGTTGTTCCACCTGGGCCAACGCCTGGTCGGCCTGCTCGATCTTGCCCTTGTTCTGATTCTCTTCATCGCCTTTGCGGCTTTGATCCAGGCGCACCCGGGCCTCGTTCATCGCCTGCAACATCAACTGCGAGACATGACTGACCTGACCGGCCTGCTCGATAAAATCCTTGCCGTCCTTGCCCTGGGAGTCCTTGAGGGCATAAGTGCCGTCATCGGACAGGCCGGACTGCAGCACATCCAGGTTGTTGGCCACGCTGGCCACCGACCAACTGGCCATTTCCAGCGCCAGGTCCTTGGCCTGGGTCAATTCGACGAATTCGTCGAACGCCTTGCGGTAGGCGCCCAGGGCCTGCTCGACATCGGTCATGACCGGCACATTGGACGCCGATTGCGCCTTGAGGACCTGCGCCTGCGCCAACAGACCGTCGACGCCCTGGTGCAGGGCATCGACCGTCTTGGGGTCCGAATGCAGCGCATATTCCTGCTCGAGCAAGCGCACCCGGAGCAACTGGCTGTTGAGCGCAGACATCTGCTTGAGCCCATCGAAGCGCAAGCTGATGGTTTGCAAGGACCAGACACCGATGGCCGCCACCAGGCCGGTCAGTAGCAATACCAGGGCAAACCCGATACCCAGTTTCTTGGCCATACCGAGGTTGGCAAAACGTCCTTGCACGGCAGAAATCATGGCGCTTAATCCCCGATTAGAATGCTGAAGGTGCACACGCCCATTCAAGATTCATGCAGATTGGCAATCCGGACGGGTATAGCACAAGCCTTTGGCGCCGGAATAATGGCCAGAAGCTACATCCGCGTCGCTTTCAGAATGGTCGAGGTCGATTCGGCGCCACCCAGCAGACGGAAGAACTTCTGCGCGCGCAGGTCCGAAGCATAGGCCACATTTATCCGCAGCCAGTCGCTGGATGTGCCTTGTGGCATGAAGGCTGCGCCCGGGGCCAGCAGCACCCCCAGCTTGCGCGCGCGCGCCAGCACCTGCGCCAGCGGATAGCCCGGGCTGCGGGCCCAGATGAACATGCCGCCGGCGGGCTCGGCGAACACCTCCCAACCCGCCCTTTCCAAGGTATCCAGGGTGGTGACCCGCTCCACACCCAGGCGCTGGCGCAGTCGCTGCACCAATTTGCGATAGGTGCCATTGGCCAGCAGCGTGGCGACCACGCATTCGGCGAAACGCGAGGCACCGAGGCTGGTGATCATCTTCACTTGCGCCAGGCGCTGGATGAGTTCGCCCCGGGCGCGAACGAAGCCGACCCGCAACGAACTGCTCAGGGTTTTCGAAAAACCGCCCACATAGATCACCCGCTGGGTGCTGTCCAGTGCGGCCAACTGCACGCCAGGCCCGCTCTGAAGATCGCTGTAGACCGCGTCTTCGATGATCTGGAAGTCATGGGCCTGTGCCAATTGCAACAATTGGGTGGCCACTGCCAGGCTCAGGCTGGTGCCGGTCGGGTTGTGGTAGAGGCTGTTGATGAACAGGCAGCGCGGACGATACTGCTGCAACAGCTTGCGCACTTGCTCGACGTCCGGTCCGGAATGCGTCCGCTCCACCTCCAGCAACTTGACCCCGTGCAGCGCCAGCAGCTTGTACAGGTTGGCGTAGCCCGGTGTTTCCACCAGTACGCAGTCACCCGGCTTGAGCAGATGGCGCACCAGCAGGTCCAGCGCCTGGGTAACCCCCTGGGTCGTGAGTATCTGCTCGGGCGCGCAGGGGATACCCTTTTGCGCCAGGCGTTTCTGGATCTGCTGACGCAATGCCAGCAGCCCCAGCGGCGTGCTGTAGCTGAACATCCCATGCATCTGCGTACGGCTGACCTGGCGAATGGCATAGGCGATGTCATCGCTCTCGCGCCAGCTCTCGGGCACCCAGCCGCAGCCCAGCTTCAACTCGCCCAGGGGATGTTCGCTGAAAGCCCCCCACTCCGTTTCCAACCCTTCGTACCACTGCGGCTCGCCGCTGTCCCGGGCATCGCCATGGGCGTCCGAGACGATAAAGGCCGAGCCGTTGCGCGGCGTCAGCACTCCTTGGGCCACCAGGCGCTGGCACGCTTCCAGGACATTCGCCTGGCTGAGCGAGTTGTCCTTGGCCAACTGTCGAACGGATGGCAGGCGAGTGCCGGGCCCCGCGCGCTGGCAACGAATCCACTCGATCACGGCGTTGACGATTTGCTGCACGACGGGAACCAGCGCCTGCCGGTCAATTTCCAAATCCATTCTGTTTGACGCTCCAACCCATTGTTATTTCTCGTTAAACAGTTAAACACAAAAGCCCGGGGGGCTTGCTTGCACAAAAAGCCTCTCACCCGCGCCCTGCAAGGCCCGCCGGCCGGGCCCTGGAGACACCGACTGACGCTCGGGAGCGAATGCGCCGACCGTATTTCCAACACCCACGGACATAAAAAAACCCGCCATTAGGCGGGTTCCTTTCAAAAGGGCTACGGTCCCGGGCGAAGCGAGCGACAGCTCAAATCGCGGTGGCTCCGCCGTCCACGGCCAGGGCATGGCCGGTGGTGAAAGCGGCACCGTCGCTGCACAGGTAAAGCACCGCGCTGGCGATCTCCTCGACCTTGCCGATGCGTCCGACCGGATGCATGGCCGCCGCGAACTCGGCTTTCTTCGGATCGGCCTCGTAGGCCCGGCGGAACATATCGGTATCGATCACCGCCGGGCAAACCGCATTGACGCGAATTTTCTTCTTCGCGTATTCGACGGCCGCCGACTTGGTCAAACCGATGACCGCATGTTTGGAGGCCGCGTAGATACTCATCTTCGGCGCCGCGCCAAGGCCGGCCACCGAGGCCGTGTTGACGATGGCGCCACCGCCCTGGGCCAGCATCAGCGGCAACTGGTGCTTCATGCACAGCCAGACGCCTTTGACATTGACGCCCATGATCGCGTCGAACTCGTCCTCGGTGCCATCGGCCAGCTTGCCTTTCTCGATCTCGATACCGGCGTTGTTGAAGGCGTAGTCGACCCGTCCGTAGGCGCTCACGGCCTGGGCCATCAGGTTCACGACATCGGCCTCCCGGGTGACGTTGCAACGCACGAACAGCGCATCGCCACCAGCGGCGCGAATCAGCTCGACCGTGCCTTCTGCGCCGGCGACGTCGAGGTCGGCCACGACCACCTTCAGACCTTCGGCGGCAAACGCCAGGGCGGTCGCACGGCCAATGCCGGCCGCCGCGCCAGTCACCAGGGCTACCTGGCCGGAAAACGTCATGCTCATGGTGATTCCTCAATGCAATACGGAAAGGGCTGCTGTGCCCTCAGTCTAGCCAGCGGACCGGCTGCCCCGGCAGCACTATCAGAAGGCCGGTTAATGGCTTATGCATCGCAGTGATAAGTTCATACGACCTTTCATCATTGAAGTGGATCGTTGCCTATTCGCCTCACCTGCAAAACTTGCCGTCTGCTCGATGAGGGTCTATCAACAAGGCTTCATTGATCTTCGAGTGCCTGCCATGACCACCCAGAACAATCGCCAATTCCTGCTGGCCAAGCGCCCGGTCGGCCCTGCGACCCGCGAGACTTTCACCTACCAGCAAGTGCCGGTGGGCGAGCCGGGAGCGGGCCAGATCCTGGTCAAGAACGAATACCTGTCCCTTGACCCGGCCATGCGCGGCTGGATGAACGAGGGCAAGTCCTACATCCCGCCGGTGGGCATCGGCGAAGTGATGCGCGCCCTGGGGGTCGGCCAGGTCGTGGCCTCCAACCACCCGGGTTTTGCCGTCGGCGACCATGTCAACGGCGCCTTGGGCGTGCAGGATTATTTCCTCGGTGAGCCGAAAGGCTTCTACAAGGTCGATCCGAAACTGGCGCCGCTGCCGCGCTACCTGTCCGCCCTGGGCATGACCGGCATGACCGCCTACTTCGCCCTGCTGGATGTCGGCGCACCGAAAGACGGCGAAACCGTGGTCATCTCCGGCGCAGCCGGCGCGGTCGGCAGCATTGCCGGACAGATCGCCAAGCTCAAGGGTTGCCGGGTGGTCGGGATTGCCGGCGGCGCCGAGAAGTGCCGCTTCCTGATCGACGAATTGGGCTTCGATGGGGCCATCGACTACAAGAGCGAGGACGTCAACGCCGGCCTGAAACGCGAATGCCCGAAAGGCGTCGACGTGTATTTCGACAATGTCGGCGGCGATATTCTCGACGCGGTACTCACCCGCCTGAACTTCAAGGCTCGCGTGGTGATCTGCGGCGCGATCAGCCAGTACAACAACAAGGAAGCGGTGAAAGGCCCGGCCAATTACCTGGCGCTGCTGGTCAATCGCGCCCGCATGGAGGGTTTCGTGGTGATGGACTACGCCAGTCGCTTCGCCGCGGCCGGACAGGAAATGGCAGGCTGGATCGCCAAGGGCCAACTCAAGAGCAAGGAAGATATCGTCGAAGGCCTGGAGACCTTTCCGGAGACGCTGATGAAGCTGTTCAGCGGGGAGAACTTCGGCAAGCTGGTGTTGAAGGTCTGAACCGGCGTTTGTCCCGGGAGATCGTCGCGTGAGCAATCGGGTAGCGACCGATTGCTCACGATGGGGCCATCAGCGGCCCCAGCGACACCTCACATAGTCGATCAGGCCAGTTCGGCCACTACCGCCGCCAGCGCCTGGGCCGGATCGGCCGCCTGGCTGATCGGGCGACCGATCACCAGGTAATCGGAACCGGCATCCAGCGCCTGACGCGGGGTCAGGATACGCCGCTGATCATCCTGGGCGCTACCCGCCGGGCGAATCCCCGGGGTCACCAGTTGCAAGCCCGGGTGGGCAGTCTTGAGCGCCGTGGCTTCCAGGGCCGAGCACACCAGGCCGTCCATCCCGGCCTTTTCCGCCAGCGCCGCCAGACGCAAGACCTGCACCTGCGGATCGACATCCAGGCCGATACCGGCCAGGTCCTCGCGCTCCATGCTGGTCAGCACGGTCACGCCGATCAACAACGGCTGCGGCCCGCTGCGCTGGTCCAGCACCTCACGGCACGCCGCCATCATGCGCAGGCCGCCGGAACAATGCACGTTGACCATCCACACGCCCATCTCCGCCGCCGCCTTGACCGCCATGGCCGTGGTGTTGGGGATATCGTGGAATTTCAGGTCGAGGAACACCTCGAAGCCTTTATCACGCAGGGTGCCGACAATGTCCGCCGCGCAGCTGGTGAACAGCTCCTTGCCGACCTTGACCCGGCACAGCTTCGGGTCCAACTGATCGGCCAGCTTCAAGGCGGCGTCACGGGTAGGGAAATCCAGGGCGACGATGATAGGCGTCTGGCAGGCGGACATGGGCGGGCTCTCTGGCAAGTCGAAATCGGCGCGCATTGTAGCGGAACCCGGGGCGGACCGGGACCCGGTGATCGGTAAATCTAGCCCTGATGCGCCATAAATGCCCGGGGCCGCACCAAAGCAAGTCGAAATCCAGGCGAACATCGGCGAAACATCCTCGATACGACAGCTTTTCGCCTATAACGACCTGACCCCGACGGCTGGCACGCCCGCTGCAATCACCTGATCGAGCAGTATCCAAACCGTTCAGGGAGAAACGCATGAACACACAACTCAAACCCACGCTGGGCACCCTGCATCTTTGGGGTATCGCGGTCGGACTGGTGATCTCCGGCGAATACTTCGGCTGGAGCTACGGCTGGGGTAGCGCCGGTACCCTGGGCTTTCTCGTCACCACCCTGCTGGTGGCGACCATGTACACCTGCTTCATCTTCAGTTTCACCGAACTGACCACCGCCATTCCCCATGCCGGCGGACCCTTTGCCTACAGCCGCCGAGCCTTTGGCGAACGCGGCGGCCTGATCGCCGGGATCGCCACCCTGATCGAGTTCGTCTTCGCCCCGCCGGCCATCGCCATGGCCATCGGCGCCTACCTCAACGTCCAGTATCCAGACCTTGACCCACGCCTCGCTGCCGTCGGCGCCTACCTGGTGTTCATGGGCCTGAATATCCTCGGCGTGAGCATCGCCGCCACCTTCGAACTGGTGGTGACCGTGCTCGCGGTCCTCGAGTTGCTGGTGTTCATGGGCGTGGTCGCACCAGGCTTCAGCTTCAGCAATTTCGTGCTCAACGGCTGGTCCGGCTCGAGCGGCTTCAGCCTCGACTCGATCCCCGGCATCTTCGCGGCGATCCCCTTCGCGATCTGGTTCTTCCTCGCCATCGAGGGCGCGGCCATGGCCGCCGAAGAAGCCAAGGACCCCAAGCGGACCATTCCCAAGGCCTATGTCGGCGGCATCCTGACCCTGGTGTTCCTGGCCCTCGGCGTAATGGTCATGGCCGGCGGCGTCGGCGACTGGCGCCAACTGTCGAACATCAACGACCCGTTGCCCCAGGCGATGAAAGCGGTGGTGGGTAGCAACTCCAGCTGGATGCACATGCTGGTGTGGATCGGCCTGTTCGGCCTGGTGGCGAGCTTCCACGGCATCATCCTCGGCTACTCGCGGCAGTTCTTCGCCCTGGCCCGGGCCGGTTACC
>JACXTT010009115.1_pt1 | contig 13592 bp, 11 predicted proteins | sample 9270951 | NCBI WGS metagenome assembly JACXTT01 (sample SAMN15532306, study PRJNA645909) | rock metagenome | isolation source: weathered quartz diorite | place: Puerto Rico | collected 2017-06-21
ATCGTGGATGAGTTGTCAAGAATCAGGCGGGACGCCACACTAGTGCGCGCGGGAACGTCGTGGTGTAGATTGAATTCCATGCGCCCGGTGTATGAATCGTCGTTCAAATGTGTCGTCCTCTTGTGTCTGTTCCTCGTCATGACGGCGTGCGCGAAGTCTCCAGACAGGCCAGCCGGACCGCCGAATTCCACGGCGGTTTCACAGGCTCCACAACCGGCGCCGGTGTCCTCGCCTCCCGAATCAGCGCCCGCACGCTTCGATCTGGGCGGCCCCTGTCTTTTGTCCGATCGACTTTCCCCAGCGACCATCACGGGAAATCAGAAAGAAGAACTGCGCTCGGACTCGCAATGGGAGCCGCTGATCGAAGCCGCGAAGCAGGATGTTCGAGGCGGGTGTTCCGTGCCGTACCGATGGCAGACCTTATTCACGGCTCTCGTCAACGGCCATCGGTATGCGGACGCAGTGAAGGTCCTCGATGAGATGAAATCGCGAGGGTTTCCGTTGCCGCACTCGTTGTTGTCCGAAGCGGATGCTGCTTTCAGAACGTCCGATGAATTCACCCAAAGCGCGATCGGCATCGAATACAGGAAGCGCGAAGACGAGGTGCAACGAAGTATAAAGCTCGCCGAAGAACAACTGGCCGCCATGAATCCGAACGAGCTTCCCGCCAATCCGTACATCAGCAAAGGTGCCTGCCCGTTTGAGTGCTGTACGTATCGCGAGTGGAAGACCAAGTCTGCCGTGCAATTGCGTGAGTCCATCGGATCTGAAAAGATCATTGCCGAAATCCCGGCAGGCACCTCGATTCGAGCATTGACCGGTGAAGTCCACGTGGAGCCGGAGCCGTATGCCGTTCTTGCCGACAACGGAATGTTGAAGGCAGGCGACGTGATTTTCTTTCTCGACTACCGCGGCGAGGGATACACGAACTACTGGTACCAAGGCAGGCTCAGTCCGGACATTGGAGCAGATGATGGCCTGGCTTCTCAAACTACCGAAAACTGTCAGGCTAATGCGGCAAAGGACGGCACAGACCCGTGTTGGCTCACCAGGCTGCGACCGCAGAAGAAGTTCTTGAACGAATGGTGGGTTCAGTTACGAACGAAGGACGGCAAAGTCGGATGGACATTAAATATCGGACAGTTCGAGAACATGGATTCCTGCGGATGATCATCTCAACGTTCTGCATACGCGAATGTTACTTTGAGCGGGAATGCGCCATGAGTGCGGCGAAGTGTTCTTTCTGCGCAGCAGTGGCATCCGGCCGCACCTCGAGCGTCCACGCTTTGTCCGGATTACCGGTCATGAATCGCAGGCCAAACCACTCGAGTATTTCGGTGTAGTCCACCTCTTCAGTGGTCGCGATCAGCTTGTGGAGTAGACCGCTCACATCGACGCCGGCAGCATCCGAAACGGTCTTATTGAACTGGTCCGCGGTGTAGCCGTGAGCTCCGGAATAACGCTCATATTCGAGACGGATCACATCGTCCATACTTTTCCTGCCGTTGGTCAGCTTTCGAATATGCGCATCCAGAACAAGTCCGGCGACGGGTCCTTTGACGTAGTAATCGACCTTCTTGTCGGGTGGAATCCGCTCGAACATCTGTGATGATGACTGCTCGAGAGTCTGTATCAAACGTCCGGGCTGCTTTGTTTGAAGGTCGGTGATGTGTTTCGATTCCAGGTCGAGGTAATCCTGCGCGGATCCCATACCGGAACGCGCCGCGAGCAGGTCGCCGAAATAGGATGTCAAACCCTCAGCCACCCAAAGCCCCGTGGTCACGGGCGCATTCTCGTAATCGAAGGGTCCGAGTTCAATGGGACGGAGGCGCTTCACATTCATCGCGTGAAAGTATTCGTGACTGATGAATGCGGCATTTCGAAACCGCGCTTCCTGTGAGGCCGGCTCTTTCCCTCCACCGGTGATCGCAACCGAATTCAGATGCTCGACGCCGGATCCTCCTCCGCTGGTGGTGTTGATATCCAGAAACGCGTATCGCTTGTAGGGCAGCGAGCCCCAGAAGCGAATGTGTTCCTCAATGAGCGGCGTGATCGCCGTGGCAACTTGATCCCCCGTCCACTCGGCGTTTTGCAGGTACGTCCAGTAGTGCTGGATGCCGCCCACCGTAAACGGAGTGATCGATATTTCTGCGCCGGCAAGGATCGGCGAATCCGCCAGAATGTCGTAATCCGGAGCGGCGTAATGATTCGCCTTGCCGTCCGCTGACGGGGCCAGCGAGGTCATTGAACCTTTCCAGCCGCCTGGCAAATCCAACCGGACCTCGACAGGACGATGTGCCTGCTCGACGAGCGTGATGTACGTCGAAGGACCAATGATCACCGCGTAAGTTTCGCTGACTCCATTCGAAAGATTGCTGGCCCTCGGCGCGGCGACCGTGTACGAAACGTTGAACGCCGGACGTCCGCCGGTCTTCACCGTCCAACGACTGGGCTTCGGCTTCTCCACGTCGAGTAGGGTTCCATCCGGAGCTTTGGCCGTGAAGCCGCTCACTCGATCCGCGTAGTTCTGGATGCCGTAGAAACCGGGTGACCAGATGGCCATCATGAGGTCCACCGAAACCCGTTTGTCCGTTGGAACCTGAACCTCGACGTTAAAACTCTTCGAAGCGGGCTCCGGAAATCGAATCGTGTAGATCAACGGGTCGAGCTTCCGAGCCTGCGCGAAGTGCGCTTGAGGGGCGACAAAAGCAGATGCGATCCAGAGGACCGCGGCAAATAAGTGCGTCCGGCGGCTTTCGAACATGCGACCTCCGCGACAATCTTACGCAATCTCGGATGGATTCAGCATCGTATGTTGATAAGTTTCCATCATGGAGCCCGATTGGTCTCAACTGCGCCTGCGCGATCGCATCCGGCCCGGTGTGCGGCTTCTGTTTGTCGGGATCAACCCGGGAGTACGATCGGTCCTCACCGGACATCATTTCGCGGGCTATTCCAACCGATTCTGGAAACTGCTGAGCGATTCCCGGCTGACGCCGAAATTGCTGACGTACGAGGATGACGTTCGATTGCCTGAATGGGGCCTCGGGATTACGAATCTGATTGCGCGGCCGAGTCCGGGAATCGGTGATCTGCGAGCGGAAGAGTACGCCGCCTCCTGGAGCACTCTGGATCGCAAACTCCGCCGATACCGGCCGAAAGCAGTGGCATTCGTCGGCGTCACTCTGTATCGCGCAATTCTGCCTGTGCTGGACTGCGCGCCGCCCGTCCGGAGAGTTGGGCTCCAGCCCATCACCATTCATGGTGCAAGCGTGTTCGTGCTGCCAAACCCGAGCGGTCGTAACGCGAATTTTACGTATGCACAAATGCTCGACGCTTTCGTACAGGTTCGCCGATGGATGGACAAGTTTTTGCCCGATTAATGACCTTGTCACACGACTAACAAGCTGGCGTGATCGGATCGACTTTCTCTACCCTCGGGTTTAAACAAACCTGAGCTGCTCGCTCGTTTCACTGGCCCACGCCGAGCGGTCTGCCGGAATCGTCGAAGAAACCGATGGTGGCAGTGACCGGCCCTCCGGAACTGATCAGGATGAACTGTGTGACGTAGGGTCCGCCGTCGGCAATTTGCGGAAACACAATCGGCGAAGGTGCGGGGCGAGTCAGATCGGCGATGGGAAAAGTCGTCATCAGAAAATCAGAGCGGCTGTTCACGAGTGAGCGCAGCGTCAGAGCTGCAAAAGGCTGGGGCGAGGATATGTCCAGAATGCCGGTGAAATTCTCCGGCAGGCCGGAAACGAACTGCCCGGCGAATTTTCCGGTATGGCCATTCGGGACAAGGTTGATGCTTCCATTGCCCACCGTTCCGGTTCCCGATGTATCGAAAGCGACGAGCGTCGCCGTCAAACCGGATACTGCGGGATTCCCCAATGCGAGTCCGGTGTCATGTCCCGCGGTGGTGTCCACATAAATGCGGGCATGTGTGGTTGGATACGTCGCTGGAACTCCGGATTCCGTTACGACCGTGCCGGCAGCGTTCGTCAGACGAAAGATACCCGATCCTGCGGGTGTCGGCCCGTTTGACGGCAGGAGTTGTGCCCATCCGGTATTCGCATTCGACGGCGAACCGTCGGTTGCGAAAACAAAAACGCCTGCGGGAGGGATGCTGTACTCGAATGAAGCGGCCGAAGCGCCGCCCTGCTGGTGTACGGTCAGGGGCATTCCGCCATCGTCGAACAACAGCAGTTTTCCGGACTCGGCTACAGTCGACGTATTCATCAGAACGAGGGAGGTGGTATAGCCTCCGCCGTCCGCCAGCTGCGGGAAGTAAGCCGGAGTCGTTGGAGTGGAGGCCGTAAGATCCGTGACGGGTGTGCTCGTGAGGAGAATGTCGTTTCTCTGATTAGCCGTCAGGCGCAGGGCGAGTATGGACAGCGGCTGAGTGCTTGTCAGTTCCAGGGTCCCAAACCGGTTATTGGTTGCAAAATCCGCCGGAAGGCGAAAGGCGGGGGCGAGTTCCTCAAGCTGATCGATAAACCTCGCCGTATGCGCCGCCGCCGGAAGGACACCCGCTGCAGTCGATAACGTTTGGCCCGATATGTTGCGCAGCGTGTAGGTAACGGTGGCTGCGCCGGTGCCTGCGTTCACAATGGCGAGTCCGGTGTTGATCGTGACGGAGGCCGCTCCCGCATTTCCGCTGGTCTCCCGATGAAAATCAATGAAGATGCGCGCCGAGGTGGTGGGAGGCGCGGCCGGCACGCCGGCTTCACTGACGATGAGTCCGTTCTGAGAGACCGAAAACACAGCTGTGGCATAAGGGGTGAGGCCTGAGCCTATCGATGCGGAAGCATATCCCGACTGGGTTGCCGTCCCGCTTCCGCTGGTGTAACTCGTCGACACTCCACCGGCGGGGACCGAAGTCTGCGCCGTTGAATGAGGCACGGCAACCGTCGTCGCAATGTAACCGTGTTCCGTGCCGGCGTCACCGTGGTCTCCAACGACCACTCCTGAGCTGTTGATGCTGAACGTCGCCGAATATCCACTGACGCCGGGATAATCTAACGTTGTGAAGTTTCCGGCGCTCATGACAAACCCGTGTATCGCCCCGGGCAACAATTGAGTTAACAACTCCGTTACGGTGATTGCGCGTGTGGCGTAATACCCGGCAATCTCCCGTCGATCGTTAATCCGGTTCGGTACCGTGTCCGTTGCGCCGGTGGAAGCCGGAGCATCCACCGTCTTGTAGGTCCCCTCCGCCGTCCTCAGGAATCCATGGATTTCGATCGTGGCGTCAGAGTGAAGGACGATGTAGAACCCGACGATATCGTGCAGGTTGTTAATCCCGGACACGGTTGTGGAATCCCCTCCTGGAAAATCAACCCTCTGAAAGCTGCCGTCCGGACTTCTCAGGAAGCCATGCCCGACCGGAACGATTCCGTACCCTGGAATAGGCGTATTGATCTGATAATCGCCGACGATTTCGTCTGCATCGTTAAGTCCGTCCGGTTGAGTCGAACCCGCCCCCGCTCCCAGAGACGCCGGGACCTCGAACGCCACACTGCGCGTGGAAGTCCGCAGGAATCCGTGCTGCTGGCCCGAGCTGTCGAAGAACTTCCCCACCATGTCGCCCGCGAAATTGATGCCGCGAATGGCTGTCCCGTTCGCGGCCCCGGGGAAATCGATCGGCGCGGTGAAGGTTCCATTCGCGCTCCTCAGGAACCCATGCGGGACACCGCTCTTGTCTTCGTAACGGCCAACGATATCGCCACGTTCGTTAATGTCCTGCGGTCTTGTGTTAATGCCGGCGGAAGCCGGAACATCAAACGATGTGTATTGATAGGAGGTCGAACTCTGGGACAATCCGGGATTGGGAAATGAAATCAGCAAGGCCATCGAGAGAAGCCCGACAAATCGTGACACCATGTGGCGCCTCCTACCTTCGATGAACGGCAATAATATTTATATCAATTGAATCCAATCCATGGACAGTCATTGAGGAAAGTCGCATGGACGCGGGAATGACGACTGTGCGAATCAATACTCAGGGCTACCAGCACGGTGCCATCGAGAAGACACGTTATGACTCTTCGTCGATTTTGTGGACTACATCTGCCGTAATCGGGCGAATGCCGCGGGATACGACGAAACCATTCTGCTTTTGTAGCCTTCGCGACCGTTGGCCTTTTCCAGCATCGGTTAATGATCGCTTCAACAATTGGTTCAGGGCCGCACTGATGCTGCAGGCTTCGGCTTTCGCCAGGGACTTTGCGCTCGCATACAACTCGGGTTCGAGATTCACCGTAAGCCTCATTCGCTAATTGTGGTGCAGTGGTGCAATGGTGGCAATGACTCTCAGAAGCGCGTCAGTTTGAAATCAGCGCATCAGCGTTGGAAAATTCAGGTCTGCCGGGACTACTTAATTCCCGGCAGACCCGGGATCCGCTCCGGGTACCGGCAGTCACACGATCTTGCGCCCATGTCGGAGCGAACCAAATTCATCTGCTAAAATGCCAGTGCGAATTTCAGCAACACGATGATGGGCAGCAAGGTCGCACGCTACGATAGCGCGAAGGTTCGGTAGAGATATGAGGGCAGTCGCTCACGCTGCGCAGGTTCGATCAGCAGAGGTGAGGTTACTCTATGAGCAGTTGACGTCCGCGCTCACGGCCACCATCGTCAATGCGCTCATTCTAATTGCCGTGCTGTGGAAAGAGATTTCGCAGCCTCTCCTGCTGGGCTGGTTCCTGATCGTTTTTCTGCTGGCGTTGGGGAGATACGGCCACTGCCGAACTTACCTTCGAACGCCGCTCGAAAAGGCGGACCCCCGCCGCTGGGGGCGACAATATCTTTATGGCGTTGCCGTCAACAGTTTGCTGTGGGGTTTTGCGGGCTTTTTCTTTTTCACGCCGCTGAGTTACGTCCACCAGGTTTTTCTCGCGTTCGTCCTGATGGGAATGGTGACTGGAGCCGTGTCCACGTTGTCCCCCGTGCGGGGCGCCTACCTTATATTCATGGTCCCGACCCTGCTGCCGTATGGAGTCCATTTGGCGATCGCCGGGGGCGAACTCCATATGGCGATGGCCGTGATGCTCGTGGTTTACGTCATCATGATGGGAGTGATCTCGCAGCGTTTGCATTCGACAGTCGCCGAATCGCTCCGGTTGCGTTTCGCCAATGTCGATCTGGTCGATGACCTGACACGCGCGAAGGAGCAGCAGGAATTCGCAAATAGGGAACTGGCTTCCCAGATTGCGGAGAAGCACTCCGCGCAGGCTGAACTGCAGACCGCCTACGCGGACCTGGAACGCCGAGTCGATGAACGCACGGCAAAGCTGTCGAAATCGGAGGAAGCGCTGCGTGTGGCGGACCGGCGCAAGGATGAATTCCTGGCCATGCTGGGCCATGAATTGCGCAATCCGCTGGCACCGATTCGAAACGCTCTGGAAGTCATACAGAGGCCCGGCGTGCCCGAAAACCTGACGAAATGGGGGCACGACATCATCGGCAGTAGAGCGACCATCTCACGAGGCTCGTGGATGACTTGCTCGATGTTTCCCGGATCGTGCACGGCAAGATCAAGCTGCAGGAGACGACGTTCGATATCGCGGCTGTTGTTCATCAGGCCGCGGAAAGCAGCCGTCCACTGATCGAATCGCGTCACCAGACGCTTTCGATTCGCATGCCCGACGAACCGCAGTGGGTCAAAGGGGATGTGGTTCGGTTGGCTCAGGTCATTTCCAATCTGCTGAACAACGCTGCCAAATATTCCGACACGAACCAGCCCATCGTGTTGACCGTCGAACCATCCGAGCTGTGGGTCACCATTCGAATCAAAGACAACGGAATCGGTATCGCTCCGGATCTGCTGCCCTATGTCTTCGACCTGTTCGCGCAGGCCGATCACCGAACAGCGCGAACGCAAGGTGGCCTGGGAATCGGACTGACACTGGTCAAGCGTCTGGTCGAAATGCACGGTGGCAGCGCTGAAGCCCATAGCGACGGTCTGGGACACGGCTCCGTGTTTCTGGTGCGTTTACCCGCTCAGAAGGCGCCTCTCCAAATGGAAGCGCGCGCCACTCCTCATGATCGAGTTGTTGGATTCGAGGATCCTGTTCGCGTCCTGGTCGTGGATGATAACGAGGACGCCGCCGAAAGCCTCGCCTTACTGATGAGTTTCGAAGGCTATAAAGTCGCGGTAGCTCACGACGGCGCCCATGCATTGGCGGAGGCGGAGAGATTCCGGCCGCTACTGGTTCTGCTCGACATCGGAATGCCGGGCATGGATGGATATGAGGTCGCACGCGCGTTGCGTGCTCGCGAGTCGTCAAAATCACTCGTGATTGTGGCCTTGACCGGTTATGGCCAACCGGAGGACCGTGCCCGCTCCACCGCCGCGGGATTCACGGACCATCTCACCAAGCCAGTCGTTCGCGAAAAGCTCATCGCGCTAGTGAACAGACATTTGGCTTACCTCCAGCGCTGAAGTGTCGCAGCGTTGACAGCGACGCTTGAATCAGTTGCTCGGCTTCGCGGGTTTCCAGTTCAAATAAGCGTGATGGGAGTGTTGGTGCCGGTTTCGATGAACTGATTCACCAGAAAACGGCCGTCGCGGGACACGGCATACTCGGGGTGTCCCAACGGACCGGCTGGTAACTGAACTTCAAAGAGATACTTTGGGGGGCCCGCTTCCAACGATGCACCAGACGTGTGAATACTCGACGCCATCAGCTTCCCATCGGCGACAAAGTACAGTTCCTTTCCGTCCGGGCTCCAACGCGGCCACCAACCGCCGGCGGTCGATACCTTCCAACGCTCGACGGCCTCCGGAAACGGCTGAACGACAACTTCGACTCGTCCGGGCTCCGTTGTCTCAAACGCAACCAGGCGACCGTCAGGAGAAAACTGGCCATTCGTTGCGGGCGACGCTACCGAAAATGGATTCTGGTCATCACCGGTTAGTGGCCGCGCCCAGAGTCCGCGTTGGCCCTGGTACAGGAGGAACTTGCCGTCCCGTGAAACGTCTTGTGGCCACTGTTGGCCGGGTAATTCCACCAGCGCTCGCTCCTGCCCGACGCCGCTGGAGGGCTTGACGTAGATATCGAAATCCCCCCTACGGTTCGTTTCGAAGGCGATCCGACCATCCGGAAACCAGACGGGATAGCCATCAGCCGCCTTGTCGGTGGTAAGTCGGTTCATTCCTCCGCGGACGAGATCGATCAGAAAGACATCCCTGTTGCCTTCCACGGTGCGATCAAAGACGACACTCTTGCCGTCCGGTGATAGTTCCGGTGCCTGTAAGTTGTTACCGTCGTCCATCAGCTTGCCTGACTCTTGTCCCTGACGATCCAGCCAGGTGAGCTGAGAAATGGCCGTTTGCCGGCGATACGCAATGCTCCCAACCGCCGAGACGGAGAAGTCGGCGCGCTTGCGCGACGCCTCCGCAACGGAATCGGTAATCGGTTCCGCGTCGCCCAACCACTCCACTTGTTTCAAATCCAAACGGCGCGCCCAAAGATTTCCCTGTTGCATAAACACGACGCGATCCGGTGGAAGCCAGGCAGCCCCGTCCTCTGCCGGACCCAGGCGCTTTGGAGTACTTTCATCAAGCGAGGCGAGATAGGTGCCCCGAATATCAGCAGGTCCGGAGTAAACGCAAAATAAGAATCGTTTGCCGTCCGGAAGGAACTGCGGAAGCCGGATCCACGCCCCTGGAATCTGGAGGGTCTGAGTCTCACCTTCACCGGAAGCCTTGATGCGATACAAATCTGCTCCCCGAATAAAAAGAATGACTCCTTCGGTGTTCCAGGAGCCACCTCGACCTGCGTCTGTCAGCACAACGGGACTGCCGCCCAAAACATCCAGACGTTTAAGTTGACGACCGGCTACAAACCCAATCGATTTGCTGTCGGGTGACCAGAATGGATCTTGCGCGCTTTCCGTGCCCGGCAGCGGCTGAGCCGTCGTCGTCTGATCAAGTCTTCGCAGCCAAAGCCTCTGCGAACCATCGACGGAAGCGACGAACACGAGGTTCTTTCCATCGGGGGATAACGCAAACTGCTGCAGGCCGGACGGTGTCGTAATGTCCACACGCATTTGGGGAGGGGTCTCCGGCGTTCTCTCTCGAAGTCCCCGGGTTGCCACCGTAAAGGCGACGGCTATGAGTGCGACCGCGCTCCAGGCCCATCGCGAACTGCCAACCGATGGCGTGCGTTCTATAAGGGAAGGCCTGGCTTGCACGTCTTCGATTTCGATACGAGCCGCTCCGATATGGGGCAGCCTTCGCTGCGGGTCTCTTTCCAAACAACGGCGCAGTAGAATGCGGATCGGAGAAGGCGTGTCCTCGGGCAGTGCCTTCCAGTCGGGTTCACCCGTCAGCACGGCAGCCAAAGTGTCGGAGACCGTTTCGCCGGCGAACAACTTCTTTCCGGTGAGCATTTCGTAAAGCACGCAGCCGAACGCCCAGATATCCGCGCGGCGGTCCACACGAAGTCCTCGCGCCTGTTCCGGACTCATATAAGCGACGGTTCCAAGGATGGTTCCCGTCGCTGTTCCTTCGACGCTGGTCATTTCGCCTTCGCGATCTCCAGCCTCGAGCATTTTGGCGATGCCGAAATCGAGAACCTTGACGGAGCCCGCCTCCGTGATCTTCACGTTCGAAGGCTTCAAATCGCGATGCACGATCCCTTTTTCGTGCGCTGCCTCCAGCCCTTCGGCAATTTGCCTGGCGATCTCGAGAGCTTCCTTAACCGTGAAGTGTCCGCGGGCCAGACGCTCGGACAGAGTCTGTCCTTCGACGTACTCCATGACCAGAAAATCGACTCCATCCGCGGTCCCCAGATCGTACAGCGTGCACACGTGCGGATGGTTCAACGCGGCGATCGCCTCGGCTTCCCGCTTCAACCGCTGGCGCAAACCGGCACCGTCGATAACATTGTCGGACAGTACTTTGATCGCAACCGTGCGGTTCAACCGTATGTCGCGGGCGCGGTAAACCTGACCCATACCGCCGGCGCCAATCGGAGTCAGCACTTCATACGATGCGACGCGGCAGCCCGGCTGGTATCGCCACGGTTCGTGTGCTGCGGCGAGCGGGATGGCGGCTTTCAGTGCGGGTTGTTCGAGAAAAACGTCCGTGCCACGTTGGGTTAAGAGGGCTTCCACCTGATGGCGAAGTTCGTGATCCTGCCCGCACGCGCTATCGAGGAAACCCGATCTCGACTCCGCGGGCAGGTCGGCAGCCTCGTTGAAAACATCCTGAATTTTCTGCCAGGTGTCGGGACTCATGGGTGCTCCGTCATTTCTTTCTCGAGCCATGCTTTCGCGAATCGCCATTCGCGATGAATCGTAATGGCCGACGTGTTCAGGAGCTTCGCAATTTCTTCCGCGGAGAAACCGCCGAAGAATCGGAGTTCCACAACCTGCGCCTTCCGCGCATCGATCTGGTTCAAGCGTTCCAAAGCTTCATCCAACGCCAGAAACTGGCCGCTTCTCTCGGCAGAGACCACGGCCACACGCGTGAGGCCAACGCGATGAGCGGCGCCACCGCGCTTGTGGTAACTGCGGGAGCGGGCATAGTCGACCAGGACACGGCGCATCATCCGCGCAGACATGCAGTAAAAATGGTTCCGGTCCTGCCATTCAATCTTATTCAGATCGATCAAATGTAGGATCGCTTCATTGATGAGTGCGCCTGTCTCCAAGGTGTGCCCTGAGCGCTCGTTGGCCATGTAGAACCTGGCCAGTCGCCGAAGTTCGCCGTAAACGACATTGGTCAGGGCCTGAAAGGCGTCCGCATCTCCCTCCTCCCAGGCTTTCAAAAGCGCAGTGACCTCGTGGGCGGCTGTCTTCATGGAGTGATTTCCGGGACGCCAGCATAGCACTGATAATTTTCAGCGGCCATTCCCGCCTTACCTCCCGCGCCGAGTTATCGGCGACGGGAGGCGGCTTTGAATAAGGCGACAATTGTTATCGTGGTCGTAGCGGCAGCCATGAATTCGATGGCATCCGCTCAGGAATCGAACGCGTCGGAAGCAGCGATCGTCCGGGAGTCGGCCGGTTACACGGCTACACTTCTACGACAACCTCGCTGTGCCGCCGTATTCGGTGAAGGCGCTGCAGACACTCTGCGAAGCGCCGAGTTTCGATTCGTTCCAATGGGAAAGCCGAAAGTGCGACTCGACGGCACGGTAGTGGTCGTTGCTGCCGTCACCTTGAGGGAATTCCGTCTCATTTTAATCAACCGCGATGGCCCTTTTCTCCAACCGCAGATGACGGGCAACCGTATCGGCGGATTGGGTGTGGACTTTCGCTTCGGTCTCCAGCCACATGCCTATCGAGCCCTGCTTCTGCTTCACGAACTCGGTCACCTGATGGGCAAGTTCAAACCGGACGCCTCGGATTCCGAATTGGCGACGGAATACACGAACCTCGTCCGCAAGGGCTGCTTTTAGAGATGCGCCTTTACTCCAGGAACGGATCGACAATACGAATGCCTGCCATTCCGAAGTCGCCCGTATTACGGGTGGCAAGCATGAGGTTGTGGGCGAGCGCGGTTGCCGCGATGAGACTGTCCTTGATCGGCATCGCTTTTCCGGAAGCGCGGAGTCTTGCCAGCAACTGCGCCCATCGCAAACCTGTCGTGGCATCCCATGGCAGGCAATGCAATTTCTGCGCGCCCTCGTCAAACCAGCGTTCCAGGGCGGTGCGCCGCTTGCCTTTCGCCAAAATGAGAATTCCAAATCGCAGCTCACCGAGAATGATGGGATCAACGGCCAATTCACGTTCGTTTTCCCGCAACCATGAAACGACGCGCGGATTGGGCGCGCGTTTGGTCGGTTCGCTGAGAATGTTGGCGTCGACGAGGTAGGTCATAGGGTATCGGTGGATTCGGATTCAATCGGAACGAAGAATCCCTTTTGGGGACAGCGCAGCAGCCAATCGACGGCGCCATCGTTGGCCGGAACGCGGCGGACCAGACTGTACTTGCCGCGATCGAGACGTTCGATTTCAAATTCCTGCCCTGTAGTAACGTGATCGCGCTTTCGCAGCTCGGCAGGCAAAACGATCTGTCCTCTCGAAGATATCCGAGTCTTCATGAAAGGTAAGATACCGTCTTACTCACAAATCCGTCAACGCGGTTTGCCGCGCGGCAGGCGCTTATCCGGCTGCTGCAGCGTCGGACTTCATTTCGTGCCGGACTTTGGATGCGGGGCGCCGATCGTCAGACTCAAAACTTGCTTTTAGCGATTCGACCGCGTTGGGTTCGCTTCGAGTTGCCGAACTCCGCACAAAGTCCGCTCACCATCATTTGGATATGAAGCGCCATCCGCCGGATGGCGGCTCGCCTCCTCTGCCGATGCTGTAATTCACGCGGCACCGCGTGTCCGCTTTAACAGTAACAATGAGTTGCGATCGACCGAGGCCGCGCGAAGGCGTGGCAAGCCGTGTGCGAAACCCGTGCACCGAAAGAATTCGAAAGGAGCACGGCAATGACTCAGTCGATGAAAAGGGTTTTGATGGTCGTCATGAACTTAGGTTTGTTCGCAACTGCGTTTGGGCGATTCGACCCGTCCGCCCGCGGCCAACAGCGCGTGCGAGCTGCCCATGTTTTACCACCGAAACCCCACCCGCCC
>JACXTT010009116.1_pt1 | contig 13592 bp, 11 predicted proteins | sample 9270951 | NCBI WGS metagenome assembly JACXTT01 (sample SAMN15532306, study PRJNA645909) | rock metagenome | isolation source: weathered quartz diorite | place: Puerto Rico | collected 2017-06-21
GCGCGCACGCTCTTCTGGTTCACCGGCCACCCGATCGTGTACTTCTGGCTCCTGCCCGCGTACATCTCGTGGTACACGCTGGTGCCGCGGCAGGCCGGCGGCAAGCTCTTCAGCGACCCGATGGCGCGCACCTCGTTCATCCTGTTCCTGATCCTCTCGACGCCGATCGGCATCCACCACCAGTACACGGACCCCGGCATCCACCAGGGCTGGAAGCTCCTGCACGCGCTCCTGACCTTCGCCGTCTTCTTCCCGAGCCTGCTCACGTTCTTCAACGTCACCGCCTCGCTCGAGACGGCGGGCCGGGCGCGCGGCGGACACGGCTGGGTCAACTGGTTCACGAAGCTCCCGTGGAGCGATCCGTCGGTCGCCGCGCAGGTGCTCGCGATGGTGCTCTTCGCGTTCGGCGGGATCGGCGGCCTGATCAACGCGTCCTTCAACGTGAACATGGTCGTGCACAACACGTCCTACATCGTCGGCCACCTGCACCTCACCGTCGGCACGGCGGTCGCGCTCACGTTCATGGGGATCACCTACTGGCTGGTGCCGCACCTCGCCGGCCGCGCGCTCTGGAGCCGCGCCGTCGCGCTCGTCCAGGTGTGGCTCTGGTTCGGCGGCATGCTGATCTTCTCGCCGACCTTGCACGAGCTCGGGCTTCGCGGCATGCCGCGCCGGACCGACATCGGCCACGTCTCGTACATGCAGCCCCAGTGGAAGAGCCTGCTGCCGCTGGTCGGCATCGGCGGCGCGATTCTCTTCGCGAGCGCGCTCCTCTACTTCCTCAACATCGTGCTCACGGCAACGGTCGGGCGGCGGGCGGCGCAGCCGGCGCTCGAGTTCGCGGAGGCGGTCTCGGGACCCGAGCACGCACCCGCGTTCGTGGACCGGTGGCGGGGATGGCTCGCGCTGGCGGCCCTCCTGATCGCGATCGCGTACGGCCCGACCCTGGTGCGGCTCGCCACCACCACGCCGCTGACGTCGCCGGGTCTGCGCGTCTGGTGAGCGCGCTGCGACCAAGGTCGCATAGCCGGACGACCATGATCGGGCTACTGTGCGCCCACTATGACTATGGTGCGGATCGGATTGACGCTCCTATTGCTTCTGGCGGCTGCGGTCGTCGTGGCCAGCGCGGCGCCGCCGTACGACGGCTCCAAGCCGATGCAGTGCTCGATCGAGACCTCGATGATCTGCAGCGACCCCAACGTCTGCGTGCGCGGCAACGCCGACACCGTCGGCCTGCCGGCGGTGCTGAACGTCGATGTCGGCCAGCGCGTCATCAGCGGCGCCGCGACCGGGCGCACGATCAAGATCGCCTGGGTCAACAACGACGGCGGGCGGCTCCTGATCGGCGGGACCGAGCTGGGCGGCGGCTGGACGATGGCCGTGGCCCAGGAATCGGGCGCGATGTCGAGCGCCGTCATCGTGCGCAGCGGCGGCTTCCTCGTGTTCGGCACCTGCACGGCACGCTGATCCCTGACGATTCTCCAGCCAGTCGAGGTGGGACGATGAGTGCGCTCCGGGCCGTGGCGGTGGTGATCGTGCTGGCGTGGCTGCTCCCGGCGTGGGCGGCGGCCCAGGACCTTCAGGGGACGCTGAAGAAGATCCGGGACAGCGGGACGATCACGATCGGCTACCGGGAGCAGTCGCTGCCGTTCTCGTTCCGCGGCGACGACGGCAAGCCCGCCGGCTATTCGGTCGAGCTCTGCCAGCGGATCGCGACGGGGGTCCAGCAGCAGCTCAAGCTGGCCAAGCTCGACGTCAAGTGGGTCGCGGTGACTCCCGAGAACCGCATCGCGTCCGTCGTCAACGGGACGATCGATCTCGAGTGCGGCTCGACCACGAGCTCGCTCGGGCGCCAGGAGCAGGTCGACTTCAGCCACATGACCTTCGTCGACGGCGGCAGCCTGCTCGTCAAGATCGGCGGCAGCATCGCGAATCTGCAAGATCTCGGCGGCAAGAAGATCGGCGTCGTTCCCGGCACGACCACCGACAGCGCGATCCGCTCGGTGCTGCAGCGGGCGAGCATCACCGCGGTGCTCGTGCCCATCACGGACCACCGCGGCGGCCTGGCGGCGCTCGAGAGCGGGGCCATCGACGCCTACGCGTCCGATCGCATCATCCTGATCGGGCTGGCGGCGACGGCGAACGATCCGGGACAGTTCGCGATCGCCGAGCAATACCTGTCCTACGAGCCCTACGCCTTCATGCTGCGGCGCGGCGACGCGCCGTTCCGGCTGGCCGTCAACCGCGTGCTGTCGAGCCTCTACCGCTCGGGCGACATCCTACAGATCTACGGCCGCTGGTTCGGTCGGCTCGGTCCGCCGAGCAAGATCCTCATCGCGATGTACGCGCTGCACGCGCTGCCCGAATAGCCGGCTAGCGGTCCCCGGGCCCGGAGCGCATCGGCACGACGAGCTCGACGAGCTCGTCCGCCCGGCCGCCCGCCGGTCGCCAGCCCGTCGAGGCCTGAAGATCGGCCCAGCGCAGGCGGCCGTGAACGCCCCACGGCAGCAACCGCACGCGCCCGGCTGACGGCTCGACGCGCACCTCGACGAAGCTCTGGAAGAACGGGGCCGCATTGTAGTCGAACGCCGCCGAGAGCCACTCGACCGAGAACGGCCAGGCCCCGTAGCGCTTCGTCCACACCCAGAAGGGCCACTTCCAGCGCGGCGTGAGGAAGTCGATCTTCGCGGTGAGCGCATCCGTGCGCGGGTGGAAGGCCCACTGCGGCAGCGCGGGCGACGCCGGCCACGCGAGCGCGGTCCCGGACGAGAGATAGGCGCCCCCGCCGCCGTTGACGACGTGGTGCATCATGCGCTCGCCGCCGGTCGGGTAGCGCTCGACGTAGAGCTCGAGATCGTGCGTGTCGCCGGCCATCACGATCTCGACCCGATGCTCGCGCATCAGCTCGTGCAGGACGGTGAAATCGGCGTCGCCGGCGGCCTGGTAGAGGCCGCCCGCGTAGATCGGATGGCCGAGGATGACCATCTTGAACTTGCCGCGCGACTGCTCGAGGGCCGCGCGGAGCCACGCGAGCTGGTCCGCGTCGACGCGCCGGAGCACCCCGGTGTCCACCATGATGAGCGCGAAGCGCTCGGTCTGGATCTGAAAGTACGGCGCGCGCTGGAATCCGGTCGGCACCCCGTACTCGCGCCGCAGCCGCGCGGCCTCGCCGATCAGCCACCCGATGCGGGTGTCGGTGGTGCTCGTCAGCCGGTTGTCGGCCTCGACCCGCGCGCGCATGGCGGTCCTGGCCGCGTCCGGCAGATAGAAGGTCGCCACGAAGCCTTCGAGCGCGTCGTACCAGTCGTGGTTGCCTGGAATCGCATAGATGGGCTTCTCGAATCCCTTGAAGGGCAGCCAAAAGTTGGCCTCGTAGTCCTTCATCGCCCCGGTCGGATAGACGACGTCGGACGAGATGACCATGAAGCGCACGTCGGGCTGGGCCCCGGCTCGGATTACCTGGTCGCGCAGCACGTGCTGAGAGGAGTCGCCCTCGCCGGGATCGCCGATGACCAGGAACGCGAACTCGCGGCCGAGGTCCGGGGGACCGAGGGTCAGCGCGCCAGCCGTGCCCGGGCTCGGCGCCGAGGCCAGGACCGCCCGGGTCATCGCGACGCGCCAGGTGTCGGTGCGATGCTCGGCCCAGGAGTTGTAGATCCCGGCCGCCCAGTTCTCGGAGTTGAAGTACCAGCTCATCCCCCAGATGGGCACCGTGGCGACGGCCACCGCGACCACGGGCAGACCCATCTGCAGCGCGCGCTCGAAGACGAACGGCAGGGAGTCGCGCATCTGGTGGTAGCGGATCCAGATGCGGCCGCTCCGGACCAGATAGAGCCGGAGCAGCCGGTCGAGCAGCCGCGGCGGTCGGTCGAGGCCTGTCGCCAGCAGCCGAGCCCAGCCGCGGCGCTCCAGCGGCCACGTCGCGCGCCGGAGCGCGAACCTCGCCGGGGCGATCACGCCGAGGGCGATGAGCAAGGCGGAGACGACGTCGCCGGCCACCGCGACGATCGGCGCGACCAGGCCCACCAGGGTCCACTCGGCCTGCATCCGGCCGACGTGAATGCCGAAGAGGATCGCGATCAGCGCGGCGGTCCAGCGCCGGTCATAAGGTCGCCGGGCCCGCTCCTCCCGCGCCAGCCGCTCGCCCAGGCGGATCAGGTCGGGATGATCCGGCAGGCCGTGGCTCCGGATCGCGGCGGCGGTATCCCGGGTGGGAGGGGGCGACGTCACCATGTTCCATCCCACGCCGAGGATGCGGAGCGCGCCGGCGATCGCGATGGTCCAGATCGTGGAGCGCCTCCACAGCACGAGGAGGAAGAGCGCCATCGCAACGTTGCCCGCCACGGCGAGCGCGATCGTGAGCGTGGTTCGCCGATCCCGACGATGCCGCAGCTCGACCGCCCGCTGGGCGGCGTCGATGACGAACGATGCGCCGAGCAGCAAGGTCAGCGCGGTCTCGGCCAGCACGGGCGCGCCGACCACCAGGAGCCCCATCGTGAAGGTCAGCCCGGCGCTCGCGTACCCGGAGCGTTGCACGTCCTGGCGCACGCGCCGGTAGCAGTGCAGGACCTCGAGCAGGCCGGCCAGCATCAGCAAGGTGCCGAGGAGTCGCAGCGCGCCGGGGCCCAGCAGGAGCGGCGCGGCGGCGGCGAGCGCGGCCAGCACGAGGGCGAAGGTGCCGAGGCCGAACCGCTCGCGCGCGATCTTCTGAGAGGAGAGCCTCTCGGTCACGGTCGGGCCCAGGCGCTGCCGACCTGGACGTACACCGCGGTGTTTTCCGGGGCGAACGCCAGATCGATGCCCATGTGGATGCCGTACTTGCGCGCGATCTCGTAGCGAAAGCCGAAGCCGCCGGTCACGATCGTCCGCGTGTTGTGCAGGCGTTCGAAGTCGTTCCAGACCGCCCCGGTGCCGGCGAAGCCCACCACGCTGAAGCGGCGCCAGAACTGCCAGCGCAGCTCGGCCTCGATCTGCGCCATCTGGTCGCCCTGGTAGCGCATGATCGGCGCCCCGCGCAGGCTGATGAACGGCTTCAGGTAGAAGGGCGCGTCGCCGAAGACCGCCCCGCCGTCGGCGCGCACCCCGAGGTACAGCGTGCGGAGCAGCGGCACGTACTGTATCGCGGTGACCTGCAGGCGCTGAAACTCGTCGTCCGCGCCCAGCGCGGGATCGAAAACCCCCAGCAGGGCCTCCGCGAACGTTCCGCGAAGCGGGGTGAACATGCTGTCGCGCGAGTCGTAGGTGTAGGACGGCGTGAAGCCGCCCACCTTCGACTCGCGCTGGAAATCCGGCAGCCCCGGGGTGCCGGCGGGCGCGTCGAACGTGACGCGCGTCGCGGCGAAGGCGTATCCGAGACCCAGCCAGGCGCGCGTGTCTCCGAGACGGTACTTGGCCCGCAGGACGCCGCCCGTGGGCTCGAGGTTGTAGTGGAGCGGGTGATCGTCGAGGAGTCGGTCCTGGCCGATGCCGTGAAAGTCCAGATTCACCGACATGTGCGTGATGCCCACCTGGGTCTCCAGCCGATCGCCGAGCCAGTGGCGCACGTCACCCGCCATGACGCCCCACGTGCCGTTCTCGGTGCCGAGCCCGCCGACCATCGTGATGTCGGGACGGCCAAAGCCCGCCCGCGCCTCGCCGAGCGGATGGTCGAGGAACGCCAGCGCCACCGCCCCGCCGTAGCCGACCGCCGGCTCGGTGATCGGGATGGGCACCGGCAGAAACCCGTACTTCTCGTCGAGAAAGCCGCTGATGTCGAACCATCCGTCGTCCGCCGAGCGGAACCTGGAGGGCGCCGGCGTCGTCTCCGCGGGCTTCTCGACGTTCGCGGGCTTCTCGGCGGGGGTCTGCGCTGCGGCCGGTGACGCGAAGAGCAGCAGCGCCGTCGCGGTCGCGATGACGCGAAGGGCTCGCATGGACGCTCGGGAGGGGGTACGCTCTGCTCCTCTCAGGGCACACGGCCCTTGAGCTCGATCACGCGGCCGGCCCGAAGGACCTTGAAGGTCATCTCATCCCCGGTGCGCAGCAGAGCCTGGCGCTCCCGTAGCTTGTCGAAGCTCGCTTCATTGTCGAGCGGGATGCCCATGGCGGCGAGTACGACGTCACCGCCCAGGGGAACATTCCGGCCTTCTAGCTTTGCCACGACACGGCTTGGGCGCAGTCCGACCGCCTCGCCGGGCGAGTTCTTGGCTACTTCCTCGACGAGCATGCCGAATGGCTGAGGCAGATTGAGGAACTCGGCCAGCTCCCCGCTCACCTTGAACCATGTGACCCCGCTCCAGAAGGGACGCTTCTCCAGCATGAGCTGTCGCGCCATGTTGGAGCTCACGACGAAGCCGAGCCCCTCGAAGCCACCGGATTTGGAAATGATGTGGCTGACGATCCCGACGACCTCGCCTTGCATGTTGAACATCGGGCCGCCCGAGTTGCCCTGATTGATGGCGGCGTCTGTCTGGAGGAACTCGGCGAGCGGCATCTCGGCGAAGATCGTGTGCGGCTTGTGCCGGGCGCTCAGGTAGCCCACGGTCAGCGTATAGGCGATTCCGTACGGAGCGCCGACGATGATGATCTGTTCGCCGATCGGTAGCCGACTCGAGTCCCCGAGCTGCGCCGGCTGAGCGCCCGGGGGAACCCGGTCGAGCTGGAGCAGAGCGAGGTCGGCGCGGGTTTCCGACGCGACCACCCGCGCCGGAACGGTTTGCCCGCCCAGGAACTCGACGGTGACCTCGTCGGCGATCTGCACGACGTGGGCGGCCGTGAGGACCTTGCCGTCGGCTGAAATGAGAACGCCCGAACCCACTTCGTTGTATTTCACGAGCACGGAGCCGCCGCTCTGGGCGACGAGGTCTCTGCCCTTGGCCCGGACGACGACCACCGAGGGGGTGACCCGCTGGAATAGCTGAGGCAGGCTCTGGGCCTGGCCGGGCGAAGGCGCACAGGGGACGAGAAAACCGATCAGGAGCGCCCAGACGAATCTCCGAACGACGTGCGCTCTCGGCGGTTCATGCCGTTGGTACATGTCGACCTCCTGGACGCGGCGAACGGGTCCTGGCGTCTCGCGACGACGCCTAGTATGGCGTTGACGCGCCGCCACCTCTAGATCAAAAGCGCGCCGGGCCGGCGTGCTGGCGCCATCTGGGCCGCAGAACGCGGGAACCACCACGCGTCAGAGCTGGGTCGCCGGCGCCGGCGTTGGTCGCGGCGGGGGAACGAGACCCGTCGCCGCTGCGTTTCCCGCCTGCTGTGCGCGAGCCGCGTGAGGGTCCGGACAAGCCCCGCGGCGCTGGTGCTGGGCGGAGTACCCCGGATGATGATGTCGGCAGGCATGACGTCCAGGCCGTGGATCGCCTGGTTCAGGCCCGCGCAGGCGGTGATGACCGCGTTCTCGAGAGAGAGACTCGAGCGCGCGCCCCCCGGGAAGGCGAAGCTCAGGATGTCGGCGTCGTCGGCGGTGCCGGCGGCCGCGATCCGTATCCTATTCCCAAGCTCGACATTGCCCGATAGGAACGCGTCCACCCCCTGCTCGGTCATGGCCAGGAGGAAGACCGCCGACGAAGGCCCCGGGAGCTCGAGCCCCGAGGCCACGCCGCCAAGCAAATGGAACGTCGGTCCGTTCCAGTCCTCGCTTCCAGGCCGGCGCGCCATGAACACGCCGCCGCAGGCGCCGCCCAGGATGAGAGCTGCGGGGCGGATATCTGGCGCGATGAACAGCCCCTTGGATCTTGCGAGGAAGCTGCCGAGCTCGGGATCGATCGCCTCGTCGCTCAGGAGCTGATCGGCGGCGACCTGCGCCCCCTCCACGAGCGCGGCGACTACGGCCAGCTTCGAGAGACAGACGAGCAAACCGCTCATTCCATCGGACTTGGCCGGCATCCTGTCCCCCGGTGTGGTCGTGCCTTGTTCCATATCAATGCGCGTGCAAACGCGAAAGCCGGCACGAGCCTAGTGCCCCGAGCGCGATTGCACTACTGGTAGAAATACCAAGCGCAGGGCAGCAAAATGCACAGTGGGTGCGCGAATATGACATCCTTGGCGCGGCGCGCTCCGGGTGCCGGACAGTGGACGAAAGAACAGGATCGACGACGGGACGACGCGCTCGTGTGGGGCTGGCGCCGATGGCGCTTTCAGCCGTGCTCCTGCTCTGTGCCGGCGCCTCGGCGGCGATGCCGCCTCACGTCCGGACCGTCGTGGTGCTGACCCCGGACAATGCGCTGGGAGCTCCCGGCAGCATCCAGTTCAATCAGGGGCTTCGCGCGACCTTCGCCGCCAGCTCGCGCGAGGACATCCAGATCCGCTTCGAGCCGCTCGACATCTCGCGCTTCGCGGATCTTCGAAGCCGCGAGATCCTCGCCGATTTCCTGCGGCAGAAGTACGCAGGCCAGAAGATCGACCTGCTCGTGACCGGCCTGGCCCCATCGCTCGATTTTGCCCTCGAGCATCGCCAGACGATCTTTCCCGGCGTGCCCGTCGTGTGCGCTGCGCTCGACGGGGAGGAGCTTCGCAAGCGCGCGCTTCCCGCGGACGTGATCGGTATTCCCGTCGAGATGGACCTGGTCGGCACGCTCGAGCTGGCGCTCCAGCTCCAGCCCGAGACCCGGCACGTATTCGTCATCGCCGGCAGCTCGAGCTTCGACAGGCGCTGGGAAGGCGTGGCGCGGCAGCGGTTCCGTCCGCTCGAAAGCCGCGTGGAGGTCGTGTACCTGTCCGGGCTGTCGATGGACGCTCTCCTGAAGCGGGTCGCCGACCTGCCCAACCGGAGCATCATTCAATACCTGCACATCTTCGAGGACGCCGCCGGAAAGACGTTCATTCCGGCCGACGCCCTCAAGCTGGTGGCGGGCAGTGCCAACGCCCCGATCTACAGTCACGTGGGCTCGTACGTCGGGCTTGGGATCGTCGGCGGTCATGTGATGAGCTTCGAGCTGGCAGGGCGGAACGTGGCGAGCCTCGGCCTGCGACTGCTCGCTGGCGAGCGCCCCGAGACGATCTCCGGGCCGGCCGTCAGCTCCAACGAGTACGAAGTCGACTGGCGACAGCTGCGTCGCTGGGGTCTCAGCGAGGCCGCGTTACCACCCGAGACCGCCGTATTCCACCGAGAGCCGGGTCTCTGGGATCTGTACCGATGGCAGATCGTCGGCGCCATCGGACTCTTCGTTCTCGAGACGACGCTGATCGTCACCTTGCTCGTGCAAATGGCGCAACGCCGGCAGGCGGAGCGGGATGTGCGGCTGAGCCAGGTCGAGCTGCGCCGGCTGACCGGGCGTCTGCTCCAGGCTCAAGAAGGTGAATCACGGCGGATCGCCCGTGAGCTGCACGACGACCTCGGCCAGGGGCTAGCGCTCTTGACCGTGGAGATGGATCTGCTGCGCCAGAAGCCCCCGGAGGCCGCGGGCCAGCTCGAGGCCCGGATGCGGGAGCTGTTGAGCCAGATCCGGCACCTGTCGTCGTCGGTGCACGAGCTGTCGCACCAGCTCCATCCGGCGAAGCTCGAGCAGCTGGGGCTCGCCGCCGCGATCGCGGGCCTTTGCCACGAGCTGAGCCAGCGCCACGGCCTCAAGATCGAGTTCGCGGAGAATGCGGTGCCTCCGACGATTGCACCGGAGACGGCTCTATGCCTCTATCGCATCGCGCAGGAAGCTCTGGCGAACTCGATCAAGCACAGCGACGCGCAGCACATCAGAGTGGAGCTGAACGGGACGGTCGACGCGATCGCGCTGCGGATCGTCGACGACGGCGCCGGCTTCGATCCCGGCTCGATCCCGGGCAAGGGCGGGCTCGGGCTCGTGAGCATGCGCGAGCGCGTGTTCTCGCTGGGAGGCGAGATCGCCATCGAGTCGCAACCGTCGGACGGGACGCGGGTCGACGTCCGTGTTCCGCTGACCGCTCGGCCGACGACGGCATGAGACGCTCGTGAAGCGACCGCGCGTCTTGCTCGCCGACGACCATCGGTTGCTGCGGGAGGCGTTCGTCAAGCTGCTGGAGCCCGATTGCGACGTCGTGGGGGCGGTGGCCGACGGCCGCGCGCTCCTCGAAGCGGCCCCGAAGCTTCGGCCGGACGTCGTCGTGCTCGACGTCGCCATGCCCAAGCTCAACGGCCTGGACGCCGCCCGTCAGCTCAAGCGCGCGATGCCCGACGTCAAGGTGATCTTCTTGACCGTGAACGAGGATCCAGACCTCGCGGCCGAGGCTTTTCGAGCCGGCGCCTCGGGCTTCCTCTTGAAGAACTCGGCGGCCTCGGAGCTGCTGCAGGCCATCCGGGACGTCGGCCAGGGGCGCTCGTACGTGACGCCCCTGGCCACGCGGGACATGCTCGACACGCTCCTGCGCAAGCCCGAATCGTCTCCGGGAGCCCACGAGCTGAGCCAGCGTCAGCGCGAGGTGCTGCAGCTGCTCGCCGAGGGCCGCACGATGAAGGAGATCGCGGACGTCCTCAAGATCACCGCGAGGACCGTCGCGTTCCACAAGTACAGCATGATGCAAGCACTCGGCATCAAGACCAGCGCCGAGCTGATCCAGTTCGCGATCAAGAAAGGCATCGTCTCGCTGTAGCGTCCGTGATCCCTCGAGGTGCTGTCAGTTTTGACAGTAGCGCCCGGTCCTCGGCAACGGTTACGCTTCGATGACAATGCCACGCGTTCTGCTGGCTGACGATCACCCGGAGTTCCTCGGCGTCGTCGCGCGCCATCTCCGGCCCCACTTCGACGTGGTGCGGATGGTGGACAACGGGCAAGCGATGCTCGAGGAAGCCACCCGCCTCGAGCCCGACGTGGTCGTCCTCGATATTTCCATGCCCGTGCTGAACGGGCTCGAGGCGGCCCGGAAGCTCAAGGCGGCGGGCTCTCGCGCGAAGATCGTGTTCCTGACCGTGCACGCCGACCGGGACTACATACACGCCGCGCTCGGAGCCGGCGCCGTGGGCTACGTGCTCAAGTCGGAGCTCGCGTCGGACCTCCTGCCCTGCCTGAGACAGGCCGACGTCGCGAGCCCGTTCGTTTCCCCCGCGCTCGCCTGGGGATCGTAGGCCTTCGGCCGGTCGACACTGTCGCTTTTCCAGTCTGCCGTAGGTACTTCTGCCAGTAGCCACCGAGGTGCTCTGGATCTAGCCTGCCCCGCGTGACAGCCATGCGCTCGGCGAGATGGCGGACCGGGGTGGTTCTGGGCGTGCTGCTACTCGGCGGCATCTTCGCCTACTGGCAGGCGTGGACCCGGCACCCCTCGATCGCTCCCGTCGAGTCGGTACCGTCGCGTGCACAGCCGCACGCCACGCCCGCGACGCCCCCGGTGCCCGCGAGCAAGCCGGCAGCAGGGAAGCAGGCACGCAAGGACGCCGTGGCGAACGAGGAAAATGGGCGGCTGGTCGACGCCTACCTGCTCTTCCTCGCGGTGCTCAACAGCCAGCGCGCCAGGGGGGCCATGAACGGTTCGGGTGGCCTGGGCCACGATGGGCATCGGACGACGCCGACCCCGCCGCCCGCCGACCAGTGAGTCGGCGGCTCGACTCCCGGAACTGAAGGCGGAGAGTCGTGAGCCCAAGGTCGCATTGTCAGAACTGGCAATTCGCCCTACTCAATAGCGCGCGCATATACACGCGCAGCTATATGTGTTCCCCCGGGGATTCGACGCTCAAGTGTGCCTTGTGCGGATAGGAGGTAGATCGCGATGAGCGCAATCCGTCGAGCACGCCGAGCGCACGGATTCTGGATCGCGCTCGCCCTGGCCTTTCTGGCGGGGATCTGCTGGTGGCCCGGCCCGGTATCCGCCGAGGACGCCCCGCCGCCGCCGCTGGCGCCGTTCCTCGAACGGCTCTTCCCCCAGCTCAAGGAGGAGCGGCAGACCCTCCCGCCATTCCTGCGGGATGCCGATTTCACGCTGCATCTTCGGACCTACTACTTCAATCGGACCAAGCCTGACGACAGCGTGAACGAGGCGTTGGCCTTCGGAGGCTGGGTCGGCGTCAAGTCCGGCTGGCTGCTCGACACCTTCGCCATGGGCGCGACCCTGTACGGCTCGGCCCCACTCTACGCGCCGGACGATCGAGACGGGACCACCTTGCTCAAGACCGGGCAGAAGGGCTACTACGTGCCGGGTGAGGCATGGGGGGCGCTCCGCTACAAAGAGTACGCGCTGCTCACCGGCTACCGGCAGATGGTCGATCAGGCCTACATCAATCCCCAGGATAACCGGATGACACCCAACACGTTCGAGGGCGTCACCCTCGGGGGCAAATTCGACTGGGTCCGATACCTCGGCGGCTACCTCTGGCAGATCAAGCCGCGTAACTCCGACGAGTTCATCAGCATGGCCCAGCAGGCCGGGGCGAAGAACTCGAACGACGGCGCCGGCCTGGCCGGCGTCACCCTGACCCCGCTGAAGGGTCTGAAGCTCGACCTGAGCAACCAGTACGGCGTCAACACCTTCAACATCATCTACGGCGCCGTCGACTACCTGTACCCGCTGAGCGATGTCTGGAAGCTCCGGTTCGGCGCTCAGTTCACCGACGAGCGCGCGGTGGGCGACGCACTCGTGAACAACGCGTCCGAAAGGTACTGGGCGACCCAGCAGGGTGGCGGACGCGTCCAGATGATCTACGGAGCTTTCACGCTGACCGCCGCCTTCTCGATCACCGGCGCCGGGAACACGATCCAGTCACCGTGGGGCAGCTTTCCAGGCTACCTGTCGATGATCGATCAGGACTTCGACCGGGCCAACGAGAAGGCGTGGATGCTCGGCTTCGCCTACGACTTTTCGAAGACGCTCACCCAGGGACTGAGCGGGTACATCAATGCGGCGTGGGGCACCGCTGCGATCAACCCGAGCACGCGGAAGGATGCCCCGAATCAAGCCGAGTACGACTTCAACGTCGACTATCGGCCGCCGTGGATCGAGCCGACCCCACTGCGCGGGATCTGGTTTCGCGCGCGGGCCGCGATCCTCGACCAGCAGGACGCCAAGACACTGGGTTATCAGTTCCGGATCATCATCAACTGGGAGCGGGATCTCTTCTGATCCCGAGCATCCATACGAGGGGAGAGCACCATGGCTGAGACAGCGCAGCGCACGCGGGCGATCGATCTTCGCGACTTCTTCTCCGCCGCGGAGGCCCGGACCGACCGCTGGCGCCAGATGAGCGCCGTCGGACGCGCCTGGGACAGCTCGGTGACGCGCGGCAAGCCCGACGAGTCGTCGCGCGAGGAGGCCGCCAAGCTCCTGGGCGAGGTGGCGATCCTCGAGGACTACTGGGCCTATCCCGGCACGCGCCTCATGACGACGGTCCGCGAGGCGCTCAAGGAGGGCAACGCCGCGGTGTTCGCGCGGGCCGTGCAGAAGATCTCGAACGCGCTCCTCACCGGCAGCTATCGCCACGAGACCGCGGCCTGGGATCCGCTGGAGGAAGGGGAGGGGCGCGTTACTGATTTGCTGCCTCCGGACGTTCAGCCCGGCGAGGCCCGCAAGCCGTACTTCGAAGCCCTGGTCGTGACGCCCAACGACCCGCGGAGCTGGGAGCGCGCGCGCAACGATCTGCGGCGCCTGCGGCGCCCCGAGGATCCGTTCGTCTACGAGCTGGTACAGGTCGGCAGCTTCGAGGACGGCGC
>JACXTT010009117.1_pt1 | contig 13592 bp, 5 predicted proteins | sample 9270951 | NCBI WGS metagenome assembly JACXTT01 (sample SAMN15532306, study PRJNA645909) | rock metagenome | isolation source: weathered quartz diorite | place: Puerto Rico | collected 2017-06-21
ATCTGACGGAGCTTACCCACGATCTGCTCGGGCGTGAACGTTTTCTTCGGCATTTTCCGGTTCCTTTCTGTATTCCAGTCTCTATCTGACTGGTACAGAAATCCCCGGTCAGGTCAGTCTGGCAATAACAGTCGATACTCCACATCGCAATCCTTCCTCTCGTTGATTGCGCGATCGATTCGTTCCTGAACCGACGCCTTGTCTTCTGGGTGAACCCGTTGAAGAATCGCATCCACCGCTGGTTTCGTCGCTCGGTCGTACTCGAAGATTCGAAAGGTCTCATCTGACCAGAACATCTCTCCGGAAGCGGGTTTGCAACCGAAGCTGCCAGTGTGACTGAGATGCTGCGCTTCAGAAAGGTAGGCTTCGCTCCGCCGGATAGCTTCTTCCGCAACTTTAGCTTCCGTGATATCGATGGTCGCGCCGACAATCTCTTCGTTGCCCGCCTCGTCCCGAACGGAGTGCGCAAGATCACGAATATGCTTTATCGAACCATCCGGCATCAGCAACCGATGCTCCCAGTCGAAGTCATGTCCGCCCTGCGCTGCACGCCCAAGAACGTCTGCGAGACGGCCCACATCGTCAGGATGAGATCGCCGCAGTATCAAGTCGGGCGTGGGTTCCGTTCCGGGAGGGTACCCGTAAATCCGAGCCGCTTCATCCGACCAGAATATCCGCTTCGTACTTACTTCCATACCGACACTGCCGGTTCGACTCAGTCGCTGCGCATCTGCCAAATGCGCCTTGCTCCGCCGAAGTTCGATTTCGGTCAGCTTCCGGGCAGTGACATCCATTACCGCGCCGATGATCTCGATGGCGCCGGTTTCACCTCTCTCCGCTTTTCCGACAACGTGCAGGTATTTGATCCTCCCGTCTGGCATCAGTAGACGAAACTCGAGGTTGATTCCTTCAGCCCTGTGAGCCGCGGCTATCGCCATGTCCACCGAAGGCACATCCTGCGGGTGAACGCGCTCCAAAATCGTTGGCAATGACACTGTCGCAGATGGGTCGAATTCAAAAATACGGAAGGTCTCGTCGGACCAGAAGTGCACGTCGGTGGAAACGTTCCACCCAAAACTGCCCGTATGGCTCAGCTTTTGTGCTTCGGCTAAATAAGCTTCGCTCCGCCGCACAGCTTCTTCGGCGCGCTTGCGGTCCTCGACATCGATGCTCGCTACATACCACCTGACGACTTCTCCGTGCTCGTTGCGCAGGGGCACCGTGCGGTGCAGCAGCCGGCGATATTCCCCATTACCCCGCCGCGAGCGGGCTTCAACCTCGAGCGGTTCTCCGGTAGCCAATGACGAGTGCCATTTGTTCACGAGGTCTTCAAGGTCTTCGGGGTGAATTACGCTGGTCCAACTCAAACCGCTCATCTCTTCTAACGAGAGATCCAGGTATTCCAGCCATCGCCGATTGAAGAAGTCGGTAGAGCCGTCGGGCAGGCAGCTGCATATCATCGCTGGAGTAGTGTCAGTAATTAGCCTAAGTTGAGCTTCGCGATTTTCAACGTCGCAATAAAGCCGCGCATTCTCGAGCGAGATTGCGGCGTGCGACGCAAGCACCTTCAACACCGTGACGCGACCAGCAGTGAAAACGTGTGGCGTCAGATTGTTTTCAAGGTAGAGAATACCGATGGTATTGCTCTGGTTAATAAGCGGTAAACAGAGAATGGATCGAGCGCGATGCTGAAGGATGTACGGATCGCCGGCAAACGGATTCGGAGATGCTGCATCGTCGAGAAGCACGGTCTCCTGTGTGCGCATTACATACCGAACGAGCGACTTCGGCAGCGCGGCGCCAGTGTGAGCACCGTCGGGTAGCTGCACGCTTACGTCCTCTCCACTCGTGGTCGCCACCGCCTGCGTGTGCAATTCATCACCTTGCGGAACAATCAATAGACCTCGCTCGGCGCCTGCATGCTCGATGGCAGCGCGCATGAGCCTGTCGAGCAGCTTTTCCATAACCATCTCGCCCGAGACTACTTGCGAGACTTTGATCACGGTCGCCAGATCCAGGTGTTCGACAGGTACCGAGATCATGCTGCTGGAGCTAGTACCCGGCTTTTCCTGCCTGAGCTGCGGATATTGCTGATCGAGCTGCCGCACCTTTCCGTCGGCTCCCCATTGCAGGTAGCAGTAGCGGGCATTTCGGACGAAGAGATCGGCGAACGCCTCGAAGCCACGTGCCGCATAGAACCGCCCGGCTAATTCGTACGCCAGTCCTTCGTTCTGGATGAAGCCGTTCGCATGCGCTGATTCGATGGCCTGCTGGTAGAGGCGTTCGGCCTCCAGTTCCCGCCCTTCCAAGCGAGCGATCTCGGCGCCTTCGAGCGCGGCGCGGTCTGCGAAGTTCTCCGGGCAGTTCTCGGCCCACTCCTGGAGTTGGCGATGGTGGGCCGCCAATGACTCGTGGTGCTGGGTACGATCCGCGGCGGATGCCGCATCGCAAAGTGCAGCTCGTGCCAGCGCGGCGTAAAGTTGGTAGTCTGCCTGCTCAAGGACTGACGGCGTCCTCGGCCAGAGTCGGTGTGCGTTCGTGGCCGCCGCGACGGCGGAAACGTAGTCACCCGCGAAGAAGCGCGCCTGCAGCTTCCGGAGCCAGTACAGGTTGGCGATTCGCGAGAAGCGGGGGTCTTCGGCCAGCTGTTGCTCGAAACGGCCCTCGTCGCACTCGGTATCGTCGAAGGAGCCGAACTCCGGAGTGAGGCCGCGGAGGGTCTGGATGAGCTTGAGCATCGGGCTGATCATGTCGAGGACGAGTCCGAACCGGAATCGGCGCGCGAAATCGAGCCCAGCCTCGGCCTCGCGCTGCACATCCGCGAGCGGTTCCCCAGTTGCGAGGAGGCAGGCGATGAGGCCGCTTTGGCTGAAACCCGCGAAGGCGATGTCGCCGACTCTATTGGCCGCGTCGATGGCGCGCCGCGTCAGGCCGAGACCTGTACGGACGGGCTGCATCCAGTGAGAGATGAACCCGAATAAATTGTAGACCTTTGCCTCGAAGCGATGCAGCCCGCGCTGTTCCACAAGGTCCGAGCCGAGCTTCCCGAAGCTGAACCGGGCCCGGTAATTCCCGAGGCGAATGCCGAGGAGCGCTCCGAGCCAGACGTAGGCGAAGCACGATCCGTCGCTGTTGCCATGCTCCAGGCTGAGATTTGCCATCCGGCAGACGACGAGGAAGAGCAGATCCTCGTCGGTCAGCAGCACGGCTGGCGCCAGGGCCGCGCTGAGGACGTCCATCGTCGCGCGCCGCTCGGGGTCCGTCATCAGCGGGAGATCGACGAGATCGTCGATCGAGCGACTCCCGATCAGGCGCCAGATGCGCTCGTATTCCTGCTGGACCTCCTCCTTCGCCGGGTGCGGGGACCACTGGATGCCGATGTGCCGGAGATAGTCCAGACACGCCTCGATTGCGCGGTCGCTGCGGCCGAGCGTTGTGAACAGCTCTTCCTTCAGCCTCGTGAGGGTGGCTAAGTCGACGAGTGGCAGCACCCGGCTGGACAGCGTCGACAGCCGCTCCTCGGCTGCGGCGAATGTGCCGGTCAGGAACTCGCACTCGGCGCGGTGAATCTCAAACGCGAAGGTGAGTGCGCCGTATCGCTCCCAACTGTCCTCCGGAAGCAGCATTCGACCCGCAGTGAAATAGGTTAAAGCCGAGGCGTAGGCGGTAGCATCTTTGGCGCGCTTGCCTGCCATCAGGTTGTACTTGGCCAATTGCTCGCGTTCGTCCTGCGACGTGACCAGCGCGGCGGCGCGGTTGAACTGATTGACGATCTCGAAGATGACCTCCTCGCGCTTTTCTCTTGGCGTGTGCGCCACGAGCAATCTGCCGATTTGCAGATGCGCGTCGGCGCGTGACGGTTCCGGAATGAGCGAGTAAGCAGCCTCCTGGACGCGGTCGTGAAGGAACCTGTAGGCGCCGCCCAGGCGCTCGATGAGCTCCAGGCGAACCGCATCCCACAGGTCCGCGTGGAGCTGTTCCTCCGAGGTTCCGCGCACGAGCGCGAGCGTGGTCAGGTCGGCGCTGTTGCCGAGGCAGGCGAGTTGCTGCAGCGCCTCGTGCGTCCTCGTCGGCAGGCGGCTCAGCTTCCCCACCATCAGATCCGCCACGTTGGCCGTGTACCCCTTCGCGTGGATGCGCCCGAGGTCCCATGACCAACGACACGCTCGATGGTCGAACGCGAGCAGCCCCTCGCCGGCGAGGGCGAAGAGGAACTGGATGACGAAGAACGGGTTCCCTGCGGTCTTTTCGTACACCAGCCGCCCCATCTGCGCGGCGCGCGGCGGCTCGCAGCGAAGTGCGTCCGCAATCAGCTGATCCACATGCTCACGGGCGAGGGGCGCCAGCCTGACCTCGTGTACGGGCGCGCCCGCGTTCCGGATCGCCTCGAGCTTGCGCATCAGCAGATGGGCGGGAGTGACCTCGTTGTCCCGGTAGGCGCCGATCAGCATGAGGTGCTGCAGATCCGACCGGGTCAACAAATCCTCGATGAGATCGCGCGTTGCGGCGTCGAGCCATTGCAAGTCGTCTAGGAAGAGAGCCAGGGGGTGCTCCGGCCGCGCGAAAACGGCGATGAATCGCCGGAACACGAGCTGGAAGCGCTGCTGCTCCTCCTGCGGCGAGAGCTCGAGCGCCGGCGGCTGCTCGCCGATAATGAGCTCGAGGTTTGGAACGAGGTCCACTATCAGCTGTCCGTTGGGATCCAGAGCCTTATGAAGCGCATCTCGCCAGCGGGATAGTTCCACTTCGCTCTTGCCCAGAAGCGCTTGGATCAACTGCTGAAAGGCCTGGGCGATCGTGGAGTAAGGGATGTCGCTCTTGTATTGGTCGAATTTACCCGATGCGAAAAGGCCGCGCGGCGGAACCAGCCATTTATGAAGCTCATTGACGACCGAGGACTTGCCGATACCGGAGTACCCGGAAACAAGAACCAACTCCGGCTTGGCGCCTGCTACAACGCGGTCGAAGGCAGCGAGCAAGGTGTCGATTTCGGACTCTCGCCCATATAGTTTCTCTTGAATCAGCAGCCGGTTTGGCGTGTCGTGTTCGCCTAGCGGGAAGTCGTCGATACGATTCTGCGTTTCCCATTCATGAAGGCAGCGCCGAAGATCACTCCCGGCGCCCGCCGCAGTTTGATAGCGGTCCTCAGCCGTCTTGGCGAGCAACTTCATGACGATTGCCGAAACCGGGCGCGGAACACTCTTCAGCCTCTCATGTGGGGGTGTCGGCTGCCTTGCGATGTGGGCGTGCACGATTTCCATCGGATCCGAAGCCGTGAATGGAAGGGTCCCGGTCAGCATTTCGTAGAGCGTCACTCCGAGAGCATAGAGATCGCTCCGGGAATCGATTGAGCGATTCATCCGCCCGGTTTGTTCGGGAGCCATGTAAGGGAGTGTTCCGGCGATGAACTCGGGAGGTTCGGGCGCCTGGCGCTCACGCGGAAGGCGCGATGCAATCCCAAAACCCATGAGCCGCGCCTGACCCGTCGCGGGATTCACCAAAACATTTGGAGGCTTCACGTTCTTGTGGATCAGCCCCTTCTCGTGCAACCCGCCGAGTGCGGTTGCGATACCGACCGCGAAGCGCAGGAACTGCGTCAACTCCATCGGTCCCGGAAGCAATCGATCGAGAGTCTCACCACCACGATCTTCGAGCACGAGCGTCATCTCCCCAGGTTGCTCGGAGAGGGCCAGGGGCCGAACCGCCCACGCTGAATCCAGTTCATCCCTCAACGAATATTCGTGCTCTATTTTTCTTAGGGTCTCCGGCGTTGGCCGCATCGACGCAGGAGCCAGCAGGAGAATTGATGGCAAACCGGAGTGGTTCGAGTGCGTGCCCCGGTAGAGGACGAATTCCTCATCCTTCCGGAGGGGTTTGAGGACATACTCTGAGAGTTCCACGGTGGTTGTTTTCCAACTTCAGGACGTTTCGCCGTCGACAATGACAATTGCAGCCGGGCTACTCTGTCCAGTATAGAGTGGGTACTCCGTGATGTCTGCGCCAACGAACGCCATCTGCTCGTAGACGATCGCCCAGCCTCCCGCTGTCGTATCGGCCTCGGCGTTGACGGCTACGCTACTCTCCGTCTTGCCGGCAAAATACTCAGATCGATGCGTCATTATATGCGTTTGCAGTTGGTCGTCGTTGGCGTAGCATCCGTTACTGTCCCCGTCTCGACCGAGAATGGGGCTCCTCGCGGAACTACCGTGAAGCTCCAGCACACCATCAAAACTCCAGCTTCAACCCGTATTGCATGATGCGCGGATTCACGCTCATGGCGCTGATCTTTCCGAAAGTGCTCGGACTCGAGACAAAGCTCGCGGGATTTGCAAAGTTCGGGTGATTAAGAATGTTGAAAACCTCCCAGCGGAAGACGATCCCGACCTGCTCTGTGAGTTTGGTGCGCTTGATGAGAGCTGCATCGAAGTTGTGCTGGTCCGGCCCTCTAAGGATGTTCCTGCCTAAACTCCCAAAGATCGTCCCGTCGCCGGAAACCGGAAACTGGCCATCGATCAAACCTCCCGCGTGTATAAGCGTCGCCGGAACAAACGCGCTGGTGTTGAAGAACTGATTGACACGGCTGCTCACATTACCGCTCTGAATCGCATCCTTCAGCGTCGCCCCTGGTGCAAGGTTACCTGTGGTGAAGGTTGTTGCTGGCCCGAAGAGCGTGCCGGCGGCGCTGTCGTAAATACTGATTGGGAGTCCGGACTGGAGCGTGACGACACCGGAGAAGGCCCACCCGGATAAGAGTCGGTTGCGGTTCACCGGTTGGGGTAGAGTAAAGGTGTAGCTGAGCACCAAGCGGTGCGCGCGATCGAAATCCGAAGGACCTCGTTGAGCAGCGAGGTTGTGCTGATCATTGACCACTTGCTGGCCAAAGATCGGAGTGCCGTAAACGCCAAAAGCTGCAGAGCCGAGACTGTCGGCTGCGGTATCAATCGATTTGGAGAAGGTATAAGCCGCCAGGATCTGAAGGCCATGGCTCAATCGCTTGTTGATGGTTGCTTGCAGAGAGTTGTAGTTGCAGTTTCCGCTGCTCTCGACCCTAAAGGCAATCGGCTGGAGCCCGAGAAAGGGACTCGTTCCACCGCATTGGCGGCCGAGTTGGTGGACAACCCATTCACAGGATTGGCGGGACTGGCAAGAAGAGACTGATTATTGCTTCTTGATATGGGAAGGTCTGTGATTTTGGCGCCAGCGTAGGCGAGCGAGATTAGGAAACTCTTGTACTGCTGCTGAACCTCCAGGCCATATTGCTGAACGGTCGCCTCTCTGAAAGCAGGATCAACTGTTACTGCGACGAAAGGGTTATGATCCCCCGTGTAAGGCGGACCGGGCAGCATCGTACCGGCGAAGTTGGGAAAGGAGGACGCTGGGGGGAGTACCGGGAACGGGAATTGCAGGCTGGCTGCGGCATTGGCCCCCCCGATCAAGTCCTTCGAGATGGTGAATGGCGGACTGAAAGCCAGGGCCGTACCGAGTGAATAGAAGTAGGTGCGATCGGCGTAGATGCCATAGCCTCCCCTAATGACGAGATCGCGCGATGGGAAGGGCCGCCAGGAGAAGCCCAGACGCGGCTCGGGATGCAGTTGAACCGGGTCGTTGAGGAGTGTCGAATTCTGGCGCGGAAAGCCTGCCGGTGTAGGGCCGCCGTAATTGTCCGCCAAGACGAATCCGGAGGTCACAGGATTTGTGAATCCACCCGGCGGAGGCGGAACATAGAACTCTGGGTAGAAAGTGGTCATGCGCCCATGGGCCTCGCTCTGCTGTCCATTGACCTCCAATCGAAGTCCTAGATTGAGCGTGAGAGCAGTCGAGACTTTGTAATCATCGACCACGAAAAAATGAGCTGCGGCTGAGCGCATTCCTATATCGGGAACCACTGCGCTAACTGCTGTGCCGAACACGTTGGAAAATGAAGTTCCATTGCCACCTGCATTCACCGGTCCTGCAGGCAAACCGAGAAGAAAATCGGGAAAGGAAAGGAAGGTGAGCTGTCCGTCCGTGATATCCACTCTTGAATTGAATTGATTACGGAAAATCTCCGCTCCCAACCGGAGATTGTGCTTCCCGCGGGCCAAAGAGAGCGTGTCCGAGAAATAGAAATTGTTGTTCGCCGTCGCGCCTTTATCATTCGGCACGTTGCCAAAGCGAGAACGCGCCCAGTACCTGCATTTGCGGCAGGCTTCTCTCCTGCGTGTCGCCGACACGGCTGATTCCCACCGACTGAGCCGTCATCGGTCCCGGCGTGAGGCCTCGACCGGTGATGCGAGAGAAACCGATGCGGAATTGATTGATGGCCTGCGGGGAGAAGATGCGCGTGTGCGCAACCGCCAGATTCCGGTTATCGAAGTCATGAACCGCCGGAAATCCGGGGACAGAGGCCCCTGTGAACGGCACATTTTGGGTCGAGTTCGAGAAGAAAAATTTCGTCGATAACTGATCGGCCTTCGTCAGGCTTACATCCAGATTCGTGTTGAACTGATCTTCATCGTAGTGTCCGGGCAAGACCGCCGTGTAATTGACTCCACCCCCCGCAGTCTGCGGACTCGAAATCACAAACGATCCATCGGGATTTCTCGCGTTCAGCAGATTGAGAGCTACCGGATTGATGTTCAATCCATCGGGTGCGATCTTTACCCCTCCGAACAATCCCGTTTGACCAGCGAACACCGCTCCGAGAGCGGACGGCGTTCGGAGCGTTGGTATGGGCGGTAGACTTAGGGATCGCACACTGCTGGCGAGCGAGGCTGCATTCACGTCGCGTGTCGCTTGATACGAAACGAAGAAAAAGGCTCGCTTCCTGGACCAGGACACGGGCCCGCCCAGCGTGCCACCGGGTTGGTTGCGGCGAAATTCTCCTCTAGCTACGCCGGTTGCGTTCGCAAAGAAATTGTTCGCGTTCAAGGCTTCGTTGCGGCCGAAGTAATAGGCGTTCCCATGAAGTTGGGCGGTACCCGACTTGGTCTCTACGATGACGTTGGCGCCGCCGCCTCGGCCATATTGAGCATCGTAGAGCGAATTCTGAACCTTGAATTCCTGAATGGTCTCCGGTGCTGGAATCGCCAGCCCACCGCCACTGGGAGAGGTGGCCTCCGTCATGTTGGCGCCGTAGCTGTTCGCGTCCACGCCGTTCAGCATGAAGTTGTTGTCACCGCTACGAGCGCCATTGGCGCGGATCTCCTGGCTTCCGGCTCCCAGTTGCGTCGCATCCACCACATCGGTGTTGGTTCCACTTGTCAGACCAAGAATTTGCGTGTAATTGCGATTCACCAGGGGCAAGGCAACAATCGTCGACCCGTCAATTACCCTTCCGAGTGCAGCGCCCTCGGTTTGCAGCAGCGAGGATTCGACTTCGAGTTCTTCTCTGGCACCTTGGACCGCAAGCTTGACGGGAATTCGCCTCACTTCGCTAATCTGGATCATCACCTCACGCACGATGTGCGGCGCAAAGCCCGCCCTCTCCACCCTCAACTCATATTGGCCAGGCGGCAACAAGGAAAAGCGGTATAAACCCTCAAGATCGGTTACGGCAGTGAGAAGTTGGTCCGTTCCGTTGTTACGCAAGGTGATCGTAGCCTTCGGCACGACTGCCCCCGTTGGGTCGATGACTGTACCGGTTAAGGCCCCGGTCGAGGCTGATTGAGCGAAGACCTCGAAGGCTGTCACGAGCACGAGCAGGCAGAACCCAAGGCTCTGGCTACTTGAAGCTTTTGCGAGCAACCGTAGTGTTCTGTATATGAGAATCGACCTTGGTCTCGGAATAAGGCTGGCCTCACAAAGATACGGTGCACGCTCCACCCACCCGCCGTGCGGTGTTGCAGAGTTCGATACTTCTTCCTCGCTGGTATTCTACCGAGAACGGGGTGCCAGTCGAGAACCCGGTTCGATGATCTGAACCTTGGAGTTTGCCAGCCTCGATCCGGCTAGTACGAGAATCCCTTGTCGGCTCGTCGAGCACATGGGCGGAGTCGACGTCGACCCAATGGATTTAAACTCACGAACTTCATCGCCGACATTCGGCGTTTGCCAGACGTGCGAGCTATCACCAAAAGCAACTGGTTTTGCCGCGACGGAATTTTGTACGTCGATCCGCTCGACGATAGCTCTAAATGCTCCTTCCGAAGCCAGGCAGGAACATGGATCAACAGATAGTCGATAAGACTTCTGACCGAAGGGAGCATCCCCCGCGGCGTCGGGTAAACTAGGTGGAGAATATTCTTCGCGTCGGCTTTCTGTTGGGTGCAGTATTCGTTAACTCTGCTAGCCCTGATGCGTGCGGTTTAGGAACGCCAGTGCCAAAATGAATAAAGTTCGAAATCCACTCTCCCTCTCCCCGATGAGGACAAGCCTCCGGATTCAGCGTTTCCACTTCCTGTTCCTCCTCGGCCGTAAGCCGCTGCCGGGCCTGGGATCAGAACGCGTACCTCAGAGCGAATTGTAAGATTCTCGGGTCGGCGGCGCTCAGTATTTGGCCGAATTTCGAGTGAGTCAGCGTGCGATCCGGGCGTCCGAAATTTGCATGATTGAACAGGTTGAAAGCTTCCGCCCGAAAATCAATATGTTGTGTCTCGCCGAAATGACCGAACTTGAGCGGGAACGACTTCGTCAATGCAAAGTCAAAGTTAGCCACTCCAGGTTGGCGGATAATGTCTCGCCCGGAATTGCCGAATGTTCCAGGGGCGTTAAAAGCGAAAGCCGCTGTATTGAACCACTCTAATAACTGTGCGTTCTTCGACCGGCCACCCGGCAGACTTGTGTCCCCGATCAAATCGGCGCGGTCAATTCCGTTGCCGCTGTAAGAGTAATCGAGGCCGGATAACACCGAGAAGGGCATTCCGGCGCGGAGCGTGAGGACGCCGCTCGATTGCCAGCCGCCAATTACGTTACGTCCGAAAAAGCCCAGCGATCTTGCGGTCGGCAGCTGCCAAACGTAGGATCCGATAAACTGCTTGTTGACGTCCACGCTCGAAAGGCCGCGATCAAACTTGGGATTGTTGGTCGTGTAGTCACTTTGTCCCAAACTCGTTCCGGCTCCGTTCAGATCATCGAGCATCTTCGCCCATCGGAACCCAGCCAGGAACGTCAGCCCCTTCGTGGCCCGCTTCTCTACCGTCAGGGTCAAACCATTGAAACTGGCCGTACTGGTCGCGGTGTTGATCGAGTTGCTGGTGAAGTACTGCCCCTGGGGCCGGCGGTCCTGCACGTTTTCAAAAGTGGACTGACCCGGAATGTAGACGGCTTGGTTCTGCTCGACTCCGCCGAACAGATGATAGCTCTCCATTCCTTCATAGGCAGCCCTTACCATGAAGCCTTTGGGCAACTGATGCTCGACCGCGAGATTCCATTGCTGGATCACCGGATAGGCCATGGCGGGATCGAACTCATTTCCGAAAAACGGAAATGCAAACGTTTGGTCGTGAGCAAACGGACGAAAGGCCGGGAATGGTACAACGTGCCCCTGGTAGGGATTTTGCAAGCTCGCCGGAAACGGAATGTCCACTGACAAGGCCCACGGCGGAGCGGAGATCGTGTCGTTATTGGAATTGACATTAATAAAGTCGTGGTAAATACCGAAACCCGCGCGAACGCTTGTCCGGCCGTTGCCAAACACATCCCATGCAAGACCGAGTCTCGGATCGAATATGTGGTTGTAGGTTTTTACCGCTGTCTTCAGCACGCCCGGGTCGCCGGGCACTAACTCGCCCGGGGGTAAGTTCGGGTATACGGTCGAGCGCACGCCTTTTGCCGCATCGCCGATAGTGAACACCGAAATCTGATTTGCCTGCTCGTGAAACATCTTCCAAGGCTCCCAGCGCACGCCGAGGTTCAGCGTAAGGTTCCGTGTGGCCTTCCAGGAGTCATTGACATAGAGCGCCGGAAGAGTTCGGTAGAGGCTTTCATAAGTGGGGCTGAACTGTTGGAAGTCCGACGGCTTGCCCAGCAGAAAGTCGAGCAAATTGTCGCCGGAGAGCTGGCTCGAAAAATCGAAGTACCCTTGTGACAGAAAGATCTGCGCCAGGATATTCTGCTCCCGGATAATCTCTCCACCGAATTCGATGGTGTGGGCTCCCTTAATGTAAGTCCAGTTGTTCGAAATGTCGTATTCGGCACGAGGAACGCGATAGACCGGGTCCCATTCGGCGCTGAAGTAGCCGTCGATATTGAGATAGAACCCCGCGCCTCCGGAGGTATCGGCGCCCCCCACTTCGTCCGCGACGTTGACGCCCAGATCGACCCAGCCAGGAATTTTTTTCGGCCCCAGTTGGATGTTGACAACACGGTTGTAAGTCAGAGTGAGGTTCCCGACTAAGTTAGGACGGGGCAAGTAGGTCCCGTTAAGCGTTATGTTCTGGCTTTGCCAGTAAGCATTGGCCGTCACGCTCAAGATGTCATTGTTGACAAACGAACCTGGCCGATCCAGCCGATCGTAAAGATACCGGGCAGAGACGCGAAACTTCTCACCAAAGTTGTGATCGACCCGGCCTACCCATTGATTGTCGTCCGTGCGCGTAAACGTGGAGTAAAATGACAACCCGGTGTCCGGCGCCCCGACCGGTACTCGGCTCAACACATTCACCGCTATTGGGTCGAACCTGGATGTGGGAACCTGATTGCCGGGAAATGGGGCGTGAGTGGTTGGATCTACGAGTTGCGTGCTGATTGCTGAAAAGTCTCCAGCGAGCTGGGCAGCGGTTGGGGTGACCTGGACATTCTGCGTCGGAACTGAACGCACTTTTGTTCCCTGCCAGGAAGCGAAAAAGAACGTCTTGTTCTTCTGGACCGGTCCTCCCAGGCTGAAACCGTACTGATTGCGCTTTAACCCGTCGTCGGATGAAGCGAAGAAGTTCCTGGCGTTCAGCACGTGATTCCGGAGAAACTCGAACGCCGACCCGTGAAATTCGTTGCCCCCGCTGCGCGTGGCGGCATTGACGACGCCACCGCCGCGTCCACCGAACTTGGCGCTGTAACTGTTGGTTTGCACGCTGAACTCTTGAATCGCGTCCGGATTGGGGAAAATGTTGGCGATCTCGGTGTATGGGTCTTCGTTAATGCCCCCGTCCAGATAGAATGCGGTCTCATTAGAGCGAGCGCCACTGGCGGAAACAAACGTGACTCGCGACTCTGGCCGCGAAGCGCCTTGCCCGAAACACCGGGAGCCTCCGGGACTCACGTCGGGCGCTAGAGCCATAAGCTGGAGCACGTTGCGGCCGTTCAAAGGCAGTTCGCGCGCCATCTCCGGAGTAATCACGGTGGTCAGGGTCTGGGTCCGTACATCCACCAACGGAGGTTCGCCGGTAATCGTAACGGATTCGGCCTGGCTGCCTACTTGCATGCTGACGTTGACCGTCGCGGACTGATCCACTTGCAGGACGATCCCTTCCTGAACGTAGGCCTGAAAGCCGGCGTGTTCAACCCGCAACGTGTACGTGCCTACCGGCAGATTCGGCAGTTGATAGAAGCCATTCTCGTTGGATTGAGTCCGGCTAGTGGTTCCGGTCGAGGTCTGGACTGCCGTAACCTGCGTGCCCGGGATCACCGCACCCGTCGGATCCGTCGTCGTCCCCGCGATCGCCGCGGTATTTCTC
>JACXTT010009118.1_pt1 | contig 13591 bp, 16 predicted proteins | sample 9270951 | NCBI WGS metagenome assembly JACXTT01 (sample SAMN15532306, study PRJNA645909) | rock metagenome | isolation source: weathered quartz diorite | place: Puerto Rico | collected 2017-06-21
ACGTCGGTTTCCTTGTTAGCGCGGCCATTGTGGAACCCTATCTTATGCGTCCGGTGCTTGATGGCGACGCCGGGGAACAGGTTCCGGTTGTTCGCTTGGAAGGGAGGCGGGCGGACGCGCGGGCGTTGCCGTTGGACGATGAGCGCTTCGATGCGGTCGCCTGTCAGTTCGGCGCGATGTTCTTCCCCGACAAGGTGCAGGGCTACAGGGAAGCGCGCCGCGTGCTCAGGCAAGGAGGCCGTTACGTCTTCAATGTGTGGGACAAGATTTCCGAAAACGACTTTGCCGACACGGTCACGCAGACGCTTGCAACGCGCTTTCCGGACGATCCACCGCGCTTCATGGCGCGCGTGCCGCACGGCTATCATGATATCGAGAAAATTCGGGAAGAGGTGGCTGCTGCTGGCTTCACGACGATTGCCATCGATGCCGTTGATTGCCGAAGCAAGGCGCAATCCGCGCGCGATGTCGCGATGGGTTATTGCCAGGGAAGCCCGCTGCGAACCGAAATCGAAGCGCGCGATGCGTCGGGCCTGGAAGCGGCGACGACGCAGGTGACTGACGCGCTGGCGCGCCGTTACGGGACGGGCGCGATTGACGGCCGTATCCGGGCGTTTGTGATCACTGCCGTGCGCTGATGTGCTCGGTTAATCAAACATCAACAATTCCAAACATTTATGGTGAACGCTTTGTTAAGCGTCGTCCGCTAGGGTGACTGGAGTTGGCATCGTGTGTCGATGTCGTCACCAGTTGCGTTAAGTGGAATGCCTATGATTGTTCGGCATTTTCTTGGTTGGGTGCGTACAGCTCCGGCGGGCGAGCGAGCGGAAGCCACGCGCGCTCTGGCGCGGGCCTGGCTCTTCTCCGATATGTCCTCCGATGACATCGCGGCGACCGAAGGTGCGCTCCTGATGCTGCTCGACGATCCGTCGCAGCTGGTGCGCGAGGCGATGGCCCAAATCTTTGCCTACAGTGCCGATGCTCCGCCTGCGATCGTGCGGGCACTCTCCGTCGATCAGCCGTCGGTGGCGCTGCCGATCCTGCAGCATTCACCGCTCCTCATCGATGCGGATCTGGTCGACATCGTTGCCACCGGCAATCGCGAAATTCAGTGTGCGGTCGCGGGTCGCGAGAACCTGCCGACGTCTGTGTGCGCAGCCATTGCCGAAGTCGGTAGCGCCGACGCGTGCATGATACTCATTGAAAATCCCGACGCGTCACTTGCGCAGATTTCGCTTGATCGCATCGTCGAACGCTTCGGTCATGTCGCAGCCGTGCGCGAACGCCTGCTCGAGAGCCATGAGCTTCCGGCAGCGACAAGGCTAGCGCTGGTCGCCAAGCTGTCGGACCAGCTCAGCCGCTTCGTCACCGCACGCAACTGGCTTAGCACCGAGCGTGCCGAAATCGTCGCCAGCGAAGCGTGTGAGCGCTCGATGGTGAACATCGCCGCCACCTCGCACGCCGACGACTTGAGTGCACTGGTGCGCCACCTGCGCGAGACCGGGCAGCTGACGGCGGGATTGATCTTGCGGGCGCTGCTCTCCGGCAACGTCGACATGTTCGAGTTGGCTCTGATCGAACTGACTGACATGAACGCTGCGCGTGTGAGTGCGATCCTGCAGGAGAAAAATGGCGCAAGCCTGATCGCGCTCTTGACGCGTGCAGGCCTGCCGCAATCGACCTTCGCGGCATTCCGTGCGGCGCTGGCGGCCAGCGACGAAATCGGTTTCGCCAGCACGATCGATGGCGCCGCGCGCTTGCGCCGACGGATGGTCGAGCGCGTGCTGACGAGTTGCGAGCAGGATGCACAGACCACCGAGGCATTGATGATCCTGCTGCGGCGGTTCGAAACCGAATCCGCACGCGAGGAAGCGCGTCTGTTCTGCGACGAGCTGGTCGCGTCAGAGACGATCGGGCAGATCGACGATCACCTGCTGGCGGCCTGATGCCAGTCTGTCGGCAGCCGCTTCAGTCCAACAACATTTGCACATAAATACGATGGCCGGGTTGAACCCCGGCCATGACGAACGGCGTCAGCTTTCTCTGCGAGGAACGATCACTCGCCGGGAATGATGCTCGGGCCGAGGATCACTTCAAGATGCTCGGGGCGATCCTTGTTGACCGCAGCGAGATACTCGTCGGCAACGCCACGCAGCTTCTGCGACAGTTTTCCGGCGACGCTGTCGACGCCAAGGCGCTTGTGCTCGCGCACGATCGCCTGGATCGCGTTGACATGGTGGGCGATCAGCTCGTGCGGCACCGTGGTGAAGTCCGGTGCGTGCTCCATGATCCGGCACAGGCTTTCGGCCGCAGCGGCTGCGATCGGGTACCCGAACGTCGCAGCGTCGCCCTTGATGTCGTGGGCGGCGCGGAACAATTCGTCCTGATTGGCGGGATTGAGGCCGTGCTCGGCGATCGCGGTATAGGCGGCAGCCAGCCGTTCGCATTCCTGCTGCATCCAGCCTTCGAATTCGCCGGACAGGTCGTTCAGCGCCTTCTCGGCGCGTGCGACCGGATCATCGCGATCGTCCTCTGGAATGCGCTTTACCGCGCTGCGCAGCGGGTTCGGTTGCCGGATGATCTGATAGTCGGCGAAGGTCTCGACCTCGATCTTGTCCTTGCCCTTGTCGCGGGAGTCGCGGCGCGTGCCTGCCATGGTTTGGAATCCTTCCGCCTGTCTCAGGTCGACGCCTTGACCTTGCCGAGCAGGGCCTGCTGCTGGACGACTTCGGCCTGACCGCCCAGGCGGCGCTCGGGGCCGATATACGTGTTGGTCGTGTTGCGGCGGCGGTCGGGCCCGAAGTAGCTCTTGGTCTTGATGAAGGGGCGGGGACTGACGACGACGTTGATGATGCGCTGGTACAGCGCCTTGGCCGAGATCGGCTTGGCCAGAAATTCGGTGACGCCGGCGTCGCGCGCCATCATCACCCGCCGTTTGTCGGAGTGACCGGTGAGCATGATGATCGGCGTGTACGGATTGCCGTTGCCGCCCGGCTGGCGGATCATCTGTGTCAGTTCGAGCCCGTCGAAGATCGGCATCGACCAGTCGATGATCAGGATGTCCGGAACATAGTGGATGTACATCTCCAGCGCGGTGGCGCCGTCTTCGGCCTCATAGGCTTCGCGTGCGCCGAACGAATGCAGAAGCGTGCGCAAGATGCGCCGCATATGCGCATTGTCGTCGCAGATCAGAAAGCGAAGCTTGTTGAAATCGATCCCGAACATGCCGCAACCCCGCGCGCCCGGAGAGCCGGTACACGATGTATTAACCCTATGGAAGTTTGGTTAATGAAGCGTTTGCGGGCGAGGGATCAGGCCCCGAACTGCTCGCGCAGGATGCGTTCTTCCAGGCTGTGGCCGGGGTCGAACAGCATCTGCATGGCGATCGAGCGGTCGGTGACGACCTCGACGCGCTTGACGTTGCGGACCTCGTCGTGGTCGGCGACGGCGGCGACCGGCCGCTTGTCGCTCTCCAGCACTTCCAGCGCGACGACGGCGGCGTTCGGCAGGAGGGCGCCGCGCCAGCGGCGCGGGCGGAACGGGCTGATCGGCGTCAGCGCGAGCAGCGCGGCATTGATCGGCAGGATCGGTCCCTGGGCCGACAGGTTGTAGGCGGTGGAGCCGGCCGGTGTCGCCACCATGACGCCATCGGCGACCAGCTCGGGCATGCGTTCGCTGCCGTCGACGAGGATGCGCAGCCGTGCCGCCTGATGGGTCTGGCGGAACAGGTGCACCTCGTTGATCGCGTGGTGCTGATGCTGCTTCTCGTGAATGTCGGTTGCCCGCATGAGGAGCGGGTTGATCATCGTCAGCCGCGCCGCTGCCAGCCGTTCGTGCAGCGCCTCGGTGTTGAATTCGTTCATCAGGAAGCCGACGGTGCCGCGATGCATGCCGTAGATCGGCGTGCCGGAGCGCATGTACTTGTGCAGCGTCTGCAGCATCAGGCCGTCACCGCCGAGGGCAACGATCACGTCGGCCTTGGCCACATCGTGATTGCCGTAAATCTTGGTCAGCGCAGCGAGCGCTTCCTGCGCTTCCGGGCTCGAACTCGCGACAAACGCGATCCGGTCATATTTCTGTTGCGTCATGGGGTGATTCAGGCCCGAGAGCGTGCAGGGAAGCTACCAAATGGATCGCGCGGTGTTCGTCTATACGACCTTTCCGACGCTTGTCGAGGCGGAAGCTGCCGCCAAGGTTATCGTCGAAGGCAAGCTCGCCGCCTGCGCCAACATCCTGCCGGGGATGATTTCCCATTACCGCTGGGAGGGCAAGGTCGAACGGGCCGAGGAGGTGGTTGTGATCCTCAAGACCCGGGCCTCGCTCGCCGACCGGGTCCGTGAGGCGGTGCGGCAGAACCATTCCTACGACGTGCCGGCGATCGCGGTGATCGGTCTGGAGAGCGTCGACCGCGACTATTTCCGCTGGATCCTCGATTCGACTGAGCCCGATCAGGCCTGAGCGGCGCTTGCCGATGCTCTGAACTTTCATCCGCTTTGCCATCCGTGCTATGCAGACCGGCATGGGTTCGGGTCGTCGTCTTTCTCGCTTCGCTCTCCTGCTTGCGATGCTTCTACCGCTGGCCGCCTGCGCAGGCGGCGAGGAGATGTATTTTTCCAAGCCACGCAATGCCGATGTCGCGCAGCCGTTTCCGACCAACTATCGGGCCGATCTGCTGGCGTTCCTGCGCACCTACCTCAACGATCCGACCAATGTGCGCGATGCGTCGATCTCCGAGCCGATCCAGCGCTACGTCGGTGGCACGCGCCGCTACTTCCTGTGCGTACGGTATGATGCCCGCGACACTGGCGGCCGCTATACCGGCGTTGCCGATCGCGCAGCACTCTACCTGGACGGGCGTTTCGACCGGCTGATCGAGAAGCCGCAGGATTTCTGTCCGGCAACCGCCTATGCGCCGTTCCCCGAGCTGGAAAAGCTGAAACGCTGACCTCACGAAACTGCCAGTTGACCCTCCTCGGGTTCTGGAAACAATGCGCCGCTTCGCCCGTCCGGGCGAAGGTATCCTGGCCCGCGAGAAGGCCGGAGAGATCGAGGAGATCAGAATGAAACGTTCGCTGCGCTGGCTTCTGGCCGCATCGTTGACCATGCTGCCGGGCATCTGGGCGCCAGCCGCTGCGGAGGGCTATCCCGAGAAGCCGATCCGTCTGCTCATTCCTTATACGCCGGGCGGTTCGACCGACCTGACCGGCCGCATCTACGCCGAGGCGCTGCAGGCGATCCTCGGCCAGAACATCATCGTCGAGAACAAGCCGGGCGCCGCCGGCACGATCGGCATCGACGCCGTCGCGAAGTCCAAGCCGGATGGCTACACGCTCGGCGTCAGCGGCGTCGGTCCGACCGCGATCGTGCCGACCATCGATTCGAAGGTGCCGTATCAGCCGGCACGCGATCTCGACATCATCTCCGGTCTGAGCATCGTCGATGTTGCCTTCGTCACGTTGCCGAATTCGAAGTACAATTCGATGAAGGAACTGCTGGACGATGCGCGCGCCAATCCGGACAAGATCAGCTACGGGACCGCTGGCGTTGCGACGCCGGTGCATCTCGATGGCGAGAACCTCGGACATCTCGCCAAGGTCAAGATGATCCACGTTCCGTTCCAGGGCGACGTGCCGGCGATCACTGCAGTGCTGAGCGGTGACGTGGTGGTCGGTGGCGTAGCCGCAGCGTCGGCGACGCCGTTCATCGCCTCCGGCAAGCTGAAGGTGATCGCGGCTGGCGGTCCCGACCGGTTGAAGCTGAAGCCCGATGTTGCGACCGTGGCAGAGCAGACCGGCTTCAAGGACTACACCGCATTCACCTGGAACATGCTGGTGGCTGCGCGCGGCACACCGCCGGAGATCATCGAGAAGCTGAACAAGGCGGTCAACGAAGCTGCGGCAAAGCCCGAGGTGAAGGAGAAGCTCGAGAACCTCGGCCTGAAGGTGATGCCCGGCGACAAGAAGTGGGCGCAGGAATTCGTGCTCAATCAGATCGCCCGCAACAAGGCCATCATCGACACCATCGGCCTGAAGCGCGAGTAACGACGCCGATGCGAGTCTGAGTTGATTCAGACTCGCATCCTCCACGCCGCTCTCGAACGGCTCCAAGAGAAAGCCCCAGCGCGGCGGTATGTGGCAGCTTTGGCCCGCCGCGCCGGGTGCGTGCCACCATACGGAAATGCTGCAAGTTCGTCCTTGACCCCCATCCTGTTCCGGAAAGAATGCGGTTCTTCGCCGATGTGAGCGAAGCCGCGGGCTCGAAGAAAGCCTCGCCAGGAAACAACAGGAGGGGGACGATGAATCGCATGCTGTACGGGCTTTTGGCTGCATCCCTGACATGGCTGCCGGCGGCTTCGGCCGTTGCGCAGGACTACCCCGACAAGCCGATCCGGCTGATCGTCCCGTTCACGCCGGGCGGGTCGACGGATGCGACCGGACGTATCTTTGCCGAAGCGATGTCCGCGTCGCTGGGGCAGGCGATCGTCGTCGAGAACCGTCCCGGCGCTGCCGCCACGATCGGCATTGATCTCGTCGCCAAATCCAAACCCGACGGCTACACACTCGGCGTCAGCGGCGTCGGCGCCACGGCAATCGTGCCGCTGATCGATCCGAAGCTTCCCTATCAGCCGCTGCGCGACCTCGACATCATCGCCGGCCTCAGCATCGTCGACTCGGTGATCGTCGCGCTGCCGACCCTCAAGCAGAACACGCTGAAGGAGGTGCTCGACGAGGCCCGCGCCAATCCGGAGAAGGTCAGCTTTGCCACCGCCGGCGTGACCGGGCCAGCGCATCTCGATTTCGAAAACCTCTCGCAGCTCGCCAAGGTGAAGATGCTGCACGTGCCATTTCCCGGCGACGTGCCTGCGATCACCGCCGTGCTCAGCGGCGACGTCACCGTCGGCGTGGTTGCTGCTGCATCCGCAACACCGTTTCTCACCAGCGGCAAGTTGAAAGGGCTCGCGGCCGGTGGACCGGACCGGCTGAAACTGTTGCCCGATCTGCCGACCGCGGCCGAGCAGACCGGCTTCAAGGATTACGACACCAACGCCTGGAACGTTCTCGTCACCGCGCGCGGCACGCCGCCCGAGATCATCGCCAAGCTGAACAAGGCGGTCAACGAAGCGGCTGCCAAGCCCGAGGTTCGCGAGAGACTTGAGAACCTCGGCCTGAAGGTGTTGCCGGGCGATGTGAAGTGGGCGCAGGAGTTCGTTGCCGGCAAGATCGCCCGCAACAAGCGCATCATCGAGGTCACGGGTCTGAAGCGCGAGTAGCGATCTCGGCGCGAGTCTGAACCGATCAGGCTCGCGCGGCTCAGTGCGGAGAATGCGAACTGAACAGCTTGCCGCGCTCGGTGATCGCGGAAATGATGATGGCTGTGGTGCCGCAGATGACGAGGCCAATGCAGAGCGGCAGCAGCGTGCCGTTGTAGAGCTGGCCGATGAAGTGCGCGATCAGCGCCTGCATCATAGTGGTGACCGAGCCGACCAACGACGAGGCGGTGCCGGCGATGCGGCCCTGCGGCTCCATCGAAAGCGCATTGAAGTTTGACGACGCCATCAGGTGCAGCGCGTTGATGACGCACATGAACAGCGTGTAGCTGATGTAGTCGACCTTGCCGGCAATCGCGAGCAGCAGCAACGTCACCGACAGCGTGGTCGCGATGACAAGGCCGCTGTGCGACATCAGTCGCATGCCGAACCGGCCGACGAGGCGCGAGTTGATGAACGCGCCGGTGGACATGGCTGCTGCGGCAACGCCGAACGCGACGGTGAAATAGTGGCCCATGCCGAGCAGGTCGCCCATCACCTGCGGCGCGGCATAGAGCGTCGACAGCAGCGCGCCCTGGGTGACGCCGTTGGCGAGCATGTAGCCGATGGTCTGCCGCGTGGTGAGCGCCTGATGCGCCGCATCCATGATCTCGAGCGGGCGCAGCGAACGCTTGTTGGCCGGGTCGAGCGTCTCGGGCAGGCGAACGAAGGCCCAGATGAAGGCGAGCAGGCCATACAAGGCCAGGAACACGAAGATCCATTGCCACGGCGCTGCGAGCACCAGGATCTGTCCCAGCGTCGGCGCGATCACCGGCATGATCATCAGGATCGTCATGGTCAGCGACATCACGCTCGCCATGCGGCGGCCGCTGTAGCAGTCGCGGATCACCGAAATGGTGATGACGCGGGGACCGGCAACGCCCAGGCCCTGGACGAAGCGGGCAATCAGCAACGTCTCGAAGCTCGGCGCGACAACGCAGAGGATCGTGGCCGCGAGGTAGACGGCTGTGCAACCGAGCAGGACCGGCCTGCGTCCGAACCGGTCGGAGATCGGCCCGACCACAAACTGGCCGACGCTGAAGCCGACGAAGAAGGCCGTCAGCACGCCCTGGGTTACCGCCTCGTTGACCGAGAAGGACCGGCCGATCGGCGCCAGAACGGCCAGCATCGTCGAGGTCGCCAGCGCGGTCAGCGCCATCAGGCACGAAACCAGGATCACGAACTCCGGGAACCGCATGGGCAGATGCCGCGGAGAGGCGGATTCGGCAGACTCGATCGCTGCGGGGGAGTTCATAAAGCTACCTGTATGGAACCTTGTTTTTGATGGTTAACCCGACCGGCGCAACCCCGCAGACGGGATAGCTGCCAGTCACGGTTCCGTCAGCGATGAGTCACGTGGCCGTGATCAGACTGGGTTCCGACCAGGGCGCGACCATATTCATTCACCATGGGCGCCAATACTGCGGCATGCGTTGAACTTGAAGGGCTCGTTTAAAGACCAATTCAAGTTCCACCGTGACTGTAGCGCCACAGTTCGCGGGAAAGGTCGCCTTGGCTTCTCCGCCAAGCAACCAAATCCCCGCCACTTTGTTTGGTGAATAGTCCCATGCAACGCGGTTGGGCCCGCGACGTGAGTTAAAGGGTGGTCGTTATGAAGCGTATTCTTCTTGCTGCTGCAGGCGCGGTCCTGGTTGCAGCTCCAGCGCTCGCAGCAGACATGCGTGCGGCGCCTGTTTACAAGGCGCCTCCGCCGCCTGCGCCGATCGCGCAGGTTTATAACTGGACCGGCTTCTACATCGGCGGTCATGTCGGCGGCGCGTTCGCCGGCAGCAACAGCTTCGGCAACAACGACGGCCGCTTCCTGGTCGGCGTGCAGGGCGGTGCCGATTATCAGTTCGCGCCGAACTGGGTCGTCGGTATCGAGGCGCAGTATTCGTGGCTGCCGACCAACAGCGACCGCTCGCTGGCGTTTGCACCGGCTGGCCTCGCCACGCTCGACAATCGCGGCATCGGTTCGGTGACCGGTCGTCTCGGCTACGCATGGGGGCCGGTGCTGGTCTACGCCAAGGGCGGTTATGCCTTCCTTGATCGCAGCCTCGACGTAACTGTTGCAGGCGCGCCGACGGCGTTCTCGACGTCGGGCAAGGGCAAGGATGGTTACACCGTCGGTGCCGGTCTCGAGTACATGTTCGCGCAGAACTGGTCGGTGAAGGGCGAGTATCAGTACTACGACTTCGGTCGCACGACGTTCACCTCGGGCCCGCCGGCCATCGTCGGCACCAGCTTCAAGAACGACGAGCACACCGTGAAGGCTGGTCTGAACTATCGCTTCAACTGGGGCGGACCGCAGGTCCCGCGTTACTGAGTAGCGTTGACTTGTGTTGAAAGAGGCCGGCGTTTCGCCGGCCTTTTTTATTGTGCGCGCAGTTTGGTTGTATGCTGCGTAAACTAACTGTTAAGGATGTGTCGCGCTCTGCCGATTCTCGCGGCTATTCCCTCGCAACCGATTCTGCCTCGGACTCGAAGTCCGTCGGACTCGCAAGCCCCAGCGGAAAAAACAAAGCGCGTGACCGACTCAGCAAGCGCCGCTCAAATATCGGCATGGAACAGTCGATTCGAAAGCTGCGGTCCGAAGTCAGTGCGCCGGTCAATCTGGTGCTGGCGTTCGCATTGATCGTCGCCTGCTCGGTCAATGTCTTGTTGCTCTGCACGCATCTGTAACGTCAGGTTTATGTAGCGCCCGTTGTGGTGCGTGCGTCGCGTGTGTGTCCATTCTGTTACGAACACAGTCTGGTGAAAGTGATTCCGCTTTCCTGACGCACGTGCAGCAAGAGTCTCTCATCGCTCACGAAGTTTAGAAGGTTTGCAGGGCTGATCGCGCAGCTGTGAGCGTCCCAGACTCACAATGGTCATGTTGCGCGGGTACTGCTTCTTTCGGAATGAGGGAGCATGTTCATGACAAAAATTCCGCCGACCGAATTTGGGGCTGAACTGGTTTCGATCATGCGCAACGTGCTCGACGAAGCTGTCGAGCGTATCAATCACGAACACCGTACGCCGGCGACCAAGGCGAAGATGGCCGAGCGAATCGTGCGCACCGCATCGAGCGGCGTCACCGCGCGCGATCAGCTGTTGATCGCAGCTGTTGCCGAGGGCAGGGAGCCGGCCACCTGAGGCGGTTTGTGGTGAGAGAGCTGACGCCGGCGAGGCGTCACTTCAACAGCATCTTGTAGGCGACAAGGATCGCCAGCAGACCAAGGAAAATCAGCAGCACCGGCATCTTCCTTTCAGGCACAGGCTTCCGTTGAGCCTGCGCCTGCGCCGCGGCTTGCCGTTGGCGTGCCTCGCGCAGTGAAATGATGTTGTCTCTGTCGTCGGGCTGCTTCGGTTCGGAGGTCATCGCATCTGTCCCATGTCCGCCGGCGATCGTTTGCAGGCGGGTTGTCGTCAATCACACGTAGCGGCCAGCGAAGCTGATCAGCGGCGGGACATCGGCGGCCTGCGTGAACGCCTTGATGCGTCCGATGGCGATGACGGTGCCATGACGTTCAATGGCTTCCTCAAGTTCGCAGTCCAGTGCGCCGACGGCGCCGTTCAGCACCGGCGCGCCGGTTGCTAGCGTCGTCCAGTCGCCGGCTGCAAAGCGGTCCGCGCCCTTCAACGTGCCCTGACCGCCGAACTCCCGCGCCAGATCCTCGCGATCGCGCGCGACATAGTTGATCGCAAAGTGCTTCGCGTCGAGGATGACTGGCAATGCCGAGGTCTTCTGCCCGACCGACACAAGCATGGTCGGCGGATCGGCGGTCAGATGGGTTGCCGACAGCGCCAGGAAGCCTGCCGGGCCGCTCGCGCTTTTCGCCGTGACGATGGCGACGCCGATCGCACGCGAGCCCAGGGCTCGCCAGAAGGTCTTGGCATCGATCTTGGCGTCGATGGCATCGGTCATGCGTGATCTCCGTTCGCGGCCGCAGCCGCTGCGCCAAACTAGGACGGCGGCAGCACTGCCGCAACGTGCTCACGGACGAATTGCAGCCTTGACGTGACCGGGGAGAGGGGAAGCGGGATCAGCGTATAGCCGAGGCTGACGTAGGTCTCGGCCAGCGTTTCGTAGGTGCGCACGGCCTCGTCGAAATCCTGCTTGCGTTCGCTGTCCTGGGTGAAGATCTCCGCCCATGGCGGTGCAATGAACACGCGGCGGTGATAGCGAAAGAGTTCCGCGGCCTTACGTACATGCGACGGCACCGGCAAATTGCTCAGCCGCAGATAGCCGAGTACATCGGCAACGCCGCGGTCGCAGAACACCGGCCCGGGTCGTTGTGCGGCCAGCTGCAGCGCCATGCGATGCGAGCGCATGTCCCAGCTCAGCATCATCTCGGCGAAAGCCTGCCTGTCGCTCCACGGCAGTGCGCTACCGCCAATTGCCAGTTGATCCTGAATGATGCCACGCCCGGCCTCGTGCGTGCGCGCGAATCCCTCTGCGGCGAGCGCATCGATCAATGTGGTCTTCCCCGATCCGGGACCGCCGGTGAGGACAAACAACGAATCGTGATCTTCAAGCATGACTTGCCCCTCGCTTGTCAGGCAGCAAACGATTGCTGCCTCTTTCATGACAATTTCGCTTCTTGTTTTGGTCGTGATTGTTGCCGAAAGCCCGGGTTCCTCGGGCGCTGCAGTCTGCGGCGCCAAGTCCGGTTCCGGTGTGATTTTGTGCGTTCCGGATTTCTGTTAAGAGCGGTCGAGCGCGTCAATTGATTGCCAATCGTGGGGATTGCAGCACGATGTTACTGAGATCAGGGCGTTGGCCGGCATGCGCGGCCATCGCGATTGCGATGGCACTGGCGGGATGCCAGGAAAACGCAGCGCCGGTGCAAGAACCGATGAAGGTTCTCACCACAGTCGCCAAACTCACCGAGTATGCACCGACGGTTTCGCTGACCGGGGAAGTGAAGGCGCGTATCCAGAACGATCTGTCGTTCCGCGTGAGCGGCAAGATCATCGAGCGCAGCGTCGATGTCGGCAAGCGCGTGAAGGTGGGCGACGTGCTGGCGAAGCTCGACCCGCAGGAGCAGATCGCCAATCTCAATGCGGCGCAGGCGTCGGCACAGGCATCGGAAGCAGGTCTGAAACAGGCAACGGCAACGTTCGATCGGCAGAAGACGCTGCTCGAAGGCGGTTATACGACCCGGCGCGACTTCGATCAAGCCGAGCAGGCCTTCAAGACCGCGCGGGCGTCGATGGACGCGGCGAATGCGCAGCTCGCCAGCGCGCGCGATCAACTCGGCTACACAGAACTGCACGCGAGCGCCAATGGTGTCATCACGACCCGCAGCGCCGAGGTCGGGCAGATCGTGCAGGCGGCGCAGACGATCTTCGTCATCGCCCAGGACGACATGCTCGATGCGGTGTTCAACGTCAACGAACTGGTGCTGACCCGCGAGCCGGGCGATCCGGTCGTTGCGCTGACGCTGGTGAGCGATCCGTCGGTGCAGGCCACTGGCACGGTGCGCGAGATCTCCCCGACCATCGATCCGCAGATGGGGACGATCCGCGTCAAGGTCGCGATCAAGGACCCGCCACCTGCGATGACGCTCGGCGCAGCCGTGGTCGGCTCCGGCAAGTTCAAGGAGCGCAGCCGCATCCTGCTGCCGGCGAGTGCGTTGTTCTCGCATGACGGCAGCCCGGCTGTCTGGGTCATCGATGCGCAGACGAAGGCGGCTTCGTTGCGACCGATCACCATCGAATCGTTCGAGACGCGCGGCATCGTCGTCCGCGACGGTGTGAAGCCCGGCGATATCGTCGTGACGCAGGGCGGCTATCTGCTGCGGCCCGATCAGGTGGTCGCGTTGGGGAGTGCGGGGAAATGAGGGCCGCTGTTTCGTTGCTGATGCTGGGCGCAGCCACGCTTGCGCTTGCCGGCTGCAAAGAGAAGGAAGCGGCCGCGCCGCCGGTGCGTCCGGTGCTGTCGGTTCTGGCCGAACTGCAGAATGGCCGCTCGCTCGGCTTCGCCGGCACGGTCGAGCCGCAATACAAGGTCGGTTTCGGCTTCCGCGTGCTTGGGCGCATCGTTGCCCGGGACGTCAACGTCGGCGACATGGTCAAGCGCGATCAGCAGCTCGCCGCGATCGATTCCGTGGCGCTCGAGCTTGCGACACGCACCGCCCAGGCCGACGTCGCCAACGCGCAGGCGCGCTTGGTGAATGCGTCGGGCGTGCTCGGCCGCCAGCAGATCCTGCTGCAGCAGAACACCGCCACCCAGGCCGAGTTCGACAGCGCGCAGCAGGCACAGCAGACCGCAGTGGCGATGGTGTCGCAGGCGCAAGCCAA
>JACXTT010009119.1_pt1 | contig 13591 bp, 11 predicted proteins | sample 9270951 | NCBI WGS metagenome assembly JACXTT01 (sample SAMN15532306, study PRJNA645909) | rock metagenome | isolation source: weathered quartz diorite | place: Puerto Rico | collected 2017-06-21
ACCGGCCTCGCCGGTCTGCGCCGGCGGAGGGCATTGAGCCTGGTTTTTCGACCGGTGTTTTTTTGCTAGAATCCGCAACGCGCCGCCTTGTCGGCGCGTTTTTTTTGCATCCGGTTCGCCCTTTGCGAGGGCAGCCACCTGGAGAGAATGACCCATGACTCAACCCATAGTCGTGGCGGCACTTTACAAGTTCGTCACCCTGGAAGATTACGTCGCCCTGCGCGAGCCACTGCTGCAGGCAATGGTCGACAACGGCATCAAGGGCACCCTGTTGATTGCCGAAGAGGGCATCAACGGTACGGTTTCCGGTAGCCGCGAAGGCATCGACGGTCTGTTGGCCTGGCTCCGACTGGATCCGCGGATGGTCGATATCGACCACAAGGAATCCTATTGCGATGACCAGCCGTTCTATCGGACCAAGGTCAAGCTGAAGAAGGAAATCGTCACCCTGGGTGTCGAGGGCGTGGACCCGAACAAGCAGGTCGGCACCTATGTCGATCCGCAGGATTGGAATGCCCTGATCGCCGATCCGGAAGTGCTGCTGATCGATACCCGCAACGATTATGAAGTCTCGATCGGCACCTTCGAAGGCGCCATCGACCCGAAAACCACCAGTTTTCGCGAATTCCCCGACTACATCAAAGCCAATTTCGACCCGGCCAGGCACAAGAAGGTCGCCATGTTCTGCACCGGCGGCATTCGTTGCGAGAAGGCCTCCAGCTATATGCTCGGCGAGGGCTTCGACGAGGTCTATCACCTCAAGGGCGGGATTCTCAAGTACCTCGAAGAGGTGCCCCAGGAGCAAAGCAAGTGGCAGGGCGACTGCTTTGTCTTCGACAATCGCGTGACCGTGCGCCATGACTTGAGCGAAGGCGACTACGATCAATGTCATGCCTGTCGTACACCGGTCAGCGTCGAAGAGCGTATGTCGGAGCACTACGTGGCCGGTATCAGCTGCCCGCATTGCTGGGACACGTTGAGCGAGAAAACCCGTCGCAGCGCCATCGACCGGCAGAAACAGATCGAACTGGCCAAGGCACGCAACCAGCCGCACCCGATCGGTTACAACTACCGTCAATCTTCCGAGGGTTGAACCATGTCCGCGCGTCTGCTCTATGTCATGGACCCGATGTGTTCCTGGTGCTGGGGATTTGCCCCGGTGGCCGAGGCGCTGGTCAAGCAGGCGCAGGCGGCGGGTGTCGAGCTGCACCTGGTGATGGGCGGTTTGCGCACCGGTAGCGGCTCCGCGCTGGAACCCACGACTCGACGCTATATCCTGGAACACTGGCAGGCGGTCACCGAAACCACTGGCCAGCCGTTCAAGCTCGACGGCGCCTTGCCGGACGGCTTCGTCTACGACACCGAGCCGGCCTGCCGCGCGGTCATCACGGCGCGCAGCCTGGCGCCGGACTGTGCCTGGACGCTGGTGGGGCTGATCCAGCGGGCCTTTTATGTCGAGGGGCGGGATGTCACGCAAGCCAGTGTGCTGGTGGAACTGGCGGAGCAAGCCGGCTTGCCGCGCATCGAGTTTGCCGGTGCCTTCGATACGGCCGAGCAGCATGCGGCCACCGCCGCCGATTTCACCTGGGTCCAGGACCTGGGGGTCGCCGGTTTCCCGACCTTGCTGGCCGAGCGCAACGGCCAGTTGGCGCTGCTGACCAATGGCTACCAGCCGCTGGCTGAACTCGCTCCGCTGCTCGGCCGTTGGCTGGAGCGCGCGGCCTGTGCTTGATCAGCCCGAGCCCGTCAAGCCACCCGCGGACCGCCTGAGCTGGGCAGAAATTCGGCGCCTGGCCCTGCGGCACAAAAAAGCGCTGTGGGTCGCCAATGCAGTGGCCGTGCTGGCGACCTTGTGCAGTGTGCCGATTCCCCTGCTGTTGCCCTTGCTGGTGGACGAAGTCCTGCTGGGGCACGGCGATGCCGCGCTCAAGCTCATGAACCACCTGCTGCCCGGCCCCTGGCAGCGTGCCGTCGGCTATATCGGCCTGATGCTGTTGGCGACCCTGGCCCTGCGCTGTGCGGCCCTGGTGTTCAACGTGGTGCAGGCGCGGCTGTTCGCCGGACTGGCCAAGGACATCGTCTATCGCATCCGCACACGGCTGATCGAACGCCTGAAGCGCATCTCCCTGGGCGAATACGAAAGCCTGGGCAGCGGCACCGTGACCACGCACCTGGTGACTGACCTCGACACCCTGGACAAATTCGTCGGTGAAACCCTGAGCCGCTTCCTGGTGGCGATGCTGACGCTGGTGGGGACCTCCGCGATCCTGGTCTGGATGCACTGGAAGCTGGCGCTGCTGATCCTGCTGTTCAACCCCTTGGTGATCTATGCCACGGTGCAGTTGGGCAAGCGGGTCAAGCACCTCAAGAAGCTGGAAAACGACAGCACCTCGCGCTTTACCCAGGCCCTGACCGAGACCCTCGATGCGATCCAGGAAGTGCGCGCCGGCAATCGCCAGGGGTTTTTCCTTGGGAGGCTGGGGATGCGGGCCCGGGAAGTGCGTGACTATGCCGTGGCGTCCCAATGGAAAAGCGATGCGTCGAGCCGGGCCACCGGGCTGCTGTTCCAGTTCGGCATCGATATCTTCCGGGCGGCGGCGATGCTCACGGTGCTGTTCTCGGACCTGTCCATCGGCCAGATGCTCGCAGTGTTCAGTTACCTCTGGTTCATGATCGGGCCGGTGGAGCAGCTGTTGAACCTGCAATATGCCTTCTATGCCGCCGGCGGCGCGCTTGAGCGGATCAACGAACTGCTGGCGCGTGCCGATGAACCGCAGTACCCCGGCGGCGTCGACCCTTTCGCGGGGCGTGACACCGTGGGCATCGAGGTGCAGGCCTTGAGTTTCGCCTATGGCGAGGAGCCGGTGCTCGATCAGTTGGACCTGTCCATCGCCCCTGGCGAAAAAGTCGCGATTGTCGGGGCCAGCGGCGGCGGCAAGAGCACTCTGGTTCAACTGCTGCTGGGGCTGTATACGCCCCAGGCCGGGACTATTCGCTTCGGTGGCGCGTCCCAGGCCGATATTGGCCTGGACACCGTGCGCGAGAACGTCGCGGTGGTGTTGCAGCATCCGGCGCTGTTCAACGATACGGTGCGCGCCAACCTCACCATGGGGCGCGAGCGCAGCGATGAAGCCTGCTGGCGGGCACTGGAAATTGCCCAGCTCGACGCTACGATCAAAGTATTGCCGCAGGGCCTGGACAGCATTGTCGGGCGTTCCGGGGTGCGCTTGTCCGGTGGCCAGCGCCAGCGCCTGGCCATTGCCCGGATGGTGCTGGCCGAGCCCAAGGTGGTGATCCTCGACGAAGCCACCTCGGCGTTGGACGCGGCCACCGAGTACAACCTGCATCAGGCCTTGAGTCGGTTTCTCAGCGGTCGTACGACCCTGATCATTGCCCATCGCCTGTCCGCGGTGAAACAGGCGGATCGGGTGCTGGTATTCGACGGCGGGCGGATTGCCGAGGACGGCGATCACCAGCAGCTCATTGCCGAAGGCGGTCTTTATGCCAAGCTGTACGGGCATCTGCAAAAAATTTGACGCGCTTGAGTTTTACCTGGTTTTCTGTGCTTAGTGATTGAATTGGTTGATAGAAATACTTTTTTCTCTGTGCGTGCGAGCGCTGGATGAGTTCCGGGGATCGGCAAGGGATGGTTGATCCCTTCGGTGTCGTGGAAATTAGCCTAGGCTGTGCTATCAGGAGTGGATTTCTCTCGAGTGCTCATCTGGCAGTGCTGATGCAAGGGATCTCATGAAGCAAACGCGGACTCTCGGAACGCCACGGCTGTTGGGCATCGTCTGGCCATTTATCGCTGTTGTCCTGTTTCAGGCCTTGCTGGGCGGCGTGAGCCTGTACGTGCTTTCCGCCGTGCGCGGTTATGTGGCCGGCGAGAGCCTCTGGTCCAAGGGCCAGAAGGACGCCATCTACTACCTCAACCTGTACGCCGACAGCCGCGACGAATCGATTTTCCGCAAATACCAGGACGCCATTGCCGTGCCCCAGGGGGGACATGACCTGCGTGTCGCCCTGGATGCGCCGACCCCCGACCTTGTGGCCGCCCGGCGCGGTATCCTGCAGGGCGGCAATCATCCCGACGATGCCTCCAGCATCATCTGGTTGTACCTGAATTTCCGCCATTTCAGCTACCTGGAACGGGCCATCGAAAAGTGGACGGTGGGCGATAGCTACCTGATGCAACTGGATCAGGTCGCCCAGCAGATGCACCGGGCGATCGCCGCCAACCAGGAAAGCAATATCGATATCCAGCACTGGAAGAGTCTGATCTTTGCCATCAACGATGGCGTGACGCCGGCCGCCAAAGCCTTCAGCGATGCACTGGGCGAAGGCTCGCGGGTCATTCTGCGCCTCTTGTTGATCACCAACCTGGCCACCGCCCTGGGGCTGATCGCCCTGGCCCTGTTGCGCACGCACAAGCTGCTGGCGCAGCGCCATGCCTTTGCCGATGCCTTGCAACTGGAAAAGGAGCGGGCGCAGATTACCCTCGAGTCCATCGGTGACGGGGTCATCACCACCGATGTGGAAGGCGCTATCGCCTACATGAATCCGGCCGCCGAGCACCTGACCCACTGGAAAGCCGGGCAGGCCTGTGGCTTGCCCCTGGCGGCATTGTTCAACCTGTTGGACGAGAATGCCCAGGACGAAGGTTTCACCCTGATCGAGCATATTCTCAGTGGTCGGTTGAGCGGTGGCAGCGAGCATTCCAAGCTGATCCAGCGCCTGGACGGCAGCACCGTGTCGGTCACCCTGGTGGGGGCACCGATCCGCAACGCCGGCAAGGTCAGTGGCACGGTACTGGTACTGCATGATATGACCCAGGAGCGGCAGTACATCGCCAACCTGTCCTGGCAGGCCACCCATGATGCCCTGACGGGCCTGGCCAACCGGCGCGAATTCGAGTACCGCCTGGAGCAGGCGCTGTACAACCAGAGCCGCCAGCCCGCGCGCCACTCGTTGATGTTCCTCGACCTGGACCAGTTCAAGCTGGTCAATGACACCTGTGGTCATGCGGCCGGCGATGAGTTGCTCAGGCATATCTGCGCGCTGTTGCAATCCGGGTTGCGCGAGGGCGATACCTTGGCGCGCCTGGGGGGCGACGAGTTCGGGATACTGCTGGAGAACTGTCCGGCGGAGGCGGCGGAAAAGATCGCCGAAGGCCTGCGGCAGACCGTACAGAACCTGCATTTTGTCTGGAAGGGGCGGCCGTTCGTCACGACGGTCAGTATCGGCCTGGTGCACATCGCCCAGGTGCCGACCACGTTGGAAGCCTCGCTGCGGGCGGCGGACATGGCCTGCTACATGGCCAAGGAGAAGGGGCGCAACCGGGTTCAGGTGTATCACGCGGACGATTCGGAGCTGTCCCTGCGCTTCGGCGAAATGGCCTGGGTCCAGCGTTTGCACATGGCCCTGGAAGAAAATCGCTTCTGCCTGTACGCACAGGAAATTGCCGCGCTGGGACATGCCGATCACTCCGCTGGTCATGTGGAAATCCTCCTGCGCTTGCACGACGAGGCTGGTCGGATGATCCTGCCCGACAGCTTTATCCCCGCCGCCGAACGCTATGGCCTGATGACCCAGCTCGATCGCTGGGTGGTGCAGAACGTCTTCAAGGTCATCGCCGAATGCATCGCCCAGGAGCGCGAAGGGGCGATGGCGATGTGCGCGATCAACCTCTCGGGCACCACCATTGGCGACGAGGGGTTCCTGGGCTTCCTGCATGAGCAGTTCAAGGTGTATGGCATTCCACCGGATATGATTTGTTTCGAAATAACTGAAACCAGCGCCATCTCCAATCTCGGCAGCGCTATCCGATTTATCAATGAACTCAAGAACTTGGGTTGTCACTTCTCCCTGGACGATTTTTGCGCGGGAATGTCTTCATTCGCTTATCTCAAACATTTGCCTGTAGACTTCCTGAAGATCGATGGAAGTTTCGTAAAGGATATGCTGGACGACCCGATTAACCGCGCCATGGTCGAGGTGATCAATCACATCGGCCATGTCATGGGGAAGCGAACGATTGCAGAGTTTGTCGAAACACCGCAGATCGAGCAGGCCTTGATCGAGATCGGTGTCGACTATGCTCAAGGCTACATTGTCGAACGGCCGCAATTGTTCACCTGTGACAGCCTGTTGTGTCGCCCCGCGCGACCTCGGCCGCTCCTGTTCAAGGCGCCTGGTACATTCCGCTGAAACCTTTGCTGATCTGCTTAAATCACCACTCAGAAGGAGCCCGATAGTGATCGACACATTCAGCAGAACCGGCCCGCTTATGGAGGCCTCCAGCTACCCCGCGTGGGCACAGCAGCTCATTCAGGACTGTAGCGAGAGCAAGCGCCGGGTTGTCGAACACGAACTTTACCAGCGGATGCGCGACAACAGGTTGAGCGCGAAAACCATGCGCCATTATCTGATTGGCGGCTGGCCGGTGGTTGAACAGTTTGCGTTATACATGGCACAGAATCTCACCAAGACCCGTTTTGCCCGCCATCCCGGCGAGGACATGGCGCGGCGTTGGCTGATGCGCAATATTCGCGTGGAGCTGAATCACGCCGACTATTGGTTGCATTGGAGCCGGGCCCATGGCGTGACCCTCGAGGACCTGCAAGCCCAGCAGGTACCGCCCGAATTGCACGCCTTGAGCCATTGGTGCTGGCATACCAGTTCGTCCGACCCTTTGATCGTGGCGATTGCCGCGACCAACTATGCGATCGAAGGGGCCACTGGCGAGTGGTCGGCGCTGGTCTGTTCGACGGGGGTCTATGCGGAGGCGTTTCCGGAGGCAGACCGCAAGCGTGCGATGAAGTGGTTGAAGATGCACGCCCAGTACGATGATGCCCATCCGTGGGAGGCACTGGAAATCATCTGCACCCTGGCCGGCAACAATCCCGCCAAGGCCTTGCAGGTCGAGCTCCGGCAGGCGGTCTGCAAGAGCTATGACTACATGTACCTGTTCCTGGAGCGTTGCATGCAACTGGAGCACGCGGAAAAGGCTCCTGCCGTCCGCGAACGCCAGGCCGCCCTCGCCGAAGGCTGATCTGTCCTGTAAACGCGGTCACTGTGGGAGCCGGCTTGCTGCGGGCGGCGTTCCGGCGATAAGGCCGGCAAGCCGACTCCTACAACAAGGCGTATGTGGTGGGGGGTTACCCCGCCATTGCCAGTCGGTTGCGACCTTCCCGCTTGGCCACGTACAGGGCACTGTCCGCGCGGCGTAGCAGGCTTTCCGTGGACTCTCCCGGCAACAGCGTGGCACAACCCAGGCTCACCGTCAGGGTGATCGTTTGACCATCACCTTCGTAATCCTGGACTTGCGCCACATGGCGCAGGCGCTCACCCACCAATGCCGCCGCCTCGCGATGGGTATTGGACAGCAGGATCAGAAACTCCTCGCCACCATAGCGGAACACCCTGTCGACATTGCGCAGTTGGTCCTTGATCGAGCTGGCAACGGCCTTGAGCACTTGGTCGCCGGCGCTGTGCCCATAGGTGTCATTGATTTGCTTGAAGTGGTCGATATCCAGCATCAGCACCGAGATCGGCTGGCCATGGCGGCGCGCCAGTTCGAATTCCCGTTGCAGGGCCTGCTCCATGGCGACACGGTTGCCGGTTTCGGTCAGCGGGTCGCGCAGGGCGCTTCGGGTGGCGGCACGATAGAGCAGGGCATTGCGCATCGGGTACAACAGGCTCGCCAGCAATGACTCCAGGCTGCCCAGTTCCTGTTCGGCGAAGCGCTGGTTGCGACGGAAGATCAGCTCGCCCAGGTGCTCGCCTTCATGGCTCAGGCTGTAACTGATCGAGTGATGCCCGCGATGTCCGAGCTCCAGGCGCAGATCACTGCCCGGGTGCAGGTAGCTCAAGGCATCGAGCGGAACCACGCGCTGAATCTCGCGGAAGAAGATGTCCAGGATGCGCGCGGGCTCCAGGCTGATTTGCAACTGCAGGGCCAGTTGCTGGCGCAGTTGAGCCAGGCTGATGGGGCGATGCTGGGTGAGCGGGAACTGGCCAAAGCCCAGCCGTTGCAATCTGGCGCGATCAAAGTCAATTGCGTTGGTCTGGGTAGGCGTTTTCATGGTGGCAAGCCCCTAAGCACAGAATGCGGTCTTACAGGCTGGGCGAGAGCGGCTTGGGGGCAGCGCATCTTACTGGTCCATCAGTCCGGCAGGACCTCGATACCAGTCTAGTCCTTTTGGCCCGGGCTTTTATACCCGGTCGATGCAGCTCCCCCAGCCGATTCTCGCGCTGCGTGTCTGAGGAAGTTGGAGCGAAAGTCGTGCCAATCGGCTCAACCGAATAAAAGTCGTTTGAATTCAGTGAGATCGATTTGTTGAGAGGGGCGTCGCTGGCGGAAAAGGTGGCAGTTGTTTGACTGAGACTAATGGCTTTTTGGAATTGTTCCCTCGCGCGCCAGTATTCCGGCACGCAGGGACTGGGCGATGCGGGTGCTTACTGTGCGTCGAAGGCCTGGCCGTTGACGCCACTGCTGTCGGGGCCCATCAGGTACAGGTAGACCGGCATGATTTGCTGCGGTGTCGGGTTGTTTTCCGGGTTCTCGCCGGGATAGGCCTGGGCCCGCATGCTGGTGCGAGTCGCGCCGGGGTTGATGCTGTTGGCGCGCACCGGGGCCACTGTATCGAGCTCGTCGGCCAGGGTTTGCATCAGGCCTTCGGTGGCGAACTTGGAAACCCCATAGGCGCCCCAGTAGGCGCGTCCCTTGCGGCCGACGCTGCTGGAGGTGAAGATCACCGAGGCATCCTGGGACAGCTTGAGCAGGGGCAGCAAGGTGCTGGTCAGCATGAACATGGCATTGACGTTGACTTGCATGACACGCATGAAGTTTTCGCCGGACAGCTGTTCCAGCGGTGTGCGCGGGCCGATGATCGAGGCGTTGTGCAGCAGGCCGTCGAGGTGGCCGAATTCGGCTTCGATCATTGCCGCCAGTTCGTCGTACTGGTGCGGCAGGGCGGTTTCCAGGTTGAAGGGGATCACTGCCGGTTGCGGGTGGCCGGCGGCTTCGATCTCGTCGTAGACCTGGCTCAGGTTGGCTTCGGTCTTGCCCAGCAGCAGCACGGTGGCGCCGTGGGCGGCATAGGTCTTCGCGGCGGCGGCGCCGATGCCACGGCCGGCACCGGTGACCAGGATGACGCGGTCCTTGAGCAGGTCGGGGCGGGCGGAATAATCGAACATGGCTAAACCTCTACAAATGTAAGACAGGCATGCGGCTCAACAGCTGCACAGCGCGTTATCCAATACCTTGCGCAACTCCAGCGGGTGATCGACCACCACATCGGCGCCCCAGTGATCGGGGTTGTCGTCCGGGTGAATGTAGCCATAGCGCACGGCCGCGGTGCGAGTGCCGGCGTCGCGACCGGATTCGATATCGCGCAGGTCGTCACCCACGAACAAGACGCTGGCCGGGTCCAGGTCGAGCATCTTGCACGCCAGGATCAGCGGCTCCGGGTCGGGCTTGCTGTTCTTCACATGGTCCGGGCAGATCAGCAGCGCCGAGCGCTCTGCCAGTCCCAGCTGTTGCATGATCGGCTCGGCGAAGCGCAGCGGCTTGTTGGTGACCACGCCCCAGCGCAGATTGGCCTTCTCGATGTCGGCCAGCAGCTCGGTCATGCCGTCGAACAGTCGACTATGGACGGCGCAGGCCTTGAGGTAGCGCTCCAGGAACTCCTGGCGCAAATCCTCGAAGCCCGGCGATTCGGGGTCCATCATGAAGGTCACGGCCACCATGGCGCGAGCGCCGCCGGAGATCTCGTCGCGAATCGACTGGTCGGTAATCGGCGGCAGGCCGCGATCGGCGAGCATGGCCTGGCAGATGGCAATGAAGTCCGGCGCGGTGTCGAGCAGGGTGCCGTCCATGTCGAAGAGAACCGCTCTCAAACGCATCGGTTACTCCTCGCGCAGGGTCTGGATCATGTAGTTGACGGCGACATCCGGCGCCAGCTTGTAGTGCTTGGTCAGGGGGTTGTAGGTCAGGCCGATGATGTCCTTGACCGCCAGGCCCGCTTCGCGGCTCCAGGCGCCCAGCTCGGAGGGGCGGATGAATTTCTTGAAGTCGTGGGTGCCGCGTGGCAGCAGGCCCATGATGTATTCCGCGCCGACGATGGCGAACAGATAGGCCTTGGGATTGCGGTTGATCGTGGAGAAGAACACCTGGCCGCCGGGCTTGACCATGCGAAAGCAGGCACGGATCACCGAGGATGGATCGGGGACGTGCTCGAGCATTTCCAGGCAGGTCACCACGTCGAACTGCTCGGGCATTTCCTCGGCCAGGGCTTCGGCGGTGATCTGCCGATACTCGACGTTGACACCGGACTCCAGCTGGTGCAGTTGGGCCACGGCCAGGGGCGCTTCGCCCATGTCGATGCCCATGACGGTCGCACCGCGCTGGGCCATGGCCTCGCTGAGAATGCCGCCGCCGCAACCGACGTCGAGGACCTTCTTGCCGGCGAGCTTGACCCGCTCGTCGATCCAGTTGACCCGCAGCGGGTTGATGTCGTGAAGCGGCTTGAACTCGCTTTCGCGGTCCCACCAGCGATGGGCCAGGGCTTCGAACTTGGCGATTTCGGCGTGGTCGACGTTGCTCATGGATTATCCTCTAAAACTTGGAAATCAGGTTGATGTCGCCCGCGGGGTGGCGCCATCTTCAATTCAATACGTGGGTGGCGGGTCAATCAATGCGCGTGAGCGCCGATGCGTTGGCCCCAGGCCCGTGCCGTGGCGTTCAGTTGCTGTTCATCCAGGCGGGTCAGGCGCCGGTCTTCGAGCAGTGGCTTGCCGCCGACCCAGAGATGTTGCACGCAGTCGCGACCGCTGGCGTAGATCAGCTGGGACACCGGATCGTAGATAGGCTGCTGCGCCAGGCCCGACAGGTCGAAAGCGACCATGTCCGCGGCCTTGCCGACTTCCAGCGAGCCGATCTCCTGCTCCAGGCCCAGGGCCCGTGCACCATTGAGGGTTGCCATGCGCAGTGCGCGGTGCGCCTCCAGTGCCGTGGCGGAGCCGGCGACGGCCTTGGCCAGCAGGGCGGCGGTGCGGGTTTCGCCGAGCAGGTCGAGGTCGTTGTTGCTCGCCGCGCCGTCGGTACCTATGGCCACGTTCACGCCGGCTTGCCACAGGCGCTCCACCGGGCAGAAGCCGCTGGCCAGTTTCAGGTTCGATTCCGGGCAGTGGACCACGCTGGTATTGCTTTCTACCAGCAGCGCGAGGTCATCATCGCTGACCTGGGTCATGTGAACGGCCTGGAAGCGCGGGCCGAGCAGACCGAGGCGGCCCAGGCGCGCCAACGGGCGTTCGCCGCGTTGTTCCAGCGACTGCTGCACTTCGAAGGCGGTTTCATGCACGTGCATGTGGATTGCGGCATCGAGTTCTTCGGCGATGACCCGGACTTTTTCCAGGTTTTCGTCGCCAACGGTGTAGGGTGCATGGGGACCGAAGGCTATCCTGATCCGCGGATGGTGCTTCAGGTCGCCGAACAGTTCGACGGCCTGGCGCAGGGACTCATCGACGCTGGCGGCACCGGGGATCGGGAAGTCGAGGATCGGGATGGCGATCTGCGCGCGAATGCCGCTGTTGTGCACGCGTTCGCTGGCGATTTTAGGGAAGAAGTACATGTCCGAAAAACAGCTGATGCCACCTTTGAGTTGCTCGGCGATGGCCAGGTCCGTGCCATCACGGACAAAGGCTTCGTCGACCCACTTGGCCTCGGCGGGCCAGATATGCTGTTCCAGCCAGGTCATGAGGGGCAGGTCGTCGGCCAGGCCGCGAAACAGCGTCATGGCGGCATGCCCATGGGCGTTGACCAGGCCGGGGGCGAGCAGGGTATCCGGCAGCTCGCGGACCTCTGCGGCGCCGAGCTCAAGTGCCTCGGTCCGGGGACCGATAAAGGCGATGCGTCCGTCACGAATGCCCAGGCCATGCTCCTTGAGTACCACGCCGGCGGGTTCGACAGGGACCAGCCAGGTCGGTAGCAGGAGAAGATCGAGCGGGGCTGCGGTGTTCGGCATCGTGGGCGGCTTCCGGGCTTTATCTGGAATAATGGCGAAGTATACCCGAGCGTCCTCGCAGGGGGATCGCTATAATCGGCGGCTTTTTGTCTCTTCGTTGAGGGTGAATCATGCGCAATCGGTTGTTGGCTGCGGAAAAAGTGAAGGCCATCGATTGGCGTGATGGTGCCTTGTATCTGCTCGATCAGCGCATTCTGCCGTTCGAGGAAACCTGGTTGGCCTACGACAGTGCCGCGGGGGTCGCCGAGGCGATTCGCTCGATGGTGGTGCGCGGTGCGCCGGCCATCGGTATCAGCGCGGCCTATGGCGTGGTGCTGGCGGCGCGGGCGCGATTGGCCCGGGGCGGCGACTGGCGGGTGGCGATGGAAGACGATTTTGCCCTGCTGGCGAACTCGCGACCGACCGCGGTCAATCTGTTCTGGGCCCTGGACCGGATGCGTGAGCGCCTGGAGCGGGTCAAGGACGGCGCCGATCCCCTGGCGGCCCTGGAGCTCGAAGCGATCGCGATCCATGAAAGCGATCGCGAGGCCAACCTGACCATGGCGCAACTGGGTGTCGACCTGATCCGTAAACACCAGGGCAATGCCCAGGCGATCCTGACCCACTGCAATACCGGCGCCCTGGCCACCGGCGGTTTCGGTACGGCCCTGGGGGTGATTCGTGGCGCCTTCCTGGAGGGCATGGTCGAGCAGGTCTATGCCGATGAAACCCGGCCCTGGCTGCAAGGCTCGCGCCTGACCGCCTGGGAGCTGGCCAACGAAGGCATTCCGGTGACCCTGAATGCCGATTCGGCTGCCGCGCACATCATGAAGACCAAGGGGGTGACCTGGGTGATCGTCGGTGCCGACCGAATCACCGCCAATGGCGACGTGGCCAACAAGATCGGCACCTATCAACTGGCGGTCTGTGCCATGCACCATGGCGTGCGTTTCATGGTGGTGGCCCCTAGCTCGACCATCGACATGGACCTGGCCAGTGGCGACGACATCCCGATCGAAGAGCGCGACGGCAGCGAGCTGCTGAGTGTCGGTGGTCATCGGCTCGGGGCCGAAGTCGAGGCCTTCAATCCGGTTTTCGATGTGACGCCGGCGGACCTGATCGATGTCATCGTGACCGAAAAAGGTATTGTCGAACGTCCGGACACCGCGAAGATGGCGCAGTTGATGTGCCGCAAACGTCTGCATTGATCGGCTTTTGTCCCAGGCCGAGCGCTATTTTGCCCGCCAAAGGGGTGGTCATCTTGCCTGTAGGCCCCTCTCGGCGCGCTCTCGGTGGATTAACCTGCCGCCCGTCTACTTCCTTGCCTATCCCGGGGTAGGTGCGTGGCGGCGATTGTGATAACATCCGACGGTTTCCAGGGCAGCCCGAACCGGCTGCCTTCACTGCGCAGATCCAAGGCATAACTCGTTGATTTGTCGTAAGTCGTTGCAGGGCATCAGGCCCGCGGCGGCGAGCTTCGTTCGTCCCATATGGATGTGACGAAGTTTCACCAGAAAAAGGAATCAGGCTTCTCATGGGCGAACTGGCCAAAGAAATCCTCCCGGTCAATATCGAAGACGAGCTGA
>JACXTT010009120.1_pt1 | contig 13590 bp, 9 predicted proteins | sample 9270951 | NCBI WGS metagenome assembly JACXTT01 (sample SAMN15532306, study PRJNA645909) | rock metagenome | isolation source: weathered quartz diorite | place: Puerto Rico | collected 2017-06-21
CCTGCCGCCCCGTCGCCTCGTCGAGGACCTTTTCGACCTTCCGAGCCATCACTTCCCACGAATGCTCCGAGGCGATGTAGGTCCGTGCACGCGCACCCACCTCTGCACGCCGAACCGGGTCTTTCAGGAGCTGGACGATTGCCAGCGCGAAATCCATCGCCCCTGCCCCCATCGGCAGGACACGATCGTCCAGCACCCCGAGATCCGCTCGAGCACTCGCCGACGCAACGACCGGCACGCCAGCCGCCATCGGTTCGAGCACACTGACGTGGACATCGCCCCCAGCTCGCAAGGGAGCCACGGCAACCGACTCCGTATGGAACAAGGGCCGCATGTCCACAACCGGCGCCATCACCTCCACCTCGCCGAGCGCACGCATCCGCACGGCAGAGACCGATTCCCTGCTTGCTATCACGATCCGAATATCGGGCACGCGGGCCCGCAGCATGGGAACCACCGTGCTGCAGAAGCCGACGACGTCACCCCATTCGTCGGTCTCGCCGAGGCTTGTGCTGAACACCACGGTCGGACGCTTGCCGGGCCGTGGTCCGTTCCCGAACAGGTCCACATCGATCCCGTTCGGGATGACGACGGTCGCAGCCTCGACGGCCATGTCCCTGACGACCGCCGCGGCCTCGCGGCTCTCAGTGACGCACCGAGCAGCACGGCGCGCGAGTTCTACTTCCGCCAGGCGCAGACGTGTCATCTCGGTTGAGAAGAACCTCGCGCCAGGCACTCTGCCGCGTGCGGCTTGTCGCTCCCACCACAGCGAGTCGACCTTGCCGAAGTCCGCCACCACCGGGATCGCCCGGTCGGCTTCGAGGACGTATGGAATCATCCCGGAACAAGACACGAAGATCGCGTCGTACTTCACCTTCCGCAGGCGCTCGCTCAACCTCGTCCGGAGTGCTTCCGAGCGAAAATATGACAGAGTGCAGGATTCTCCCGCCAGGCCCCGGACAGCGCTGGCAAGCGATTTCCAGCCCCTCGGAACCGTCGCGAACTCCAGGTCGCCAAACTCGCTGCGGAGGGTGGAGATGGGTCCCGCCGAGTCTGGGTTGTCGGTCACGAAGCCCAGTGTGAGGTGGTGAGTGCGGGCGAGATGCCGCGCAAAGTGATACTCACGCATTCCTCGCACGGGACGACGCGGTGGGGGCAGCCACCGGCCGAGCATGAGCAGATTCATGGCAGGTACCGAGTCAAGATCGGCCCCACCACCTTCGTCACCGATAGCGGAAGCCGCTTCCATGCATCGACCGCTCGATGCATGCGGGGGTTTGAGGGACTCACGTTCGGAATCGCCCGCCCTTCCGGGAGGATGTACTGATAAGGTAGGGCCACTGGCTCGAACCCCCAGTGGCGCTTGAAGTTGTAGGCGCCTGTGCCTTCCCGGCTCCGACCAAAGTCGAAGGTGCGGCACCCTGTCCGCGCGGCATGGCACATCAACTCCCAGTACATGAAGTCGTTGACCGCGTAGGGCAGGGCCTCCGAGAGCGCCCCGCCGTAGTAGGGAAGCACCTGGTCCTCGTAGTAGAGCGAAAGGACCCCGGACACCATCTGCTGGTCCCTCCAGATGGTCAGGAGCTCGCACTCCTTGCCAAACTCTTGGGCGATGGCCCGAAACAGGCGCAGCGGAAACACCGGGGAGCCGTGCGCGTGCACGCTCCGAGCGTAGACATCCCAAAAGCGGTCCAGGTGCCGCATGCCGAGCTCGGCTCTGAGCCCGTACTTGACTCCCTGCCTTGTCATGCGGCGCTGCTTGCGTGGGATCGCGTTGAGGTTCTCCTCCTCGCTCGCGGAGATCGGCCGCGAGAACGTCACGTAGAGGTTCTTCGTCGGGAGGTCTGCCTTCTGCCCGGCCCGATGTCGAAGCTCCACGTACGCCGCCCCCAGCTTCCGGCTCAGCTCTGTGGCCGCCTCGAGCAGCGCCGCCCGGGCATTGGTCGCGACTCCGCAGATACCTCCATACACGCCATACGGCACCGACACGAGGCCACGTCCTCCCAGGAGGCCGCGAACCTCGAACAAGGGCAATACTCCCTCGACCCCGCCGCCTCGCAACGCCATCAGGTAGTGTGGCCGGTGCCCGAATGTGCTCTGTACAGCGTTCTTCCACGCCACGAGATGGAACGGGCTACCTCCGAGCGTGCTTCGAACAAACGAGTCCCACTCCAGGGTCTCACTCGTGAGGGGGCGGACGTCCATACCGGTTGCCGCCCTATCTCGCCGCCTCGATCAGGACACGCACGATGCGACTGGCCGCCTTCCCGTCCCAAAGATCGGGCAACTCGCCCTTCGGCCAACGCCCCTCGACGACGTCTTGCCAGCTTCGATAGATGGCGTCGGGCTCGGTGCCGACGATTCGGTTCGTGCCTTTCGTGACGGTCACCGGCCTCTCGGTGTTGTGGCGCAGCGTCAGGCAAGGGATCTGCAGCGCGGTCGTTTCTTCCTGGATCCCCCCCGAGTCGGTCAAGAGGCAGCGCGACTCCGCCATCAGCTGCAAAAAGTCGAGATACGGGAGCGGATCGGCCAAGACCAGACCGGGCATCGATGGAAGCACGGCCGACATCGCCTCGAGCCGACGTCGCGTACGCGGGTGAACCGGAAAGACGATCGGAATCTCGGTCTGTATCCGCCCGATCGCGCTCAACAGCAGGCCGAGCGTCCCCTCGTCATCCACGTTGCTCGGGCGGTGCAGCGTCAGCACGGCATATCCGCCGCGGCGCAGCCCCAGCCGATCGAGAACGTCGGACTGGCGCGCCCGCTCCCGGTACCGGAACAGCGTATCGATCATCACGTTGCCTACAAAGTGGACTCGCTCCGCCGCGACGCCCTCCCGGGCCAGGTTCTGCTCTCCCGCTGGCTCCGTGGTGAACAGCAGATCGGCGATCGAGTCGGTCAGCACCCGGTTCACCTCTTCCGGCATGCTCCGGTCGAAGCTGCGAAGCCCTGCCTCCACGTGGGCTACCGGGAGGCCACACTTCACCGAGGCCAATGCCGCGGCCACGGTGGAAGTCACATCGCCGACGACGACCACGACATCCGGTCGAACGCTGCCAAGCAGCGGTTCGAGTCGGGTCATGATCTCGGCCATCTGCGTGATGGCCCCGGTTGCCTGCACCTTCAGATTGACGTCCGGGCGCGGGATCTCGAGATTCGCAAAGAACGAGTCCGACATCTGCGAATCGTAGTGTTGACCGGTGTGCACGAGCGTCGTCGCGACATACCGGTATTCGGCCAATTCCGCCATGATTGGCGCGATCTTGACGAAGTTTGGTCTGGCTCCCACTACCGCGAGAATCTTCACGATCTGACTCCCGCCGTCAGCAACCCGCATTCCTCTAGGACGTCCCGTACCGGAGCGAAGCGGAACTCACGGACCAGCTTCCGCAGCTTCGACTCGGTCGTTTGCGTGTTCAGGGAGTGGCGAAGATTCGCGAGCGCTCCGATCCCCAGGCGGGGCTGCCCCGGATCCATCTCCCACGGATGCAGGTAGACGATCGCCGGCTGCCGCTCGCTCTGGTTCAGGTGGCGGACCGCCCAGGCGGTCAGACGGTACGGCACCAGCCGGAAATAGCCTCCACCCGCAACGGGAAGGCGCCACCGGAAGGAGGAAACCGTCGACAACGGGAACTCAGCGATCGTGCCACCGTCGCTCGCCGGCCGTCGGTGCGGGAACCGAGGCGCGTCCGGGATACCGTACCGGTCATGGACGATAGGGAAGATGCTCGAGTCGTAACGGAAGCCGGTCTCTGCCATCACATCGAGACTCCACAGCGTCTCCCGAACCACGGAGAAGGTGGGCGCACGGTAGCCGATGACCTCAGCGCCCGCCGCATCCTCCACCGTCGCCTTCGCCCGCCGCAGGTCTGCCGTGAACTGTGCACGGCTGAGGCGAGTAAGCATCTGGTGTCCGAAGCCGTGGCAGGCGACCTCGTGGCCCTGGCGGTGAATCTCCAAGACCAGCCTCGGGTGCCTCGCCGCCACCCAGCCAAGCACGAAGAAGGTAGCCTTGGTCTTGGCTCCCCCAAGGAGCTCCAAGATCCGCTCGGTCCCAGCGACGACCCGACTCTCGAGCGCAGGCCACTCCTCGGGACGCACGACGCCCGCGAACGCCTCGGCGTGAAAGTACTCTTCGATGTCGAAGGTCAGCGCATTAGTCATTCGAGCCGACCGGCGCCAGGGCCGCCCCTGCCGGCTCTTGCGTCTCCACGACCCACCGAACCATCCGGGCCATCCCGGCCACGAGCGACACGCGCGGGCTAAAGTCCAGCAGCTCGTTCGCCAAACTCGTTTGCGCACAGATCCCGCCGACCGCGCCGTCGGCCTTGGCGGAACACCCTCTCACAACGGGGGTCCGAAGCAAGTCGCCGACAATACTCATTACCTCCCCGATTGCCGTCAACCGCCCCGACCCCACATTGACGATCCGCCCCGCCGCCCTCGGCGCACGAGCCGCTGCCAGCGTGGCCTCGACCACGTCGTCGACGTAGGTGAAATCCTCCATGCAGCGGTCGTCTCGCCCCACGAAAGCTCGGCGCTGCCGTACCGCCTCGACTACATTCGGCATCACCGGACCGCCCGTCACCGCCTTCTGCCGAGGGCCGTATACCGTGAAGTAGCGGAGCGTGACCGCCTCCAGTCGGTGGCGCGCATAGAACGCCTGACAGTACGTTTCCGCGGCCACCTTCGACGCCCCAAACAGGTCGACCGGCCGCAAGGCGGCGCTCTCCGGGACCGGCACCGCGTCGGGCGTCCCGTAGACGGACGCACACGAGCCAACCACCACTCGCCAGACGCCTTCCGTCAGTGCCCCGTGGAGCACATTCAGCGTGCCGTCCACGTTCACCGAGTGCACCTCACTCGGCTCTGTGATCGAAACCGCACTCAGCGGGAGGGCCGCGAGGTGGAACACGTACTTGACACCTCGGACGGCCTTTCGGAGCACCTCACGGTCCCGGACGTCTCCGATGACCACCTCGAGCCGACTCCGATGTGGCACGCCCGAGCGAACGTGCCCATCCGCAGCCGCCTGAAGGTTCGTGAGAGAACCCGTCGAGAGGTTGTCGAGAACTCGCACCACGGCGCCCCCGTCGAGTAGCTGCTCGACGAGGTGTGATCCGATGAAGCCAGCGCCGCCGGTTACAAGTACAGTGCGCATGCCCGGCCCTCAGAGGGTGAACACGGACGCGCGGCACGGGCGGTAACGCCCGAGTGCATTCCGCGTGTCCACGACGAGCTCGGCCTTCTCGGCGATCATCGCGCAGTCAAAGCTTGAATGATTCGTCAGGATCAGCACGCAGTCCGCCTCCCCGACAATCTCGGCGGTCGGTTTCACCGCCGACAGCTTCAGCCCGCCCACCGACAACTGGGATGTGAATGGATCTGCGTATGAGACCCGAGCCCCTTTCTTCTCCAGCATTTCGATGATCTCCAGGGCCGGAGATTCACGGATGTCGTTCACGTCGGCTTTGTACGTCACGCCCATGACGAGAACTCCGGCTCCGCGAAGCGCCTGACTTCGTTCGTTCAGCGCCTCCGCCACGAGATTCACCACGTGCTCCGGCATCGCCCGGTTCACCTGATCCGCTAGGGCGATGAACTGCGCCTCGTATCCGGTCAGCCGCACCTTCCATGACAGGTAGAGCGGATCTACCGGGATGCAGTGGCCCCCGATGCCAGGACCCGGATAGAACGGCATGAATCCGAACGGCTTCGTCGCCGCCGCGTCGATCACCTCCCACGGATCTACCCCGATCTTGCGACAGGCAAAGGCCAGCTCGTTCGCGAGGGCGATATTCACGCTTCGAAACGTGTTCTCGAGAAGCTTCGCCGTCTCAGCCACCCGCGGGCTCGATACCTCGAACACGCGGTCGGTCACCTGTCGATACAGTGCTGCGGCGAGCTTCGTGCAAGCTTGGCTGACACCTCCGACGACCTTCGGGATGTTCGCGGTCGTGAACCGCTTGTTACCGGGGTCCACGCGCTCCGGAGAGAACGCCAGGAAAAAGTCCCGACCGATACCGAGACCGCGCGCCTCGATGCGAGGCTGGACCACTTCCTCGGTCGTGCCCGGGTACGTGGTGCTCTCGAGCACCATCAGCTGTCCCGGGCGCAGGTGGGGCTCGAGGCTTTCCACCGCCGAGAGAATGAAGGAGATGTCCGGCTCCTTGGACTTTCGAAGCGGCGTCGGCACGCAGATGATGAGAACATCCGCGTCTGCCGCCGCATCGAAAGCGGTCGACGCCTTCAGGCGCCCGTCACCGACCAGGGAGACCAACGCTTCGGTCGGAACATCGACCAGGTACGACTCGCCTCGGTTCAACAGGCTCACCCGCTCCAGGTCGAGATCGATTCCCCGGACGACAAGACCTGCCTTGGCCAGCTCGACGGCGAGGCTCAATCCGACATAGCCAAGTCCGACGACGCATACGCGTGCATTCCGCGCCTCGAGCTTCTCGAGCAGAGTTTCAGTCCACACAGTGGTCAGTGCTCCTTCCAGTTGGAGTCAAGCGCTGTAGTAGGCGCTGTACTGCTTGTAGTACGAGTTCAGATGCTTCAGGGGTGTCCGATTCAGCACCACGCCAACGATCGGGGTCCCGGCGCGCTCAAGAACCGCCTTCGCCCGTACCACATCGCGTGGGCGCGTCTGCCCCACCGATACTACGAGGAGGATTCCGTCGGCCGCGGCGGCCATGTACAGGTTGTCCGGAATCAGCAGGATCGGTGAGCTGTCCATCAAGACATAGTCGACCTCGTCGGCCATTTCACTGACGATCCGGCGCAGCCGATCGGTGCCGAGACCGGTGCGCGCCGGGGCGGTGAGAGCGCCACCACGCGGCGCGAGGTGTACGTTCTCGGTGATTGTGGTAATGGTGTCGGTCAGCTTTGTGGTGCCCGCCAGGAGGTCGGTAAAACCCTTTCGAGGCGAGGCGTTGGCGATACGATGTAGCGTCGGCCGGTGGAAGTCTGCGTCCGCAATGATGACCCGCTTACCGACCTCGCCGAACGCCAGGCCGAGATTGAAGACGACGGTCGACTTGCCCTCGAAGGGCAGCGCGCTCGCCACCAGGATGCGACGTAGAGGGGTCTCGGCGCCCATCATCTGCAGCTCCACCCGAAGCCGCCTGAACGCATCGACGAAGAGGTGGTAGTCCTCCTGCTGGCCTGCCTGGGCTTCCCCGGAGTTGAAGGCGACCCTCTCGGATTGCACCTTCGGCACCGCCGTGAGGACGGGAAGCCCGATCAGCGCCTTGACGTCGGCCTCGCTCATGACCGGCCGGTTGTAGTACTCGGCGGTGGCCGGGGCTCCGAGGCCGATCACCAGCGCCAGGAACAACGCCAGCCCCAGGAACTGCATGCGCCGCAGGTTCGGCGCAGTGCTCGGGAAGCCCGGCGGATCTATCACCTTGACAACGTTCATCTCGCCCTGCTCCCGGATTCGGGCCGCCCCGAGCTTGTCCGACAGGAGCGTGCTCAGCTTGCGGTTCGTCTCCACTTCCGAAGCCAGCCGCCGGTATTCCAACTCGTCCTTGGAGAGCCCCGAAAGATCGCGCCTCGCCGCGCCGATCTGCTCCTTGAGGGCGTTTTCCTGAGCGCTCAAGGAGACGACCGACGTCTCGAGGGCGGCCACCATCTCGGCAAACGCATTGCGATCGTCCGCCGCGACCGCGCCCACCGCTGGGTTGCTGGCGGTCGAGTCCCGAAGCGTATCCCCCAACTCTCGCTGCACCTCCGCGATCTGCTGTGCCAGCGAGCGCACGCGCGGTGAATCCTCCGGATACCGGACCTTCGCTTCTACCATCTGCGCCTCGAGGCTCGACAGCTTCTGGCGTAGCCGCGTGACGTTCGCGGGATTTGCAGGAGGCGCCGCGGGCGCAGACGGCTTCGCCACGGCTGGAGCGGCCGGCATCGTCTCGAGCTTTGCCTTCATCGCTCCCAAGCGGGTCTGGCTGATGCTCTTGTTGGCCTGGACCTCGGCGAGGGTCGTCTCCAGCTGGGAAAGCCGCTGGGCGGTCTCGTTGCTCTTCGCGGGAATCTGGACCCCACCTCGGGACATCGTGAAGCTGCGTAGCGCCGCTTCACTTCGCGCCAGTGCGTCCGCGACCTGGTTCGTCTGCTGCAACAGATACTCACGGGTACTCTTCGCGTCGTCCACGTTGAACGACCGGGTACGCGCCAACAGGACCTCGATGTAGGTGTTCGCGATGTCTAGGGCGATCTGCGGCTGCGAGGCCTCGGCCTGGATCTCCACGATACCCGCTGTCCCAGCTTGGCTTGTGAAGCGGACGCGGTCGCGTCGAAGCTCGTTGACGGCCTGCCGCAGGGGAGTGGGCGCGGCCGCCTCCGTGCCGCGCAGACGGCCCACCCAGTCCATCAGGTCTCCAAGGTAGTCCCGACCATAGGGTTTGTGGATGAGGTCGTCGACGGCGGCCTTAGGCAGCGTCTCTACGACTGACGCCGCCAGCAGTCTGCTCTGGAGGATTGCGAGCTGAACGGGAAGCGGGCGGTACGGCGAGAACTCCTGGAAGACGGGCGCTCGCTCGGCCTTGTTCTCGATCAAGATGGTGGCGGTGGTTCGATATCGCGGCGGCTCTTTCGAGAGCACGTACGCGACCGGAATCAGAAGAACGAGTCCGGCAAGCGTGGTCAAGATGATCCACTTCTTACGTCGCGTGAAGAGTGAGATCGCGACCTGTCTGATGATCGTCTTGGTATCCATCAGGCGAATGACTCCTTCGTCTGGCCCGACATTGAACTCAGCATTTATCTCCCACGCGCAAAGAGAACCACCTGGATCGTGTTGAGAACGATCAGGAGATCGAGGAACAGCGAAAGGTTCTTGATGTAGTAGAGGTCGTACTGGAGCTTTTCTATTGCGTCCTCGACCGAAGAGCCGTACTCGTACTTGACTTGCGCCCACCCGGTGATGCCAGGCTTCACGGCAAGGCGCTCCATGTAGTAAGGGATCTCACGCTGCAGCTCGGCGACGAATTCCGGTCGCTCGGGCCGGGGACCAATAAAGCTCATGTGCCCGACGAGCACGTTGAACAGTTGGGGCAGCTCGTCGAGCCGACTCCGGCGGAGGATCGATCCGACCCGCGTGATACGTGGATCCTGCCGCGCGCTCCAGACCGGACCGCTGTCCTTCTCCGCATCATTCCGCATCGATCGGAACTTGTTGAGGATGAAGGCGCAGCCATTCTGTCCAAGGCGGGGCTGTCGGTAGAAGACCGGGCCGGGCGATTCGAGCTTGATCGCCAACGCAGCGAGGATCATGACCGGGAGCGCGAAAATGAGTCCCAAGAGCGAGACCGCGACGTCGAAGAATCGCTTGATGATCTCGGTTCGGGCCGTGCGCACGAATCCATCCGAAAAAATGAGCCAGCTTGGACGCACTGCGGTCACGAGGATCTTGCCCGTCGCCTTCTCGTAGAACGTCGGCCAGTCTTCGACACTGATCCCCCGCAGGCGGCACCCCAGTAGTGCCTTCGCAGGGAAGCAGCCGCGCCGATCCATTTGTGCAATGACCACGATGTCGGGTCGCGTTTCCTCGACCATGACGTCCAGATCCTGGATCTTTCCGAGCAGAGCATGACCTTCCGGCAGGGTATCGACGGCGTCGGGAGCGTCGTCGAGGAAGCCGATGATGCTAAACGGTCGGTTGCTGGTCCGCTCGAGGCCCGCGATCAGCCGGCCAACCTGTCCGGTGCCGAGCACGAGCACGCGGACCGTCATCTGCTGCGACCACGCCCCATGCAGGACGCCCCGCCAAAGCGTGAGGCTCGGGGTCGTCAGGATGACCAGCTCCAGGAAGGCAGACCGGCTCAGCCGGAGCAGGGGGATCGCGAACCCGGCGGCGGCCAGCACCAAGGCCGAGGCAGCCTGGCAGACGAGGACTCTCGCCACCAGCTCCCGACCCGCGACAACCTGGCCACCTTGATACAGGTCGCCCAGGTACATGACGAAAGTGAAGATCAGGCCGACTTCGGCGAAGCGCACGACGAGCGGACCGTAGCCTGGCCAAGCTGAGGCAAGCTCGGTGACGTAGAGAGCACCGGCGATGATGGCCAGGTCGCCCGCAAGGAGCGCGAGGGCGAGCCCTGGAACGTAGTGACGGAAAATTCTCAGCATGGCCTGACCGAGCTACCAGGAGCAAAGGTAGTGCCAGGCCGTGGCTGTGGTGGTGACGGCTAAGGCATTGATTTCTTGAGCATTACCTCAACTAGTGCGAAGAATTTCGATCCCTTGATTGGGAAAAGCCATTCCGTCTCTCCAGAAATCTGCGCGCGTGTCCCTTGCAGGGCCAGGAAACCTCAATAGAGTCAGGATGTTGGCACGTGCAAGGTTTGCAGGGAGCTATTGACTACGATCGAGGAGTTTCTTGCGGGGCGGCTTTGTTGCAGGTCTGCTAGAACGTGGCGAAGAGATTCAGAAGCGCGCGATTCTCGGCAAACGAACCGTTGCTCCCGAAGACTCCCTGATTGAAAGCCCCGTTGCCAGTTTGCTTCGTGTAGTCATATCGAAGGCTCACGGTCAGCCAGCGCAAGGCAAGCCAGTTGACGGCCGCGCCGTAGGTGAGCGTCGTCTGGGTCTGGTTCGTTTGGATGTTGCCCGTGCCAGTCGGAGTGTTTTCGCTATATCGAGCGCTGAGGACCGTATTGATATAGGGCGTGAGCTGATACAGGAAGCTACCGAAGTAGGACCGGCCCTTCACGGTGCCGAAGTTCTGGCCCTGCTGCGCTGTCTGCTGGAAGTCCTGGAGTACCCCGACGGAGATGACTGCCCGGGTGAACCGGTAGCTGGCAAGAGCGTTTACGGAGACCGTTCCTTCGTTGGTCTGCGTGTCGCTATTCAGCAGGCTGTAGCCCACAGAGGCTGACAGGGACAAGCCCGTCGGCAGACCGTAGGCGCCGAAGAGCGAAGCGTTGACGATCTTCGTGTTGTCCTGGGTCTGATAGGAGTACGAGGTCGAGACCCCCGCTGTAGTGTAGAGACCGAATAGTCTCGAGAATGAGGCGAACCCGGTGTGGCTGGTCGTGTCGCCACCGATCCCCGAGCTGGAGCTCGAACCATTGATCGTGTCGCTCTTCGAAAACTCGTAACCGCCGCGCACGAGATAGTTGGTGATGACACGCGCGGTCGCGTTGACGCCGAAGATATTGGTGACCGTGTCACTCTGAGCGGCCTGATTGCTGCTGCTGCCAGACGTATGCTCGTTGAAGAACAGGACGTTCCTGTAATAGGCTTGGGTGGCGACCGGTCCCAGCAGCCAATCCAGCGTAACCCCGGCGCTGTTCGTGTCGAACGTGTCCCGTCCACGGCGGATCCCAAATTGATCGGCCGCGGCCGGGCTGTCGTTGCGGACGAAGCTCTCGGTGAAGGTCAGGGCCAGGCGTGGCGTCAGGGCGTACCGGATGGCCGCAGTGAAGCTCGGGAACACCTTTAGGTCCGCCCCGCTATCGGGCGCGGTGTCGTGAGCTAGATCGACGACCAGCGACGCCGTCCCGAAGGTCCGCGCACCGTTGATGAGCAGTCGGAAGCCCGGTCCCAGCGTCGTGCGGAAGTTTTCTTGGCTGTGGCTCGTCGCCTGGAAGAAGTTGTCGGTATATTCCTCCGACAGATGGAGCGTGGGATGTAACTCGAGGATCGCTCCGCGGAACGTGGTAACGGTCGGAGCGAAGGCTCCGGGAATCGTCAACCCCGGTATTCCCGTGATCGCCGCACCACCGGGCGCTCCGGGCACGAAGAAGGGCGCTGGCACATTCGTCTGCGACGGAGCCGGAGGAACCGGGGGAACCCATTGAGGTAGCGTCGCGTCCGGTGGTGTCGCCGGGTTCGTCGGCCGACCCGGTTGCTGGATCATGTACTGCTGGAGCGGGGCCTGAGGTTCTAGGGGAGTCGATGGCGTTTGCCCTGGGGCTGGCTGCTGAGCCTGTCCCGGCTGGTCGGGCGGGCTCGTGGGCCCGGCGGGAGGAGAACTCGGAGTCTGCGGCCAGACCTTGGACTCAACTCCACCGGCAAGGACGATAAACGCAGCGACGACGACCGAGGTGAGAGCGAACCGAAGCCGCCCGGACGCGATCGATTCCGACGCGTCGCTACTAGAAGAGCCGCTGTGGAACAAAGATGATGTCATTCGGTTGCAACCGGACGTCTGGATTCTCGTCCGGCGACCGCATCATCTTATCAACTTCGACTCGGATCCGTTCCTTCTTTTCTGCGCTACCCCGGAGGATGTCGATTCGCCCCGGGGCGGCCAGGGGGGTGAGACCACCCACCTGGGTGAGGGCCTTCAAGATCGTCAAATCTCCCGTATACTTGACCGCACCCGGAGCCTTGACCTCACCGTTGACGTACACGGCATCGGCTAGGGGAACCACCACCGAGTCACCCGGCTCCAGCTTCGGGTTCTGGCTCATATCACCGCGCTGCAGAAGGCGGTTGAAGTCGATCGGGATGCGCTGGTCTTTCCGCAGCACGAAGCCTTTCTCGGCGTCCGCGTTGGGAACGACCCCGCCGGCCACCGAGATGGCCTGCAGCAAGGTGAGCTCCCGTGTGAGCTGGATGACGCCAGGCTTCCCGAAGCCGCCGATGAAGAACACCGGCCGACTCTTGATCTCTCTCACGATGACCGTGACGACCGCGCCCTTGACGGTCTTCTCGTAAACATTGGTGAGATGGTCTTGGAGCTGCTGCACAGTCCGGCCGGCCACGCCGATCTCGCCGACGAGGGGAAGCGAGGTGCGCCCGTCAGGACGCACGAACACGACCTGATTCAGATCCTTGTTGCCCCAGACCTGGATCTCGAGGACGTCTTCCGGCCCGATGATGTAGTCCTTGTCCGGCTGCTGGGGCGCGGGCGCCTGCGCCAGTACGACAACCGGCGAGAAAAGAACGGCCGCGAGCAAAATCCAGATGACGCGTCTCATCGATGTCAGGCTCCTAGCGGAATCAGACTCCTAACGGGTGCTGACTCAGCGGGCCCCGCTTTTACTGCTCGACGCTCTCCGGCTCGGTCTGCCGGTAGGCCTTGAGCTTGTACTGCAAGCAGCGGAGGCTGATGCCCAGCAGCCGGGCCGCCTGCGTCCGGTTGCCCCCCACGCCCTCCAGCGTCTGCAGGATGTACTGCTGCTCCAACTCCCGCAGCGTCAGCCCCGCCGGCAGCGCCGCCGCCTTGCCCCCCGCGCCCCCCCGCTGGCCCGGGCCCTCCCCCAGCGGCAATACATCCACATCGATCGTATCATGCTCGCTCAAGACCACCGCCTGCTCGATGCAGTTCTCCAGCTGCCGCACGTTGCCCGGCCACTCCGCCCCCACCAGCAGCTCCAGCGCCCGCCCCGTCAGCCGCGGCACCCGCTTGTGATGCGCCGCCGCAAACTTCCGCACGAAATGCTCCACCAGCAGCCCAATGTCCCCCCGCCGCGCCCGCAGCGGCGGCACCTCGATCATCACCACCGCGATCCGGTAGTACAAATCCTCCCGAAACTGCCCCTCCCGCACCGCCCGCCGCAGATCCTTGTTGCTCGCCGTGATCAGCCGAATGTCCGTCCGCGTCGGCTTGCTCCCCCCCACCTTCACGAACTCCCG
>JACXTT010009121.1_pt1 | contig 13590 bp, 13 predicted proteins | sample 9270951 | NCBI WGS metagenome assembly JACXTT01 (sample SAMN15532306, study PRJNA645909) | rock metagenome | isolation source: weathered quartz diorite | place: Puerto Rico | collected 2017-06-21
GCGGTGACCCGCAGAGCGCGTTGCCTGCCACCAGGCCGCCCACCCACGCCGCGGCGCTCGAGCCCAGACCGCGCGCGGTGGGAATGCGGTTCACGCACTCGAGCGCGCAGCCCTTGAACGCGCGGCCGGCGGCTTCGTAGGCGAGCTTGACTCCGCGCGCGACCACGTTGCCCGCGTCGCGCGCCAGGCGGTCGGCCCCCTCGCCCTCGATCTTCACGCTCACGCCGTCGCGCTCCTCGGCGATGACGTCGTTGTGGAGGGCGAGCGCCAGCCCGAGCGCGTCGAAGCCGGGGCCGAGGTTCGCTGACGTCGCGGGGACGCGGACGTGGACGCGCACGCGGCTACAGCCGCTTGAGGAGCCAGTCGGGGGTGAGCGAGACCGCCCAGGAGTTCAGCACGACGTAGTAGTTCGTGAAGACGAGGACGCCGACGACGACCAGGACGACCCCGGCCGCGCGCTCGACCACCGGGATGAAGCGGCGGTAGCGCTTGAAGAACGCGAGGAAGGGCCCGAGCGCCAAAGCGGAGATGAGGAACGGCAGCCCGAGCCCCGCCGAGTAGGCGACCAGGAGGCCGATGCCGCGTTTGACCGTCTCGGCCGTCCCGGCCAACGAGAGAATCGCGCCGAGGATCGGTCCCACGCAGGGCGTCCAGCCGATGGCGAACGTGATGCCCACCGCGAGCGAGCCGAGATAGCCCGCCGGCTTCTCCTGCAGCTGCCACTGCTGGGTGCGTCCGAAGAAGCCGATCCTCAAGATGCCCGCGATGTAGAGCCCGAAGATCACGATCAGCGCGCCGCCAACTCGCCTGATCCAGTCGCGGTAGTCGAGCAGGAACTGCCCTGCCGCGCTGAACGACGCGCCGAGGGCGACGAAGACGAGCGAGAAGCCCAGCACGAAGGCGACGGCGTGGATGAGCACGCGGCGCCGGGCCGCGGCCGAGAGATCGGCGGTGAGGTCGGCGACGGACATCCCCGTGATGAAGGACACGTACGACGGGAACAGCGGCAGCACGCACGGCGACAGGAAGGAGAACAGCCCCGCCGTGAAGGCGACCACGACGCCGAGCGACTCGCCGGTCATTGCGCCAGCATCCCCTCGACCAGCGCATTGGCGGCGCGGTTGTCCCAGGCGCGCGGGCCGAGCGCCAGCGCCGTCAGGTAGCCGTCGCGATCGATGAGGAAGCTCGCGGGCAGCGCGCGCACGCCGTACGCGTTGGCCAGGTCCATCTTGGCGTCGAGCGCGACGGGGAACGTGAGCTTGTACCGCTCGAGGAACGGCTTGACGAGCGCCGCGTTCGAGTCGACCGAGACCGCCAGCAGCACGAAGCCTCGCTCCCGGTGCTTGAGGTAGAGCCGCTCCATCGCCGGCATCTCCTCGCGGCACGGCGCGCACCAGGTGGCCCAGAAGTTCACCAGCACGGGCTTCCCGCGCTGGCCCTTGAGCTTGAGCGTGTCTCCCCCCAGGAGCGACACGGTGAAGTCGGAGGCCTGCTTGGGCCGGGAAGGCCGGATCAGATCCAGCTCCCGCGCTGCGTCGTCGATCGCGCCGGCGTGAGCGACGCTGGCCGTCAGCACCGGGGCCTCGCCCTCGGTGGAGGCCGACGCCGGGTCGCGGGGGCCCTCGGTCAGCACGGCGATCGTCGCGACGGCGACGAGCGCGGCGCCGGCCACCGCCATCGTCGTCGCGATCAGCGTCGCTCGCATGCCTGTCTCCCGGGTGTCAGAGTCGTCACGAGCAGATCTAAAAAAGTATACCCCCACCGGCCGAGCCCGATTTGCTCCGACTGGGGCACTTGCATATAGTAGGCGGACCTGGCTGGCCCGCGCGAGTCCTCACCGACGAGCAGACCCGGTCGCGGACGCACGCACCGCTGACCGGCCGCCCGACGGCCACCGGCTGGAGGACGACCTCATGGACGAACGAGACATCCACGAGTTCATCGCGGACGTCCGGGCCGGACGCCTGTCGCGCCGCGCCTTCACCCGGATCATGGTCGGCCTCGGCCTGACCGGGCCGCTCGCCGCCCAGATGCTGGGCGCCGCCGGCGTCGCGGCGCAGCCCAGGGCGGACGGGTTCACGCCGACGCGCCGCGGCGGCGGCGGCCAGCTCAAGGTCCTCTGGTGGCAGGCGCCGACCTTGCTGAACCCACACTTCGCGGTCGGCACCAAGGACCAGGACGGCTCGCGCGTGTTCTACGAGCCGCTCGCCGCGTTCGACCCTGAGGGCAATCTCTTCCCGATCCTCGCCCAGGAGATTCCGACGCTCGAGAACGGCGGCGTGGCCCGCGACGGCAGGTCGGTCACCTGGAAGCTCAAGCGTGGTGTCAGCTGGCACGACGGAAAGCCGTTCACGGCCGACGATCTCGTCTTCAACTGGGAGTACGCGGCCGACCCCGCGACCGCCGCCATCACGATCACCACCTACCGCGATATCGAGCGGGTCGAGAAGCTCGACAGCCATACGGTCAAGCTCGCGTTCAAGAACCCGACACCGTTCTGGTTCGACGCCTTCTGCGGGGCGCGGGGCATGATCATCCCCAAGCATCTGTTCCAGGCCTTCAAGGGGGACAAGTCGCGCGAGGCTCCAACCAATCTGAAGCCGGTCGGCACCAGCGCCTACCGGTTCGTGGATTTCCGGCCCAACGACCTCGTGCGTGGTGAGATCAATCCCGCCTACCACGTCCCGAATCGTCCCTCCTTCGATCAGTTCGAGATGAAGGGCGGCGGCGACGCCGCGTCGGCGGCTCGCGCGGTGCTCCAGACGGGCGAGTACGACTTCGCGTGGAACATGCAGGTCGCCGACGAGAATCTCAGGCGGTTCGAGCAGGGCGGCAAGGGCCACATCGAGATCGCCACCGGCGGAGGCATCGAGCACATCCAGCTCAACAACACCGACCCGTGGAAGGAGGTCGACGGCGAGCGGTCGTCGGTCAAGACGACGCACCCGTTCCTGACCGACCCCGCCGTGCGCGCGGCCCTGAACGTCCTGGTCGACCGCGGCTCCGTCCACGAGGAGCTCTACGGCCGTCTGGGCCAGGCGACGCCGAACTTCCTCAACGGCCCGGCGCGCTTCCGCTCGCCCAACATGCGCTGGGAGTTCAGCATCGACAAGGCCGGTCAGCTCCTCGAAGCCGCGGGCTGGAAGCGCGGCGCCGACGGCGTGCGGGTCAAGGACGGCAAGCGGCTCAAGGCCCTCTTCCAGACGTCAATCAACCCGGAGCGCCAGAAGACCCAGGCGATCGTCAAGCAGGCGTGCGCCAAGGCCGGCATCGAGGTCGAGCTGAAGTCCGTCGTGTCGGGCGTGTTCTTCTCGTCCGACGTCGCCAACCCCGACACCTACACGAAGTTCTACTCGGATTTACAGATGTACAGCGTCGGTCCGAACGCCCCCGACCCGCAGACCTTCATGTCGAACTTCACGTCGGCGGAGATCTGCTCGAAGGAGAACAAGTGGGCGGCACGCAACACCACCCGCTGGCGGAACGACGAGTACGACCGGCTCTGGAAGGCCGCCGAGAGCGAGATGGATCCGGTCAAGCGCGGCGCGCTGTTCATCCGGATGAACGACATGCTCACCCAGAACGTCGTGGTGATCCCGATCGTCTGGCGCAACGCCGTCGCGGGCGTGTCCAATCGTCTCAAGGGCAACGATCTCTCCGGCTGGGACTCCTATCTGTGGCGTCTCGCATACTGGTACCGGGCGTCTTGACACCCCGCAGCGCGAAATTGTAAGAAGCCAACCACCCGGCCGGTGGGCCGGGCGAGAGAGGAGATTCGATGGAAGAGCGTGAATTGAGGGCGCTGCTCGGTCAGGTGAAGGCGGGGACCTTGAGCCGCCGTCGTTTCGTTTCCATGATGGTCGGGCTCGGCCTGACAGCCCCGATGGCGGCCCAGATGCTGGCGTCGGCCGGCGTGGCGCAGGCCCAGACCAAGCCGACGTTCAATCCAACCAAGCGCGGCGGTGGAGGCCTCGTCAAGACGCTGTGGTGGCAGGCGCCCACCCTGCTCAACCCGCACTTCGCCAACGGCACCAAGGACCAGGACGCCTGCCGCATCTTCTACGAGCCGCTCGCCTCGTTCGATCCCGACGGCAACGTGGTCCCGGTGCTCGCGGCCGAAGCGCCGAGCCTCCAGAACGGCCAGGTCGCGAAGGACGGCATGTCGGTGACCTGGAAGCTCAAGAAGAACGTCGCCTGGCACGACGGCCAGCCCTTCACGGCCGACGACGTCGTGTTCACCTGGGAGTACGTGATGGATCCGGGGACCGCTGCCGTGACGATCGGGTCCTACCGGGATATCGTGCGCATCGACAAGCTCGACAGTCACACCGTGAAGCTCGGCTTCAAGTCGCCGACGCCGTTCTGGGCCGCCGCTTTCTGCGGCGCCGCCACGGGGCCGATCCTTCCCAAGCACCTCTTCCAGGCCTTCAAGGGTGACAAGTCTCGCGAGGCGCCGACGAATCTCAAGCCCATCGGCACCGGCCCCTTCAAGTTCCTCGACTTCAAGCCGGGCGACATCGTTCGCGGCGAGATCAACCCGAGCTACCACGTTCCCAACCGTCCTTTCTTCGATCAGATCGAGATGAAGGGCGGCGGCGACGCCGTCGGCGCGGCCCGCGCGGTCATCCAGACCGGCGAATACGACTTCGCTTGGAACATGCAGGTCGAGGACGAGCAGCTCAAGCGCTTCGAGCAGGGCGGCAAGGGGCGCGTCGAGATCACCTCCGGCGGCAACATCGAGCACATCCAGGTCAACACCACCGATCCGTGGACCGAGGTCGACGGCGAGCGCTCGTCAGCCAAGACCAAGCATCCGACCCTGGGCGACCCGGCAGTCCGCCAGGCGCTGAACCTCCTGGTCGACCGCGGCTCGGTCCAGGAAGAGATCTACGGGCGCACCGGCATCGCCACCGCCAACTTCGTCAACGCGCCGTCGCGGTTCGTCTCGAAGAGCGCGAAGTTCGAGTTCAACGTCGACAAGGCGAACCAGATCCTGGAATCGGCGGGCTGGAAGAAGGGCGGCGACGGCATCCGCGCCAAGGACGGCAAGAAGCTGAAGTTCGTCTACCAGACCTCCATCAACGGCCCCCGCCAGAAGACGCAGCAGATCGTGAAGCAGGCCTGCGCCAAGGCGGGCATCGAGGTCGAGCTGAAGGCGGTGACCGCGAGCGTCTTCTTCTCGTCCGACCCGGCCAACCCGGACACCTACTCGCATTTCTACACCGATCTGCAGATGTACACGACGACCATGACCCAGCCGGACCCGCAGCGGTTCATGGACCAGTTCACGTCCTGGGAGGTCTCGGGCAAGGACAACAAGTTCGCGCTGACGAACAAGACCCGCTGGCGCAACGAGGAGTACGACAAGCTGTGGAAGGCGGCCGAGCATGAGATGGACCCCGTCAAGCGCGCGGCCCTTTTCGTCAAGATGAACGACCTGGTGATCCAGAACGTCGTCGTCATTCCGGTCGTCGCCCGCCCGGCGGTGGCGGCGGTCTCCAGCCGTCTGCGAGACGCGGTGCAGAGCGGGTGGGACAGCAACTTCTGGTGGATCGCGTACTGGTCCAAGGCGTAGGAGCGGTCGGCCGGGCGGGGCGGCGCGCGCCGTCCCGCCCCGCCGGTCGGCCGAATGAAATGTGGAAGTACTTCCTGCGTCGGACGTTGATCCTGCTCCCGGTGCTGTTCGGGATCAGCGCCGTCCTGTTCACGATCCTCGTGATGGCGCCGGGCGATCCGTTCGAGGAGCTGGCCACCAACCCCAACGTGCCGCCCGAGGTGCGCATGAACCTCCGGGCGAAGTTCGGCCTCGACGACCCCCTGCCGGTGCGCTACGCGCGCTGGGTGGCCTCGATGCTGCGCGGCGACTGGGGATTCTCGTTCGTGAGCCGCGTGAACGTCGATACCTTGATCCTGCAGCGACTGCCGACGACGCTCGTCGTCCTGGGCTCGGCGCAGCTCCTGGCGATCCTCATCGCGATTCCGATCGGCACCTACTCCGCCTTGCGACCGTACTCGCTCTTCGATCAGATCGCGACGACCCTGGCGTTCATCGGTTTTTCGCTGCCCACGTTCTTCACCGGCCTCCTGTTCATCCTGCTCCTGAGCATCCAGCTCGACTGGCTGCCGTTCATCTACCGCTCTGACATCAGCGCGCCCGGCTGGCGCTGGTACTGGGAGCACATCCGGCAGGCGATCATGCCGGTGGCGGTGCTGGGGCTCGCGCAGGCGGCCTCGATGACCCGCTTCATGCGCGCGGCCGTGCTCGACGTGATCCGCCTGGACTACGTCAATACGGCGCGCGCCAAGGGGCTCTCGGAGTCGATCACCCTCGTCAAGCACGTCGTCCGCAACGCGCTGATCCCGGTCGTCACCCTGGTGGCCATCCAGATCCCGACCATCTTCGGCGGCGCGATCGTCACCGAGCAGATCTTCCGCGTCCCGGGGATCGGCTCGCTCTTGATCTCGTCGATCCTCGCCAACGACACCCCCGTGGTGATGGCGGTGACCTTCATCTTCTCGATCCTCGTCCTGGGCTCGAGCCTCGCCGCGGACATGCTCTACGCGTGGCTCGACCCGCGGATCTCGTACCGCTGATGGCCCGCGTGGTCTCCGAGACCGTCGCCGGCAAGCTCGCCCTCGCCGCGGGGCCGCCCCGGACCTCGCTCTGGCAGGAGACCGGCCGGCGGTTTCGCCGCCATCGTCTCGCGATGGTCGGGGCCGTGATCCTGCTGGCGCTCGTCGGGTCGGTGCTCGTCGGTCCGCTCGTGTGGCGCGTGCCGATCAACGACATCGACTTCCGGGCCAAGCTCAAGGGACCGTCGTGGAGCCATCCGCTGGGCACCGACGACCTGGGCCAGGATCTCCTGGCGCGCATGCTCTACGGCGGGCGCATCTCCCTCGCGGTCGGGATCGCCGCCATGCTGATCGCGATCTCCATCGGCACCGCGATCGGCGCGGTCTCTGGATTCGCCGGCGGCGCCGTCGATCACACGCTGATGCGGATCACCGACATGTTCCTGGCGCTGCCGGGCCTGCCCCTCCTGCTCCTGATCGTCTATCTCTTCCGCGATGCCCTCCGAAAGACGTTCGGCCCGGAGGTGGGGATCTTCATCCTGATCGTCGCGGTGATCGGGGGCCTGCGCTGGATGCAGGTCGCGCGCCTGGTGCGCGCGCAGTTCCTGTCGCTGCGCGAGAAGGAGTTCGTCGAGTCGGCGCGGAGCCTCGGCGCCCGGCCCTTCCGGCAGGTGGTCCGCCACATCCTGCCGAACTCGATGGGCCCGGTCATCGTGGCGGGCACGATCGACGTCGCCGCCGCGATCATCGCCGAGTCCACCCTGTCCTTCCTGGGGCTCGGCTTTCCGCCGGACATCCCGACGTGGGGTCGGATCCTCTACGACGCGAAGGACAACCTGGACTTCGCCCCGCACTGGGCGCTGTTTCCGGGGACCGCGATCTTCCTGACCGTCCTCTCGATCAACTACATCGGCGACGGCCTGCGCGACGCGTTCGATCCGCGCAAGGTGCTCGGGAAGTAGCTAGCTCTCGGCCTTCCGGTCGCTCAGCGCCTGCTTCACCGCCGCCTCGAGCCTGTCGATCTGCAGGGGCTTGCGCAGGAGCTTGAACCCGAGCCGCCGGCCGTGGCCGTCGAGGTCGGCGCCGGACGCGGTCAGCATGATCACGCCGACGTCGGCGTCGCTGTTGCGAACGTTTTCCACCAGCTCGAGCCCGGAGCCGCCGGGCATGACGTAGTCGGTCAGCACGAGGTCGTAGCTCTTCTGCTTGAAGAGCCGCAGGCCCTCGGTCCCGCTCGCCGCCAGGTCGGCCTCACACCCCCACACGGTGAGGAGCTCGGAGAGAAGACCGCGGACGTAGCGCTCGTCGTCGACGACCAGGACGCGGGGCGGGTTGAGCACGGTAGAGCAACGGTAGGGCGCCGAGCGCCGAGAGATCAACGCCGAACATCGCCGCGAAAAATGCGGGATTCGCTCGCCCGAGCGCGAGACGCCCGCATGAGCACGTGCCGTCGCGCCGCGCGCTCGTGGGCGAGCGCGAAATTTCTGCATTCACAAGCGCTCGCGCCCGTCGCGCCGCGTGGGGCCGTGCGATTTTCAGTTTGTGGATTTCTGGGGATAAGTGGACAACCGCATGGGCCAATGGTCGCATTGACTTAGCGCCCGCGAGCACCGGTCCTGGGGTTAATTACTTGCATTATCGAGCGCACCGTCTCGCGAGCCGCCTCGACGCGGGACGCTCGCGTGTGCAAGTAGGTCGAGATGGTCCCCGTTCCGCTGTGCCCCAGCATCCCGGCCGTCGTCGGCAGGTCCACGCCGCTCTCCACGGCTGCGCTGGCGACGCTATGGCGGATCACATGCGACCTCACGGCCACCCGCGTGATCCCGGCTCGCAGCGCGACACGACTACACATCTCCGACAGCGCCGAGCGGTTGAGCGCCTTGGATCCTCAGTCGTCGTGTTGACGTACTGGATGAAGCGCCGGAGGTGATCGAGTTCATGAGCGCGGAGAAGCTCGACGTCGGAGCGGGGAGCGCGGCGCATTTGACGGTCATGGTGGCGCAGCATCGAGAACGACAGCAGCGGCCCCTCCCAACTGTATGGGTGCGCATGAGCGGGAAACCGTATATAGGTACCGTCTGTTCCAATTGCTTTACCTGTAGCTAAACAAGCTAGACAAGAAACCATTCCCCGCTCATGCGCACCCATAGGACGGGGAGCCCAGCGGGCCTCGGCTGCCTGCCGCGCTAGTTGGCTGCGCTCCTCCGGAGGGATGCGACGACGCGCAGAGGTGGCTTTCTGTTGGTCTTCAGCAGTAAACGGACGCGGGTTGTGGTTCACGATCGCCCTCCTAGGCGTTGTCCCCGTGCTAGGAGGTACAACGACGCCGGGACATGCCTGCCCCGGCGTCTCAACCTAGGGACGCCGTCGCGCCTGCGACCGTGGACTTACCTTATGGTATCGCTCGCTCGCGGAGGGTCGCAACAGTTCGCGCGGCGCCGTCAGCGGTGGAGATATCTCAGCCAGAGATCGAACACGATCGCCAGTCCTAAGAGGCCAACGCCAGTGACCGCGAATGCGGCGTTGCGCCGTTTGTCGATGATCGTCAGAGTCCGATCCGCGGGGAGCAGCCGGGCCTTGATGCCGACGTTGACCATGAACTCCTCAGCCTTAGTCAGCCCACCGCCGTAAGGACCTTCACCAAACCGCCCTTCGCCGAAGCCGCTCTGCTGACTCATGTCGGCAAACGCAGCCCTCAGCACCCCGTAGGACGCGAAGCCGAAGCCGAGGACCTGGGCGCCTAGCCAGAGCACGAACACGGTCGGCCCCAGTCGCGGCAGCGCCGGCATCATCGTGCTCTGCTCCGGCTTTGGTAGATCGGACGCCAGACGCACGAAGGAGTCCACGGCAGCCAAGATCGCCGTCAGAGCCCGACGACATTCCCGAACGTGGGTGTACTGGTAGAAGCCCGGCGTCATCTTGAGCGTCACGGGGGTACCGCTACCGGCCAGCACAAACGCGCCGGGGAAGTCTCCACGCGCCGAGAGGAACACGCGTTCGGCGTACGTCCCCGGCAGCATCTTCTTCAACTCGTTGCCGACTCGCGTACGCCAGTCCTCGATGGTAGCCACAAACCTGTCCATGTCGGGCTGCGTCATCGCATTACGAGTCATCACCGACTCAAGGTCGTACTCGATCTTGGAGGCGTTGTCGATTTCCCGACCCAGCAACGCCACCAGCTGGCCCTTGCGCGCTAGGACCGCGGCCTCTCGGGCATGTTCGCGCCGAGCCTTTGTCACCTGGACGGCAAACGCGACACCGTTGACGATCAGTACGACAATGAGAAGGCCGGCGAGGGTGAGACGTCCCATGTCCCGCGATACGACGACGCCCACTATGACGGCGAGGACGTTCACCAGCGTCGCCACACCAATGAGTACGACCTCGAGACCAAGGCTCTGCATGGCGCGCCTCCTGCGGGCCACTGTATCGGAAACTTATGCCTACCGGAAATACCGGTCTGCGGAGCACAAGTTCAAATGTTGTGGGCCCCGACAGTTGAAATCGAAGTACAAGCGAAAGCAGAGTTTCGGCGAGAATAGGGCCGGTGAGCCTATTGGAGACCTTCAATGTGGTGGCGGGAATTGCCAGCGTTCTGGGGCTCATCATCAGTGGTCTAACCTTCTGGTATGCCAAGAGTGCCTCGGAGGCCGCAGGGGAAGCACGCGACGCGGTCCGCATCCGAACGCTCGCCAGCGAATTAGAGACTCTCTGTGTGCGGGCAGAGCAGCTGCGCGACCTTCTGCTCTACAAGCGTATGCCTGAGGCATCGCTCCGAGTCGGAGAGCTTGCGTCGCTCTTGAGCGAAATCCCTGTTCGGGCACGGGCGCATCTCGTAACCGATCAGGTGAATTCGCTACTGACAGCGCGAGCACAGGTCTCGAGTATCGGAGACGTCATCCAGCGAGGCCCTGCGGAGCTTCGAAATCTCCAGCCAGACGAGTCAGTGATCGCTACTTCGCGGCAAGTCGTCGCGACGCTCCGAGAGGTCCTCGGCGGTGTGAAGTCCAAGGTAGAATCGGAGGGTGAGGTGTGACTAACGTGCAGGCAGACCTCGATCCGACGCCCCTGGTCCAGGAACTGGTCGAGAAGTCGAAGTCCGGCAGGCTTAAGTGGGAAGCGACAGCAGATCGTCGGGCTTTTGTCGTCAGCGTGGGCGGGAACACGACCTTCAGAATCCGGCTTGTGGACACGACAGACGTTGACGTGTTTGGTCAGCCAGAGAACGTACAGATCCCGATGCTGACTATGCTTGACGAGAAAGGGAACACCCTCTGGGAAATCCGGTCGGGAGACATCAAAGCTAAAGGACCGGTACTCTCCGACCTCTTCACTACGGCTCGGCGAATCGGCAACAAGCTCGACGAAAGGATGGGCGCCGCAATTTCCGCGCTTAGAGACCTTTAGAGCCGCTCGTGAGTTAGCTCAGCAGTACCACGCGCCCCGGTGATCAGCCGGGGCGTCTTCCTGTGCGAGGGCTATGGGCGGGTTCGGATCGACCCGACCGCGAACGCGGGCTTATTGCCGCGGGGCTGGGACGCACACTTGGCGTGTGCCCGCGTCTCGAGGCCGGCCGTCGTCTTCGCGATCAACACCCAATCATCCTCCGGCTCGATCTTCACCTTGCACTTGGAGCAGATATAGACCTGACCCATGGCGCCTACCTCCAGGTGCCCGGGCGCGCGGGACCCTGCGGCAGTGTCTTGAGATAGTCGAGGGCCATTTGGACCGCCTGTTGGACCACGGCGTCGGGCATGTTGGCGGGCCTAAGGACGACTGGACGAATCGGCTTCTGCATAGCTGGCTCCCTAGATAGAGTGATCAAATACTGCCACCACACTACCGCTAGAGCCCGAGCTCGTCAACTACTTACGCGCCCACTCCTTCGCCTCGGCTTCAGAGAGCTGCCGATGGCACTCAGGACAGCGGCAGGCGCGGTCGGAGCAGCTCAGGGTCCGACTGGCGACGACGAGGGTGCGAGGATGCCGGTCGCGGGGGCACTCGGTGCCGGACACAACTCAGGCGCTCGCCTTGATGGTGCGCTCCCCGATTGTCGTCTTACGCGGCCTGCCCTTGCCCGTGAACCGGATGCCGTAGCGCGCCGAGCCCTTCCTCTTGGTGAATGTCACCCGATAGATCTTGCCCGTGCTCCCGATCGGAAGCCAATCGGCGCGGGACCCACCGATGTACTGCACGGTGTCGCCGACCTTGAACTTTGCCGATCTCGAGCGAGGCATGCCCGGCTGCACACGCGGTCGTCGTCGGCTCGACACCAAGCCCAAACACCCCGTGTGAAAGACTAGACGTGGCCGCCTTATCTGCCTCTTGCAGACTGCGCATCTTGCCATGCACCTAGGCTCGCACGGGCTATGTCCACGACCGCCGAATTTCTTGGACCCAAGATATGCGTGGGCACCCCGACGTTAGGCAGTGAAGCGCGGACCGGGAAAACTCACAAGCCGTAGTCCAAGGGCCTGGCATTACTGCTGGAGCTGGCAATACTGCAGGGCGCCAGCCCCAGCAGTCGCAAAGAGTTACGTCAGAGCCGCCAATAAGTGGATAACGCGGCCGTCTACGACCAAAGGCTAGTCCGCTCGCCCGATGCGCCCGTCGGTGGCCGGCGCGATGGCGCCGCGCGCGACGATCGCGTCCATGACGATCTGGGCGACCTGCGGCCCGGATGTTCCGTCGACCAGCGCGCGGCCGCGCGCGAACGCGGTGTAGCCGTCGCCGCCGCGCACGAGATAGCTGGGCACGGCCACGGTGTAGGCCGCGTCGTCCTCCAAGGCTCGCCCGCCGACGGCCGCGCTCACGACTCGCTGCCCGGGCTCGCGCCTGGGATCCCAGACGAAGCGAATGCCGGAGACCTGCAGGAAGCCGCCGCCCACGCGATCGGTCTGCGCCAGGCCGTGCTCGAGCGCGGCCCTGAGATCGCGGCCGCGCAGCTCGAGCTTCATGACGACGTCGGTGAAGGGCAAGAGGCTGTGCACGTCGCGCTTGGAGAGCGGGCCCGCCGGGACCGTGCGGTTGGTGCGGATCGCGCCGCCGTTCACGACCGCGGCGTCGGTCTCGAGGCGCTCGCGCAGGCGGTCGGCGACGAAGTCGCCGAGGTTGGTCTCCTGCGTGCGGAGCTGGTGGCTCCGCGCCTCGAGCGGGGCGTCGGCGCGGCCGATCACGGTGTCGAGCTCGCGATCGAGCCGCGCGACGTACGCGCGCACCAGCTCCTCGACCGCCGGGTCGGGCGCGACGCGGCGGCTCACCTCGCGATAGCGCCAGGACCGCTCGACGAGCTTGCCCTCCCGCGTGAGCCAGAGGTCGACCTGGACGAGATAGCGCGCATCGGAGCCGCCCTTCGTGATCAAAGTCTTTCCTTCTTCGACCACCATCGGGTCGTGCTCGTGGCCGCCGAGGATCACGTCGACGTCGGCCGCGGCCGCGAGCGCCCGATCGTCGGCAATCTCCTGGTGCGTGACGCCCACCACGACCTGCGCCCCCTGCGCTCTCAAGCGCGCGGCGGCCTCCTTGCCGGCCGCGAGCGGCGGGTTGAAGGCGATGTCCGGCCCGGGGCGCGACGTGCGGGCCGCGTCGACCATCGTGAGGCCGAAGAAGCCGACGCGGAGCCCGCCCAGTGGCATGACGACCGCCGGCAAGGCATCGCCGAACGGGCGGCCCGAGCGGCGGTCGACGACGTTGGACGAGAGCCACCGGAACTTCGATTCCTTCATGAGCTCGAGCAGCACCGCCGGCCCGAAATCGAACTCGTGATTGCCGAAGGTCGCGAAGTCGAGCCCCGCGGCGTCGAGCGCGGCGACCATCTGCGAGCCCTGCAGGAAGGTCGACTCGACCGACGGCGACAGGAAATCGCCGCCGATGGCGAAGACCGTGCTCGGGTTCTCGCGCTTGATCTCTTTCACGAGCGTGGCGAGGCGAGCCATCCCCCCTCGCCGGCCGCCGTCGACCGGGCCGAGCACGTAGTGGTCGTTGATCTGCAAGAAGGTCAGCCTGACGAGATCGCCG
>JACXTT010009122.1_pt1 | contig 13590 bp, 13 predicted proteins | sample 9270951 | NCBI WGS metagenome assembly JACXTT01 (sample SAMN15532306, study PRJNA645909) | rock metagenome | isolation source: weathered quartz diorite | place: Puerto Rico | collected 2017-06-21
CTGCCGCCCTGCCCGCTCTGCCGGGCGGCGGCGGCCCGGGAGAGCGCCTGGGCGGCACCGACGAGCGTGCCGATGATGCCACCCGCACCGCCGCCGCCCGCGATGCCGAGGACGCCACCGATGAGACCGAGGAAGTTCTCCGCGAAGCCGATGAGCGAGCCGAACGTCGACTGCCCCACGCCGAGGAGTGTGTCGAAAAACGAGAGCCAGCCCCCCTTCGCCTGATCGCCGGCGTTGCTGACGACCGCCGCGGTCTGGATCGCGCTGTCTCCGAGGCCGTGGAGCGCGACCGACGACTGCTGCGCCGCCGTCTCGGCCGCCGAGGGCACGATCTGGACCGCTTTCGCGATCGCGCCTGTGCCCTGCGTCGCCGCCGCGGCGCCGTCCTTGAACGCGCCGGTGAAGAGGTCGCCGATCCCGCGGTTCCCGGTGACCACCTCGCCCAGGTTCTTCATGAGCGTGAAGATGTTCACTTCGAACTGTTTGTCGAAGTCGGTCTTCGCCTTGAGCCCCTTGAAAAAGCCCTCGACGAAGGTCTTCTCGATCGACGCGGGAACGGTCTTCATGAAATCGCCGAACTTCCGGCCGCCAATGATCACCGAGTCAAAGAAGTCCTTGGCGATGTTGGATGCGCTGTCGAAGATCGAGGTCATGCCCTCGACGTTCTTCCGCGCATCGTAGACGGCCCCGGTGAACTGCCGTACTTCTGCGATCTGCGCCGGGTCTACGATATGGTCGGCATCGCGGGCGCTCTGTTCCGCCTTGGCAAGCGCGAACGCCCGATCCGTCAGTTGCCCGGTGAGATGTTGGAGCTCGAGGGCGCTGTCCTGACGCGTCTTCGCGAGGTGCTCCGCCGCCTGCTTCGCGTTCTCCGTCGCGGCCGTCGTCTCGGCGATCTGATTGCGGTACGTCTCCTCGGCACGCACAAGAGCGACCAGCGCGGCGACGCGTTCGGCTGGCTCTGCCTTGAACGTGCTCTCGACCTGAACAACCGCCTTATCCGTCTCGAGCCGGTTCTTCGCCGCCTCGGTGGCGAGCTTCTGCGCCTCGACGATTGCCTTGATGTCAGCGACGCTCGCGCCTGCGGGCAGGGCCTGTAGCTGCGCCAGAAACTGCCGCTCGGTCTCGAGCTGCGCCCGGAGATCGCCGACCGCGACTTCCGCCTCCTTCATCTTCGCCGCGAGCCCGGCCGCTTTCTTCCCGCCCTGCTCGAGGCCGTCGCCCGCACCCGCGCCGCTTTTCCCGAGCGCGTCGAGCTTGAGCTTCAAGCGCTCGCTCTCCGCGCCAAGATCGACGCTGCCCGTGAGGAGCCCATGCGCGCGGTTCTGGAGCACGTCGAACTTCTCGGCGAGCTTGGCGGACTCGCCGAGGAGCTCCGATGATGCCTCCAGGTGCGCGGTCGCCGCTTTCCGCGCCTCACTGGTGATGGCCGCAAAGAGTCCCAGCTTGCCCACGAGGTATTCAAAGCGGGCTGCCAGATCCGTAACGCCCTCAGCGAGGAGAACGACGAACGCGGCCAATCCTTCCCCGGTCGCCGCAAAGAGACGGAGCGCGGCATCGTCGAGCCCGGTCGCCTCGCCGAGGATGCCGAGCGCCCGGACCAGATCGCCAACCGCACCGATCAGATGCGAGATCGATTCGCCGATGGCCACGAGATCGCCGCCGAGCTGCCCCGGCTCCTTTCGGAAGGCGATCAGATGCTCGATGCCGCCCTCGAGCGCGGCATTGAAGGTAGAGAGAACACCGCTTTGCGCGATGAGCGCGATTACGAGCGCGTGCACACCGGCGCCCGCCTCGAGCTCGAGATGGTGAAACGCAAGAAGCTTCGCGGTTGTCTCGGGGATAGGCGCTCCGCCGAGGGCAACGAAACGCTCCTGGAGCTTCCGGAGCTCCGGCTCGAGCCCAACGGTCGCCGCGTCCGTCGCGCCCCTCCGGAAGAGCCGGAAGCCGATCGTCGCCCGCTCCGCCTGGTTCTGGACGTGTCCGAGGCGCTGCGCGACCTCGAAGAAGCTCGTGACCAGATCCTGTCCCATGAGGCGTTTCAGTTCGGCGCCCTGAATGCCGAGCGCCTTGAACGCCGCCACGGTCTGCTGATCGCCCTGCCGCGCCGCCTCCATCCGCACGGCGAGTGTCCGGATGCCTGTGGCGAGTCCCTCGAGCGATGCGCCCGAGGCCTTGGCCACGAAATCGAGCGAGGCGATCGTCTCGACCGGGATGTTGAACTGGCGCGATACGGCCGTGAACCGCGTCGCGTCCTCGACCGCCTTGCCGAATGTCCGCTCGAAGGCGCCTCGCAAAAGTTCCGCGGCGCGCACGGTCGCCTCGAACGCCGTCGCCAGTGTGACCGTCTTTGCCTGCGCCTGGGTGAATCCCTCCTCGAGCCGGCGTCGGCTTCGGTCGAGGACCTCGACGGTCGCGTTCAGGCCCGCGACCGACTTGATCGCGCGCGCGAAGGCCTCCTGGATGTTGGATTCCTTCGCCGTGATCACGATGTCGAGGCGCCGCTCAGCCATGCGGCGCCTCCCGCCGGCGGCGCGCGTCCTCCTCGCGGCGCATCTCGGCGAGCTCCGCCCGGATCACGGCCATCGCCTGTGAATAGAGCGCGGGCTGGTTCGCCCGCCCTCCATCCTCCCAGAGAATGCCCTGGTCGTAGTCGCTATAGAGCGAGAGCCAGAAGAACGCGTCGGGCTCGACGGCGTCCCAGGGACATCCAGTCTGCCACTTCCCATCCCGGCGGTGAGTCGGTTGCTGCGGCGCTAGGACGCAGATGCAGAATCGCCGGCGATCCGAGTCTCGGCAGGCCGTCCATTGCTCATCGTGCGCGAGCCGGACGGCCGCTCGGAGTTTTTTTCCTCGTCCTCCGTCATCTCCGTGCCGCCGATGACCTCGGAGAAGAGCTCGCCGATGTCCTTCAGCTCGAGCTTGTCGAGGAAGTCCGCGGGCACCTTCCCGTTGAACGCGAAGTCGCGGACCTGATCGTCGGCGTCGACGAAGCGCTCGACGCGAACGAGCGCCGTCGCGACGACGTCGATGGCGTTCAGGTTGTAGCTGTAGCGCCGCTCCTCATCGCGCGTACCGCCCTTCACGAGCCCACGCGCCGAGCTGTCGAGCATTCGAGCCTTTTCGTGGTTCTTGAGGGGTCGAAGCCAGAAGATGGTCTGCTCGTTCTCCGGCAGATCGCGATCGGCCTTGAGGACGTACTGTCGTTCCGCGAGGGACCTCGCGCGCGCCATGGGTCTACTCCTCTGGGATCCTCCCTGTTCCTCCGTCCGCCCCGAGCTCCTGGGGCGATATTGCCGGGGAAGTGAAGGCCGCTCGCGCGGCGGGCCGCCCCGCGCCGCGCGCGCTGATCGCCTCCGTCCGCTGGCGGCCCCGCATCCTCTGCGCCTGCTGGCGTTCTCTCAGGAGTACTTGATCGTCGCCTCGTTGTCCGTGCCGGTAGCCTCCCAGTCGAGGTCGTTCGTCCGGAGGAGCTCACGCGTCCCGATCTTCGGCGCGCGGTACTGCGTCGTCGGCCAGTTGAGCGTGATCGTCCCGCCGACGCCGGAGCCGTGGACGACGTTGATCGCGCCCGAGGTCATGCCGACCCAGCGCGCCCAGATGTCGTGGTCGGCGCGGAGCATCTGCTCGGGGTCCATGGTGCCGACCATCTTCCGGTTGCCGACGAAGAAGCTCCGGATGTTGAAGGGCTTCGTCACGTCCTTCCGGGCGCGGATGTCGTTCCCCATGTCCATGGTGAGCTTTTGGATGATCCCGGCGAAGCTGTGCATCGTGAACTGCGCCCCCATGAAGGGCAGCGGCAGGACGCTCGGTGCCTGGAAGGTCGGTGTCGGGAGCGCCTCGTCGACGACGGCATCGCTCCCGCCCGGCGGATTCGTGATCCCGAGAAAGGCACCGCGGAGCGTCCAGGTGAGCGTCGGGAGCTGCCCGCCCGTCAGGTTCGTCGCGAGGTTCGCCCGGCAGCCGGCGAGTCGGAAGGCGAGGCCATCGAGATTCACGGACGCGCTGCAGGTGCTCACCGTTGAGAAGTTGTCTGAGGTGAGACCGTAGGTGACGTCGGCCGGCGGGCCCGCGGTGTACACAGGCACCCAGAGCGCGGCCCGATAGAGGACGTCCTCGCGGAGCGGCGCCACGGCCGTCGGCACCGTCCCGATCGCCCGGAGCTCGGTGTCGAACTTGAACTCGAGGAACGTCTCCCCCGGGATGAAGCCGGGCGAGCTAAGCGTGTTCCGGAGGATCTGCCGGACGATCTCCTGGGAGTTGACCGTCGGCTGGAGGTTGAAGACCTGGAGCGCGTTCGTGGTCGCGCTCGGCGCGGCGTACGTTCCCTCGGTCGCCTCCGTCTTCACGAGGACGGTACCGAGCCGTTCGAGCATCGGGCCTGCCATCGCCTACTCCTTCCCGGGCCGGAGCCCGTACCGGACGAGCTCGTCCGCGCTGAAGTGGTCCTCCGCACGCTTCTCGCAGAGCACGCAGTCCGAGAGGACCGGCGCGCCCGCCTCGTCGTATGCCGTCACCCGAAACGCACCTGAACAGCGTGCCGGCGCGTCGCCGGCGGCCGCCTCGGCGCTCGCGGTCGTTCCCATGCTCCCCTCCCGCATCAGGCCGCCTGCCGGACCCGGTGGCGCTCCCACTCGGTGAGGATCCGCTCCTCGACGCCGACAAGCACGGGGGCCACGGCGCCCTCGGGATCGAGCCGCTGCGGCACGCGGGTCGACGGGACGAGGATGAAGTAGGCGCCCGCCCGCGGGTTGTCCTTCGGGATGAGGAGCCCCCAGCGATTCCCGCGGCTGATCTTGAGCGTGAAGAATCCCTCCGGGAAGTCCGCCGGCGACGGTGCATGCGCCCCGCGGCGGCCGCGGCCGGCCGCCTTCGTCGGGATTGCCAGGAAATGGCCGCCGGAGACCGGCGTGACGACGGCCCCCTCGGCGAAGACCTCGATCAGGTCGAAGACGCCCCCCGGACGCTTGACCAGCGCCTTCGAGTAGATGTGCGCCTCGAGGTCGAGCGTCGCACCGGTAACCGCGGCGACGCGGCTGTGGACCGCGTTCGCGAGCTTCTTCAGGCCCGCCGCCCGGATGTGCGTCCGGAGCGCCTGTTTCGCCGCCGGCAGGACGTCGCGCGTGATGACCTTTCGCGCGGCGGCCGCAAGGCCCTCGGCGTCCTCGTCGAGCGCCGCCGCGAGCGCGCCGGCGTTCAGGTTGACCGCGAGGGCGATCACGCCGTCACCTGGAAAGGCTCGCCGAAGGGCGTCCGGAGCCGGATCGCGAAGTCGGCGCCGAACGCCGCCGTGAGGGACTTTCCCACGGTGCGATCGAGATCGAAGTCTGTGTGCACGTGGCGGGTATCGATCGCGATCCCACCGAGCTGGCGGTTCCGCGCGACGGCCTGGCGGACGCGCGCGGCGAGCTGCCGGAGTGATGGCGTCGGGTCGGTGCCCGCCTCGAGCCCGACGAACCCCTCGACCGTGACGAGCTGGTCGAGCGTGTCGCGCCCGAGGACCTGGATGTTCGGCGGCTGCTCGAGCGCCCCGTCGACCGCGACGAGCTGCTCGGTACCGATGGCCAGGTCCACCGGTCGCTCCTTGTTCCGATAGGTGGGCACGTCCGGGCCCATCTCGGCGGCGAGGTGCCCGGTGAACCGGTCGAGGGCGAGCCCATCGATCGGCTCGTTCACGCGGCCTCCGCGAGACCGCAGCGCCAGAAGAGGCCTTCGCGATCGACCTCAGCGTCGAGGATCTTGTAATTGCCCGCGTGACGTCCTTCCGCGACCTGAAGGACGCTCAGCTCCGGCGGGCGAGCCGGCACTCCACTCGTCCGGATCGCGGCCGTCCATCCGCCGTGGCGCACATGGGTCTTGAGCAGAGGGCTCGCCTCGTCGTTCCGACTGATCAGGAGACGGATCGGTACCGCCGTGCCGCCCACCGGCGTCAGCACACCCGCCACGGAGAAGTCATCAAGCGTGGCGAGCTCATCCGCCATGTCCACGAAACCGAACATCCGCTCCTCAGCTGATCGTGCCCTTCTTCAGTGCGAGCGGCCGGGTGCAGATGACGAGCGGATTCGACTGCACCTGGAGGTCGACATACTCCTGGAAGTCGTCGTCGACGGCGATCTTCGCGTAGCGCGGCCGGCCGAGCGTGTTCACCGTCTCGACGTATGTCGCGGGCGCGAAGATCGTCCGATAGATGCCGGTCCCCGGCGCGTAGACGGGGAAGAAGCGGCACACGTCGTCGGGGATGAAGCCGCCGCGGTACTCCTCGAACCAGATCCCGCCGTAGTAGAAGGGCGGGTCGCCGGCGTTCTGCGGATCGACGACGTAGCGGCCGATCGCCGCGGCCATCGCGTTCTGGTTGAACTGCTGATAGGCGTGCCGGGTCTCGCTCGACTTCTTGAGCGCGTCCATGAAGGTCGGCCCGGCCATGCCGTGGATGCGCAGCGGAACCATGTTGCCGGTCTTCGCATCCGTCCGGATGTCCCGGATGATCTGGCGGCACGTCGCCATGATAAATCCGTCGTCGTCGTGCGAGCCGAAGGCGAAGTTGTAGGCCGTCGGCTCGGCGACCTCGAAGAAGTCGTAGCAGTCGAGGAGGACGGACCCGTCCGCGTCCAGCACGCGGCCCTGGATCATCGTGGCGGCCATGTGCTCGTAGGTGCCGTCGAAGTTCCGCGTCACGAGCTGAAGGCGCCGGTTGAGGACCGATTCGACGGTCTGGAGCTGGTCCACGGTCCCGTACTCGCGGACACCGCTCACCTCGTCCGCCGGGATGTGGTCGACGACCTTGAGGTGCGGGATCTTGATCGACCGGGCCCTCCGCGGGGTGTCGGTGACCGTCTTCCCCGGACCACCGCGCTGGCTGGTCTGGACGATCGTGAGCACCGTATCCCGCTCCTCGAACAGAGCCGAGGGAACGTTGACGCTGTCCTCCTCGATGATGCCGAGGGAGAGGATCTGACCCGGCAGGAAGTCCTGGCTGTCGACGCGCGCGATCATGGCGTCGAGCCCGAAGGCGTTCCCCCGGAAGACGTCGAAGACGTTGCCCATCATGGCTTCTCTCCTCCTCCGCTCACCGCACCAGAATGGGCGGGTTCAGCGCAGCGAGCTCGGCGACCGCCGCGGCCTTCTGCTGCGTCGTGATGCCTGCCGGATAGATGAGCTCCGAGCCCACGACTGAGGCCCCGCGGAGCACGACGAGTACGGCCATGTCGCCCGCCGTTGCATCGGCATCGTCCCCGAGGATCGCCGCCGCGTGCTCGTGGCCATCGGTGGCCGCGGGATCCAGCTGACGGTACTTCATGGCGCTCGTCGACGCCGTGATATCGAAGCCATCGCCGACGGCGAAATCGGTCGACCCGTCAGCGAGTGTGAAGGCGAGGCCACCGCCCGAGAAGGCGGCGCCCACGGTCCCGACGCCCACCAGGTCGCCGTTGGGACCTGCCACCTCGAAATCCCCGGCATTGGTGGCCGCCTTCGTGATGCGCAGGCGGTAGATGCCATCCTGAACGCCTTCGCTCGTGGTGACCGCACCCATCACGCCGTTGCCGGTGTTCCCGCCGGCCTTGGCGGCAGCGCTGGCACTCGTCGTCCGGACCTTCCCGAGCAGGGTGCCCGCAGAGAGCACCTGACCCGAGAGCAGGGTCACGACGTCCCGGCTCGGATGATCGACGCCTTCCTGCTCGGTCAGGACGAAGCCGAGTCGGTGGGGCCACTTCTCCGTGAGATGCGTGCTCATCGGGCACCTCCGCGATCTGCGCCCGGCTCACGGAAGGGCGTACGGGCCCCCGCCATGACCGCCTCGCGCTTCTTGATGACGTCCAGCCGGGACATCGGCTGCGGCACGTGACCGGCGCTCCCGCTCCCCGCGCCCGACCGGAGATCGGGCTTCGTCTCGACGGTCGACTGCGCCTTCGCCTGCACCTCGAGGAAGCGCTTCCGCGCCTCATCGACAGACAGCCCGCCCTCGATGCACTCGTCGGCCAGCGTGCGGGCCTCGTCTTTCCCGAGACGCGAGAGCTGCATCGTCTCCTTGATGCCCTGCACGCGCTTGCGCTCCGCCTCGGTGCCCGCTGCCTCGCCGGCCTGGCGCTCCTTCCGCCGCTCCTCCATGGAGACGACGTCGGCGCCGGTCTTGCCGTCTCCGGCTGCCGCGGCGCCCGTCCCCGCTTCCTTTGACATGGTTCGTCCTCCCTGCCGGCTTCCGAGGCCGGCGCCGTTGACTTCGGCTGCGAGCTCGAGCAGCACGTCGTCGAACGTGCTCACCGCATCGGCGAACCCGGCGTCGACGGCGTTCTGACCCTGGAAACAGCCCGCTTCGGTCGCCTGGACCGCCGCGGTGCTCATCTTCCGATTGCGCGCCACGGCGGCGACGAAGAGCCCGTAGACGCGATTCACTTCGGCCTGGAGCGTCTCGCGGCCGCGATTCGTCAGCGGCGCGAAAGGCGAGAGGTCCACCTTCTGATCGCCTGCGAAGACGAGCGTGACACGGAAGCCGGCGGCCTCATCCGCCGCCGACTCGTCCACATGGATGGCGACGACGCCGACCGAACCCCAGCCGCCGTTCTGCGTGACGAAGCACCGATCGGCCGCGGTCCCAATCCAGCAGCCCGCGGAGAACGCGTTCTCGTTCGCGATGCACCAGATGGGCTTCTCACCGCGATTCGCATAGATGAAGTCGGCAAGATCGGCGGTGCCAGCCACCTCGCCGCCGTACGAATCGAGCTCGAGGAGGATGGCCGAGCAGTTCGGATCACGAAGTGCCGCGAGGATGGTCTCCTGCGCAGCCTCCGTGGAGACGAGCCCGGAGCTCTCAAGGGCACCGTAGGAGTTCCGCTTGACGATCGTGCCCATGATCGGCACGACCCCGATGCCCTCGAGCACCTGGTAGTCCCGCGAACGATCTTGACGGATGACGCCCCGCGCGGCGACGTCGATGCCGGAGAGGCCGAGGCGTTCGCCGATGCCGGCGAAGATGGCCTGGAGCTTGGTCGGCGCGATGGCGAGCGGCGCGTTGAACACGCGCCCAGCGACATGCGGATGGAGACCCGCGCCGCGCTTGAGCGTCGCGCCGGCGAGCAGACCCGCGAGCGCGTAAACCTCAGTGGCGATGCTACGCGATTCAGCCATTGGTTCCCGTCGCCTGGTCGACGCTCGCGTCGGCGGCAGCTGCTGAATCGTCGGCTGCCGTCGCTTGCGTCTCTTCGGCCTGCGCTGTCTTGCCCGTCGCCGGCTTTCCGACGCGGCGAGGGTCAGAATCGTAGATCGCGGGCCCGCCCTGTGTCCGCGTGTCGGCGCGCTCGTCCTCGGCCGCGATCTCGGCCTCGATCACGGCGGCATCCTCGCCCGTCCGCTCGGCGATCTGCCGGGTCCGACTCGTGAGTCCCGCGCGGCGCTCCTCGACGGCCGCGCCCACCTCTTTCGCCGGATCGACCCACGGCCAGACCGGGGGAATCCAGCTGACGCGGCGGTACTCGCGGCGGCGCTTGAGACCCAGATTCCGGAGCGCTCCGGACTGCATGGCCAGATCAAGCCAATAGAGCAGGACCGGCCGACAGAGCTGGTGCGCGAGGATCTGATGCTGGAAGGGCTCCATCCGGCGCCGGAAGTCGAGCATCCCGGTCCGGAGCGAGGAGTAGTTCGCGCCGCGGAGATCGCCCGTCAGCATCGAGTAGGGCAGGCCCGCGGCGGCGGCGACGGCCCGGAGGTTCATCTCATGGAAGGGACCGTAGTTCGGCCCGACGTCGGCCGGCTGCATCGGGTGAATGTCCTCACCGGGCCCGAGGATCGGCCAGGAGCCGGGCTCCATATTCACCACGGCGACGTTGGTCGATTCCTCATGGAGATCGCCGACGCGCTCACTCGCCTTCTCAGCATCGAGGCAGGTGATGACGCCCGCGATCGTCGCGACGCCCTTCTTCCGCTCGAGCTCGGCATCATCGTAGTCATCGAGTCCCGCGAGCCGGAGGAGGACGGTCGTCAGCCAGGGCGCGCCGCGGACGGCCTCGGCGCGGCCGGGCTTGAAGACGTGGACGATCTCGCTCGCGGGAATGCGCCGGAGCTGGAGGCTGTCGAGCGGAAGGGCGAAGAACTCACCCGGGTGGTTCGGATACATCCAGTAGGCCGCGCGGCGGCCGATCGGATCGAACTCGATGCCCGCCTTGATGTATCCGCCGTTCGGGAGCGGCATTGTGTAGTACCAGGGCACACGCTCGGGCTCGAGCAGCTGGAGCTGGAGCGGCACGGTGAGATCGTCTTCGGGCAGACGCTGTCGGAGCCGAATGAAGATCTCGCCCGCTTCGAAGATCTCGCTGGCGACTTGGTACTGGAGACCAGGAAACGGATAGAGGCCCGCCGCATCCGCCTCCTTGACCCAGTCGCCCCAGAGCATCTTCGCCTCACGGTTCCAGTCCTCGTCGTCCGACTGGAAGGTCGGCGTGATGCCCTTCCCGACCGCCTGCGACGCGAACTGCTCGCGCGCATTGAGCGCCCAGGAGTTCTGCCGCATGAGCGCGCGCGACCGGGCGCGGAGCCGCTGACCGTTCGCGATCAAGGCGGCGAGCGGGCCGACCTCCGGCGCGTAGAAGTCCGCGGTCCGCCGGCCAAGCGCGGCATCCCGATAGAAGGTCTTCATTGGGACAGTCGCAGCGCTCTCGGCACGCGCCGCAGGACGCTGCGCGACGTCCCGGATCGCCGAAGCGCGCCGGCGCCGGCCGGTCATCCGGGCGCGCTTTCGCTTCCCGGAACGAGCCTTCGGCCGCGAGGACCTGGGCGATGTGCGCTTCAAGGCCCCGTCGGGAAGAACGGGCCGCGACCGAGGCCGTTCAGGAAACGGGAGCGAAGTACCCGCGGCGCCGGGGTGCCGGCGAGATCCGCGAGCTCATTGTTCAGCGCGGAGAGCTCGTTGGTGATCTCCGCGAACGAGCGAAAACGAATCTTCTTCCCGTCGTACTCCGCCTCGAGGGTCGGGGAGTACTTCGCGCGCTCGAGCGCGGCCTTCCGGGCGAGAAGCTCGTCCTGCGTCACTTGGGCGCGCCTGTGACAGAGGAGAGGCAAGGAGTGAAGAGCTAGCTGAGTGAGGTCCCGAGAAGTCCCGAGATGCTCATTGCTAGCATTCCGCTCGACAGAGCATTCGCGTGCATCATCCCGAGGTGGGGAGATGCTCTAGGACCGGACGTCGGCCAGCGCCGAGGCTTCGAATCTAGAGGAGGCCGGCCTGTCGGCGCGTCTTCGGACTCTCGATCGCTGCCCAGAGCAGGCGCCGTGTAACCGAGGAGATGCTGACCGGTTCACGTGTCCGTTGCCGGGCCCGCTGGGCGACCTCCTCGATCTTCTCGACGAGTTCGCCGTTCAGGCGCACGTAGCGCCGCACGCGGACCGCTGACGGCCGGTCTTCTGGATCCTCCACATCCTGGCCCCGCCCTTTCGGGACCATCCGAGCCGAGGCTACCACGATTCCCGCCGGGACCGCCTGCGGTCGGCGTAGCTGACGAACCGCCGGGAGGGAACGGCGGCCGTGGGAGCATGCGGTCCCGGCGCCACGGGCGGCGGCCTCTCCGCGTCTGGTCGGGGCGGCACCTCAGGCGATGGCCCCCTCGCAGCAGGGGCTCCTTCCTGGCGAAGAAGGCTCGCCGGCAGCTGCCGCTCGAGCCGCTGCCAGTCGCGCTCGGTGAAGCGGTCAATCCCGCACGCCGCGGCCGCGGCGCGGTTGTAGACGTGGAGATCGAGGGGCTCGTTTCGAAGTCCGGCTGGTAGCTCCCAGACCTCGCGTGGGCGGCCCCCGGCGATCTTCACAACCAGGCGCTCGGCCACGAGACCCTTGAAATAGCGGTCGTCGTAGGTCGGGTCCGCAGGCCAGTGGATCCACCCATGCGGCTCGCGCCCATCCTCGCGCCGTTCCTGGCGGAACCACTGGTAGAGCTCGCGCTTCAGGCCAGAGACGCCGACGCCGACCACCTTGAGGCCGCGGCGCTTCTCCTCTTGGCTCGCCTTCTCCGGCGTGAGGAGCGTCCGTCCCCAGACGTCGCGGCCCTTCACCACCATGACCGTCCGAGGCACGCGGACGGCGATCGTCCCGGCGCCGACCGCCGGCTGCGCGTGGCCGCGGGCCCACCGGTAGACGCGCTGCGGGTAGTTGCCGGAGTCGACCGCGCAGCACCAGACGGGAAGCGTCGCATCGCTGCCGATGATCGGCCATTCAGTCCTCAGGAGCTCGTCGAGCTCGGCCCAGACGGGCTCGTCGAGCGGATCGCCGAGCAGCTGCCGATAGAGGAGCGACCAGGAGCGGTGGCCGCGGCCCCAGCCGCGGAGCTCGAGCTCGAGCCGGTTGCCCTGCACGTCGACGGCCATCGTCAGGAAACGGCAGCCGGGCTGGACGACGCCGATCGCATATTCCTCGCGCCGTCGGAGGAGCGGTTCCCACGGGGGGGCCTCACGGGGCTCCGCATAGGGAAGCCCGAGGACCGTGTTCACGAAGACCTGCATCAGCTTCGGGTCGTCCTTCGCGGCTTCATACATCGCCGCCGCCTCCCCCCACGAGAATCCGAGCGTCGAGTAGAGCGCGTTCAGGAAGAAGGCCACGCTCCGGTGTCCCTGGTCGCGAACGGCCACCCAGCGGCCCTGCTCGAGCATGCGGAGCTTCTGGAACTCCCCGATGGACGCCTGGCAGGCGACGCACTCGTAGGTCACGCCAGCGAGCTCGGGCGGAATCGCGCGCTCGCCGTCCTGGCTCGCCGGTGGGGGCGGTTCGTACCGGAGCTGTTCCCAGATGAGCGCCTGGAAATGCCCGCAGCTCGGGCAGGGAACGTGGAAATGCCACTCCTGCTCGGCACCCCGGCGCTCCCGATCGATCCGCGAGATGCCCTCGAGACCGGGGGTCGAGACGTAGAGGATCTTCCGCCGCCCACGGTAGGTCGCCGTCCGCCGGACGGCCAGAGTGATCGGATCGCCCTCGTCACCGGCGTCGGACTCGTAGGCGTCGATCTCCTCGGCGATGAGGTACCGGATCGAGGCCTCGCGGAGCATGGCCGCGCTGTTTGCCCCCGCCACGATGAGGTAGCCGCCCGGAAAGTCCTTCAGGAGCCGGCTGTTCGCCGCGTCTCGGGACCGGCGCTCGGAGACCTTCGCCTGGAGACAGGGGGTGCTCTCGATGAGCGCGTCGACCCGGTTTCGGCTGTACCGTTTGGCCGTGTCGAGCGTCGGCAGGATGAGCATCGCCGGCGCCGGCTCGTGGTCGATGCAGTAGCCGAGAAAGTTGAGCACGGTCGCAGACTTCCCGAGCTGGGCGCCCCACTGGAAGATCACGCGCTCGGCGAGGTTCGAGACCGAGAGGGTCTCCATCGGCTGGCGGAGGTAGGGCACGCGGTCCGTCCGCCAGTAGCCGGGCTCCGCCGATTCCTTGCTCGAGAGCATCCGGTTGGCGTCCGCCCACTGCCAGACGAGGAGCCGCTCACCCGGATCGACCGCCTCGGCCCAGAGCTCGCGTGCGGTCTGCTGGCGCTCAGCTCGCGCGGCGCGCACCCGGCCCCTCCTCGGGCTCGTCCTCCTCCTCGTCCTCATCCGCGAGCGGCATGCGGAGGGCCATGTCTCGGAGCTGGG
>JACXTT010009123.1_pt1 | contig 13588 bp, 14 predicted proteins | sample 9270951 | NCBI WGS metagenome assembly JACXTT01 (sample SAMN15532306, study PRJNA645909) | rock metagenome | isolation source: weathered quartz diorite | place: Puerto Rico | collected 2017-06-21
CGAGGACGGTGTCCTCACCGAGTACATGTGGGACCTCTTGCGCGCGCGCAAAGAAGGACACGCGAGCAGCGGCAACGGCCGACGCGAGACTTACAAGCATCTGCCGATGCCGCGCATGACCAACACGTTCGTGCTCGAAGGCGACACCGATCCCGACACGATCGTCCAGGGCGTCGACTACGGCCTGTACTGCGTCCAGCTCGGCGGCGGCCAGGTCAACCCCGCCACCGGCGACTTCGTGTTCGGCGTCACCGAGGCCTATCTGATCGAGAAGGGCCAGATCACGCGGCCGGTGCGCGCCGCGCAGCTCATCGGCAACGGCCCCGACGTGTTGCGCGCGATCGACGCGGTCGGCAACGACTTCGAGACCTGGACCGGCATGTGCGGCAAGAACGGCCAGAGCGTGCCGGTGTCGTCCGGTCAGCCGACAGTGCTCGTGCGCGAGATGACCGTCGGCGGCACTGCCGCGTGAGCGACCTCCTCGAGATCGCGCGCCGCGTCGCGGCCGCGGCCCGGCCCGACGAGCAGGTCGAGGCGTACGTCGTGCGCTCGCGCGAGACCGAGGTCGAGGTGTTCGGCGGCGAGGTCGAGTCGCTCACGACCGCGGTGGTCGAGGGAGTAGGCGTGCGCGTCGTCGCCGACCACCGGCAGGGCTACGCGTGGGCCGGCTCGCTGGAACCGGATGTCGTCGACGACACGCTGCAAGACGCGCGTGACAACGCGAAGTTCGGCGAGCCCGACGAGTGGTACGCGCTCCCCGGGCCGGTCGACGTAGAGGGCGTGGCGCGGGTCGCGCTCGACCTCTGGCGCGACGAGCTCGTCGCGGTGTCGACCGACCAGAAGGTCGCGATCGCGCTCGATCTCGAGCGAGCGACGAAGGCCGCCGACGCCCGGATCCGCAACGTCGAATCGACGAGCTACGGCGACGCGCTGTCCGAGGCCGCGATCGCGAACTCGCTCGGCGTGGAGGCCGGCACTCGGCGAACGAGCTGCGGCGCGTCGTCGGTCGCGATCGCCGACGACGGCACCGGCCCCCAGACCGGCTATGGCTACGTCGCGGGTCGCGCGCTTGCCGACCTCGACCTCGACTCGGTACCGCGCGATGCGGCGACGCGCGCGTGCCGTCTCCTCGGTGCGCGTCCGATCGCGGGCCGTCGCATCCCGGTGATCCTCGATCCGTTGGTGACCCGGTCGGTGCTCGGCGTGCTCTCGAGTGCGTTCAACGGTGAGTCGGTGCTCAAGGGTCGCTCGCTGTTCGCGGGGCGTTTGGGCGACCAGATCGGCGCACCGAACGTCACGGTGCTCGACGACCCGACCGACCCGCGTGCGTCGGGTGCGTCGACGTACGACAGCGAAGGGGTGCCCACCCGCACGAACGCGCTGATCGCCGCGGGCGTGTTGCAAGGCTTCCTGCAGAACGTCTACACCGGCCGGCGATCGGGCGCGGGCACGACCGGCAGCGCGGTGCGCGGCTACACGTCGACGCCGGGCGTCGGCGTGCGCGCCTTGCGGTTCGAACCCGGTGCCAAGTCGGCCGAGGCGATCATGGCGGCCGTGCCCGAGGCGCTCTTCGTGCAGTCGGTGAGCGGTTTGCACTCGGGCACCAACCCGATCAGCGGCGACTTCTCGGTCGGCGCGGAGGGCCTGATGGTGCGGGGCGGCGACTTCGCGGAGCCGGTGCGCGAAGTGACGATCGCGTCGACGATGCAGCGGATGCTGCTCGACGTCGCCGAAGTGGGTGCCGACCTCACGTTCCTTCCCGGTGCGGTCGCGGGGATGACCGTGCTGCTCTCGGAGATGACGGTCAGCGGCGAGTAGTGCCGCGCCGGTCGAGGATCGCTTCGATCTCGGCGAGCGCGTCCCACGGGTTCTCGCCGAAGTGCACCCCTTCCATGCCAAAGGCACGCGCGGCGTCGACGTTGTCGAGGTTGTCGTCGACGAAGATCGCTTCGGTGGGTTCGATGCCCATGCGCGTGCACGTGAGCTCGTAGATGCCTCGCTCGGGCTTGCGCATGCCGACGTGGCTCGAGTCGACGACTTCCTCGAACAGCTCCTCGAGCGGGAACATCGTGCGCCAGTGCTCGCCGAACTCCTTGACGTTGTTGGTGAGCAGGCCGAGCCGGAACCCGCGGTCCTTGAGGTCGCGGATCTTGTGCACGACCATCCAGTGCACGCCCGGCGCGGTCGACCGCCAGAATCGCCCGTACGACTCCATGTCGATCTCGGTGCCGAGGATCGCGGGCGCCCGCTCGGCGAGGCGGGTGAAGTAGGTCGCGACGTCGATCTGGCCTTTCTCCAGCCGGTGCCAGTCGGGTTCGTCGTCGATGACGCCCGATGCCTCGGCCGCGTCGGGGTCGTCGGAGAGCGCCTCCGCGACCGCGCGGCCCTCGACGCCGATGTAGTGCGTCTCGCCGAACAGCAGCTGCAGCAACGAGCCCTTCGGGTAACCCTCGGCCGCTTCGAATGCGCCGATACCGACGAACAGCGGGCTCGAGATCACGCCTCCGAAATCGAAGATGACCGTGCTGATCACGGCGGCGAATGTAGCGCGGACTCCGGCGGCGCCATTGCGAGCGTGAGGTCGCCGTTGGCCGCCGCGAACGCGAGCATGCGCGCTTCCGGCTCGGTCACGAGCAGCGTCACGCCCGCGTCCGTGTCGTCGGTCGTTTCGCGGCTGTCGACCGCGAGCACACGTGCGCCACCCGCGACGATCACCGCCGACGTGCGCGCGCCCTCGACGACCACCACGGTCGGGTCGAACGCAGCGAGCACGTCGACGATCGTGCCGGGCGGGGGACGGAAACCGTCGGCCGGCGTGACGTGCACCGCGCGCGAACCGACCGGGACGACCCCGTCGACACCGGAACGGTCGGCGGGCGCCAGATGCGCCGTGAACACCATCGCATGACGAAGCAGCGGCACGCGCACCACCCTTCCGAGCGCCGCCTTCGGATCGGTGAGCGCTTCGCGCGGGATCTCCTTCTGAAAGCGCATCTCGATGGTGACGTCGCGCGTCGTGATCCTCTGACCGGTGTCGAGGTCGCGCGCCGCGACGACGACGCGGCGCTGCGGCCCGAGCGACGCGGCCCGGCGGTGCAAGGTCGCGAGGTCGCCGCCGACCACCCGGGCCGTTGTGAGCGCGACGACCAGCGTCGCGAGCCAGGCGAACACGACCCGAGGTGAGCGGCGCATCGAGATTCCTTCCGGCGGCGGACGCGGGGAAGCGCGGCGCGGGGAAGGAAGGCTCGCGACCGGGCGAGGCTACCGACGGCGCCCTCCGCGAGAAAAGGGCCGGCTACGTCGACTCGTACGCCGTGAGGGGGCCGACCGCGGCGGCGCACTCGCACCCGCTCCAGTCGGCCGGCAGGTACTCGATGAGGTCGACCAAGAGCGCGCGCATGCGGTGCAGGTTCTCCTCGAAGAACGCGAACACGTGGTCCTGCGTGACTGCGGGCACGTTCGGATCGTGCTCGACGCCGGTGTCGTAGTCGGTGACGAGCGCGATGCCCGTGTAGTGCATGCCGAGCTCGCGCGCGAGGTACGCCTCGGGATACTGCGTCATGTTCACGACGTCCCAGCCCTGCGTGCGGAACCAGGCCGACTCGGCGCGGGTCGAGAACCTCGGTCCCTGCACGACCACCACGGTGCCGCCGGCGTGCACCGGAACGCCGATGCGGGTTGCCGCGTCGACGGCTGCCGCCGCCGCGACCGGGCAGTACGGATCGGCGAACGACACGTGGTGGCGTTCGCCCGCGTCGTAGTACGTGTCGGTTCGGCCCCACGTGCGGTCGACGAGCTGGTCGAGCACCACGAAGTCGCCCGGGTGCACGGTCGGCTTCAGCGATCCGGCCGCGCAGGGCCCGATCACCGCGCGGACACCGAGCGACCGGAAGGCCCAGAGGTTGGCGCGCGCGGGCACGAGCGACGGCATGTGGCGGTGGTCGCGTCCGTGGCGCGGGATGAACGCGACGCGCCTGTCGCCGACTGCGCCGACCGTGACCGGATCGCTCGTCGGGCCGAACGGCGTGTCGAGGGTGATCTCGTCGGCCGTGTCGAGGAAGCTGTAGAAGCCGGAACCGCCGAACACGCCGACGTCGGCCGTCGGGGCCACGCGCTCAGGCGCTCTTCGACGCGGGCTTCTTCGATTCGGATGACGAGGTCGACGACTTCGAGTCGCTCGAGCCCTTCGAGTCGGAGGCCTTCGAGTCGGAGCTCTTGGTGTCGCTCGCCTTGGTCGAGTCGCCGTTGGTTCCCGAACCGGCGTCCTTGCCGTTGCCGTCCGACGACGACCCCTTGCCGGACGCGCGGTTGTCGGTCTTGTAGAAGCCCGAGCCCTTCAGGACGATGCCGGCCGGCGAGAGGACCTTGCTGAGGCGGCCGCCGCAGCCCTTGTGCCTGGTCAGCGGGGCCTCGCTGAAGGTCTGATACACCTCCAGGTCCTCGCCGCACTTGGCGCAGCGGTAGTCGTAGGTCGGCATCGCACCTGCCCGGAGCTCGTTGTTAGCACTCGGAACCGTTGAGTGCTAAATGCTAGCCGCCCCCGCGGTATTCCCGCACCGGCCTCGACGCGGACGAGGCGGTGATTGCCGGGGGTGGCACCAGGGGCAAAATGACGGCGCATGCTCGCCGTCGTGCTCCTCGTCCCGGTGGCCTGGCTCCTCGGCACGTTCCCGAGCGCCGTGTTGGTCGCCCGCGCGCACGGCCACGACGTGATGACGGAAGGCTCGGGCAACCCGGGCGCATCGAACGTCGCGCGCCTGGTCGGCTGGCGGGCGGGAGCGCTGGTGCTCGTGTGCGACTTCGCGAAGGGCGCGCTCGCGGCCGGCGTCGGGCTCGCGGTGGGCAATCGGCCCGGCGCGTTCGCGCTCGGCATCGCCGCGATCGTCGGTCATACCTTCCCGCTGTACCGCAAGGGCGGCAAGGGTGTCGCGACCGCGGCCGGCGCGCTGCTCGTGCTGTATCCGTACATCGTGCTCGGCCTCGCGGTCGTGTGGTTCGTCGTCGCACGGGTGTTGCACAAGGCGTCGCTCGCTTCGTTGCTCGGCGTCGTGCTCTTCTGGGTCGCGGCCCTCGTAACCGGACACGCGGCTTGGGAGATGGTTCTGCTCTCCGCACTCGCGATCTTGGTCATCACGCGTCACTTCGGTAACATTCGGCGGTTGTTGCGGCGTCAGGAGAACGACCTCGGGGCGCGTCCGAGCTGACGTCCGCGTCGCGTCGAGCGGACGCGAAGGAGCGCCGGTGCTGCCAGTTCGCAAAGCGGTGATCCCGGCGGCCGGCCTGGGCACGCGATTTCTCCCCGCGACGAAGAGCTCGCCCAAGGAGATGCTGCCGGTGGTCGACCGGCCCGCGATCCAGTACGTCGTCGAGGAAGCGGTGCAGGCCGGGCTCACCGACATCCTCATCATCACGGGCCGCAACAAGCGGGCGGTGGAGGATCACTTCGACCGCAACTTCGAGCTCGAGCACTACCTCGAGGCGGCGGGCAAGCACGCGCTGCTGAAGGAAGTGCAGTTCGCGTCCGACCTCGCCGACATCCACTACGTCCGGCAACGCGACCCGCTCGGGCTCGGACACGCGGTCTCGGTCGCGCGGCACCACGTCGGCGACGAGCCGTTCGCGGTCCTGCTCGCCGACGACCTCATGGTCGACGAGGCCCGGCTGCTCCGATCGATGCTCGACACCTACGAGGAGACCGGCTGCTCGGTCGTCGCGGTGCAGGAGGTCGCGCCCGAGGAGATCTCGTCGTACGGCTGCGTCGAGCCGGCCGGTTCGACCGACGGCGAGCTCGTGCCTATCCGGCGCATCATCGAGAAGCCCGCGCGCGAAGTCGCGCCGTCGAACCTCGCGGTGATCGGCCGCTACGTCTTCGCGCCCGAGATCTTCGACGCGCTGGATCGCATCGAGCCGGGCGCGGGCGGCGAGCTGCAGCTCACCGACGCGATCGCGCTCCTGCTGGGCGAGCAGCAGGTGTTCGCGAGGCGGTGCGGCGACGGACGGTACGACGTCGGGCACAAGCTCGACTTCCTGCACGCCAACATCGAGCTCGCACTCGACCGCGAAGACCTCGGGCCGCCGCTCGCCGCGTGGATCGCCGAGCTCGTGCGCCGGCGCGGCATCGTCTGAGGTCGCGCGTCGCGTGATCCCGCTCGCCGATGCGCAGGCGCGCATCCTCGGTGCAGTGGCGCCACTCGAGCCGCGGCTCGTGCCGCGGGCGGCCGCGCGCGGGCTGGTCCTCGCGCGCGAGGTGATCGCGTCGGAGATGGTGCCGCCGTTCGCGAACACCGCGATGGACGGCTACGCGGTGCAGGCGGCCGACACCGCAGGCGCGAGCGAAGCGAGGCCGGCGACCCTGCAGGTCGTCGGGGAGCTCGCCGCGGGCGTCGCGCCGACCACTCCCGTCGGGCCGGGCGAGGCGATCCGCATCATGACCGGCGCGCCGATGCCCGCCGGCGCCGACGCGGTGGTGATGGTCGAACGCACGAAGTCCACGGGCGACCGGGTCGACATCTATGCGGCCGCCAAATCGGGCGACCACGTACGGCCTGCGGGCGGCGACCTCGAAGCGGGGCAGCGCGTCTTCGACGCGGGCACGCGGCTCACACCGGCGCACCTCGGGGTGCTCGCCAGCCTCGACGTCGACGACGTGCTGTGCTTCCCCCGGCCGCGCGTCGGTGTGTGCTCGACCGGTGACGAGCTGGTCGCGACCGGCCCGCTGGGACCCGGCCTGATCCGCGACTCGAACCGTCCGATGCTGCTTGCCGTGCTTGAAGAGGCCGGCTGCGAACCGGTTGACTACGGGATCGCGCCCGACGACGAGGCCGTGCTCACCGAGACCATCGCGCGCGCCGTCGACGAGTGCGACGCGCTGCTCACCAGTGGCGCGGTGTCCATGGGCGACTACGACTACGTGAAGGTCGTGCTCGAACGGCTCGCTGCCGAGCGCCCGGCGAGCACCTACGCGTGGATGCAGATCGCGATCAAGCCCGCGAAGCCGCTCGCGTTCGCGGCGATCGAGGGGGTGCCGGTGTTCGGCCTCCCTGGCAACCCGGTGTCGTCGCGTGTCAGCTTCGAGCTGCTCGCGCGCCCGGCCCTGCGCCGGCTGGCCGGTCGAGCCGAGGCCCTGCCCGAAACGGTGGTGGCGGTGGCGCGGTCGCCGTTCCGGCGGCGGGCCGACGGCCGGATGCACTTCGACCGTGTCGTGGTGCAGTACGACGACGGCGGATACGTGTGCGAGCGCGCCGGCTTCCAGGCCAGCAACGTGCTGTCCGGGATGGCGGCCGCGTCGGGCCTCGCGGTCCTCGAGGACGGCGACGGCGTCGAGGCCGGCGACCCGCTCCCGGTGATCCTGCTCTGACCCGTCGAGGCGGAGCCCGACCGGTAAAACGGCTACGGGGCCTCCGATCGGAGGCCCCGCAGCGTCGGCTTTCGGTCGCCACCCCACTTGCCGCCCGGGGGTCGGGACCGGCGCTCGTCGTTGAGCACCCTGCCTGGTCGCTTCGAGAGCGACCCTTTGGTTATCGGTTTCCCAACCGAGTACCGAAGGGCCATTCTGTCAGCGCTTGGGGCGAATCGCACGGTGCGGTCGGTCTGGGTCGTTCGACCCTTGTCAGGGCATACGCTCGGTGGTACAACCTTCACACCACGAGGTCGCCCGGGCGGGCGACCCGACAGCCGGGAGGCTGCGGTCGCGTGGCTCACAGCAGTGGCGCGCGGGGCTGGTGCGACACTGCACCCAGGGAAGCTGAGATTCGCCGGCTGAAGTTGGTCGCTGCGCCGGCGCGGAGCGAGAGCGAACCCGACCCTGGGGGCCACGCAGGAAACTCCCGCCCGTCTCTGCCGACGAGCCGCGTCGGCAGTCAGCCCTACGCTGAGCCGATGGCGCGCCGCCCGATCGCCGTCCCGCTGATCGATGGCTTCGCGCGCCGCGTCCACGACCTTCGGATCTCGATCACCGATCGCTGCAACCTGCGGTGCGCCTACTGCATGCCCGCCGAGGGCATGGCCTGGCTGCCCCGGACCGAGGTGCTGACCTACGAGGAGATCGCCCGGGTCGCCCGCGTGTGCGTCGAGCGGTTCGGCTTCGAGTCGATCCGCCTCACCGGCGGCGAGCCGCTGGTGCGATCCCACGTCACCCGGCTGGTCGAGATGCTGGCCCCGCTCGACGTCGACCTCGCGCTCACCACCAACGGCGTGAAGCTCGCCGAGGTCGCGCACGACCTGCGGCATGCGGGTCTCGATCGCGTGAACGTGTCGCTTGACACGCTGCGCCCCGACCGGTTCCGCGCGCTCACGCGCCGCGACGATCTCGAACGGGTGCTCGCCGGCATCGACGCCGCACTCGACGCGGGTCTCGCGCCGGTCAAGGTCAACGCAGTCGTGATGCGCGGCGTGAACGACGACGAGATCGTCGACCTCGCGCGCTTCGGGCGCGACCGGGGGGTCGGCATGCGGTTCATCGAGTTCATGCCCCTCGACGCGCAGGGCGAATGGAGTGCCGACAAGGTCGTGCCGGCGCGCGAGATCATCGACCGGATCGCGGAGGTCTTCCCGGTCGAGCCGGCCGGCGCTGCGCACGTCGAACCCGCGGCCCGGTGGCTTTACCACGACGGCCGGGGCGATGTCGGGGTGATCCCGAGCGTGACCGAGCCGTTCTGCGAGAGTTGCGACCGGGTGCGCATCACCGCCGAAGGTCAATTCCGCACCTGTCTCTTCGCGCTCGACGAGACCGACCTGCGCGCCGAGCTGCGCGCCGGCGACGGTCTCGCCGCGCCCGATCTCGATGACCGGCTCGTCGCCGCCATGGCGAACGCGGTGGCCGGCAAGTGGGCCGGGCACCGCATCGGCCAGGTCGACTTCGTCCGCCCCGCCCGCTCGATGAGCCAGATCGGCGGCTGACGACCCCACCTCTTGTCATCAGAGTCGCAGGGGTGTGGTCCCGCGCCAGGTTCGGCCATCAAGAGTCGGCGCCGCGGTCGCGTCCGCCTCGCTCAGGCGAACGTGAGCGGCACCGCGGTCGGCCCGCGGAATACGAGCGATGTCATCGGCGTGACGTCACCGGCCAGCCCGAAGTTCGGCACCCGCGCGAGGAGCTCCTCGACCGCGATGCGCGCTTCGAGCCGGGCGAGCGCGGCGCCGAGGCAGAAGTGCACCCCGTGACCGAAGCCGAGGTGCTCGCCGGTCGGCCGGTCGGGATCGAATCGATCGGGGTCTGCGAACACCGTCTCGTCGTGGTTCGCCGAGCCGATGAGGGGTAACACGGTCGCACCGGCGGGAATCGCGACATCGGAGATCTCGACCGGCTCGGTCGCGGTGCGAAACATCATCTGGACCGGCGTCTCGTAGCGCAGCGACTCCTCGACGATGTTCGCCACGAACGTGGGGTTCGCGCGCGCCCGCGCCGCCAGCGATCGATCGCCGGCGAGCGCAACGACGGTGCTGCCGATCAGGTAGGCAGTCGTGATGCTGCCCGCGACCAGCAGCGTGATGACGAAGACGCGCAGCTCGTCGGCGTTCAGCGCCCCGCCTTCCATCTCAGCGCGCAGGAGCACCGAGACGAGGTCGTCCCCGTCGGTGCCGGCGCGTGCGGCGATGACTTCGTCGATCCACTCGCCCATCTTCTCGCTGCTCGCAACGATGTCAGCCTGTTGCTGGCGCGTTGTCGGCTCGAATACCCCGAGCACCATCTGCTCGGACCACTCCCGGAAGTCGTCGCGTCGGTCGGCGTCGACGCCGAGGAGCGACGCGATGACCGCGGTCGGGAACGGCACGGCGAATTCGGATTGGAGTTCCCCGCCGCCGGCCGCGACGAGCGTCTCGACGAACGATCGGGCGAGCATCCGGACGTCACGCTCCTGTTCCGCCATCCGCCGCGGCGTGAACCCGCGATTGACGATCGTGCGCAGGCGCGCGTGCCGTTCACCGTCGGCACCGACGATCGACACGTTGCTGGCCGCGTCGAACTCGCGGAGCTCGTCCTCCGAGAGTTCGGCGGCGGAGTACTCGACGGGGCGGCTCACGAGCGCCGCCATGGCTTCGGACGAGAACGTGCGATGGTCGTGCATGACGCGTCGGACATCGGCGTGCCGGCTCACGGCGTACGCACCCACGGCTTCCACGTAGTACACGGGCGCGTCGCGTCGCAGGCGGGCGTACGTCGGGTACGGATCCGCCTGAATCGCGCCGTCGAAGGGGTCGTAGGCGACCGGGATCGTGGTCATCGGCGCGCTCCTTTCGCCCGCGGCTGCGCGGCGGGTGTGCGCGCCACCGCGGAGAGGAAGACCTCGACGGCGGCGCGCATTCGATCGACCAGTGAGTCGGGTTCCTCGGTGTACAGCCAGCCGGTGATCGTTCCGTTCGCGAGCGAGCGGAACGCCTGCGCCACGGCCGCGGCCTCGAGCGACCCGTTGAGATCGCCGCGCGCCTGCCCGCGTTCGACGAGGCTGAGGAGCCGGTCGTACGCCTCTTCGTTCGCGCGCTGGGCGACGGCGCTCTCGTCGAGGCCGAGCTGGATGCGCGCGATCTCGCGGAACACCCCGCGGAAGAAGCTCCGTTGCGACTCGATGCCTTGGCCCATCTCCTCGAAGAGCTCGCGCAGGAGATCGGGCGTCGGTGTCGTCTCGTCGGCCAGCGCGTGATCGAGCATGGCGCGGAAGACGTCGAGCACCGTCTCGGTCATCGTCTCGACGATCGTGTACTTCGATCCGAAGTAGTTGAAGACCGTCGCGCGCGCCACGTTGGCGCCCGCCGCGATGTCGGCCATCGTGACGTCGTCGAAGCCTCGTTCGGCGAAGAGATCCCCGGCGGCGCTCAGGACCCGCTGCCGGGCGTCGTCGCTGGTCGAGGCGCTCATTGGACTCGAGTCTAAAGCACCTTGGACTCGAGTCCAAGAGTGAGATCAGGCGATCCTCGTCGTGAACTTCCCGGGCCCGAGGCGGATCGTGTCGGCGTCGGTGCGCCGCGCGGCCAGGCGGACGAAGCCCATCGTCGGGTACTCCGCGAGGAAGCGCGCGTCCGACGACTGCTCGATCGGCACACCGGTGTACGCGGCGCGGGCCCGCTCGTGCTGCGCCCACAGCTCGTGTCCGCCGGGAAGCATCTCGGCGCGCGTGACCTCGATGCCGCCCGTCCGGCGGAAGTGCCGCGCCCACCAGTCCGCGCTGCGGAACGTGCTGTAGTCCGCGCCGTACGGCGCGCTCTCCACCTGCGCGTCGGGCTGCTCATCGGGATCGACCGAGTTGCCCGGCACCATCACGCCGATCAGTCCCCCCGGCTTCAGGAACTGCGCGGCGTACGACAGGTAGCGCACGTCCGTGCCGTAGTAGTGGTACGAGTCGACGCTGACGATCGCGTCGAAGTAGCCGCGCGCGAACGGCAGCGCGTGAGCTTCCGCTTCGATCGGGAAGACACGGTCGCTCACGCCGGCCTCCTCGATGCGTGGCCGGTTGAGTGTCGGCTCGATCCAGAGGTCGGCCGCGAAGACCTGCGCGCCGTGCTCCCGGGCGAGGAAGATCGACGTGATCGCGGCGCCGCACCCGAGGTCGAGCACGCGCACTCCCGGGTCGAGCGGGAGGACCTGCGTGAGCGCGTCGACGAGCCACAACGCGTTCGGGCCCATGGAGTTGCGGTACGTCCACGCCGGGTCGTAGGCCGACGACCGGGGGTAGTCGGGATGTTCCATCAGCGAGCGGAAGGCGGGATCCGCCGGTCCCTCGCTCGGGTGGAGACAGGACGTCCAGGAAGCAGATTCGTGTCGTTGACGGTTCAACGTCGCTCCTCGTGGGTCGCGAGATCCGGATTCGGCGCGCGGCAGTCCGCCGCGGGCTTCGGGATCGCCCGACCGGTACGAGCCGACGTCGCCGGGGCTCAGCGGGAGCCGGAGCGGCGTCGGGTCGCGTCGGTCGGGGCCGTCACCGTGATCACGTTCGCCACAAGCACCCCCCGGGGAAGACGAGAGCGGGAGCCTGGCACAGCCCGAGCCGGGCGGTCGGGCATTTTCCGCCGGTCGATCGCGAGGACGCTGCCCCGTACACTTGGCCGCGATGGCTCCCGAGTTCACGCACCTCGACCCGCTGGGACGGGCCCGGATGGTCGATGTCACGGCCAAGGAGCCCAGCCACCGCCGGGCCGTGGCCCGATGCCGGGTCTACATGGAGGCGGACACGGCGTCGCGGATCGCGGCCGGGGCGATCAGCAAGGGCGACGTGCTCGCAGTCGCCCGGGTTGCCGGGATCCAGGCGGCAAAGCAGACCCCGCACCTGCTGCCCCTGTGCCACCCGCTGCTGGTCGGCGCGGTGCTCGTCAACTTCCGACTCGAGGACACCTACGTCGAGGTCGAGGCCAACGTCGACACCGTGGACCGGACGGGCGTCGAGATGGAGGCGCTGACCGCCGCGGCAGTAGCTGCACTGACCATCTATGACATGTGCAAGTCGATCGACCGGTCCATGACGATCGGCGATCTGTCGCTGTGGGAGAAGACCGGGGGCCGATCCGGCACCTGGCGACGGCCGCACACCGACGCCGACGACTTCGCGCTGTAACTCCGGGCGGCTTGTCCGAATCGGGCCCCGGTTCGCATCGGGCGGGCCCGATTCACGACACTGTTTGGGCTCGCGGAGCCGTGGGGCAATTCTTCGGCAGTCCACCCTTGGCTCGCCGCGCGTTGGTACGTTCGACGACAGACAGAGGCGGTCGAGAGGTCTTGACGTTGCCGGTCCTGATCATTTTGGCGGCGCTGTGGGCGGTAGTGCTCGTGCCCCCGTTGCTCCGATCCCGCAGTCAGCGCACCGCTGACTCGATCGTCGACTTCAACTACAAGCTCGACGTGCTCGGCAAGACCAACGGCAACCTCGCCGAGACCGTGCCGGCGGTGCCGCGCCTCGACCCGTTGTCGCACGGACCGGTCGCCGCGGTCTCACCGCAGATCGCGCGGAAGGCCGTCGTGGGCCGCGCGTTCAACGGGTCGGGGCGGGCGGCCCGGCGGCGCCGCGACCTCGTGCGCGGGTTCTCGCTCGCGATCATCGTCTCGCTCCTGCTCGCCACGGCGACCCGGTCGCCGGCGGCATGGGCGCTGCAGATGGTGGTCGACCTGCTGGCCGGCATCTACGCCCTGCTCTGGGCCTACATGCGCAGCGCGCAGGCGGAGCGCGCCGAGAAGGTGCGCTACATGCCGGAGCTGCGAGTGCCCGAGCTCGCCCTGCGCCGCAGCGCTTCGTCGTAGTCGCCAGGGTGGATCGGCGCGCGGACATCGGCGCGATCGGAAGCCGCGCGCGCGACACGTTCGAGGAGAAGCACCGCGCGCGCGAGGTGACGATCGCGGCGTCGCGGCAGGCGATCCAGGCGTGTGCGGCGTCGATCCGGGCGACGCACCGCGGCGAGTACGACGCCGCCGAATCGCTGGCGCGGGAGGCCCGCGACCACGTGGCGGTGGCCGATGCCGCGCTGGTCGGCCACCCCGACATCCGCACCGGCGGCCCGCTCCACGACGCCAAGAAGGAGCTGGCCGAGGCCTGGTGCACGCTCGCTCTCGTGCGCGACGACCCGCTGCCGTCCCCCGAGGAGATCCAGGTCGACGTCGCCCCTTATT
>JACXTT010009124.1_pt1 | contig 13587 bp, 11 predicted proteins | sample 9270951 | NCBI WGS metagenome assembly JACXTT01 (sample SAMN15532306, study PRJNA645909) | rock metagenome | isolation source: weathered quartz diorite | place: Puerto Rico | collected 2017-06-21
AACTCATTTTCGGACGCATCTTCCGCGTGGTGTTTGCCCGCCGCGCGGAAACTTCCAACCCTGGGCAAAAACAATGAGAGGAGTACCACCATGATGTTGCTGAAGTATCTGCTGGTGAGCGCGGGGATCATGATGTTCGTGGTTGCCGCTGGAATTCTCACGTACGACCTTTACCTGCTGCTGGTGTACCGGCGCGCGCGCCTCGACCCTTTAAGGGACGCGGCGGCGTCTCCGCTTTCGCCTCCCGCCGTTCGCTGGCGGACTTCCATCGCTCTCGCCATGCTGGCCTGGGCGCCGCTCCTGATTTCGGCGGCGATCGTATTTGTGCCCAGCGGGACGGCGGGCGTTCGCGTCAGCATGACGCAGGGCACGCTGGCTGGAACGCTGTACCCGGGTGTGCACTTTGTTATGCCGCTGGCCGAACGCGTGGAGCTGTTCAACACGCGGGATCAGTTGTTTACGACCGGCATCAGTGAAGACTCGCTCGCCAAAGGCGCGGCCAAAGGCGAGGCGCTGCACGTCCAGGCCAGAGAAGGATTGACCCTCGGCCTGGCAATCACGGTGCGGTACCAGGTCGATCCGAAGCATCTCGATTACATCCAGGCCAACTTGCCGCAACCGCTGGAGAAGGAAATCGTGCCTCCCGTGGTCGCTACCGCTTGGCGCGAACTGGTGCCCGCCTACAGCGTGCGCGAAGTGTTTTCCTCCAAGCGCGAAGAGGTTCGCCAACGCGCGGCTGAAATGATCCGTAAACGTCTGGCCGCCGATGGAATCGTGGTGAAAGAGGTTATGCTGCGCGACATCCAGCTGCCGCCGGAGTACGCGCAGGGACTCGAATCGTTACTGCTCAAGGAGCAGGAGAACGACCGCATGGGAGTGGAGACGGAGATCCACCAGAAGCAAGTAAAGATCGCCGAAGCCGACGCCGAAGCTACCAAGGCACAACAGGTCAAAGAAGCCGAAGGTCAGGCAGCCGTACGCGTGCTGCAGGCGAAGGGTGAGGCGGACGCGATGCAGTATCTGCTCCCGCTGAAACAGAAGCAGATTGAGCAGTCCAAGCTGGAAGCCGAGGCCCGGAAAGAAACCACCGTGAAGGGCGCGGAAGCTGCGGGAGAAGCCAAGATCATCGACAGCAAAGCCGAGATGGAACGCCGCAAACTGCTGGCGCAAGCGGAAGCCGAGCGTATCCGCATCACGGCCATCGCAGACGCCGAGCGGATGAAAAACGAAGGCGTGGTCCTGAAACAGAATCCGCTGCTCATCAACAAGATCATTGCGGAGCGTTTGTCAGACAAGTTACAGATCATGATGGTTCCCGCCGACGGCAAGTTTTTCTTCACAAACGACGTGATGCGCGGAATGAACACGGCCAATCACGCCAGTCAGGCTGACGACATTGGCGAGGATAAGCCGCAACAGTAGGGGAAGAGTTCAACTGTAGCGCCGGCAACCTGCCGGCTGTCGGGCGGGCGCCCTCGCCCGCCCCATGGCGGAAGGTGGCAACGAGGAGGAACCGCGTGAGTGGACTGCAAAAGTGGGGGCTGGGCGCGCCCACGACAGCCGACGGGGGCGCCGGCTACGGTCGAGGGCCGATCGCTAACAACGGACCGCCAAGAGCGAACACAATGACCGAAGCCGCGCAACCCACGCGCTATAATCAGCCCATTCCACACATGCACGCGCGCTGGTCAGGCGGTCTGCGGATGGGTAGGCTGGCTTCGTTTATCCTAGCAACCGTTGTTCTTCCCTCTTTTCTATCCGCCTCGATATTAGGCGACGCCGCCCGGCAATTGGCGCACAAGATCGCGTCCGCTACCGGCCCGGGGGCGATCGCTCTCGACATCACTAACCACTCCTCGCTCGATGAGAAATCCGTGCGCGAAGTACGCAGCGCGCTCGAAGTCCAGTTGCGCACCGAAGGCGTGCGCACCGCCAAGGCCGAAGAGGCGATGGGATCGGTGCAGGTTACGCTCTCCGAGAACGTGCGAGAGTATGTATGGTCCGCCGAAATTGTGATTGGTTCCGACGAGCGGAAAGTAGTGCTGGGTTCCGCGCCTCGCGCGCCATCGGGCGCTAGCACGGCCTCGGTGATGCCACTCGCTCTGCGGAAAAGTTTCCTCTTCACCCAGGAACAACCCATCCTCGACGCGGCCCTGGTTGAGATGTCCGGAGGCCCGCGCCTGCTGGTGCTCGATGCCAACCAGGTCGCCGCCTATCACCAGCAGGGCGGACGCTGGGAGCCGGAAGCCGCGCTTGCGATTACGCACTCACGTATTTTTCCCCGCGACCTGCGCGGGCGTCTATTGTTGCGGCGCGATCGTCTCTTCGACGTCTATCTGCCGGGGGCGATTTGCCGCTCCAGCGCAACCGCGCCCCTGACGCTGACCTGCACCGACAGCGACGACCCTTGGCCGCTGACTGGGGACGAAGACGGCGTGCGAGCCTTCTTCGCTTCGGCACGCAACTTTTTTACGGGCGCACTCTCTCCCGGCATCGGAAAGTTGTCCAACGCCCCTTCCTTCTACTCGGCGGCAGCCTCACCACGCGCGGGCTACACACTATGGATACTGGCCGCAGTGGACGGATCGATTCATATGCTCGACGGCATGACTGACCAGGTCATCCGCGGCGCAAAATGGGGCAGCGATCTGGCTGCCGTCCACTCCAGTTGTGGAACTGGGACGCAGTTGCTGGTGTCCGAAACTGGAGACCCCTCCCTGGATAGCCTGCGTGCTTTTGAAGTCGTGGATCGCGACCCGGTCGCGGCCAGTTCTCCGGCGGAATTCGATGGGCCAGTGGTGGCACTCTGGCCGGAAGGCAGCGGCAACGGCGCGATCATGATTGTTAAAAGGAAAGACACGGGTTGGTATGAGGCGTATCGCATTTCTATTGCTTGCGGCAGTTAGTCTGCTGTGCGCGGCCGCGGGAGAGACTCGTCCGCGCTACGGCGGAACTCTGCGCGTTATGTTGCAGGCAGTGCCGAATTCTCTGGAGTTGCCAGCCAACGCCTCACCCGCCGAGTACTGGGATTCCGCTCGAATCCTGGCCCTGCTCGCCGACAATCTCGTGATACTGGATGCCACCGGACGCGCGCAGCCAGCGTTGGCCGTTGCTTGGCAAAGCGACATGAACGGGAAGCGCTGGCAATTCACGCTGCGGCGTGGAGTGAAATTTCACGACGGCAGCGCGGCTTCCGCCGCTACCATCGCGCAAATTCTCGGGGACCGGCATTCGGACTGGACCGTCCGCGGCTCGGGAGACTTACTCACCATTGAGAGCGACAATCCCATCCCTTCGCTGCCGGCGGAACTGGCGCTCCCTCGAAACGCTGCTCTGAAGCGCAATGCCAACGGAGTTCCCATTGGCACCGGGCCCTTCCGAATCGCGGACTTTCTGCCCGGGAGGTTGTTGAAATTGGCCGCGAACGAAGAGAGTTGGGCCGGCCGGCCGTTCGTGGATGCGGTCGAGATCGAGTTCGGGCGTTCGCAGCGCGATCAGGCAATCGCTCTCGAACTCGGCAAGACCGACGTGATTGAAGCGGTTCCCCAACCGTCCCCTCTGAATGGCGGCCCGCAACGCGTTATTAGCTCGCTGCCAGTGGAGTTGATGGCGCTGGTTTTCCCCGCAAACCTCAAAGCACCAGACGCTCGCATTCGCGAAGCGCTGGCATTCGCCATTGACCGCAAGCCCATCCAGTCCGTGCTTCTGAAAGGGGCAGGAGAACCGACTGCCAGTATCCTAGCCAACTGGATGACCGGCTACAGCGGAGTCTTTCCGGCCCAGGCCAATGTGCAGCGTGCGAAAGTTGTTCTCGCGGACTCCCGGCAACCAGTGCTCACTTTGAGTTATGACCCACGCGATCCGCAAGCGCAGCTGATCGCCGAGCGCATCGCCTTGAACGCGCGCGAGGTTGGGATCACGCTGCAAGTGTCTTTGTCGAGGGCGGCGGATGTCAGTCTGGTTCGTATCGTGCTACCCAGTTCCGATCCTGCCACCGCGCTGCGGGAAGCTGCGCGCGCGTTGGGGCTGCCACAACCGCTCATTCACAGCAGTTCAGTGGACGATCTGTATCCGGCCGAGCGCACTCTGCTCGACGGGCACGCTGTTATCCCGCTGTTTCACCTGCCGGTCGCCAGCGCAGCCGGCAGCCGCGTGCGCAACTGGCAACCCGGCCGGACAGGCGATTGGAACCTCTCCAACGTTTGGCTGGAGGCGGACTCGCGATGAGTTTCCGCAAAAAGCTGCTGCTAATTTTCGCGCTGACCGTTCTTCTGTGCGTAGTGGTGATTTCGGCATCAGTATGGAGCACGATGCAGCGCTCGTTCGAGCGCGCGAATGACGATCGCGCAAACGCCGTGGCAGCGCAGTTCCGGTCGGAATTCCAACGTCGTGGAGACGAAGTCGTCCGCAAGGTGGAGGCCGCTGCTGCCAGCGAATCCGTGCAGCGCATCGCTCTGGAGATCAATCGAGGCGCGCCGGATTCCGGCGGCTACGTGAGCGAGGGTCGCAGCCTGGCTGGCCAGCAGCACCTCGACTTTCTGGAACTGGTGGACCACCAGGGCACGATTCTCTCGTCGGCGCAGTGGCAGGCGAAGTTTGGATATCCCGAGCCGGCGATCCCTTCGGCAATCGGGTCGGCGGGCGCGTTTCTCAAGCGCGAGGAACTACCAAATGGCTCGACGCTCGGCTTGTTTGCTGTGCGCGCGGCACGCGTCGGAGAGCAGCCCTTGTATGTCATCGGGGGAGAACGCCTCGATCAAGGTTTTCTCTCGACCCTCGACATCCCGGCGGGCACACACGTGCTGCTCTATCAAAACCTGGACGCGAACTGGAGCCCCAGATCATTGCTCGATTTGAACGGCCCGGCGGCCGGAGCCGAGAAGGTTGCGGCCTTGGTCGAACAGGTGCGTCGTTCCGGACAGGAAGCCCGCAGTGTGATTCGGTGGACCGCGGACTCTGCCGACGCTGAAAGTTTTCACGCCATGCCGCTGACCGGACCCAACCAGCAAGTGATGGGCGTACTCCTGGTGGGCAGTTCGCGGCGGCCGCTGGTCGAATTGCAACGGCAGGTAGTCTCGGCAGCGATGCTGGTGGGTGGAGCCGGCATTCTGGTCGCGATCCTCGCCAGCCTGTGGTTCGCGGCGCGAATCACTCGACCTGTTGTGTCGCTGGCCGAGGCCGCGCGCCGGGTCGCCGCGGGAGATCTCTACGCCAAAGTCGAGGTTGAGTCGAACGATGAACTTGGCGAACTTGCTTCCGCGTTCAATCGCATGACAGAAGATCTTTTGCAGCAGAAAGAACGCACCCTGCAGGCCGAACGCGTGGCCGCTTGGCGCGAGCTGGCACGGCGTCTGGCGCATGAATTGAAAAATCCGCTGTTTCCTCTACAAGTCACAGTCGAAAATCTCATCCGCGCGAAAGAGAAAGCGCCCGAGATGTTTGAAGAAGTATTTCGCGAAGGAACGTCCACATTATTGGCCGAGGTCAACAATCTGAAAGCGATCATCGGCCACTTCAGCGAATTTGCAAGAATGCCGCAACCTCAACGGAAGCCCACCCAGCTCAATGAAGTCGTGCACTCTGTTCTGCGGGTGTTCCAGGCACAGCTGCAGGAGAAACGTGAGATCAACGTGCGCGCGGAACTCGAACCGGGATTGCCGGTGATCTCTGCCGATCCTGACCTGCTGCATCGCGCGCTCTCCAACCTCGTACTGAATGCAATTGACGCCCTGCCGCAGGGTGGCGAAATCACTGCCCGCACGAAGGCAGTCGGCGGTAATGTTGAACTCTCGGTTTCCGACACCGGTTCCGGCCTGAGTCAGGAAGAATGCGCGCGTCTGTTCACTCCCTACTACACCACCAAGCAGCATGGCACGGGGCTGGGCCTCGCCATAGTACAGTCGGTGGTGAGCGACCACGGCGGCAAGATTTCTGTCGATAGCACGAAAGAAAAAGGGACGACGTTTCGCATTGAATTGCCGGTTAGCGGAGGCTGAGAAGATGTGGTTAGCGATGAGGAGTGATTGTGGCCCATAAAGCGCACTTGCTGATTGTCGATGACGAGGCCAACACCCTGGCTTCGCTGTCGCGCGCGTTTCGCCTCGAAGGACATGAGGCCACGGTGTGCGACAACGCCGCCCGGGCGCTCGAACTTGCCAGGACGCAAACTTTCGACCTGATTCTCTCTGACGTCGTAATGCCGGGCAAAGACGGCCTGGCCTTGCTCGAAGAATTGAAAGTGCAGGGCGTACGGACTCCGGTCGTGATGATGTCGGGGCAAGCGCACATCGAGATGGCCGTGCGTGCCACACGGCTGGGAGCAATCGATTTTCTGGAAAAACCGATTTCGACGGAAAAGCTGCTTCTTACGGTCGAGAACGCGCTCAAGCTCGGCCGTCTGGAGCGCGAGAACCGCGATCTCGAGCGCCGTCTCGGGAAACACGAAATCGTGTGGCAGGGCGAAACCATGCGCCGCGTCATCGCGCAGGTGGAAAAAGTAGCCGCCAGCGAAACGCGCATCTGCATCCTGGGCGAGACCGGCACCGGCAAAGAACTGGTGGCGCGCACGCTGCATGACCGCAGTCCGCGGACGGGCGGGCCGTTTGTGACTTTGAATTGCGCGGCAGTGCCAGCCGAACTGATCGAATCGGAATTATTCGGACACGAAAAGGGATCGTTCACCGGAGCGGGCACCCGCCATCTCGGAAAATTCGAGCAAGCACAGCACGGCACGGTCTTCCTTGACGAAATCGGCGACATGCCGCTCGCCATGCAAGCCAAGCTGCTGCGAGTGCTGGAAGAGGGCGAGGTCGAACGCATCGGCGGCGACCGCGCCATCACCGTGGATGTCCGAGTTATTGTCGCGACGCATCACGATCTGGAAAAGCTCGTTCGTGATGGAAAGTTCCGGCAGGATTTGTTTCATCGAGTGTTCGTCTTCCCGTTGCGCTTGCCGCCGCTGCGCGAGCGCCGGGAGGATATTCCGGCATTGGTCGAGCACTTTGCCTTGCAGGTGAGCAGCGCCAACGGATGGAAGCCGATGCCCTTCACGACAGACGCTATTGCCGCGTTGCAGGATCATGCCTGGCCGGGAAACGTCCGCGAATTGAGAAATGCAGTGGAACGACTGATGCTGCTGGCGACCTCCGACGAAGTCACCGCTGAGACCGTGGCGCTCGCGCTGCCGAGTTCCGCCGCGAATTCCGATCCTTCTTTTGCAGGAACAGGGCCCCTCGCCGACCGCGTGCGAACGTTCGAGAAGCAGACGATCCTGGCCGAGTTAAAACGCAATCATCATCAAATCTCGAACACCGCACGGGCGCTGGGACTGGAACGGTCACATCTCTATAAGAAGGCGGAGCAGGTGGGAATTGATCTTAAGGCAGTGCGGAATGAAGGTGATCATTGAGAAGCTGTGGCGCAGGCTATTCTGTGTTTGCAAATAGCGGCCTCGCAATACGACAATCAAACGCACCATGAGCCCCCCGCAAGAACCTCGTCCCACCGGGCCCTTTCATCCCGGCACGATCGTCATCGTAACGCTCCACAGCCCCCGCGAAAAATTCTGGGGCGCCATCCTAGATCTCTCCCAAGAAGGGCTGAGCCTTCGCGGCGTTGATCTGGCGTCCTTCGACGATCTGATTTTGACGATCAAGGCTGGCGATGCTTTCACATCCGGCGTAGTGTTCTTCCCTATGCATCGCGTGGAGCGCATAGAACTAGACCTGCCGGAAAGCAGCATATTGTCGCTCAGTCAGCGTTTCGCGCAACAGACTGGCCAGGATCCCGCGCCGCTGCTGACTGGCGAATTCCTGGCAGGAGGCCGGGAATGAATCTCCGGCAGATCCTGACCGCGCCCAACCAGCTCACCCTGCTGCGGATGATTTTCCTGCCATTCATCGTCATCAACGTCGTCGGCCATCATTACGTGTGGGCGTTGGTGTTGTTTGTGCTGGCGGGAATCAGTGACGGACTCGACGGACTGCTGGCGCGCACGCTGCATCAGCAGACACTGCTCGGCCAGTATCTCGACCCGATCGCCGACAAGTTGCTCATGAGCACCATGTTCCTGGTACTTTCGATCGAGCACCGGGCGCTGGTTCCGTGGAAGTACACGGTCGTGGTCTTCAGTCGCGATATTTCGATCCTGCTGATCAGCGGAGTGCTCTTCATGATCGCCGGCCTGAAAGACTTTCGTCCCAGCATTTTCGGCAAAGCGAATACTTTCGCTCAGGTCGCAGCGATCTTCTTTGCGCTATTGCTGCTGGTGAACCCAGTGCTGTGGGTTTCGATTGCGCTCAAGTTCTTCCTGCGGGCAACGTTCGTCTTCACAATTCTCTCCGCCGTGCACTATGCATTTCTCGTACAACACCGGCTACGGGCTCACGGGCAGTTGCCGGAAGCGAAAGCGTAAATACGGGTGCGCGAAGCGCCAAACGGTTGCAAAGTGGAATCCAGTTACCGTTTCCCGGCAACTACTTGCAGTAGTAAGAATCATTTTTTGGTAATTATGTGATCGGTGCTTGAGCCATCGCCCTGCCTGTGATCTACTTCTGCGAATGGCGTCTCCCTCCTGAAGGAAATGAGTATGAAAAGATTCCTGCAATCCTTGTTGTGCGCGGCTTCGGTGATGGTGAGCCTTGTCGCCATGAGCGGGAGGGCCTTGGCGGCGCCTCCCTACATTATTGCCAATGACGACGCGTCGTTTCCTTCTACCGGTGTCAGCTTTTTTGCGGTGGGGCCAAACGGCGGACTGACACGCAAGACGCAAGTAGCCACCCCTGGCACGGGCATCGGGGGCGGCTTTTTTGGGACGAACCGGATCAGGGTGCTCAACAGCGCGAACCAGGCTTGCGTTTTTGCCTCCGAGGCCGGAAGCGGCGACATAGTAGGAATTGATGTCAACACCTTGACCGTCGGTGGCAGCGCCACGGGATCTGATACCGATGCCGGCACTGGCAACGGCATTGGCCTAGCGATGAATGATCAATATCTGTATGCCAGCTTCACCGACTCCAACACCATCGGAGCGTTCAAGCTGCAATCGGGCTGCGGTCTCATGTTTGTCAACTCTACCTCGGTTGCCGCTTTGGACGGCGGCACTCTCAACGGCATGGCGGTCCATGGCAACATGCTAATTGTGACTTATACCGATGGCACGATCGAGTCTTTTGACATTTCAGGCGGCATTCCGCAGTCCCACGGTGACAAACAGATCTCCAGCGGGACTACGAGGGCACGGGGCGCCACCTATCCAAATTCCATCGACATCACAAGCGATGGACGCTTCGCAATTTTCGGGGACACCTCTACTTCGCTCGTAGTGGAAGTGTCTGACATTTCCTCCGGCAAGCTGACCAAAACGAAGGTCTACAGCTCCACCGCTAGTATCAGTTCCAGCACCGTTATGCTGAGTCCGGATGAAACCCTGCTCTATGTAGTCAATACTCAGGGGGACAGCGTCAGCGCCCTTTTGTTTAACAAGACCACGGGGGCGCTCTCCGCGGGTTGTACTTCGGGCCCGATCCGAGGTTACTCCACGGACTGGTCGTATCTCGCCGGTGTGGCCCTGGCCAAACCAACCGGCAACGGTGGTGGAGTTTATGTTGCCGAGTTCCCGTCAGGAATCGCGCGGTTGCACCTCAAAACCAAGGGTAAGACATGTTCGATCAGCGAAGCGGTGCAGTCGCCATTCGTCGATCCCAAAGCGGCGGGATTGCTGTCCATTGGCGCGTTTCCCCCTCGATCTTTCTAGAAGGTGTGATCAATGGGTAACGGGTTCGATTCCTGATCTTATGCAATGAAGGAGCTGGATATGCGCTCGGTGTCGAAGTGGGCGTTCGCAATCATCGTTTGTGGATTCTCTTTTCTGAACCTGGCGGCGCAATGTCCCGATCGCCCCGTCTCCGGGACCGTAGTGAACGATCCTTTCAGTATCCCCGCGCAGAACGGCGTGCTTTCCGCACAAATGACAATGGCGCACTCGGTGGATGGAAACGGTTATACCCACTACTGCTACAACTACAACGCGGGGAACCAGGTCATCGAAGCTCCAACCTTGCGCGTCAATCCCGGAGACCAGTTGCTCCTCAAGATCGTCAACCGGATCCAGAATGACGATCCGATGAAGGTCAAGATGCAAGGCGCGATGCCGATGACGGACTCTCCCGACGCGAACTGCGGCGACGGCGGCGCCATGACGATCGATGCTACGAACGTGCATTACCACGGCATGAACGTCGCTCCAATCTGCCATCAAGACAATGTGATCAATACTCTGATTCAGCCTGGAACACCGGGGTTCGAATACAAGATTCCGATTCCACCCACCCAGCCGCCGGGGTTGTATTGGTACCATCCGCACGTGCACGGCTTTACCGAATTCCAGGTCAATGGCGGCGCTGCCGGGGCGCTGATTGTGCAGGGAATGGAAAAGGTTCACCCCGAGGTTGCAGGGCTCACCGAACGAGTTTTTATTGTCCGGCAGCAGTTCCTGGTTCCCTGGATCCCTGGACCGTATCAATTGACGCTCAACTACCAGGTGGTCCCAGTGCTCGGTGGTGCGAAACCAGTCATTCAAATGAAACCTGGCGAAAAGCAGTTTTGGCGCGTGGCCAACGCCACCAACCAGGACTTCCTGCCGCTCCAGGTGATTGTCAACAACCAGCCGCAACCGTTACAGGTGGTCGCGCTCGACGGCTATCCTCTCGCGCAGATTAGAACGCAGGATACGATCGTGGTCCCGCCCGCGGGACGAGCGGAGTTTATCGTGCAAGCTCCGCCGGCCGGGACGACCAATGCATTTTTCTTCACCCAGGATTATTCCACTGGTCCGACGGGAAATCCCGACCTCCAGCAGTCCCTCGCTGCGATCCAGCTCACCGACAACGCCAATTCTCCACACATGCCCAAGGCGCCCGAACAAGCGTCTCCGATCAAGCTGAGGTTTGCCGACCTAGCTGCTCAGCACCCAACGGCGGAGCGGAGACTTTTTTTCTCGGAGGAGTTTGGTGGCACCAACGGCCCCATCCAGTTCCTCATCACCGTCGATGGCCAAAAGCAGAGAGTTTTCGAAACGAACGAAAAGCCCGTCATCACCACCAAAGTGGGCGCGATTGAGGATTGGACGATAGAAAACCGCGCCCTGGAGACTCATGCCTTTCACATGCACCAGATTCACTTTCAGATGTTGGAAGTGGATGGACAGCCGGTGGCCAATCAGGACATGCGCGATACCATCGACATTCCGTTCTGGGAAGGCAAGGGACCGTTCCACAGCGTGAAGGTACGCATGGATTTCCGGGATCCTACAACCGCCGGTACCTTTGTGTTTCATTGTCACATCCTGTTGCACGAGGATCTTGGAATGATGCACAAAATTCTGGTCGAGCCCTAAATTGTTGCTTTTGATACCGAGAGAGGTCACACAACACATGCGCAAACGAATGCTGATTATTTTGGGGGGCGGGCTCTTGCTGCTTGCGGGATACTTTGCAGGAACTAATAAAACCACCGTGGCCTATGCTGGTCCACCCACGCCAGGCGTGATCCCGAAATCGTACGGCAAGCTCGTAACCGCCATCGCGGACTCCATCGGCACCGGCTTAGTCTTCGAGGATGCGGAAGGAACGGTGCGGTTCGTCAGCGTCACCGGCATGAAAGAAGGGGAATTGGCCCGCTATGACTCCACTCCAACTCGCGGAGGTATTCCCAGGTCGTATGGTCATCTCGTAACCGCGGTCGTGAACCATGGTGCGACTGGACTGATCTTCGAGGATAGTAAAGGCGTAATTCGGTTTGTGACTCTGACTGGCGAGACCGAGAAGGAATTAACTCGCGACTGAGATCGGAAAACGACGTCCCCAAACTGTTCTGAACGCCCTTCGACTCGAAAGAATAGAGTATGTAGCTTACGCCATCTTTGATGGTCTGCCGGTTAGCAAGAGAGCGTTAGTGCACAAACTGCACAACGTCCTGCTGATTGAGACTGCCTCGAGCACTGTCCGACAATGTGAAAGTGACTTGCATTTGCGTCTGTACAGCTACGGGCTGATCGTCAACCATGTATGGCTTGTACTTCCACTGTTTCACAGCATCCAGCGCTGACTCGACTAGCAGCGGGTTGCCGGAAACGGCTGCCAAACTAAGAACGGTTCCGTTCCTTCCGATGAGCGCGTCAAGAATCACCCGGCCCTGCACTCTCGCCTTTCGAGCCAACTCAGGGTACGAGGGATTAATCTTGCGAATCAGTAGTCCCTGGCTTGCACTCTCAGGAATGGCCTCGGAAGCTGGCTGTCCACCCTGACCGTCGCGTATATAGGTGGTGACGATGTCCCTCCCAAGAAAATCGATGAGTTGCCGGGACACAGTCGCGTAGTTTCCATCTGGCTCAAGATCAAGATATTTGTGCAATAGCACGAGAGCTTCATCCGGCACGATAGCCTTCCCATCGAGGATTCGGGCCCCGCTCAAAAGGTTTGTGCCTTTGAAGTAATACGCCCGCGTGAAGCGAGGATTTACCCGTATTACCTCGTCATAAGCCCGGTTCGCGTCATCCAGATCTCCTGCATTCGTTTCGATTGTGCCGAGGTTGAAGTAGTACTGAGCTGCATTTGCAGGATCGATCCTGGCAGCGCTTCGGTAGGCTTCCGCGGCATCCTGGACATTTCCAAGCTTGGCTTTCACCTCGCCGAGGTTGTTGTAATAAGCCCCGAACGGCTTGATCTCGATTGCTTTGTTGTAGGCTGTCGCCGCCTCCGCATACTTCTTTGCTCCCCGGTAGGCTTCGCCCAGTTTGAACCAGAGGATGTCTCTCGAAGGAGCAAGCGCAGTTGCCTCTTGCATCACAGCAATCGCCTTGCTCCAGTCGCCGGCGTTGCCGGCCGCCTTGGCCTGGGAGAGCTTTTCATTCAAGAGAGTAACCAGCATTAATTCACTGGCATCCGGTTTCGGCGGTGCGTTTTGGCCGCTAAGACCAACGGCAAACAACGCCGCCACTAGATTCAGCGTGAACGTGTTTGTCATATCTACTCCCAAATGTCATTCCGGCGTGGACCGATTCCGTGAACACGGTCATCTTAATACTTCTCCTCGTCCTCGGAACCGTCCGGTGTGAACTATCAGCCATCCGCACCGCTACTCCCACGCTCCACGTTAACTCTTCACCAGGCCGGGAAATGGAGTGTAGCAAAATCCCCTCAATGCGTATTACCCCGACCCGCGTTTGACGGGTTAGAGATAACGCACTTTGAAACGACACATCTCTGTTAACTAACTAGCAAAATCAAGCATCGCTGCGCTCAATTTGCTCTGGAGCTGAGATGGGTTGAGCGACGCTGTGCTGTGCGGGGGTGCTGGAGCTGCGCAGATGCTGACCGCGTGGGCGCGTTGGGTGGGAACGGGGTGAGGTGGTTGTGATGCGCGTTCGAGAGTGGGAGGGGCGACCGAGTTACCTGCGATGTTCGCCGAGTATGCTTCGAGAAAGCCGGTCTGCGGAATTCGGGACTGCCTTTTGCGAATCTCCGACTTCAATGTATCGACCACGGGTCTTCCCGGCCAATCTCCGCAAGTAGAATCCGTATCTTTGGA
>JACXTT010009125.1_pt1 | contig 13586 bp, 7 predicted proteins | sample 9270951 | NCBI WGS metagenome assembly JACXTT01 (sample SAMN15532306, study PRJNA645909) | rock metagenome | isolation source: weathered quartz diorite | place: Puerto Rico | collected 2017-06-21
GAATTTCTCGGCCATGACTTTGGTCAGCGCCGCGGTCAGGGTGGTCTTGCCATGGTCTACGTGACCAATGGTGCCTACGTTTAAGTGCGGCTTGGTCCGCTCAAATTTTGCCTTGGACACGGTACTCTCCTCTTATGATGCTTTCTTGATGACGGCTTCTGCGATACTGTTGGGCGCTTCACTGTATTTCACAAATTCCATCGAATAGGTGGCGCGCCCCTGGGTTGCGGAACGCAGATCGGTGGAATAACCAAACATCTCCTTGAGCGGCACCTCGGCGGTGATAACCTTGCCGGCGGGCGAGTCGTCGGTGCCCTGCACCAGCCCGCGCCGGCGATTGAGATCACCCATCACAACACCCAGATAATCCTCGGGGGCCACCACCTCGACCTTCATAATCGGCTCGAGCAGCACCGGGCTGGCCTTCTTCACGCCCTCCTTGAGACCCATCGAGCCGGCGATCTTGAACGCCATTTCGTTGGAGTCCACGTCGTGATAGGAACCGTCAAAGATGGTGACGCGGATGTCCACCAGCGGGAAGCCGGCAATGACGCCGTTCTTCATCTGTTCCTGCACACCCTTGTCCACGGCGGGGATGTATTCCCTGGGCACCACACCGCCGACGATGCCGTTGACAAATTCATAGCCGGTACCGGCCGGCAGCGGCTCGATCTTGAGCCACACGTGGCCGTACTGACCGCGGCCGCCGGATTGACGCACAAACTTGCCTTCCTGTTCCACACCCTTGCGGATGGTCTCGCGGTAGGCGACCTGCGGCGCGCCGACATTGGCCTCGACGCTGAATTCGCGCTTCATGCGATCCACGATGATTTCCAGATGCAGCTCGCCCATCCCGGAAATGATGGTCTGACCGGACTCCTCGTCGGTGTGTACACGGAACGAAGGATCTTCAGCGGCAAGCTTGCTGAGTGCAATACCCATCTTCTCCTGGTCGGCCTTGGTCTTGGGCTCGACGGCGACGGAGATCACCGGCTCCGGAAATTCCATACGCTCCAGGGTAATCACCTGCTTGAGGTCGCACAGGGTATCGCCGGTGGTCACGTTCTTGAGACCGATCGCCGCGGCGATATCGCCGGCGCGCACCTCTTTGATCTCTTCACGGTTATTAGCGTGCATCTGTACGATACGGCCGACGCGTTCCTTGTTGTCCTTGACCGGGTTAAATAAGGCATCACCGGAGTTCAGTACGCCCGAATAGACCCTGAAAAAGGTCAGCGTACCGACAAACGGGTCGGTCGCAATCTTGAAGGCCAGCGCGGCGAACGGTTCCTCGTCCGAGGCATGACGCTCTGCGATCGTTTCCGCCGCGTCGTCCAGATGACCTTTAATCGGGGGTTTGTCTATGGGGGAAGGCAGGTATTCGATGACGGCGTCCAGCATGGCCTGTACGCCCTTGTTCTTGAACGCGGAGCCGCACAGCACCGGCACGATCTCGGATTTAAGGGTGCGCGCGCGCAGCCCCGCTTTAATTTCCTCAACAGTCAGCTCTACGCCATTGAGGTACTTGTCCATCGTCTCCTCGGAACCTTCAGCGGCGGCCTCGATCAATTTTTCGCGCCATTCCTTACAGGCGGCCTGCATGTTGGCCGGGATGTCGCGCTCCTCGAAGCGCATGCCCTGGGTGGCGTCGTCCCAGTAAATGGCTTTCATCTTGACCAGGTCCACCACGCCTTCGTATTTCTCTTCCGCGCCGATAGGCAATTGCAGGGGCACCGGATTAGCGCCGAGGCGCTTTTTGATCTGCTCGACAACGCGCAGGAAGTCGGCGCCGGCGCGATCCATCTTATTGACGAACGCCAGGCGCGGGACGCCGTATTTATTGGCCTGCCGCCATACGGTTTCGGATTGCGGTTCCACACCGCCGACCGCACAGAACAGCATGCAGGCGCCATCCAGCACGCGCAGGGAGCGCTCGACTTCGATGGTGAAATCCACGTGTCCCGGGGTGTCAATAATGTTGACGCGGTGTTCCGGGAAATTCTTGCCCATGCCGCTCCAGAAACAGGTGGTCGCGGCGGAGGTGATGGTAATCCCACGCTCCTGCTCCTGCGGCATCCAGTCCATGGTGGCCGCGCCGTCGTGCACCTCACCCATCTTGTGCGAGACACCGGTGTAAAAAAGCACGCGCTCGGTGGTAGTGGTCTTACCGGCATCAATGTGGGCACTGATGCCGATATTCCGATAGCGTTCAATAGGGGTTTTGCGTGGCACGACGGTTTCTCTATAAATAAATCTAAATAAATCGTTTAACTGGCTTTACCAGCGGTAGTGGGCAAAGGCCTTGTTTGCCTCGGCCATACGATGCGTTTCCTCTCGCTTTTTCACCGCTGCGCCCTTGCTCTCATAGGCGTCCATGATCTCACCCGCCAGGCGCATGCTCATGGATTTCTCGCCACGCTTGCGGGCCGCCTCGACCAGCCAGCGCATCGCCAACGCGTTACGACGTGCGGAACGCACCTCGACCGGCACCTGATAAGTGGCTCCACCGACGCGGCGCGACTTGACCTCCACCATCGGACGGACGTTTTCGAGCGCCTTGCCGAGCACTTCCATGGGTTCGCCCTTGCTCTTGGTTTCCACCTGGCCCAGCGCACCGTAGATAATCTTTTCCGCCACGGATTTTTTACCGCTGCTCATGACCACGTTAATAAACTTGGCCAGCATCTCGCTCCCATACTTGGGATCCGGGATGACTATCCGTTTAGCGGCGACTCGTCTTCTTGGCATACTTAGTACCTGTTACCTTTTAAGTTACTTACAAGCAAGTGAGGAGTGAGACGTAAGGCGTGAGCAGCACCTCACGCCTTACGTCTCACTCCTCACGGTCGTTACGACTTAGGCCGTTTCGCGCCGTACTTGGAGCGGCCCTGACGCCGGGCGGTGACGCCCGAAGTGTCCAGACTGCCGCGCACGGTGTGGTAGCGCACGCCCGGCAAATCCTTGACACGCCCGCCGCGGATCAATACCACGGAGTGCTCTTGCAAATTGTGCCCTTCACCGCCGATGTAGCTGCTCACTTCCATGCCGTTGGTGAGGCGCACGCGCGCCACCTTACGCAAGGCCGAATTGGGCTTTTTAGGCGTAGTGGTATAAACGCGCGTGCATACGCCGCGCTTTTGCGGGCACTGTCCCAACGCGGGGACAGTGCTCTTGGCCTGCTGCCGCAAACGCGGCTTGCGTACCAATTGATTAGTGGTTGACATAATGCTCCGGCTCGGTGACGCTGGGTAAACGCGCCGCTGAAGGCGTCTTTACGCTCAATTACTCATAAGTCAATAAATATAACTACACTTCCCGCTATGTCCCCGCCCTCTATAGTAGGGAACAGGACAGAGCCTGCCCCGGACTTGATCCGGGGGTGGGGGTAGGTAAAACAGGGTATTTACTCAGGAATCACATTCTTAGCGGTGTAGTCTTACTTTGTGACTCCTGAGTAAAGCAAAAAAAAGACACCCCACGCCCGCTTTGCGGGCGGGGCGTCAAACTCGCCCATCAAAGAAGCGAGATTGTAGTTTTAGTAGGGGTGACCTGTCAAGCAGATACACCCCGTTTAGGGTCGAGTCCGCGTAATCAGGGCTATGAGGCGCGTATCGCCTGGTCCAGGGTCTCTACGCTGTCGCCGCCGATTTCCGCGGTCACCACGTCAGTAGGTATCTGTTCACGCGGCACCCCGTGGCGTTTACGGTGACGCTCCGCATGATAGGCCAGCCCCGTTCCCGCCGGGATCAGACGGCCGACGATGACGTTTTCCTTGAGACCACGCAGCTCATCCCACTTGCCGCTCACTGAGGCCTCGGTCAACACGCGGGTGGTCTCCTGGAACGACGCCGCGGAGATGAAGGACTGGGTCGCCAGCGAGGCCTTGGTGATGCCGAGCAGAATCGGCTCGTAGACGGCCGCTTGCTTATCTTCGGCACCGACCCGCTGATTCTCTTCCAGGATGCGCGAACGATCCACCTGTTCGCCCCTGAGGAATCGGGTATCTCCGGACGCCATCACTTCTACCTTGCGCAGCATCTGGCGCACGATCACCTCGATGTGCTTGTCGTTGATCTTCACGCCTTGCAACCGGTAAACGTCCTGCACCTCGTTGACGATGTAATTAGCCAGCGCCGGCACGCCCAGCAAGCGCAGAATATCGTGCGGGGCGGGCGGGCCGTCTGCGATCACCTCGCCGCGCTCTACGTGCTCACCCTCGAACACCGTGACATGCCGCCACTTGGGGATGAGCTCTTCATGCTGTTCGCCCTCGGCGCCGGTGATGATGAGCCGCTGTTTGCCCTTGGTGTCCTTGCCGAAGCTGATGGTGCCGGAGATCTCGGCGAGGATCGCCGGTTCCTTAGGCTTGCGGGCCTCGAACAGATCCGCCACACGCGGCAGACCGCCGGTAATGTCGCGGGTCTTGGAAGATTCCTGCGGGATACGCGCGACGACGTCGCCGACACCCATGCGGGAGGCGTCCTCCACGCTCACGATGGCGCCGGCGGGCAGGTAATAATGCGCCGGAATGTCGGTGCCGGCGATGGACAGGTCCTTGCCCTTTTCATCCACCAGCTTGACCATCGGGCGCAGGTCCTTGGCGCTCGCCGGACGCTGCTTGGGATCGGTGACCACCATGCTGGTGAGGCCGGTGACCTCGTCGGCCTGCCGGTGTACGGTGACGCCCTCGACAAAGTCGCTGAACTTGATACGGCCCGCCACCTCGGTAATCACCGGGTGGGTGTGCGGGTCCCAGTGCGCCACGATCTGGCCGGGCACCACCTCGTCGCTTTCGCTGACCGTCAACACCGCGCCGTAAGGCACGCGGTAACGCTCACGCTCCCGGCCGAACTCGTCCACCAGGGTAAGCTCTCCGGAACGCGACACCGCGACGTAATTACCGCTTTGGTGCTGTACCAGCTTGATGTTGTGCAGCTTGACCTTGCCCTTGGACTTGATCTCTACGCTATTGACGGCGGCCGCACGTGACGCCGCGCCGCCGATGTGGAAGGTGCGCATGGTGAGCTGGGTGCCCGGCTCACCGATGGACTGCGCCGCGATGACGCCGACCGCCTCACCGATATTGATCTGGTGGCCGCGGCCGAGGTCGCGCCCGTAACAGGCGCGGCAAATCCCGTGTTGCGTCCCGCAGGTGATCGGCGAGCGCACCTTGACCTGGTCTATGCTGAGTTCTTCGAGCTTGTCCACCCAGCGCTCATCCAGCAGCGTCCCGGCTGGCACGGCGACCTTCTTGGAGCCCGGCACCGGCACATCCTCGGCCGTGACGCGGCCCAGCACGCGCTCCCGCAAGGGCTCGACCACGTCGCCGCCCTCGATGAGCGGGCTCATGGTGAGACCCTGGTGGGTGCTGCAATCGTCTTCTGTGACGACGAGGTCCTGCGCCACGTCCACCAGACGCCGGGTGAGATAACCGGAGTTGGCGGTCTTAAGCGCAGTATCGGCGAGACCCTTGCGCGCGCCGTGGGTGGAGATGAAGTATTGCAATACGTCCAGGCCCTCACGGAAGTTGGCGGTGATGGGCGTCTCGATGATGGAGCCGTCCGGCTTGGCCATCAAGCCGCGCATACCGGCCAACTGACGGATCTGGGCGGCGCTGCCGCGGGCGCCGGAGTCGGCCATCATATAAATGGAATTGAACGAGGCCTGCCTGACAGGTTTGCCGGCCTTGTCCTTGACCATGTCGGTGCCCAGTTTATCCATCATGGCCTTGGCAACCTGGTCGTTGGTGTGCGACCAGATATCCACCACCTTATTATAACGCTCGCCGTTGGTGACCAGACCAGAGGCGTATTGGTTTTCGATCTCTTTCACCTCTTTCTCGGCGGCGCCGATGATCTTGCCCTTGTCATCCGGCACCACCATGTCATCCACGCCGATGGAGACGCCAGAACGGGTGGCTTGGGCGAAACCGGTGTACATGAGCTGATCGGCTAGTACCACGGTCTCCTTCAGGCCGACCGTGCGGTAACAGGCGTTGATCAGCCGTGAAATGGCCTTCTTGGTCATATTCTGATTGACGGCATCGAACGGCATGCCTTCGGGCAACAGTTCGAACAGCAGGGCGCGACCCACGGTGGTGTCCGCCAGCCGGGCGACGCGCTGTTTTTCGCCGGAGGCATCAATCCGCGTTTCGGTGATGCGCACCTTTACCCTGGCCTGTAGTTCGACGACGCGGGATTCGTAGGCGCGATGCACCTCGGCGAGATCCGCGAACGCCATCCCTTCGCCCTTGGCGTTGACCCGCTCGCGGGTCATGGAGTACAAGCCCAGCACCACGTCCTGCGAGGGCACGATGATGGGTTCGCCGTTGGCGGGCGAAAGAATATTGTTGGTAGACATCATCAGCGTGCGCGCTTCAAGCTGCGCCTCCAGCGAGAGCGGCACGTGCACCGCCATCTGGTCGCCGTCGAAGTCGGCGTTGAACGCCGTACACACGAGCGGGTGCAACTGGATCGCCTTGCCCTCGATCAGCACCGGCTCGAAGGCCTGGATGCCCAGACGGTGCAGCGTCGGCGCACGGTTCATCATCACCGGATGTTCGCGGATGACTTCTTCGAGGATATCCCACACCTCCGGCCCCTCGCGCTCAACGATCTTTTTGGCCGCCTTGATGTTGGTGGCGAGCCCGCGTCGCTCCAGCTTGCTGAAGATGAAAGGCTTGAATAATTCGAGCGCCATCTTCTTGGGGAGCCCGCATTGATGGAGACGCAGGGTCGGGCCGACCACGATCACCGAACGCCCGGAGTAGTCCACGCGCTTGCCGAGCAGGTTCTGGCGGAAGCGGCCCTGCTTGCCCTTAATCATGTCGGCGAGCGATTTGAGGGCGCGCTTGTTGGAGCCGGTGATCGCCTTGCCGCGCCGGCCGTTATCCAACAGCGCGTCCACCGCCTCTTGCAGCATGCGCTTTTCATTACGCACGATGATGTCGGGCGCATTCAAATCAAGCAGCCGTTTCAGGCGATTATTACGGTTGATGACGCGCCGGTATAGGTCATTGAGGTCTGAGGTCGCAAAGCGTCCGCCGTCGAGCGGCACCAAGGGACGCAACTCCGGCGGCAACACCGGCAATACCCTGAGCACGATCCACTCCGGCTTGTTGCCGGAGCCGATGAAGGCCTCCAGCAGTTTGAGGCGCTTGGAGAGTTTTTTGATCTTGGTCTCGGAACCGGAACCGGCCAGTTCCTCGCGGATCTTGGCCACCTCGGCCTTGAGATCCATGCTTTTCAGCAGTTCGTAGACCGCCTCAGCGCCCATGCGCGCATCGAACTCGTCGCCGTTTTCCTCGATGGCCTCGAGATAGGCCTCGTCGGAGAGCAACTGGCCGCGCTCCAGCGTGGTCATGCCGGGATCCACCACCACGAAGCTTTCGAAGTACAGCACGCGCTCGATGTCGCGCAACGTCATATCGAGCAGCAGACCGATGCGCGAGGGCAGCGACTTCAAGAACCAGATGTGCGCGACCGGGCTGGCCAATTCGATATGGCCCATGCGTTCGCGGCGCACCTTGGCGAGCGTCACTTCGACGCCGCACTTTTCGCAAATCACGCCGCGATGCTTAAGGCGCTTGTATTTACCGCACAGACATTCGTAATCCTTGACCGGGCCGAAGATCTTGGCGCAAAACAGGCCGTCGCGCTCCGGCTTGAAGGTGCGGTAATTGATGGTCTCGGGCTTCTTGACCTCACCGAAGGACCAGGAGCGGATCTTCTCCGGGGAGGCGAGCCCGATGCGAATGGCGTCGAATTCTTCAACCTGCTCTTGCTGTTTCAATAAATTCATTAAATCTTTCATGATCTCTCTCCTGCTGTTTTACCCTCGGGTACGCTACTCCCTTCCCCGTGGAGAGAAGGGTTGGGATGAGGGTTACGTCTGCTCGAGCTCGATGTCTATACCCAGCGAACGAATCTCCTTAATCAGCACGTTAAACGACTCGGGCATGCTGGGCTCCATGCGGTGATCGCCGTCCACGATGTTTTTGTACATCTTGGTGCGACCCGCCACGTCGTCCGATTTGACGGTGAGCATCTCTTGTAAGGTATACGATGCGCCATAGGCCTCCAGCGCCCACACCTCCATCTCTCCGAAACGCTGACCGCCGAACTGCGCCTTGCCGCCCAGCGGTTGTTGAGTGACCAGACTGTACGGCCCGGTGGAGCGGGCGTGCATCTTGTCGTCCACCAGATGGTTGAGCTTGAGCATGTACATATAACCCACCGAAATGGGACGATCGAAGGACTCTCCGGTGCGCCCGTCGTAGAGAGTGGTCTGGCCGCTCAGCGGCAGATCGGCGAGCGCCAGCATCTGCTTGATCTCCTGCTCGGCGGCGCCGTCGAATACCGGCGTGGCCATCGGGACGCCCTCGCGCAGGTTATGGGCCAGCGCCAAGGTTTCTTCGTCCGACAGCGATTTCAAATCCTCTTTCTTGCCGCTCGAGTTGTAGACGTTGTCGAGGAACTTGCGCAGTTCGGAAACCTTGCGCTGCTGATCGAGCATTTGCCCTATCTTGATACCCAAGCCCTTGGCCGCCCAGCCCAAGTGGATTTCCAGCACCTGACCCACGTTCATACGCGAAGGCACGCCCAGGGGATTCAGCACCAGATCAACCGGCGTGCCGTCCGCCATGTATGGCATGTCTTCGACCGGCACGATCATCGAGACCACGCCCTTGTTGCCGTGGCGGCCGGCCATCTTGTCGCCGGGCTGAATGCGGCGGCGCACGGCCATATAAACCTTGACCATCTTGAGCACGCCGGGGCCGAGGTCATCGCCGGAGGTGAGCTTGGCGCGCTTTTCCTCGAAGCGCGCATCGAAATCCTTACGCTGTTGCTTGAGCTGTTCGCTCATCCGCTCCAGTTGATCGCCGGACTCTTGGTTGCGCAGCCGGATGTCGAACCATTTTTCGCGCGCGACTTCGCTCAGGTAGCCCTTGGTGATCTTGGTGCCCGCCTTGAGACCCTTGGGACCGCCTTCCGCGGTCTTGCCCACCAGCATCTTTTCGATGCGCTGGTAGATATCATCTTCCATGATGCGTAACTGGTCGTGCAGATCCTTCTTGACCTTGGCGAGTTCTGCGTTCTCGATGGCCTGGGCGCGCTCGTCTTTCTCCACGCCGTCGCGGGTGAAGACCTGCACGTCAATGACCGTGCCGACCATCCCGGAGGGGACACGCAAGCTGGTGTCTTTAACGTCTGACGCCTTCTCGCCAAAGATGGCGCGCAGCAGTTTTTCTTCCGGCGTAAGCTGGGTCTCGCTCTTGGGGGTTACCTTACCGACCAGAATGTCGCCCGGCTTCACCTCTGCGCCGATATAGACGATGCCCGACTCATCCAGCTTGGCGAGCGCGCCCTCACCGACGTAAGGGATGTCGCGGGTGATTTCCTCGGAACCGAGCTTGGTTTCGCGGGAAACGCAACTCAGTTCTTCGATATGAATGGTGGTAAAGCGCTCCTCCTCCACTACCCGCTCGGAGATCAGGATGGAATCCTCGAAGTTATAACCGTTCCAAGGCATGAAAGCGACCAGCACGTTTTGACCCAGTGCGAGTTCGCCGAGATCGGTGGACGGACCGTCGGCGAGCACGTCGCCGCGCGCGATCACGTCGCTGATCTTGACCAGCGGGCGCTGATTGATGCAGGTGTTCTGGTTGGAGCGCGTGTATTTGGTGAGGTTATAAATGTCCACACCGGGTTCGCCGGCCGCGGTCTCCTCGTCATTGACGCGCACCACGATACGCCCCGCGTCCACCGAGTCCACCACGCCGCCGCGGCGCGCCACCACCGTGACACCGGAATCCTTAGCCACCGGCCACTCCATGCCGGTACCCACCAGCGGCTTCTCGGTGCGTAAGGTCGGCACCGCCTGACGCTGCATGTTGGAACCCATCAAGGCGCGGTTGGCGTCGTCGTGCTCCAGGAACGGAATGAGCGAGGCCGCCACCGAAACGATCTGTTTGGGCGATACGTCCATATAATTCACCTTGTCTGGCGTGGACAGCGTGAATTCATTCTCGTGCCGGCTGGAAACCAGCTCGTCTATCAAGCGCCCCTTTTCATCCAGCGTGGCATTGGCCTGGGCGATGACGTATTGACCCTCCTCGATAGCGGAAAGGTATTCGATCTTGTTGCTGACCTTGCCGTCCCCCACCTTGCGGTACGGGGTTTCCAGGAAGCCGTACTCGTTGGTGCGCGCATACACGGCGAGCGAGTTGATAAGACCGATGTTGGGACCTTCCGGCGTCTCGATCGGACACACCCGTCCGTAGTGCGTGGGATGCACGTCGCGCACCTCGAAGCCGGCGCGCTCTCGGGTCAGGCCGCCCGGCCCCAGGGCCGAAACGCGGCGCTTGTGCGTGACCTCGGAGAGCGGATTGTTTTGATCCATGAATTGCGACAACTGGCTGGAGCCGAAGAATTCCTTGATCGCCGCCGCCACCGGTTTGGCATTAATCAATTCATGCGGCATCAAGCCCTCGGACTCGGCCAGGCTCAGACGCTCCTTCACGGCGCGCTCGACACGCACCAGGCCGATGCGGAACTGGTTCTCCACCATCTCGCCCACGCAGCGAATGCGGCGATTGCCGAGGTGGTCAATATCGTCCACGGTGCCGTTGCCGTTCTTGATCGCGATCAGCACCTGCAACACGTCTATGATGTCCTGGTTCGACAACACACCGGAGCCGGTGGTCTCTTTACGCCCCACGCGGCGGTTAAATTTCATGCGGCCGACCGGCGACAGGTCGTAACGGTCGCTGCTGAAAAACAGATTATTGAACAACACCTGCGCGGCCTCTTTGCTGGGCGGCTCGCCGGGCCGCATCATGCGGTAAATCTCGATCTGCGCCTCGGCCGCGCTGCGGGTACTGTCTACGCGCAGCGTATCGGAAATATAACTGCCGCGATCCAGGTCATTAGTAAACAGCGCCTTGAGTTCCTGTATACCCGCCTTGCGGAGCTTGTTGAGCAGATCGAGCGTAATGACATCGTTGGCGTTGGCTATGATTTCGCCGGTCTCTTTGTCTATCACGTTATGCGCCAGCACCTTACCGATCAAATATTCCTGCGGCACCTCCAGCGTCTTGAGACCGATCTTCTCCAACTCGCGGATATGGCGCGCCGTGATGCGCCGGCCAGACTCCACCAGCACCTTACCCTTGTTGTCCTTGATATCGAACGTGGCCATCTCGCCGCGTAAGCGGCCCGGAACCAGATCGAGCTTGATAGCTTCCTTGACCAGTTTGAAAGTGTTGGTCTCGAAGAAGATCTCCAGCACCTGCTCCGTCGTGTAATCGAGCGCGCGCAGCAACACCGACGCCGGCAGCTTGCGGCGCCGGTCTATGCGCACGAACACCAGATCCTTGGGATCGAATTCGAAGTCCAGCCACGAACCGCGATAAGGAATGATGCGCGCTGAAAACAGCAGCTTGCCGGAAGAGTGAGTCTTGCCCTTGTCGTGATCGAAAAACACCCCGGGCGAGCGGTGCAACTGCGACACGATGACGCGCTCGGTGCCGTTAATGACAAAGGTGCCGTTTTCGGTCATCAGGGGCAGCTCGCCCATGTAGACCTCTTGCTCACGGATGTCTTTCACGACCGGCTTATCGCTGGGCGCCTCCTTGTCGTAAATCACCAGCCGTACCTTCACCCGCAGCGGCGCGGCGTACGTCATGCCGCGCATCTGGCACTCCTTCACATCGAATCCCGGCGTGCCCAGGCGATAGCTGACGTATTCCAACGCGGCATTGCCGGAATAGCTGACGATCGGAAACACCGACCGGAAGGCCGCATGCAGCCCGTGCTCCTGACGTTTCTCGGGAGTCACTTCCTCCTGTAAAAAACTGCGATACGAATCCAGTTGGATGGCCAGCAGATACGGCACTTCCAAAATACTGGGACGCTTACCAAAATTTTTGCGTATGCGTTTTTTTTCAGTGAAAGAGTAGGTCATGATTGCTCCTCAAAATTAGCAGGCTGTTGAAAAACAGCCTGCGTGCGGTACACGGACGTGCCGCCATTTTTCAAGCACGGTTTATGTGCTTGAAAAATGGAGCTAAGCAAAAACCATACTTTTTGCTTAGCGTGTTGGAAAAGGCCATGGATGGACTTTTTCAACATTCTGTTAGGTACCAGATACCGGCAACGCCAAAAGGCCGGTGGCTTGCGCCACCAGCCGTACTAGTACATTAAGAAATGGACAACGGGCCAACAGGGCTACTTGATCTCGACGGCAGCGCCCGCTTCTTCCAGTTGCTTTTTGATGTCTGCGGCGTCTTTCTTGGAGACACCCTCTTTAACCACCGAGGGCGCGCCCTCAACCAGATCTTTCGCCTCTTTCAGGCCGAGACCCGTGATGGCGCGTATCACCTTGATGACGCCGACCTTGTTGTCACCGAACTTGGTCATGGTGACGCTGAACTCGGTCTGCTCCTCCGCCGCAGGACCCGCGCCCGCCGCAGGACCCGCCGCCACCGCAACGGCCGCGGATACACCGAATTTTTCCTCCATCGCCGAGATCAGGTCTACGATATCAACGACGCTCATGTTGCCGATGGTTTCTAAAATCTGCTCTTTGGTTACAGCCATGTCAGTGCTCCTGAATAAAGTAAATTAAAAATTGGGTAAGCCGTAAATACGGATTATGCGGCGGCAGCGGTCTTTTGATCCCGCACCGCGGCCAGGGTACGCGCCAGCTTGCCGACCGGCGCCTTCATCACCGCCATCAACAGGCTGAGCGCCATATTACGGCTCGGCATCTTGGCCAGCTTTTGCAGTTCGGCCGGGGTCAGCCGCTTGCCGTTAAAGGCGCCCGCCTTGATGATGAGAAGGTTGAACTCCTTGGCGAAATCGCTCATCACCCTGGGTGCGCTGGTGGCGTCCTCGGTGGAGAAGGCCAACATCAACGGACCCGTCAGCGTATCCTGCAGGCACTCGTAGTCGGTCTTCTCGACGGCGCGCCGCGCCAAGGTATTGCGCACTACGCGCAGATACACCCCGGCCTTGCGCGCCTCCGCACGCAGACGGGTCAGATCACCCGCCGTCAGCCCACGGTATTCAGCGGCGACCGCGGATTTGGCGCTACCCGCCACCTCGGCCACCTCTGTCACGATGGCCTTTTTCCCTTCTAAATTAAGACTCATGCTTCTATACTCCTCTCCTGGTGGTCAACACGAGGCCGGCCACCCTGACCCGCCCCACCGTAACGGCGACCGTAACCAGGGAGTACCTGATTTGGTGACACCGTCTGCGCAGGACATTAAGTGTTCGGAGTAACCTCACACACCTGCGGTCTTCGACTAGTTCCGCGCTTCCGCCATCCCTTTGAAACAGCGGGACACGTCCGGCGCGGGGGTTCTACACGGCTAAACTTGACTGATCTATCACTATCCCCGGCCCCATAGTGCTGGAAACCGTGATCTTTTTAAGATAGATACCCTTGGCGGTGCTCGGCCTCGACTTATTCACATCGGCCAGCAGCGCCTGCAGATTCTCGCGTATGGCCGGCGCCTCAAAGGACGCCTTGCCGATTGTGCCCTGCCCGATGCCCGCCTTTTCCGCCAGTTAGCGCCCCTA
>JACXTT010009126.1_pt1 | contig 13582 bp, 11 predicted proteins | sample 9270951 | NCBI WGS metagenome assembly JACXTT01 (sample SAMN15532306, study PRJNA645909) | rock metagenome | isolation source: weathered quartz diorite | place: Puerto Rico | collected 2017-06-21
GCCTTGTGGGAAGGGGGCCACGATGTGCTGCTGGTGGAACCCAGTTTCGACACGCTGAATGGCAAGGCGGCGCTGTTTGCCATTGACGAATTCTTCGAAGCTTCGGGCGAGCGCCTGCCCATCATCATCAGCGGTACGGTCACCGATGCGTCCGGGCGCATTCTGTCGGGCCAGACGGTAACGGCCTTCTGGCACAGCGTGCGCCACGCACAGCCGCTGGCCATTGGCCTGAACTGCGCTTTAGGCGCGGCGCTGATGCGCCCCTATATCCAGGAGCTCAACCGGGTTGCTCCCGATACCTTTATCAGCTGCTACCCCAACGCCGGCCTGCCCAACCCGATGTCGGACACCGGCTTTGACGAAACACCAGAGATGACCAGCCGCCTGGTTCGCGAGTTTGCCACTGAAGGCCTGGTCAATATCCTGGGTGGCTGCTGCGGCACCACGCCAGACCACATTGCCGCCATCGGCCAGGCCGTGGCACCCATGGCTGGGCGTACCGTGCAGCGCAACTTTTTCTACAAAGAAGCGGCCTGAGTGTGAATTGGCGCGCATCCGTTTGGCGCCTACTTACTGGCTAGGGGCTCAGGCTGCCTGATCCCCGAAGTGGCTTGGTTTGTACACCGCGGATGAAATGCCGGGGGCAAAAACATCGCGGTTCATCGCAGTTCAAAAACCCAGCGAGCGCCACAACGCTGTTCGCAGCAGCAGGGTGGGGGTGCACGCCAAAGTGAGGTCAAGGAGGAGCCCGCCGCAGCGGGCGGGGGACACGAACGGCGGTGTGTGCCCCTACCCTGCTGCGAGCCCAGCACAAAAAAGGGGCAACTTCCCTAACGCCGCGCCGGAGGAACGGGCGGCGGCACGGGAACCACCAGGCGGTCGATTTCCAGCTGCATGGCCTTGGCCAGCTTGGCATACAGGCGCAGCTTGCGCGCGTTGTCGCGCAGGCGCTCGGCCAGGCGGGCGGCAATGGCCAGCAGCAACTTGGAGCCAATGCGCGGCTCTTGGTTGATCAAGGCCTCAAAGGCGTCGCGCGACAGAATGGCGCACAGCGAGTCGGCGCTGGTGGTGCAGGAAGCGGAACGCGGCTCACGGTCCACCAACCCCACTTCGCCCACCAGGCTGCCGGGCCCCAGCACCCGGATGGTCAGGGGCTCGGTGCGGCTGACCGTGACACTTTCCACGATGACCTCGCCCTCCAGCAGCAGGGCCATGAAACCATCGTCCCCGGTATCACCCTCGCGGATAAACGTGGTGTCCGTCGGTATGAAGCGCGGCGTCATGTACCCCACGACCACGCGGGCCTCTTCCAGCGTCAGGTGCAGTAGCGCGTGGGGCGCCATCAGCAGTTCTGCGGCGCGCTCAAACGCCCGGACGCGCTCGATTGCCGGGCTGTCGTCGTCGTCGGGGTCAGTGGCCATATGCTTCGCTCAAATACCCTGCAGAATCGGGTCGCTTTCGGGGAGATACCTGCAATGGTAAACCACTGCGCTTGGTGCGGGGCACTGGTTCTCCTTTAAAATTGCAGAATCCAAGGAGCGTTGCAGCGGGGCACCAGGTGTTTCCGTCAGGCTTGGATGTGCCAACGACGCTCACCTGCCAGGTTATTTTTACAGGTGAGCTGTATGTTCAAGACTATTTCCCCAATGATGCTGTCCGGCCTGGAGCCGGTATCCATTGGCACCCTTCCCAGCGCAGAAGACGGCACCGCGCCGCAGGCCACCTTCGTCAATATTGGTGAACGCACCAATGTGACGGGTTCCAAGGCCTTTGCCCGCATGATTCTGAATGGCGACTTTGAGCAGGCCCTGGCTGTGGCCCGCCAGCAGGTCGAAAACGGCGCACAGATCATCGACATCAATATGGACGAGGCCATGCTGGACAGCCAGGCCGCCATGGTGCGCTTTTTGAACCTGATCGCCAGCGAACCCGATATTTCCCGCGTGCCGGTGATGATCGACTCCAGCAAATGGAGCGTCATCGAGGCCGGCCTGCGCTGCGTGCAGGGCAAGGGTATCGTCAACTCCATCAGCATGAAAGAGGGTGAAGAGGCGTTTCGCCAGCAGGCCAAGCTGGTGCGCCGCTATGGCGCCGCTGCCGTGGTCATGGCTTTTGACGAAAAGGGCCAGGCCGACACCTATGCGCGCAAGATAGAAATCTGCGAGCGGGCCTACCGCATCCTTGTTGACGAAGTCGGTTTTCCACCCGAAGACATTATTTTTGACCCCAATATTTTTGCCATTGCCACCGGCATTGAAGAGCACAACAACTACGCGGTGGACTTCATCGAGGCGACGCGCTGGATCAAGAACAATCTGCCGGGCGCCAAGGTATCGGGCGGGGTGTCGAATGTGAGTTTCTCCTTCCGGGGCAATGACCCGGTGAGCGAAGCCATCCACACGGTCTTTCTGTACCACGCCATTGCTGCGGGTATGGACATGGGCATCGTCAACGCCGGCATGATTGGCGTCTACGACGACCTGGAGGCGCAATTGCGCGAGCGCGTGGAAGACGTGGTGCTGAACCGACGTGCCGACGCCGGCGAACGTCTGGTCGACATTGCCGAAAACGCCAAAGGCGCGGCCAAGGAAGACAGCAAGAAGCTGGAGTGGCGCGGTACGCCCGAGGCCCCCACCCCGGTCAACCAGCGTCTGAGCCATGCCATGGTGCACGGCATTACCGACTTCATCACCGAGGACACCGAAGAGGCCTACCGCCAGATTCTGGCCACCGGTGGGCGCCCCTTGCACGTCATCGAAGGCCCTCTGATGGACGGCATGAACATCGTCGGCGACCTGTTCGGCCAGGGCAAGATGTTCCTGCCCCAGGTGGTCAAGAGCGCGCGGGTCATGAAGCAGGCCGTGGCGCACCTGATTCCGTATATCGAAGAAGAGAAGCGCCTGGACGAGGCCGCCGGGCGCGACGTGCGCACCAAGGGCAAGATCATCATCGCCACCGTCAAGGGCGACGTGCATGACATTGGCAAGAACATCGTCACCGTGGTCTTGCAGTGCAACAACTTTGACGTGGTCAATATGGGCGTCATGGTGCCCTGCCATGAGGTGCTAGCACGGGCCAAGGTGGAAGGCGCCGACATCATCGGCCTGTCCGGCCTGATCACCCCCAGCCTGGAAGAAATGCAGTACGTGGCCGGTGAGATGCAGAAGGACGATTACTTCCGCGTCAAGAAGATTCCGCTGCTGATTGGCGGTGCCACAACATCACGCGTGCACACCGCCGTACGCATTGCGCCCCACTACGACGGCCCCGTCGTGTATGTGCCCGATGCCTCGCGCAGCGTGGGTGTGGCGCAAAGCCTGCTCAGCGAACAAGCCACGCAGTTTGTCGACGAGCTGAAGGTGGACTATGACCGCGTGCGCCGCCAGCACGCCAACAAAAAGCAGACCCCGCTGTGGACGCTGGACAAGGCCCGCGCCAACAAGACGCCAATCGACTGGAACGCCTACACGCCCACCCGGCCCAAATTCATTGGCCGGCGCGTGTTCAAGAACTTTGACCTGGGTGAGCTGGCCCGCTTTATCGACTGGGGCCCGTTCTTCCAGACCTGGGACCTGGCGGGGCCGTTCCCGGCCATTCTGAACGACGAGGTGGTCGGGGTCGAGGCCAAGCGTGTCTATGCCGATGGCCAGGCCATGCTGAAAAAGATCGTGGAAGGCCGCTGGTTGACCGCCAATGCCGTCGTCGCGCTATACCCCGCCAACAGCGTGGACCATGACGACATCGCCTTCTACACCGATGAGCGCCGCAGCGAGCGCGCGCTGACCTGGTACGGCCTGCGCCAGCAGACCGAAAAGCCCCTGGTAGATGGCGTGCAAATGCCCAGCCGCTGCCTGGCCGACTTTGTGGCGCCGCAAGGCAGCGGCATTGCCGACTACGCCGGCCTGTTTGCCGTCACCGCCGGTATTGGCGCCGACAAACGTGCTTTGGCCTTTGAGGCGGCGCATGACGACTATTCGTCCATCCTGCTGAAATCGCTGGCCGACCGCCTGGCCGAAGCCTTTGCCGAGGCCTTGCACCAGCGCGTACGCATGGACTTGTGGGGTTACGCGGCACAGGAGGCCCTAAGCAACGAGGCTTTGATCGCCGAACAATACCGGGGCATACGCCCGGCACCCGGCTACCCGGCCTGCCCGGACCACAGTGTCAAGCACGAGATGTTTGCCTTGCTGCAATGCGCCGAGATCGGCATGGGCGTGACCGAAAGCCTGGCCATGACACCAGCTGCCAGCGTCAGCGGTTTTTATATCGGCCATCCGCACAGCAGCTATTTCAATGTGGGCAAGATTGGCGACGACCAGTTGCAGGATCTGGCAAAGCGGCGCGGCGTGGCGGCAGCGGACTTGCAGCGGCTGCTGGCACCGAATTTATAGCGAGGCGGCGCCCTCGCCACGTGCTATTATTTTTGCAACTCCACAAGGAAGACGCGCATGAATATGGCAGCCAACGCGCCCAATGCGGCGGACGCTCCACGCCCGGCGCCCGGACGTCCTGAAAAACTGCGCCTGGGCGACGTGCTGGTGCAGCAGCGTCTGATCTCGCAGGAGCAGTTGCAGCAAACCCTGGACCTGCAGCGCACCACCGGCAAGAAAATGGGCCGCCTGCTCATTGAGACCGGCATCATCACCGAAGAGTTGCTGGCCAATGGCTTGGCGCGCCAGTTGCGCATTCCTTTTGTCAACCTCAAGACTTTTCCGTTCCGCGCCGACGTGGTCAAGTTGCTGCCCGAGTCGGCGGCACGGCGCTTCAAGGCGCTGGTGCTGGAAGACAAGGGCGACACCTTGCTGGTGGCGCTGGGCGACCCGCTGGATCTGTTTGCGTTTGACGAACTCACGCGCATTCTGAAGCGCAATATCGCCATTGCCGCAGTGCCGGAGAGCGGACTGGTGCCGGCCTTTGACCGCCTGTACCGCCGCACCGAAGAGATCAGCGGCCTGGCCCGCGCCTTGGAAAAAGACCTGGGCGACGCGGTCGACTTTGGCGAACTCACGGCCGCTGTGGGCCTGGAAGGCGCGCCCGTGGTGCGCCTGCTGCAGTCCCTGTTTGAAGATGCCACACAGGTGGGCGCGTCTGACGTGCACATCGAACCCCAGGAAGACGGCTTGCAGGTGCGGGTGCGGGTGGACGGTGTGCTGCAGGTGCAAACCCAGGCCGACAAACGCATTGGCGCCGCGCTGGCCCAACGGCTGAAGCTGATGGCGGGTCTGGATATTTCTGAGAAGCGGCTGCCGCAAGACGGCCGCTTCAGTGTGCGGGTAAAAGACAGCACGGTCGACGTGCGGCTTTCCACACTGCCCACCACCTATGGCGAATCGGCCGTGATGCGGCTGCTGAACCAGGGCGCCGGCATGCGCCGGCTGGATGCCATTGGCATGCCAGCGGATATGCTGCGCCGCTTTCGCGAAGTGCTGGGGCGCAGCGCCGGCATGGTGCTGGTCACGGGTCCTACCGGCTCCGGCAAGACCACCACGCTGTATGCGGCACTGGCTGAAATCAACGCGGCCGAGCTGAAGGTCATCACGGTAGAAGACCCCATCGAGTACCGCCTGCCCGGTCTGACCCAGGTGCAGGTCAACGACAAGATTGAGCTGACCTTTGCCCGTGTGCTGCGCTCCGTGCTGCGCCAGGACCCCGACGTGGTGCTGGTGGGCGAAATGCGGGACGCGGAAACCGCCGAAATCGGCATGCGCGCCGCCATTACGGGCCACCTGGTTCTGTCGACCCTGCACACGCGGGACGCCATGAGCACGCCATTTCGCCTGCTGGACATGGGTGTGCCGCCGTTCATGGTCTCCACCTCACTACAGGCCGTTATTGCCCAGCGCCTGGTGCGCCTGAACTGCAAAGAGTGCGCCGCGCCGCACACGCCAACGGCACAGGAGCAGTCCTGGCTGGAGTCACTGCTGGCGTCCGGCGAAACGGTCACCCCCAAACGTGGCATGGGCTGCTCGGCCTGCAACGGCACCGGTTACTCCGGTCGCCAGGGCGTTTACGAATTGCTGGAGATGGACGCGCAGTTGACGCAGGCCGCATCGCACTCCGACCCCGCCAGCTTCATGCGCACCGCGCGCGAACGCATGCAGGGCCACACCATGGCCTTCCATGCTTTGGAGTTGGTGCGCCAAGGCAAGACCTCTCTGGCAGAGGCCCTGCGCGTGGGCTTTGATGTGGGCGACCAGGACGAGCCGGACTAGGGCCTGTTCACACTATTTTTACAAGATGCGTTGCGGAACAAAAAGGTCATGCGCGAGGCGCGAAACGCAGCCGGGGTTTGCCCCGGCAAGGTTTCGCAACGCCGCGCATGGCCTTTTTGACCGCAACCCGAAGGGAGTGGGGTGAAAACAGCGCCACTCGTCGTTGCACTCCGAGCCCAGACGGCCAGTCTGGGCGTCATCGCGCGCCTAGATTGGCGCTGTTTTCACCCCACTCGCACTTGCAAAAATAGTGTGAACAGGCCCTAGCAACCATGGCAGTCTACGAATGGCGCGGCCGCAACATCCGGGGTGAAGCCGTCAACGGCCTGCTGGAGGCCATGACCGACGGCGGCGTGGCCGACCAATTGCGGACGATTGGCGTTACCCCCGTACACATTGCGCTTGCCAAGGCCGAAGCCGAAGTCCAATCGGACAGTTGGTGGTCCAAATTCAACCGCAAGCCCATTGTGGCCGAAGATCTGATGATCTTTTCGCGCCAGATGTACACACTGAACAAGGCCGGCGTGCCGATTCTGCGGGTGTTTTCGGGCCTGCAGGCCTCCTCGACCAAGCCGGCCATGGTGGACCTGTTGAAGGCCATACGCTCCAGCCTGGACCAGGGCCGTGAGCTGTCTGCGGCCATGGCACGGCACCAGGAGCTGTTCGGCGGGTTTTACATTTCCATGATTCGGGTCGGCGAGATGACCGGGCGCCTGACCGAGGTGTTCTTGCGCCTGAACGAGCACATGGAATTTGAGCGCGATGTGCGCGAGCGCATCCGGCAGGCGGTGCGCTATCCCATCTTTGTGCTGATTGCAATCGCTGTCGCCATTGTCATTTTGAATATCTTTGTGATACCGGTGTTTGCCAAGGTGTTTGCCGGCTTTCACGCCGAATTGCCGCTGGTCACCCGTGGCTTGCTGGGCTTTTCCGCCTGGATGATCAAATGGTGGCCCCTGTTGATAGCCGGCGGGATTGGCCTTTGGCTGGGTATTCGCAGCTATGTCCGTACGCCAGATGGCCGCTACCGCTGGGATGCACGCAAGCTCAAACTCCCCATCATTGGCGAAATCATTCTCAAAGCCACGCTGGCGCGGTTTGCCCGCAGCTTTGCCCTGTCCAGCCAAAGCGGTGTGCCACTGGTGCAAGCGCTGACCGTGGTGGCCCAAACGGTAGACAACGCCTTCATTGGGGCCCGCATCGAGCAGATGCGCGACGGCATCGAGCGCGGTGAGAGCATTTCGCGCTGCGCCGCTGCCACGGGCGTGTTTACCCCGGTCGTGCTGCAAATGATCAATGTCGGCGAGGAGACCGGCGAACTGGACAACCTGTTGTTCGAGATTGCCGGCATGTACGAGCGCGAGACCGACTACAACATCAAGGGCCTCTCCGCAGCGATTGAGCCCATTTTGCTGGCCGTCATTGCCGTGTTGGTGCTGCTGTTGGCACTGGGCGTGTTCCTGCCGTTGTGGAACATGGGCCAGGCCGCCATGGGCCACGGGGGCGGGTAGCAAGCCCATGGCACGCGACCCGTCCGCGCCCCAAGCCAAGCCACTGTGGAGCTTGCGCCTGAGCGAGTGGAGCGTCGTGGCCTTGGTGTTGGTCGCGCTGATGTGGGCCTTCGAGCACGAGGCGCGCGCGGTGCAGGGCCAGGGCGAAAAGATGATGGTCTGGTCCACCGTGTCAGCGCTGCGGGCCGCCTTGACCATCGACATGCTGACGCGCCAAGTCCGGCCTGCCCAGCAGGGCGCCAAAGAAAAAAACCCGTTTCGGCTATTGCAAACCCTGCCTGCCAACTTTGCCGGGGAAATGGCTGTACGCGACGTCTTTTCGCTGCCGTCCGGCAGTTGGGCCTATGACCCGGACTGCCCCTGTGTGGGTTACCACCTGCTCTATCCGCAATGGCTGGAACCCGCTCAACATGGCGACACCGTCTGGTTTCGCATTGACATACAGGATGGCGCCGTGCGCCTGGTGCCCCTGTCGCACTACCTGTGGTTTGGCGTGCCGCCCGTGTAACAAATCGCGCGTCTTGCTGCCCAACCGCAACATTTAGGGCAATTTTGTGAACTAATTCATGGATTTGGCGCCCAAACTTCGCGCACAACTCGATATGAAGTGACTAAAATTAAGGCGTGAGCACGATCCATTGGTCGTTGGCCCCGGGCGAAACGGTCGGGTGGTGTACAGAATCCATTAAAAGGTGACTACGATGAAACAAGCACAACGCGGCTTTACTTTGATTGAATTGGTGATGGTTATCGTCATCTTGGGCGTGCTCGCAGCCGTGGCGGTTCCCAAGTTTGTGAATTTGAAGAGTGATGCGCAAGCTGCTGCTTTGAACGGTGTTACCGGCGGCATTACGTCGGCCAGCGCGGTCAACTACGCAGCACGCAGCGTGTCGACACAATATGGCACAACGACTGCAGCCCTGTCTTGCTCTGCAGCGGCTGCCGCGATTCTGCAAGGCGGCATTCCAACCGGTTACACCGTTGCTGCGACCGTGGTGGGTGCTGCGGGTACCACAACATCTTGCGTCGTAACGCAAACCGACGGCGGCGCAACTGGCACGTCCACCATCATCGGGATCTGATTCCAATTTCCATTCAGCCACGGCTGAAAGTCAAAAAAGCTGGGCGTCCCCAGCTTTTTTTGCATTCAAAGCTTATGTACCAAGGCCAACGCGGTTTTACCCTCATTGAACTGGTGATGGTCATCGTCATTCTGGGCGCGCTGGCGGCCGTGGCGGTGCCAAAGTTTGTCAATTTGAAGAGTGATGCCCAATCCTCAGCCCTAAAGGGCGTGACCGGCGGTATTACCTCCGCCAGCTCGGTGAATTACGCGGCACGCAGCGTCTCCACACAATACGGCACAACCACCGCAGCCTTGACATGCAGTGCTGCCGCCAGCGCCATTTTGCAAGGCGGTATACCCACGGGTTACACCCTCGCAGCCACGGTTGTTGGCGCTGCGGGCGTATCCACCGCATGTGCCGTGACGCAGACCGATGGCGGCAACACGGGTACTGCGACCATTATTGGCATCTGAATCCCGTTACAGCCGCGAGCGATAGGCTGGCGGCACCTGGCTGCGAAAGTTCTCTCTTTGTGCAGCAGGCACGGCTGCCATGCCCGCACGAAACGCCGCCAGTGCCTTGCCTTCGTCATGCACGGCGGGGTCGGCGTAAATCAAGCCCAAACGCAACTGACCGTCCGCAGCCTTCTCCGGCCAGGTTGTGTTGCGCAGTTCCAATGAACGAATGGCCAAGGGCCAATCGTGGTTTTTTAAGCCAATGGCGTAGGCAGCCATCGTCAGGGAAAAGTCGTACTGCCCCCGGTTGAAAGCATCGTTGATGCGCTCTATGGCCTGTGCTTCGCGCTGGGTCTTGTTGAGCAAAGCCACTTCCAATGCGGTGGACCCTGGCGCATCGGGATGCAAACGCTGCCACTGGTGCAAAGCCTGCTCCGCCTTGTCGTACTGCCCCAGCTGGGTGTAGGCCCGCGCAATATTGGACCAGACTTCGGGAATATGCGGGCGTGATGCCGCAACCGAATCCCAGATCCACACCGCGTCGGCCCAATCGCCGCTGGCAGCCAACAGCGCAGCTACGGTGGGGCTCAATTTGCGGTAGTGCGGATTGATGGCCACACCGGCGCGTATGTCTGTGACCGCCTGCGCATTCAGCGCGGCCGCCAGCGTTGGGTTGGACGTCTTGATTTGATTGGCGGCGAACGCGGCTTTGATGGCACTGACAATGCGCCACTCCGCCAATGCCGCCTGTTCGGTAATATAGCTTGCCAGCACGATGGCGCAGGCGAGCGCGGCCAGCACCCCCCTGGCGATACCTGGCCGCCATGGCATAGGTGCATCAAAGCAGGCTTCGCGTTTGCCAACCCGTGCATCCGATGCGCCCAGCAAGGCCAGCGTCACAGCAAACAGCGCCCCCGTTGCCGCCATGCGCCAGGCAAAGCCTGCGGCGCTGATCAGCAGCAACGCCAGCAAACTCGCCAAGGCCACGGCCCGCAGTGGCGCCTCTGGCTGGTGTTCGTCTGCCAAGCGCCGGGTGTTGCCTACTGCCACCAGAAAATAAGCCAACAAGAAGGCAACAAACAATCCACCCACCACCGCGCCATACTCCGCCAGGCACTGCAGGTATTCGTTGTGGGCGTAGTAATCGGTTTCCTGCCCATCGACATCGCGCTGGTACAAGGGGATTTGCACCTCCCAGGCGCCCGCACCCACGCCGGCCCAGGGGTTGGCCATGATCAGGCGGGCCGTGGCCTTCCACATCAGGGACCGCGTGTAAAACGAGCGCTCGGTATATTCTTCGCTGTCCAGCAACGAGGTGGTGCGCACAAAGCTGCGCTCCAGAGCCGTGCTACCGCGGTTCTCTTCCAATATTTTGGTGTTGTGACTGGGCACCGAGCCCAAAACCCCGACCACGCCGACCATGGCTAGCGCGACCAGCAGGCGGTCCGTGCGACGCCATCCGGCGCATGCCAACTGGCGGCGGTATGTGCCCAGCACCCACACCATCACCGGCACCAACAGCAGCAGGGCCGCCAGAGCCGATCGCATGCCCGTCATCATCAGCGCCACCATATTCATGGCAATGGCCGCCGCCATCCAGGGTAACCAGCGGGAGCGCCGCATGGTGACCAGCAGATACACCGAATACGGCAGGGTGCACACCAGGTATTCGGCAAAGAAGTTGCGGTTGACAAAGGTGGAGGCGGGCGGGCGACCCTGCGGAAACAATGAAATGTCCCAGCAAAATTGCAGTACCACCCACGCCGATGCAAGCACTGCCCCAGCATGGATGCTCCAGAGAACGCTTGGCGTGTTCCTGGGCGTCAGCAGGTTCAGGCCCAGCCACAGCAACAGCGCAAAGACAAACCAGCGAATGGCCTCCACGCCGGCCAAATAGGTGTGCGACCACACCATGCTGCCCAGCGCATACGCCACCAAGACAAGGGGCAACCACAGGAGGCCATGCCATTGCAGCGGTGTGGTGCGCTGTCGCTGTTGCCAGACGAACAGCAGCGCCGCCCCCAGCGCACCAAAGGCCACGATGGCCGACTTCAACGTGTCCTGCACCAACAGCTCGCTGGGCGCGCCAACTGCGGCTACCAAGAACATCATGGCCGCCAACACGGCAACAGGTTTATCGGCAAAACGTGACGAAGTAGGCATTGCTGATGGGGTTTCTTGGAGCATGATAGGTGGTGGTCTCTGCGGCCAAAAGCCGGCACGACAATGGTGGTTTGGCCCTTGCCGAGATTAGTGATTAAATAGAGCGTAAGTCCCCGTAATTGTTACGCAAGAAGCTATTGAAAATATAGCGCGCCCCAGTAACCACCATGCACACTGACAACCGACACCGCCACAGCAAACGCCTTGGACACGGCGCGCACGGCAAGCAGTTCGGCTTTACCCTGGTGGAACTGGTGATGGTCATTATCATCCTGGGCGTGCTGGCCGTGTACGCCGCGCCACGCATGTTTGACACCAGCGCCGTCAACTCCCGGGGGTTTCATGACAGCGCGCTGGCCTACTTGCGCTATGCGCAAAAAACGGCCATTGCACAACGGCGCATCGTGTGCGTGGCATTTACCGGAACCACGGCCATCACACTCAGCATGGCCCAAAACGCATCGACCTCTGCGGTAACTGTGAACGATTGCACAACACCCACCTCACCAGCACTGACAGGCCCCAAAGGTGAAACGCCGGCCACGCTAACCGCCAAAAGCACGGCAGCGTTCACGACCACGCCGGCCAACTTCAACTTCAACGGCCTGGGCCAGCCGATTGCCAGTTCGGGCGGCGCAGCAAAGACCACAGCCATGGTCCTGCAGGTATCAGGCGTCAGCAAATCCATCACCGTGGAGCCCGCAACGGGCTATGTCCATGAATAAGCGCCGGCACCTGGGATTCACGCTGATCGAAGTGATCATCTTCATTGTCGTCGTGGGTGTGGGCGTGGCTGTTATCTTGCAGGCACTGAACCAGGCCAGCAAAGCCAGTGCAGACCCCATGGTGCGCAAGCAGGTCATGGCACTGGCCGACTCCATCATGGAGGAGATTTTGCAAAAGGCCTACTGCGAGCCCGACCCTGTCACGCCGACCAACTGCAATATCGCCAACGTGGTGGAGTCCGGGCGCGACACGTATAACGATGTCGACGACTACAACGGCCTGACCAAGGCGGCCTTTACCGATTGGCCTTCGTCATTGGCCGCATACACCGTCACCATCAGTGTGGGGGCACCGGCTTCGATAGGCACGCCTGGCGTAACAGCCAAGAAGGTCACGGTGACGGTCACTGGCGGCGCATTTGCGGTGACCCTGACGGGCTACAAAACCCAATACTATTGAGCAGCATGAGCCAACGACCACTGCAATCCGGCTTCACCATCATCGAGTTGATCATGGTGATTGTGGTGCTGGGTGTCATCAGCGCCGTGCTGTCCGTTTTCATGAAAAGCCCCATAGACGCCTACTTCGCCACGGCGCGGCGCTCCGGCCTGGCCGACACCGCCGACACCGTGGTGCGGCGCATGTCGCGCGACATCCGCAGGGCTTTGCCCAACTCCTTGCGACCGGTTTCCGCCAATAGCCAATGCATTGAATTCATTCCCACGCGCATGGGTGCGCGCTACCGCGCCCAGGACACCTCCTTCGGCGCCAATGACAGCCTGGCCATTGGGACCCCGGACACGACCTTCAATATGCTGGGCGTCAACGCCAACCTGCTGCCCGATCAGAAAATCAAGGTTGGCGATACGATTGCCGTGTACAACCTGGGCATTCCCACTGACGATACCTATGCGAACAACAACACGGCCACGGTAACGAACGTGGCTGCCAGCCCGACCTCGGCCAATGAGACCAAGATCGACATCGTCTCCGCCACTTTTCCATTGGCGTCTGCCGGCTATCGATTCCATGTGATTCCACAGGAAGAAACCATTGTCTCGTACATCTGCAGCGGCGGCACCCTGTACCGCAATACCAACTATGCGTACACATCGTCTTGCCCGGCGCCCACCGCGGGTACCACGCCGGTGATTGCCACCGGCGTGTCGCAATGCCAGTTCGCCTACAGCAACGCGGACCAGCGCAACGCGGTTGTGCAAATCTCGCTGACATTTCAAGATACCAGCGTGGCAGTCAATCCCGAATATGCAACGATCTACCACGAAGTCCATGTGGACAACACGCCATGACAAACGCTCATGCCGGCCCTCAACGCGGTTTTGCCGCCATCGTTGCCATCTTCCTGCTGTTGGTCATTGCGGCGTTTGGCGGCTACATGGTGAGCCTGTCGAATGCGCAGCAGCTCAACTCGGCGCAAGACCTGCAGGGTT